>Ga0208036_1001155_pt1 | contig 12007 bp, 9 predicted proteins | sample June2015DPH_11_1_2_FD_184706 | JGI IMG/M metagenome (GOLD analysis project Ga0208036, IMG submission 184706) | Peatland microbial communities from SPRUCE experiment site at the Marcell Experimental Forest, Minnesota, USA - June2015DPH_11_100... | ecosystem: Environmental > Terrestrial > Soil >...
TGCTCTTTCCGGAAAGTTCCGAGACCAAGACCCGGCGTTCGTTGCCCACCACCGCCGGATCCACGTGCTCATAGGAAGATGCCTCTTTCACCACCGCGCTCACATGAATGCCACCTTTGTGGGCAAACGCGCTTTTGCCGACATAGGGCAGATCCTGGCGATGATGCAGGTTGGCCAACTCGCTTACGTAGTGGGACACCTCCGTGAGGCGTTTGAGGCTTTCCCGACCGATGCAGCGCAGGCCCAACTTCAGCTCGACATTGGGGATCACAGAACAAAGGTTGGCATTGCCGCAGCGTTCTCCATACCCGTTGATCGTGCCCTGCACCTGCACCGCCCCCTGCTGCACGGCGGCAATGGAGTTGGCAACCGCCATTTCGCAATCGTTGTGGGTGTGAATCCCCAGGGGCGTCTTGACATGTTTCGAAGCCATCTGGAAGCGCGCGCCAATGTCGGCGGTCAGAGTGCCGCCGTTGGTGTCGCATAACACGATGGTGTCGGCGCCTGCCTCCTCGGCAACCTTGAGGGTAGCCAACGCATAAATCGAGTTGGCTTTGAATCCGTCAAAGAAATGCTCGGAGTCGTAGATCACTTCCTTCCCTTTGGATTTCAGGAACGCGACAGACTCGCGAATCAGCTCGAGGTTTTCCTCCAGAGAGATGCCCAAAGCCACTTTCACGTGCAAATCCCAAGTCTTCCCAAAGATGGTCACCACCGGGGTGTTGGCTTCCAGAAGCGCGTGAAGGTTTCGGTCGTGGGCCAGGCTGTGACGCGGGTGGCGAGTGCTGCCAAACGCCGCCAGCTTGGCATGCTTCAACCTCAGTTCCTGGGCTCGGCGGAAGAAAGCAACGTCCTTGCTGTTCGACCCGGGCCAGCCGCCTTCTACGTAGTCCACCCCCAGCTCGTCCAGCTTCCTCACAATGTGAAGCTTGTCTTCCAAAGAGAATGAGATGTCCTCGCCTTGCGAACCGTCTCGTAAGGTCGTGTCGTAAATCTGGATCTTTTTCATAGTTTCAATTCAACCGTCATTGTGAACTCGACTTGTAGCATGGCCGATGTAGGACAAAAAATCAACATTAGCAACGTGTGCGGTATGCCGCAGACTTGTAAGGGCGGGGAAACTCCTTTGATTCATGGCACTTGCCGCCGTTGCCTGACGGCTGGTTGTTCCCGTCCTCCTATTCTTCCCCTGTGAGGTCAGTTTTCCGGTTCGTTTTGGCCTTTTTGCGTATCTTCAACACGTTTTTCGAGTTCGTTTTGAGTTCGTTTGGGTTCGTTTTTCCGGCACTTTTGTTGATGCTAAAGGACTTATTGGGTTCGTTCCGTATATTTTAACATCTTTTTTGGAGTGCGGCAGCTTGCTGCCGCTCTTGCGTCTCGAGCTTGCTCGAGGCGCTGCCGGAGGCAAGCTTCCGGCCAAGGAAAGCGGCAGCAAGCTGCCGCACTCCAAACCGAATCGTGCCAGCGGCATTTTCTGGCTGAAGTCTCGGAAAATCAGTAGAACATTCGCTGCGGCCCCGCGGGAAAACTCTGTGGCGGGGATTGCCCTTGCCCTGACCAGCCGGGGGTCACGATCAACGTGTATCACTCCTGCCTCCGTGTCTTTCGAGGGCCGGAGAGGGCCGCAACCGCGCAAGATCGAGCAGCCTCTCCACCAAGGTCCATTTCGCTAGGCTATCATTGCGCGGCGCGTTTGTCAAGCCCTCGGCACTAGTACTGCCCTGTTACATTCGCTCAGGTTGGAACGACGCAGCGGGTAGCGCGGACCACCGCTCTTGTGGTCCGCGTCTTTTCGGCCCCCTCATGGAGCGATCAAATTCGTGCGCGCGGGTCGGAGGGCATTCTCACCCGGTCGACGACCAAACCGTCCGTCGGCTGACGGATTCGCCGGCGCTCATGCCGGCGTATTCGTTGTAACTTGATCCCGCAGGGCGGGACCAATCTTCTGGGCGGCTGACCAAACCAGCCCTCACCGGGTTTAGGTGAATGTATTCGACTCGGTCGGAAAGAAAAGGACGCCGGAGTTTCGACACCGCGATAGAAAACGGCACGGTGGCGATAAGGAAAAGACGCGGACCGCAAAATCGGCGGTCCGCGCTACTTGCTTTCCACGTTCGAGGGGATGAGGCGCCTTGATCTTACGATGCACCGGTGTATAATATCCAGCAGATAACAAAGCGTGGCCGAGCAAGAGGTGCGCGGTCGTCCCGGTCACTGACCAAGCCCGCGACCTGATCAGTGGTTCTTTTGAAGAGGCCACTGGACGAAAGGCGAGGTTGGCCCTCGTGGCTAAAAGAGTCATCCGCGATATCCCGACAAGTGATGCCATTCGGCGACTGCTGTTGCAATATTTTTACGACAGGAATAGGAACGCCACGAGCAGCAGGGGAAAGAAGGGATCGGCGGTCAAGATTAGTGACGTCAAAAGGGAGCTGAAGGCCCAGCACGGCTTGACCCAGCAGGAGGTACAGAGCAACCTAACCTACCTTTTGAGCCAGGGCTGGGTCGAAGAGAAGAAGGTTGAAAAACAAGTACGCGCCAGAGGCGGCACAATATTCGCGGCGGTCACCAACTATTACCAAATTACAGCCGCCGGGATCGATAAAATTGAGGGGCCGGGGGAATTCACCATGCCGAAGTTTCAAGGAATAAACATTCAAGCAACCGGACAGAACATTATCACGCTCGGTGATGGGAACCAGATCGACGCGCGCTTCACTGACCTCGGTCATGCCTTGGTGGAACTTCGGAATGCCATCACGCACTCGGACACGCCCGAGGCCAACAAAATGTCGCTAGTCGCTGACATCGACACCATTCAATCCCAACTGGCGAAGCCGGAGCCAAATAAGAGCATCCTTGGAACGGCATGGCAAGCCGTGGAATCGGCCGCTGCTATTGCTGGCTGCGCAGATTTGGTCCACAGGATAGGACACCTGATCCAAGGCCTGCTGGCGTAGGCGCGGTAGTGGTGGGAGAGCAGAAGGGGCGCCCCGATTTCTACGACTTTTCCACACTGGCCCCTAACTCGAGGGCCACAGCGACAATGACCCCGGTTACCTCACCCACCTGTCTGTTTGGATTCTTCGCTTGCATCCCCAGGTTCTGGTAGTCAATCGCGACGTGGTCCACGCCCTTCTTCTCGAAGTACTCGCGCAGGCTCTCTCGGAGAGCCGCCAGCAACTCCATCCGGTCTTTACCTTGGTATCCGCTCTCAACTGTCTTGGTTACCTTGCCGTCGTGGCAGTCCACCCGGTCAGCATACGCATGGCACAACATCCTGGCCTCCTCTCAAAGGTCAACAATCACCCGGCAGATATTTTATACCTCTGCGAGGCGAAGCGCGGACCACCGCCCTGCGGCCCATAGCCTTCGGCCTGCCTGCCGTATGACTCCAGGAGGCAGGGCGACGGGCCGGCAAGCGTTCAGCGGAAACACTTCGGCGGCCGTATTCGGCGCCCTCCTGCACGAAGCCCCAACGCCACCCCTAAGCCTGAAACCTGATTTGCCACCCAAGCTCGAAGAAATCATCCACAAGGCGCTAGAAAAGGACCGCGACCTGCGCTACCAGCTCCGATTTAAGGTTTCGTCGGCGCGCTTGTAACGGTCGCAGTTGCCGACGCAACAGGGGGAAGCCTTTTTAGAGAAGTGAGTTTGGCCACTATTCGCGGCCTGTCGTCATAAAGGTCCTCTAGAATTCGTTGGGCGTAATGATGAGCTAGTTCAAAGTCCTCAATTTTAACTTCCTTCCACTCGTCGTGAAGAATATCGTTTCCAAGTGTTCTTATTTCATCCTGCGCCCGCTGCCGCCGGGCATCAGTGATTATTCCGTCTTGAGCGGCCTGTTCGATCTTGTTATACAGCTTTCCGCTGGTATACCCGCTATCTTTGAGAGCCTTTTCCAGAACAGAGCGCATCATTGCTGATGCTGAACGGTATGCACTGTATGCAGCGCAGAGTTCACCTTCACGGAATTCATTCTGGATTCCAAGGGGAACATCGTTCGGAATCTTGATATATTCAATTCCGACCGGGAGAAACTCTCCAAGTGTTCCTTCGAGTTGCCGCCCGTTATCATGGATTTGGGCGAGTCCGCCCCGGCCACAGCCACCGCATTTCATCAATACGTAGATGTAGCGGTTGTAGCCTTTGCCCTGGAACGAATGGTTCCTATTGACAAGAATTGTGCCGTGTTCGGCATTTTGACCCTTGTGGTCGAAACTCGTTATCGCCTTACAGTCTGGACAGACGGCGGTAACATTTCCTTCGCGGTATATCGGCGCCATAGATTTGCCTCATGGGTGAAAGATTACCATATCCGAGCTTTTTGGCATAACCCACCTAGCGGGCTGCCGCATCTATGAACGGGCGGCCGGCCGCACGAAACCGTCGAGGCTCGCTTGCGGCAGATAGCGCGGAGTTCCGCCGTTCAGACCGGGTACCGCGGAGGTCGTGATGGCGCAGCAAGGTAGCGCGGACCTGTCCTTGAGGTCCGCGGCTTTTGGCTGTGATGGGGAAAGAACTACAGGTCGTGGAACAATCCACATGGCCGTATAACGGCCTTGCCGGAAGCTGACCCGCCACGGTGCTCTCGCCTGGACTCAAGAGAGTAACGCCGGGAAGCTGTGAAGTAATACCGAGGAGCACGGTTTTGTAGAGCGCAAGTCGTGTCACACTGTTAAAATGGCGCTTGCCCAGGTGCTGATTCCCTTCCCCGCTGGGGCGTGCCGCTGCCTGAAGCCAGCACTTGGTCGGAGGACAAACAGCTATGGACGCGATTGAGGTGTTGAAGACACGGCGCTCGGTCCGCGCGTATACTGACGCACCGGTGCCCAGAGAGATCATCGAGGATGTAATTGATTGCGGGCGCTTGGCAGCCACGGCCATCAACATACAGCCCTGGGAATTCGTCGTCGTGACCGGCCGCGAGTTGCTGTGCAGCATTGCTCAGACCACCGACTACGGGAAGTTCATTGCCGCCGCTCCGGTGTGCGTGGTCGTTCTGTGCGAAGACACGAAGTATTACCTCGAAGACGGCAGCGCTGCCACAGAGAATATCCTGCTGGCTGCCCGCGCGCACGGCCTGGGCTCGTGCTGGGTCGCCGGGGACAAGAAGCCCTATGCTTCGGATATCTGCCGCCTGGTGGGAGCGCCCCAAGGCTACAAGTTGGTCAGCCTGATTCCCATGGGCTATCCGGCGGAAAGCCCGGAAAAGCCCAAGCGGCCCCTTTCAGACGTTCTGCACTGGGATAAGTACTGAACCTCTTGATGTGTTCTAAATCTTGCCGCGGATCTTTGCCCACGCCAGGCCCAAATACTCGTAAACCGCTCTTTCCGAGCTGCTGAGTTCTGCGGCGCCATGGAAAACCTCGTCCAGCGCTATTGCTTGGCTATGGCTGGTTCGAAAGTCCACGGGATCTGCAATCGGGTGTGTTCCATGTCTTCTGAACAGGGCCATGGCGCGAGGCATGTGCGAAGCTTCAGTCACCAGGATGAACGGCTGTTGCCCTACGATGGGCGCGACAAGCCTCGCCTCATCATCCGTGTCTCGCGATTGTGTCTCCAGAATCATATCCTGACGACCAACACCAAGGTCCTGGGCGAGTTGGGCCATGGCTTGAGCAGCAGATGAGAAGCGGTCGGCCCCCGGCCCCCCGGAAAGGACGAGCTTGCAACCGTTCAACACTTTGGTCATCCTGACGCCTTCGACAAGGCGCGGGATCGAACTCTCATCGAGTTGGATGGCAATGGGGCGGCCGGCCTCATGGGAAAAACCACCCCCAAGGACAACAATGAACTTCACCGCGCTCAATCCCACGGGGGCAGACGCTTCCGGCGCCGTGAAAAGCGCCGGATATCTGCTCTCCAACGGTGTTAGAAGCATGATGGAAAAAAAGTGGCTGCTGAAAAGGAAGAGCAGCACTCCGGCGAGTGTAACCACTATTCTCCCGGTCTTCTGTTTTCTCGTGAACCAAAGCAGCAACAAACCGGCCAGGAGAACTTCAATGCACAAGGGAATGGGGAAAAGAAGGCGGGAGAAGATCTTTTTGAGTACAAACATTCGTTTTCCAACTCCGCTGATTCAGGTTTAAGAACCAGCCTATCCTATCATTCGGCCTTCTAGATGGCCAAAGGTCAAGGAAGTGGGTAGTGTCCTAATTCGACTGTAGGGACACCTCCTCTCCCCCCATGGCGGGACGGGACGGCCTGGCCGGTCCCGCCTTGCGGGACCCGGCCCTACTTCACTCTGAGCCGCGCGTCGAATAGAATAGCGGATGGGATAGGCGTGCGGCCTTCGGTCGGAACCGAAGACCAACTTTTGATTGTCCCGCCGCGGCGGGGCAATCGAAAACGGGCAATTCGAAAATCCGCGAGATCCTGTCCTTCGCCAGATCCAAGTCAGGGTGCGGCGCTCGATGCTGCTACAGACTCCGAAGCGGGGAGATCCTATAGGGAAGAGCACTCGCAATGTCTCTGTGCAACGCTAGTTCACGGTTGGCGATATTAATGTTGGCGCTCGCGGCGGCCAAAGCAACAGCGGCTGTTCAAGTGAAGGGCAGTATCATCGACGAAAATGGAGTCCCGGTAAGTGGCGTTGAGATTGTGGTGAAGTCTCCAGACGGAAGCGCTCAACACGCCTATTCGGACGACACCGGCCATTTTGAGGTTCTAGTTCCCACGCCGGGCGAGTACCTTGTAAGCCTCAGTAAGCCTGATTATTTCCGCCTTACTGACCAGCCTGTGCCATTGCAGGAAGGAAGCAACGAAGTCTCCTTTACCCTCAGCCACGAATTCGAGGTACACGAAAGTGTCGAGGTCCGTTCCTCGACGAAGCAAATCGAACCCTTGCAGGCCGAGCACCGGGAGACTTTGGATGCCCAAGACATTCTGGATATTCCCGCCTACAGCACGCATAATCTGGCAGCTTACTTGCCAGCGATTGCGGGGGTAGTGCAGGACAACTCCGGGGCAATGCACGTGGCCGGAGGACGATCAGGGGATGCCGAGTATTTGCTGGACGGTTTCGAAATCGGTGATCCGGCAACGGGCCAACTGACCAGCCGGTTAGATGTAGACAGCGTGCGCGAAGTGCAGGTGGCGAGCGGTCGCTATGGCGCGCAGTATGCCCACGCCGCCGGTGCAGTGATGGAACTCAACACGTATGTCGGCGACGACCGATGGAGATTCGGAACCACCGACTTCTTCCCGGCCGTCAATCTCCAGCAAGGTCTGCATCTTGGAAACTGGTACCCGCGATTCAACTTCTCGGGTCCGTTGCACAAGGGCCGGGCCTGGTTCTCCGACGGCATCAGCATTCAGCACAACTTCTCCCTGATTCAAGGACTGCCCCGCAACGCCAACACGCAACAGCAGTGGTCAGGGGACAATCTCTTCCGTGTGCAGATGAACCTGACGCCAACCAACATTCTTCAAGGGAACTTCCTGTACAACGTGACGGCGGATTCCCATCTTGGTCTCAGCCTGTTTACTCCCCTTTCCACGACCACCGATCTGCACGCCCAGCGCACCTTTGTCTCCGCCAAGGACCAAGTTTTCTTTGGCAGGAACATGTTTGAACTGGGTGCGGCCATAGACGATAACACGGACCATCTCGCGCCCCTCGGCTCCGAGCCGTACATCATCCAGCCTCTCACGGCTTCAGGCAATTACTTCGAGGGATTGCAACAGCGCAGCCACCGCCTGCAGTCCATCGGTCAACTGAATCTTTCCTCCCTTCACTGGCACGGCACCCACGAGGTGAAAGCGGGCTTCAACGCCGATGGACTGGCTTTTTCGCAAGGGGCGGTGCGCAATCCGATCGAGACGCTCCGCGCCGACAACACCTTGCTGCTTCGCACCACATTTAGCGGGACGCCCTATTATCGCGTCACCAATACGCAGTTGGGATTTTACCTGCAAGATACCTGGCGAGTCCTTCGCCCTCTGGTCGTAGCGATCGGAGGAAGAGCGGATTGGGATACCTTAGTGGGAAAGACAGTGCTCGGCCCGCGGCTGGCAGCCAATCTCCTGCCCTTCCGCGATGATCGGACCAAAATCTCAGTAGGCTGGGGAATCTACTACCGGCCGATCAACATGGCCCTTTGGGGTGAGGGGCTCGATCAAGAGCGGATTGACACCCTTTATGACCAAACCGGGACGACGCCGGTCCTGGGCCCTGCGATTACGCAATTCTTGTTGCCCTCCAGCGGCCTTCGACAGCCGCGCTTCAACACAAGTAGTGTCGAGTGGGAACAAAAGCTGGGGTCCAATACCTTCACGGGCATTACTCTCCTGCGCCGCGTGGAAGGCGATGGATTCGCTTATGAAGACACCCAACCCGCTCCCCCGGGAGGGCTGGGAGGGGGGTTTCGGTTTCAGGACCACCGGAGCGACCGCTATCGTTCCGGTGAGGCTTGGGCTCGCCATGTCTTTAAGAACAAGGCCGAGATATATGGGGATTATACCCGCTCCAGCGCCCGCAGCAACGAAGCCCTGGATTACTCTCTCACAACTCCCTATTCTGTTCCCCAGGCCCCGGGCCCGCTCTTGTGGGATGCCCCGAATCGCTTGATCTCCTGGGGGCGGTCCCCTGTTCCGCTTTGGGGCTTGTTCCTGACTTATCGGCTGGAATACCGGTCGGGTTTCCCGTTCGATGACGTGAATGAACAGCAGCAACTCATCGGCACCCCAGGCCAATTCCGCTTCCCACACTATTTCGACCTGGACGTTGGCCTGGAAAAGCGGTTCCGGTTCCGCGGCAAGACGTGGGCTCTCCGCGCCAGCGCCATCAATGCCACCAACCACGACAATCCCAATGTGGTCAACACCCTTGTCAGTCCCTTCGCTTTTGCAGGGGGCCAGGGCAGAGCTTTCACAGGACGCCTTCGCTTGGTGGGAAGCAAATAAGCGAGGCACCCTGGGCGGGTTGATGAAGAGGACGCAGCGGCCGCAGCGCAGGGGGTCCGCCGCACCGCTGCCATCACCCCGTCCAAGTTTCCTGGACACAGCCTCGAGACCGCACTCCGAACTTCATTCTGTGCCCGGCAAACTTGTCCCGCGCATTAGATCATGTTCCAGTATAATTGCCAGGGCGCGATGAGTTGGTTTGCACTGCCCCGCAGGCCGGAACTCGAAGTCCAGAACGATGCCGACGGGGGAGGGCGACACCTCGACATCGGCCCGGCTTAGGGCGTCCCGTCTCGTGGACTCCGGGGTTCTCTCACATGAGCGCACGCATCGGGTTTTCATTCGGGTTCGGCGGGCTACGGCGCTGGCAGCACCGCGCCAAGCCTCACTCGCCTATCGCGATGACCGTCGCCATTCTAACCCTCACTTGCCTCGCCGGAGCCGCACCCCTAGTCGCCAAAGAGAAACCGCCGACCATTTACCAAATCCCCCTGCCGCCGAAGCCGGACTTCTCCGAAGTGGACTGGCTGGTGGGGGAATGGATCGGGAGCACCACTGACCGGACAGCCCCAGGTGAAATCCGGTTGTCCGTCAGCTATGAACTAGATAACAGAGTCATGCTCCTACGCGGGAAAGCATCTTTCCAGGCGACCAAAACTTCCCCGGCCATGAAAGAATCGTGGATAGGCGTCCTCACCTCGGACCGGGGAGCAGCCGGCTTCTTGCTGCGCACGTTTTCCAGCACCGGTTTCATCACGCGATACCGGGTAACTGTTGAAGGGCCGGAAACACACATCAATCCAGAGGGAGGCGAGCAGCCTCCGCCGGGATGGCTCTTTCGCACGGTCATCAAGCGCACAGCCCCTAAGGAGTTTGTGGAGACAGTTCAGGCAGCACCACCCAACAAATCCTTTTTTGATTATTACACCGCCAAGTTGAGCCGCGTAACGTTCGAGGAGAAGGCGAAAATATCCCCAGCCACACCGCAATAGAGAGGCTTGGTGCAAAATTACAGGCCGCGGTACCCATTTCCAACGCCAGGCGAGGAGTGATTTCGGGCTCTCATCGAGGTTGAAGAGGGCCCCGGTGGCACATTCGCCTTGGCAAATACAGGGGGAGTTCCATGTCTACACGCAAGAAGGTCATCCTTGGCATCCTGATCTTCCTGGTCGTCTTCCTCGTTGCCCTTGTGGTCATAGTTCCCCTGCTCTTCGATGTGGACCGCTATCGCCCGCAGGTCGCATCTCTAATCGAAGAGCAGACGGGCAAGCCCGCTGAGATTGGGCATCTCGCGCTCACCGTCTTTCCTAGCCTTTCCATCCGCGTGGATGATTTCGCTCTCAAAAACCCCTCGGGATTCCCCCAGGGCTATTTCGTGAAGGCTCAACGGATTTACGCCGTGGTTGACGCCGGTGGGCTTTGGGACCACCAAGTGGTCATCAAGTCGCTGGACCTGGACACGCCTGCAATCAGCCTGCTTTCCGACGTCAAGGGTAACTGGAACTTCCAGAGTAAGCCTTCTTCAGCCAAAGCCGACCCTGACCCGCCGGGGCAAAAGCCCTTGTTTACGCTGGGAGTCATCTCCAACGTCAAGATCACCAAAGGCAAGCTAAGTGTCGCGACCCTTTTGCCCTCCGGGGGTACAGGCCCGGTTATCTTTGAAGCGGACGGCTTTTCGAGCCAACTGCGGCAGGTCGACCTCGACGCCTTCACTGAATCTGCCTCAGTCCACCCCCATGCTGTCCCTGGTAAACCCGAAGCGGTTTCTGAAGCTGGTTGGCTTACCTCTGTCGCCTACGCCGCCGACCAGAGTGGCAAGCTCGCGGCGGAGGGAACGCTCAAGATGGACTCTTTGCATGTCATGAATCTGGTCCTGACCAATGTTAAAACCAAACTCCGTCTTTTCCCCAAACATGTCTTCTTGGACGGCCTGGACTTTAAATGTTATGACGGCCACGCCGTCGGGAACCTTTCCTTTTCGTTGGCGGGCCAGAACCCCCATTACAACACCGAAGCGAAACTGGACGGCGTCAACGTGGCGAAGTTGCTGGATGCATTTCCGGATGCCCGTGGGAAAATGACCGGCACGCTCGAGGGAACTGTGAAACTTGATGGCGAAGTGAGCCACTCACCCGACCCCCTGGCGGGAATTCGCGGCTCTGGGCAAATGACCATCCGCCATGGGAAGTTGCCCAGTTTGCAGTTGAGCAAGAATCTGCTGCAACTGGCCCAGCTTGCGAAGATGGGTCCGGCGTCCGGCGATCCTGGTTCCTTCTCCTCCATCGCCATAGATTTCACCATCGCAAACAACCGGATTAACACCACCAAAGCCACTATCGTTGGCAACGGAGTTGACGTGGACGCCTCCGGGAGCCTTGCTCTGGCCGGGGAGGGCAGCCTCCATTACCAAGGCGTGGCGAAAGTCGCCGCCAGCCAGAACGCCCTCACCAGTATTCTAGGAGGCATTTCAGGCGCAACTGTTGCCGGCGGCAAGATGGCTTTCCCCTTCAATCTGGCTGGGACATTACAGAACCCCAAGTTCACACTGAAGTCAGGCGGCGCCGGCAGCGGGTTGGGCGCGATCACGGGAACGCTGGGGGGCCAAAAGGGTGCTACGGGTCAACAACAGCAGCCTGCGAACGCTGTGCAAGGCATAACCGGGCTCCTTAAGAAGAAGAAAAACCCGTAGACCTTGATGAGCAGTGCTGCTACGCAAGGCATGACCGGGTATCTGTGTGCAAGGAGGAGGAGGACCCAATGACAACCACTCGACCCCTGGGGCTGGTGACGGGGGCTTCGGCCGGTATTGGAGCTGCTTATGCGCGCCGGCTGGCCGCGCAAGGATACGACCTGCTCCTTGTGGCCCGGCGCGTGGGTCGCCTGGAGGAATTGGCCGCAGAACTCACAAGCCGCCACCACGTGCGGGCCGAGCCTTTGCCCGCCGACCTCACGAGCGACGCCGACCTGAAAGCCGTCGAAGACCGAATCGCGCGCGAAGAGCATCTCGAATTTCTGCTCAACAACGCCGGGTTTGGCGCCAGCGGACGGTTCTACGAATCCCCGGTAGAAGTTCAGGACGCCATGCACCGGCTGCACGTGT
>Ga0208036_1001163_pt1 | contig 11958 bp, 10 predicted proteins | sample June2015DPH_11_1_2_FD_184706 | JGI IMG/M metagenome (GOLD analysis project Ga0208036, IMG submission 184706) | Peatland microbial communities from SPRUCE experiment site at the Marcell Experimental Forest, Minnesota, USA - June2015DPH_11_100... | ecosystem: Environmental > Terrestrial > Soil >...
AAGAGTGCGGATGGAAGGATGGCGACAGGGGCGGCTTGGCAAACGGGGAACAACTGTGGGAAAAAAGGAAGAACCGGCTTAACCCTTACCGACCTTTTGAGGAAAGGGTCAAAACAGGGGATGCTGTGGGTCGACCGCGCTGGCGATCGTCGATGCTAGGCGATCCTGGTGTGAAATTCCTCTAAGAAAACTCGGGGAATGAAAAAAAAGAGGGGAAAAGAAAGGAATGGCTTGACACTAACCGGCCTTCTCATGGAAGGACTTGACCGCTTAATTTGTAACTTTCAGGATTACTTCCGGTTGGCCGACCAACCGTCCACGAATCGAGTCAGCCGCTTCAAAACGCAGTCCGTTGCACTGCCAAGCGGCAAGAACAGGACTTTCTAGTCCAAATCCGTCTGTCAATCGCGGACTGTCAGGCCGCGTATCAGCGATGCCCGTCAAAATTGTGAACTTGCGGTCAATCTCGCCACGCGGCGCGTCCCGCGCCAATACAGGCAGGCTCCGAACCCGTTTGTAGCCCAAATCGCTACTGTAACCTTGGCCGCGAACAGCAAGGGACTCGCCATTTCGCCGACCGGTACAATTTCAAAAATCAACGAGACGAACGCGATCGAGAGAGCTGCGACTGCCCCCAGCCGGATCCCAATGCCCGGGCGCCGAAACTTGGTAGATAGCCGATAAATTAATCACCCTTGGCTTTCTTGCCCTGGCCTTTCAAAATCTGCACGATGGCCATTATGGTGTTCCAATTCCGTGTCGTCGCCGGCACACCAAACAGTTTGTCGATCTGGCCAAGATAGCCAATCGTTTTCATGTGGCGCCGACACTCTCCGAAGACGAATCGGTCTTTTGACGCGATAACTCGCACGAACCACTTCCCGCGTGGCGGAAGTGTGAATGGAATGGAAGGCAGGCCGCGGTCGGCTTTCGACAGGATGCTCACGAATCGCACAATATCGGGGCGTGACGCCCCAAACGGATTTTCCATCTCCAGGCGGATAAGATCGCGACCGTCGCAGAGCGCAACCTCCGTCTCGAATGGCAGCTTCCGGCGCAGTTCAGCAAGGAATTTTGCTCGAGGTCCGGGTTTTTGAACGACAAAGGTGCCTGCTGCACCCACATTCACGACACCATAGTCACTCAGTTCTCTGGCGAGGATGCTTGGACGAAACGTCCTGTGTCCGCCAACATTGACCCCTCGGAGGAAAACAACGAGAGCCATAGCTGAATTATAAACAAAAGTGGCTTTTCTTTCGTGCCCCCGAATCACGGGCAACCCTTCCATAATCCGGTAAGGTAAGGGTTGCCGACGACTCGCTCAGAACCCAGTCGATACGTCTCTCTTGAGGTTGACAAGAGCCCTGCTGGGCCGGTGGAACATCTAAGCCCCAATCTTCGTATTGATCTGCATGACTGGACCAAACACAATCCTAGCCGGATTGACTATCTTCGTTTCATGATCCGTTTTCACGCACAGGTGCTCAGATGCTTGGATTAGCAGATGCCGCGAGACCAGCAAGGTGGTTTCTCATGGGGCTTATATCGATTGTCTCTGTGAGCCTTTCTTATCATGTCCTTCCGCAGAATGTGGCTGCGCAAACATTACAGGTCCGCGCGCCAGAGCGGGTGAAAGAAGAAATGTTCGTCCGGATCGGAGGCATCGATCAATGGATCACCATCAAAGGGGATGATCGCAACAACCCGGTCCTGCTCTTCCTGCACGGCGGACCAGGGGATGCCTTGAGTCCATTCGCCGACGCCATGTTCGCGGGATGGGAGAAAGACTTCACGCTCGTCCAATGGGACCAGCGTGGCGCTGGCAGAACCTACGGCAAAAGCGGCCCGTCAATCGAGCCGACCATGACCGTCGAGCGCATGACCGATGATGGCATCGAAGTTGCCCAGTTTCTAGCCGAACATCTCAACAAGAAGAAGATCATTATTTATGGTGGTTCTTGGGGGTCGATTCTCGGCATTCATATGGCTCATGCCCGACCGGACCTCTTCTATGCATATGTCGGCGACGCGCAATTGGTGAATACGCGCAAGAATGAGGCGGCCAGCTATGCGCGCGTGCTGGCAATGGCGCGTGCCTCTGGCGATCAGTCGGCGACCACCGCATTGACAGCGATTGGTCCTCCTCCCTGGCATTCACTTTTCAACAGTTGGCCTGTATTCAGAAAATGGAGACTGGCCTATCAGGCTAAGAAGGTGACTGCGCCACCAGCTCCTGAAACAATCAGCCCCGAGTACGCCTCGCCTGAGGAACGAGCTCAATATGCGGCAGCGGACGATTTTTGTTTTGAACACTTCTGGGGGCTGACCATGTCTGGGCCGCTGGAGATGGTGGATCTTCCGGCTCTGGGGACCGATTTTGCGATTCCTATCTACATTTTTCAAGGCCAAGAAGATCTGACAGCGCTGCCTGAACTTGCCAAGGCCTACTTCGACAGCATCAAGGCACCGCGCAAGCAATTCTATTTGGTGCCTGGCACTGGCCATGAATCATCGGCCACCGAACTAGAAATGACGTTGAAAGTACTCAATGAGCAGATAAAGCCTCTGGTTCTTGACCGCTCGGCTAGGAAACAACCGAGGTAGAACTGCACGCACCTCCACCGGATGTGTAATCGGCAAGGCGTACATGTGATCCGTACCGGCACATTTGGCCATTTCGCCCGGATCACGGGGAACCCTGACACAATCCAGTAAGGTAAGGTTTGCCGACAATTCACTCTGAACAGTTGAATTAGTCATGTTATGCTCCCAACTCTAAGTCCCCCAATTTTCACGAGCACTTCAAATCAAGAGAGGTCGATATGAAAGTGAGACGAGTCGCCAATGCGTCTTGCCTGCTGTTGTCGCTGACCGTTTCCTCCGTTTCCCCTGCTAGAGCGGCGCAATCTGCACAGGCGGGTGATCAGCAGTCACTTGCTGCGATTCGCGCTGCCTGCGCCGAGGATGCACAGAAGCTGTGCGCGGGAGTGCAACCGGGGGGAGGCCGAATCGTGGCCTGTCTCAAGGAGCACAAGGACTCGCTGTCCGATCGATGCAGGAAAGCCGCCGGGCTGGCTGCGAACCCAAGTAGTAGTCCTGCGCCGAGCGCTCCCAGCACTTCGCCAACTTCCGAAAGTCAGGCTGCTGGAGCCGCGACCACTCCCGCAGCAAAGCCGTCCCCTGCTGCCGGGACTGGGACGAAAGCTCCGTCTCAGACCGGCGCAGCCCCCGCTTCCTACCTGCGCATGAAGCAAGTCCAAGTCATCGCCCATGTCGCAGATCCGGCATTGGGGGGCAAGGTCGACCTCCCGGCGATAGATCTGTTGATTCCTTCCACGTGGGACTTCAAAGGCAGCGTGGCCGCCAATACTAAAGAGGGATGTTTTTCGGACATCCATGCGGTGTCGTGGGAGGCCACGAGTTCGGATGGATCGATCGCTTTTCAAGGTGCCCCCAACGACAGTTGGCAATACTCGGATGACCCCGCAGCGTTGCGGAAGCTGACGGATCCTAACCGACGCGCACTAGGTGCTCAAGGCAAGCCGTGCCCGGTGAAGAAACCGATGAAGGCTGAAGATTACTTTCGCCAGGAGATACTCACCGTGTTCCCTGGCGGCAGTACCGTGGTTTCGGTTGAGCCGTTCCCCGAACTGAACCAGATCGCACGCAAGCAATTGGGGCTGCCCCCGGATGATGGCAGTAACGGCGGTAGCGCTCGAACCGAGGCAATTCGCGCGCGCGTCAAATTCCAAAAAGACGGCAAGGACTTGGAGGATTGGGTGACCCTGGTTGTCGTCACACGTATTTTTCGCCAGGGCCAAGGCGCCTTTTACGATTGCCACGCGATCGACGTGACGGCCTTGCGGGCGCCGCAAGGCCAACTCGATGCCAACGATAAACTCTTCAAAGTGATGATCAGTTCCATTCGACCGGAGCCGAAGTGGCAGGCTTATTCGAATGGATTTATTGCCAAACTCTACCAGGCTGAGGCACAAAAGGAAGCTACCATGGACTCAATGGTGGCCGCCTTTCAAAAGCATGTCGCCGACACCATCATGGGTGTCACCGCCAACGCACAGCGGGGTTCGCTAAACAGTGCCTTCGGATTTGACCAAAACATACGTGGTGTGCAAACCTTCCGGGACCCCGCAACTGGAAATACGATGGAACTGAGCAACCAGTTCGATCACGCTTGGTTGAACGGATCAAACGAATACATCATGAGTGATGATCCGAACTTCAACCCGAACGGGCAACTCTCGGGAAACTGGAATCAACTGCAGCCCGTGCGGCCCGCGCCCTAGCAGTTTTAGCTACGTGACCTGCACGGGTGAGTTGCGTTGCTGATTCATAAAATGGTGAGCTCGCAACCTGACGGCCACAGAAACGATTCGGAGCGATCTACGGGCCACCCTTCGATAATCTCTAAGTGAAGGGTTGCCGACGATCCACCTATAACCCGACATGGCTTCGCATATCGCAGTTTCCGGACCGCAAGACGGAGTTGCGCACCAAACATAGCTTGCTAGGGGCAGTTGAACTTCATCAGCGAATCATTTGTTCTTGACGTCGTTCACCGCCTCAGCCAGCAGAGTCTTTCATCCCTTTCGGGGTGGATCACGGGCAAACCGGAAGTGACTCCAGAAGACCGGGATTCGCGGCATTACTTCCGGATTGCCGACGATTCGCCCAAAACCTCGGTGAAAGCGTTGGGGTGATTTTGAACTTGTTCCCGATTGCGCGTCGGCGTTAGCATGCACGCATGAAACGACGAGATTTTGTCACCACTGTGTCTCTTGGTCTGGCGGCGGGTCTGCCAGCTTTTGCCGAAAACGGCGTAGCCGATGTCGAAGCGGATAGCCCCAACGCGAATGTTACTGGTTCAACCTCCAGTCGGGCGACGAGTCCTGCTGGACGGGTGGAATTTGCGTCGGCGCTTGAAGCTGCGGAGGCGATTCGCAAAAAGCACATTTCCTCGTTCGAGCTGACGCAACAAACCTTCGCGCGGATCGACAAATACAATCCGCAACTGAATGCGTTTGCATATCAGCTTCGCGAAGACGCGCTCACGCGGGCGAAGCACGCGGATGAAGCGCAGGCAAGCGGGAAATCGCTCGGCGTCCTTCACGGCGTGCCGGTTCACGTGAAGGAAAGTTTTGCGGTGGCGGGGCGTCCTTGTACCTGGGGAATACCGGCACTGAAAGACTCCAAGGCCCCAAGCGACTCCGAGGCGGTGGCGCGGTTCCTAGTCGCTGGCGCCGTGCTGATTGGGGCGACGAATGTTCCTCTCGCGCTGCGTGATTGGCAAAGCTACAACCAGATTTACGGCACAACGAACAATCCGTGGGATGTGAAGCGGTCGCCGGGAGGATCGTCCGGCGGGACGGCCGCAGCACTGGCTGCGGGCCTCGGCTATTTGAGTGTGGGCAGCGACATCGGGGGATCGATTCGCGTGCCAGCGCATTTCTGCGGCCTGTACGGGCACAAGCCGACGCTGGACCTAATAAGCCAGCAGGGACACTTGCCGGGTGGGCATCACGAAAATCCAGGTTTCTCGAGTCTGCTGGCCGTAGGCGGGCCGCTGGCGCGTAGCGCGGAGGATTTGCTGGCAGCGTTACGTTTTCTGGGTGGTCCGGCGGACTACTCCGCGAAAGCGTGGAAATGGGAACTGCCCGCGGCGCGACACGAAAGCTTGCGGGAGTTTCGGGTCGGCTACGTGCTGGATGATCCATATTGTCCAGTAACTCCGGAAACCAAAGCAGTACTGGAGAATACGATCCAGAAACTTGACAAAGCGGGTGCCAAGCTGAAAAGCGGCTGGCCCGCAGGATTCAAGATTGAAGAGCTGTACCAGAATTATAGGTTCCACCTGGATGCGTTCATGTTCAGCGTTGAGCCGGCAGAGCAGCAAGAGGTGGAGCGGAAAGAGGCGGCGGCGAGCGGCAAAGTAGTGCCGGGCCTGGCGAGCTTTGCCGACTGGCAACAGCAAAACTTTCGGCGGCTGGGATATCGCGCGCAGTGGCAAAGCTATTTCGATGAGGTCGATGTGTTCCTCTCACCCGTGGCCTTCACAACGGCGTTTGAGCATGACCACAGCCAACCGCAAGACAAGCGCACGATTGCGACGGTGCACGGGCCGCGCGCCTACAACGATATGTTTCGCTGGATCGCGCATGCTACGCTGACGGGATGTCCGGCCACGGTAGCCCCGGTCGGGCGTGGCGAGGGCGGCTTGCCCATCGGCCTGCAAATCATGGGAGCGTATTGGGAAGACGCCACGCCGATTGTCTTTGCGAAGCTGCTGGCCCGGGAACTGGGCGGATTTGTAGCGCCCTCCGGTTACGAAGGGTAGGGCGCGGTAGCGACACCCGGCGGACCGGTGGGGCGGGTACGGCGCGGGCTGATAGTCTATCGAGTAGACCGGGAATTCCCCTCCCCGGGTTTTTGCATTTCGCCGATTGCTGGCGGATCACGAGCAACCCTTCCGTAATCCCGTAAGGGAAGGGTTGCCGACAACCCTTCCGTAATCCGGTAAGGGAAGGGTTGCCGACCATCCGGGAGTTATGGCGTGGTCGCAAGCTTGGCGATCGCATCGAAACCGTTCATTTCCGGGCCCGCTAATGGGTCCGCCGCTAAATTAAATTCGTTGCCATCCCTGGTCGCAAGTCACGGCGCCACTATTCGCGGCATTGTCTAGGGCGATAGCGTGCCGGACGCTTTCATTCCACGCTTGATCGACCTGCACATGAACGGTCGCTTCCCGCTCGACGGTTGGGAGTTGAAGGTGAACTCCGGCCAGCCTGACGTTTCCACCACCAAGGACGGCGATGCTGTGGTCCTACATTTCGAGAGTGTAAAATCGTGCCTTTCGCTGGAAAAGGGCGTGGACGTGGATGCTGCTAAGTTGCCCTACCTGGCTTGGCGCTCGAAGGTGACCCAAGTGCCGAAAGGAGGCGATTCCCGCCACTTCTGGACCGACGACCCAGCCACCCAGGTGTTGGTGGCGTTCGATGACCGCCATGTGCTCCCCTACATTTGGGACACGACCGCGCCCCAAGGGACCATGGAGAACGCGAGTTCACCGCCCCCGGTCCACGTTTGCACCATCGTCTGCCGCTCAGGGATGGCCGAGGCGAACCGTTGGATTGCCGAAAGCCATAACGTCGCCGCGGATTGTGTCAGGGCCTTCGGAAAACCGGCCCCCCACGTGAAAGGGCTGCGGCTCCAGATCAATTCGCAGCACACTGGCTCGGCTGCGGAAAGTTACTTCGCGGACATGGTTTTCCGTAATATAGAGCAATAATGATTCTGATCACCGGCGGAACCGGCTTCATCGGAAGCCATCTGGTGGAGGCCCTCTGCGCCCGTGGCGAGCCGCTGCGCTGCCTGATCCGCCGCGACAGTTTCAAGCGACATCCTTTCGCGTTGCCTGCCGAAGCTGAGGTTGTGTTCGGTGACCTCGTTTCCGGCGAGGGTCTGAGGGATGCCCTCGAAGGCGCCGGCACCGTGATCCACCTTGCGGGTGTGACGAAGGCACTTTCGACGAGTGAGTTCTACTCGGGCAACGCGCGAGCAACGGAGAATCTCGCGCGGGCGGTCGCCGGGCGCGGGGTTCGGTTTGTGCACGTCAGCTCTCTCGCTGCCATCGGTCCCAGCACCGATGGCGCGCCGGTCTCCGATGACACCGAACCGCATCCCGTCACGCACTACGGAACATCCAAACTGGAAGGGGAGCGGACTGCGCGGGCGCTGGTTCCTGACGCGGTGATCGTGCGGCCGGCCGTGGTCTACGGCCCGCGCGACACGGACGTGCTGGAAATGTTTAGGTCCATTAGTAGGGGCTTTGTGCTGGAGATCTCGGGCGGCGAACGCTGGTTTCAGGCGATCTATGTAAAGGATCTGGCCGACGGGTTGCTGGCAGCGGCATGCACCCCTCAAGCCGCCGGCCGCGCGTACTTTCTTGCCCACGCGAAGGCGGTCTCCTGGAGCGAGCTGAGTTCCGCGGCGGCGCGCGTCATGCGGAAACGAACGCGAGTCCTACGGATTCCTTCGCCGCTTGCGTACGCCGTAGGCGGCCTCGCGGAAGTTTACTCGCGACTTACCGGGAAGCCGGTGATCATCTCGCGCGAGAAGGTGAAGGAAGCGCAATGCCGCCACTGGACCTGCGACACGCGGCGCGCGGCGCAAGATCTCGGCTTCGAAGCGCAGACACCTTTGGAGCTTGGACTCGCCCAAACACTTGCCTGGTACAAGGAGGCGGGTTGGCTGAAGTATTGAAATCGGATGGGCGCTTTTGGGCCGCTGACAAACTGATCCTGGCTTACCTTGCTGGCACAGGTGCGTTGGTCGCGGTGTACTGGAATCGGCTTCCCGAAGCCCCGGAATTGCTGGCCTTGCACGTTGGGGCTGCCATCGCCATCGTGTTGGCCTCGACGCGCAGCGGTCGCGCGGTCTGGTACTTCCGCCACTGGTATCCGCTTCCTCTGGTGGCTTCTTGCTATAAGGAAATGGCGATTCTGATTCCAGCGGTCCGAGGCGCGACCACCGACCAATGGCTCGCGGATCTCGACTTTTCGATTTGGCATGCGAATCCAACCGTTTGGCTGGAGCGCGTCCAGACGCCAGCGCTCACGGACTTTCTGCAACTTGTCTATACTCTGTTTGTTCCCGCGGTGGTGTTGGTCCCCTGGCTGTTGTGGCGGAAACGGCGCTTCGCGGACTTTCGGTATTGCGCTTTCCTGATCTCGCTGGGCTTTCTGGCGTCTTATATCGGGTACATCCTTGTGCCTGCGCGCGGGCCCCGCTTCTTGCTCCATCACTTGCAGCATTCGCCTTTGCAAGGAGGATGGGTGGTGCAGGTGATGCGGGCGACGCTTGATCGCCTCGAGTCAGCCCATTACGATTGCTTTCCGAGCGGCCACGGCGAGCTCACGATCATTGCCTGGTGGAGCAGCCGGCAAATCTCGAAGCGGCTCTCCCGGGTGTATTTGGCGTACACGCTATGCATTAGTTTTGCTACAGTTTACCTTCGATACCACTACACGGTTGACTTGGTGGCGGGCGCGCTGCTTGCCGCGGCCTTGATTGCGGCGGGGCCCATGGTGTACCGGAAGCTGTCAGGAAGGGAGGATTCGATTGCCGCTTGAGGTCGTAACGGCAGAGAGCAAGCAGGTATTAAGAGAGTTCATCGAATTTCCCTATTCGCTGTACCGCGGCGACCCTTTTTGGGTGCCTCCCTTGCGGATCGCGGTCAAGGAACTGCTGAACCGGGCCAAGCATCCGTTCTATGCCAACGCGGAGGCCGAGTTTTTCCTAGCGCGGCGTGACGGCCGCGTGGTGGGCCGGATCGCCGCTATCCTAGACCGCAATCACAACAAGTTTCACGAGGAGAACGCCGGTTTTTTCGGATTCTTCGAATCGACGAACGCCCCAGAAGTGGCGGCGGCTCTGCTCGGCGCCGCGCGAAAGTGGGTATTCAGCCGCGGCGCAGTGCTGCTTCGGGGGCCGGTGAACCCCTCCACCAACTACGAATGCGGCATGTTGGTCGACGGCTTCGATTCCCCTCCGATGGTCATGATGACCTACAACCCGCGCTATTACCCGGCGTTGATGGAAAACGTAGGGCTCCGCAAGGCAAAGGATCTCAACGCTTACGTCAACACTGCGGCGGCAGTCGAGCTGGAGAAGATCGCGCGGGTGGCGGACCGCAAGCTCGCCAAGAGTGGGGTCACTGTCCGGCCCATCAACATGAAGGATTTCGACGGCGAATTGGGGCGGATCTGGGAGGTGTACAACTCGGCGTGGAAGCGCAACTGGGGATTTGTACCCATGACTCGCGATGAGTTCTTCCTGATGGGCAAAGAGATGAAGCAGATTCTCAAGCCTGAGCTGGTGCTGGTGGGGGAAGCGGGCGGGAAGCCGATTGGGTTCGCACTGGCCTTGCCCGATGTCAATTTCGCGCTCAAGCCGGCGGGCGGCCGCCTCTTCCCGACGGGCTTGCTCAAAATTCTGTATTATCAACGTTCGATTAAAAGTCTGCGTGTTCTTGCTCTTGGGGTGGTGGAGGAGCATAGAGCCTCCGGTGTAGCGGCTGCCTTCTATGCCACGCTGGTGCGGACGGCCAGGAAGTTGGGATACAGCGGCGACTGTGAAATGTCGTGGATCCTGGAAGATAATGTTTTGATGACACGCTCCCTGGAGGTGATGGGCGCAAGACACTACAAGACCTATCGAATCTACGAATGGCACTGAACACAAACCCGACGGCCACCGCGAAAAAGAAGGGCGCTGGAACCAACGACATTTTCGAGAAATGCCGCGCGTTCACCCGCCCAGGCGAGCTCCGGAAGGCCGGTCTGTACATGTACTTCGAGACATTCGGAGACCGGGAGGGCTGCCAGCCGGAAGAGGTGCGGCTGGGCTCGTCGAGGGTGCTGATGTTCGGGTCCAACGATTACCTGGACCTGATCACGCACCCGCTGGTCAAAGAAGCCGCCGCGCAGGCGATCCGAAAGTACGGCAGCGGTTGCAGCGGCTCGCGCCTGCTGAACGGGACCCTGGATCTGCACGTGAAGCTGGAGGCGGAGCTGGCCGCCTTCGTGCGCAAGGAAGCCGCGATGATCTTCGGCACCGGGTTTCAGGCCAACTACGCGGCGCTTTCGGCGCTAACCGAAAAGGGCGACGTGATGATCTGCGATCACCACCTGCACGCCAGCTTGGTGGAAGGAGCGTTGCGGTCGGTAGCGCGGGTAATGCGCTTCCGGCACAACGATCTGGATCATTTCGCGCGGTGCCTGAACAACTGTGCTTCCGAAGAGAAGATCCTGGTGGTCTCCGAAGGCGTGTTCAGCATGGAAGGGGATCTGGCCGAGTTGCGCGGGCTGGTGAAACTTTCAAAATCCAAGTCGGCGCGCATCTATGTGGACGAAGCACACGGGCTGGGAGTGTTGGGGCCGACCGGAGCGGGCGCGGCGGAACACCTGGGGGTGCTGGACGAAGTGGACATCGTGATGGGCACGTTCAGCAAGGCCCTGGCGTCGGTGGGCGGTTTTATCGCCGGCCCGCGCGAGGTGGTGGATTATCTGAAGCACACCGCGCGGCCGTTCGTGTTTTCGGCGAGCCTGCCGGCGGCGTCGGTGGCGGCGGTCGGGGCAGCGCTGGAGATCATCCACAAGGAGCCCGAGCGGCGCCTGCGGCTGCTGCAGGTGGCCCGCACGCTGCGCGCACAGCTGCGCGCGGGCGGCTTTTCGGTGCTGGATGGGGAGACGGCAATCGTGCCGGTAGTGATCCGGGAGGAAGGGGATTTGTGCCGGCTGTGCAAGGCGCTTCTGGCCGAAAACATCTACATCAACCCGGTGCTGAAGCCGGCTGCGGCGCAGAATTTGCTCCGCATCTCCTGCACTTCCGCACATACCGAAGCGCACATCGAGAGGCTAGTCGCGACGCTTACGAAGGTGGCGGGGCGCCTCGGCATCGAGCGCTAGACTGAGCGTTGCTCACTGCGCTCGCTGAAAATCGTAAGAAGAAAGGAAGTTGGTGCGGGACCGGGCACAGCCATGGCAGCGGTCGTTCCTGGATCACGGGCCAACCGGAAGTTATCCCGGCCCTCCTATGGGAAGTTCGCCGGAGGATTCCCTTGTGATCGAAATGAGAGGTCAGGCTCAATTTTTATGCGAGAATGCTGGCGCTCTCACCGAACCTGCTCAGAAATCCGATCCCGTTTCTGACGACTTACGAGAAAACTAGACCGGAAGCGGCAACGAGGCGTGTTAATCGCAGCCGTTACCTTGCCGGATCTAAGCGCTGACCTGAGCTGCGTCTCTCGCTAGCGATGGAGTGAACCCTTGAACTGACACACAAAAATAGGGCACAGTTTCCGGGAAAGGAACACAGTGAAGAGAAAGCGATACTCCCGGAAGTTTCAACGAAGGGCTGTCGAACGCATGGAGACTTGTGAAG
>Ga0208036_1001176_pt1 | contig 11857 bp, 18 predicted proteins | sample June2015DPH_11_1_2_FD_184706 | JGI IMG/M metagenome (GOLD analysis project Ga0208036, IMG submission 184706) | Peatland microbial communities from SPRUCE experiment site at the Marcell Experimental Forest, Minnesota, USA - June2015DPH_11_100... | ecosystem: Environmental > Terrestrial > Soil >...
AGTTTCGTCCGAACTGTGCGGCTCATAAGTAGTGGAGAAGGTGAGCAAAGATATAGATTGCGCTTCCTATGGCAGCCGCTAGGAGCAAAAAGCCGACAGCCAGCCAGAGAAATCCACGAATACCCTTAAATTGGGCGTCAACATACTTGGCTGACCATTTGCCTAATCAGCCTCGGTCTAATCGGCTTTGTTGTAGGTGGCGCAAGTAAAAAATCCGGTCAAATCCTTAGAAAGCTCCATACAGATAGTGGTATGATGCGTGGCCCCAAACACGTCATCGTAACTTATGGTGCCGAACAGATAGAGTGCGTAAACCCCATTTTTAAGGTTGTCTACTTGGAGCTTAGTCCAACGTCCCGTGGTTGGAGTGATAGCCCAGACTTTTGCATTCGGCTGGAAAACTCCGGCCCTTTCTGTGCCGCCTGGATATCGGGGACTGAACTTGGCACTAGCCAGAAGGGATATATAGCTGGTGCCTTGAATTACGTTCATAGCTGGTGTCCTTCCAGAATTCGTAATGATGAAGCCAAACGAAGTTTCCTCTCCTTCTTTCACGTACACACGCTTCCTGCCCTCCATGAACGGTGGCGGAAGTGCTTCGCCCAGACCGAGCCAAGCTCGCTGTTCCAAATGGAAGCTGTCGATAGTAGTACCGAGCGACCGTTGCGCGAGAACCAATTGCCCTTTGGCAACATCGGCGCTTCGGGTGGCGGCGTCTGCCTCCCTTCTTATTTGGCACAACATGCGGTAGTTAATGATCGCGTAGGCGGCGACAGCGAAGAGAGTCAAGACGCTCACTCCAATCGCAAAGTATTCACGGCGTGCTTTCTTTGTGTTCTCGCTTTCCCAATCACTTTTTATGGACTGTGGAATCTGAAGCTCGGCCCGCAAGATTGGCGGGGATTGTTGATGTTCCTCCTTGGGCTGCTGCTGTTCGGCTATGGATTCAATCTGTTTCTGGATTCCCAAGAAGCCCGCACTGACAGATTCACTCAGCCCCCTCAACTCTCGCAGGATGCGCTTGGCAATCAAAACGAATTGAGCGGTGTCGTCCATAGTCTAGTCGGCGGACTGGCTCATGTATATCAACTTAACATCGGGCTGGACCCCATCAGGTTTAAGGTCTGCCTTCCACAATCCGGGGGGTCCTGGTATTCCTACCCAGAAAGCGTATCGGGTTTGATGATGTTCAGGCGCAAAGCTGAATTGGTAGTCGATACAACCAACAAGCGCCAGCGAGATGTATCCCGGATGTGCGGCGGGGCCGGATTCTCGACTCTTCAATCCTGCCGCAATCTCTCCTTGGTCGAGGCCAAGCCCTTCGTTGAATGGAAACGTATCATCGGGGAAAATGGTTATCTCAAGGAACCACCTAGGAATCTTCCGCAATGGATCACACAAGGCAGCCTGCCGCTCAGCCGCTTCAGCTTCTGGAAGTCTTGTCATAGAGAGAACGATGAGCTTATTTTTAGAATGTATATGCATGGCAGGGGAATGACCGGTGTTCTTCCAAGAATATCCTATGTACATAGATGCGCTGTTGGAATTGAACGTCAGGGGCTTAGTGATGAAAAGAGATTTGTTGTCTATGGAAACCCACGGGCGTTCGGACAATTCCAAGCTTCGGGCGGCGGTATCAGCGGCGCTTTTGGCAGCATTGGCCTGCTTTCCAGCAGCGACAGCCAAATCGTGAGTATCTGTTCCGCCTTTTTGAATCTCTTTGAGCGTAGCGTCGGCGGTTGCGGCGTTGCTCTTCGCGGCTTCCGCAGCTTGTTTGTTAGCACGATACATCTTGATCGTATAAGCGGTGTAAATGGCCAGCAACGCAATTCCAAGGATTTCAACAAACGGCTTCAACTTATCCCACCAATCTTTTTCTGCCTTGCAAGTAATTTTATAATGTGTTTCGGTTGGTGGAGGGCTAGACACGCCAGGTGTTGGCAGGATATCTGGATTGCCGTGATTTGCTTGTATGTCGGATTCCCGTGCAGCGTTTGGAGCTGGATTATTCTCACGGACAGGATCGGATTCTGATGTCATACATCTACTTTCTAATCGCCCTAATTCACTGGATGCGGGGGACATTCTCCAAGCTCTCGAAATGCTCCAAGTGCACGGTCATATACCCATTCACTGCACTCGGCATATTGTTGTTCTTCACTTGGCCCCCTGTAGCTTGTGGTGACTTGGAGTCCCAGAGTATCGCGGCCAGAAGCGATGCCAGTCCATTTCGGTTCGCCAATCGCAACATGCAATGCCTGATTTGCTCCGGGATAGATCGTAAGAGTACGCGACGGTCCTTGTTGGCTAAGCGGCGTCAAATCCACACCGTTTATAGAAAATTTCCAATCTACCGAGAATTTGAATCCGGGGATCTTGCCAAAGTTCTTCAGAAGAACCAAAAAGGCGGCTCCTCCATTTACTTCTTTCCCCGTGATCTCCGAAATGCCAATATACGGTCTTTCTCCAGCTTGCATCTGGGTCAACTGTCCGCTCATAGCCTTCCATTGGCGCTGTGCATATACAGTGTAGACGATACTAGAGCCTGCGATGACGAAGGTAAGAAGAAGCATTCCGGCTTCGGCAACCGTGATTTTAGAAGCCCACTTCTTGAATCTGTCCCAATGGGCTACTTGATGGAGGGATGTGGATTTCTCGCACTCGCCTGTGCTCTCGGGAGCGCGCTTTTCGGATTCTCTTGCATTAACGGCGAGGATTGGCGCGGTGCCGCTTTTGGATTTGCTGTCGGCATCTTGCTCTTGTGGCTCGCGAGCTTCTTGATTCATAGCGGCCTCGATTTGACTGACCCGGCCCTGAATACGCTTGGCAATGACAATAAGGGCGCTAACATATTAGCTAACCATGACTCAGTTAGGCCCAAGAAATATGGCTACCCTGCCATCTGGTACTCTATCGGGAAGGACGACTGGATGCACAATTATCCCGGCCGATGTAAGCCCTGAAATCAGTGCATCAGCTAGTGGCGGATGCTCAGGAATTTGGTGTATCACTACGGATACGCCTTGGTACATTGCCCCGGCATCCATAGAGTTTTGTGTATGTTTGACTGAAGCTGCGTCGAGCGCCCTGATAATCCCGTAAGAAAGTCGAAGTACTGTGGTATCAAGGGTTGTATGAAAGATCACATCTTGTCCGCTGAATGGCTTAAGGGAATTTGAAAGGGCGACTATTTGGGACTCGCTGAGTACAGGAGAGACATGCATCTGCTGAGCCATATTTTCTTGTTGCATTTGCAGGGCGTGCGCGAACTGATTTGTCTGCTGGTTCTGGGTAGCAAGCGCAGCTTCCGCTTTCTTGGATTCTGCTTGCCCTTTGAGCACGTCAATGCGAAGGAGCGCATTTTCCTTGCTCGTATTCTCAGCCTTTAGTTTCGCTTCCTCGGCGGTCGTTTTGAGTTGCTGGATTTGCACAGCGGCTTGGCTTTGGAAAAGTTCTACCTGTTTATCCTTCTCGGTGTCTATGGATCGTGTCTTTGCGATAATTACCACCGTCGAAATGACGGCGAGCCAAGCCGCTCCTAGATAAACATAATTCGAGATTTTGAGACCCATCTTAGACTCTTTTACATGAAGAGCAAAGATGATGATCCAAAATGTGCTAAGCGCACCGATCACTAGTGAGATAATATAAAGCGCTTGCCAGTGTTCTAGGGACCTGCCAAGCGCTTGAATGGTGGTTTCCATGTTCTATTACCTCTGTATCGCGGCTATCTGCTTGATGACTATAGGAACACTCTGCGCACTGTTTGTCGTGGCCCGTGAGGATTGGAGAAAATACCGTCTGAGAAAACATCAACAGCCAAAGACAACGCATCGAAGCGCCTTGTAAATAGCTGATAATTCAGAAAATAAAGTACTTGACAGACCACCCCTTTTAAGGTACTATGCTGACCATGATGAATACTAATGATACTCCCAAAACGCTGCTAGAAGCGGTGAAGTTTTTCAGCGATTTCGAGCACTGCCGTAAGTTCATGGTCGAGGCCCGTTGGCCGGATGGACTGGTGCGCTGCCCGACGTGTAACTCTGACCATGTTACGTATCTTGCGAATGCACGAGTCTGGAAATGCTACGGGAAGCATGAGCGCCCAAAGTTCTCACTCAAGGTCGGAACGATTTTTGAGGACTCTGCCATCCCGCTTGAAAAGTGGCTTCCGACTGTGTGGCTGCTGGCGAATTGCAAGAACGGTATCAGCTCTTACGAGGTCGCCCGCGCTTTGGGAGTAACTCAGAAAACGGCATGGTTCATGCTTCATCGCATTCGCAAGGCGATGCAGTCAGAAACATTCACGAAGCTTGACGGAGAGGTCGAGGTTGACGAGACGTTCATCGGTGGGAAAGCACGCAACATGCACAAGTCTAAGCGTGAAGAAAAGATCAGCGGCACTGGCGGGAAAGATAAAACGGCAGTCATGGGATTCTTGGAGCGCGGTGGTGAAGTGCAGACTACAGTCGTAGCTGACCGCAGAAAGAGAACCCTTCAAGGTTTGGTAAAAAGTCACGTTAGGGTAGGTGCGGCGATCTACACGGATGCGCTCGCTTCTTACGATGGACTCGACGGAAAGTTCTTTCATCAAGTCGTAGATCACGCTGTCGAGTACGCACGAGGGCGCGTCCACACCAACGGCCTTGAAACCTTTTGGAGTCTCTTGAAGCGCGGAATCAAGGGAACTTATGTTTCAGTGCAGCCATATCACCTATTCCGCTACCTTGATGAACAGGCGTTCCGATACAATGAACGCAAGTTCGATGACTTGGCCCGATTTGTAGCGGTATTGGCCCACATCATTCACCGGAGGTTGACTTACAAGCAATTGATCGGAGCGACCGTGTGAGAGTTAAAGCGGAAACGTTTGAGGTAGGCGAACCCGGTAAGGCCATGCGACGGTTTGAATCGCTATTGGGAAAATTGGTAAAGGTTCCCAAGGGCGAAATCAAAGCCAAGCGCAAGCAAGTAAGGCCAACCCCAAAGCGGAAGCCGAAAGGCTAACCGAAGCCGGGCTAGGAAGGTAATGGAATTTCCTTTTATCCGTGTTGGTCAGTCAAATATGTTAACGCCTTAAATTGGCCTTGAGTTTCAGACATGCAGGGGGCCTCCTGTGCTGCACCACGGGTGTGCGAATGACCCTGTGTCAGTGTCCGTGCCGCTCACTGCCAGTGGGCGAGATTCAAGCTTGCAAATGACACTGCCGCGGGTTGGTAAGAAGGTGTACGCGTGCTATTTGCGCACCATGGGCACGTCGCACTTGATTAGGAGTCTCAATAGGTGGGATTGGACACGACGCCGCGGCGGGGGCCTCATGCCCTGCTCAGTTCACTCTTGCACCGCCGCTGGAGTCGCCTCCACAAAGAGGCATCAATCGGCAGACGACCGCTTACGCCCGTTGAGAGGTTGATGAAACCGCCGTGATAACAAACCATCCCGTACCGGAACAACCGCGCCAGCAATGCTAGGGCATGTTGCGCGAGGGTCGAATTAACAAAAGGCTCCTGTCGCTCCAGTGCCTCAGCGGAGCTACAGCTCGGTTCTCCGTCGTTGTCGAGATTCGGATCTGCTATCTCATGGAAGAGTTCAGCCGCTGTCCGCAATCGCAACCTTGACCTTCGGTTCCGCTGGTTAAGTGGCTCACCCAAGATGAACTGTCCGCTATCTGCATTGTTGCCCAGATCGAGCCAGTACGAAACCGTGCTCCAATTCCCAACCGCATCGCGAATCGCAGCCCGTGCTGCCCGCGTATCCACGCACCCAACAACGATGTGAGCACGGAGGTCATCGCCGGAATAGCTGCGTGAGATAAAGGTTCCCTGTCGCAGGTGAACAGGAACCGCTTCCCACTTCAGTCCCCAGAACAGGTTGAGCCGGTTGACCAAAACAACCGATTTGTTGAGGCCGATCTCCGACCGAGCAAAAGGCTGCCGGACGCAGTTGGTGGGAGAGATCGTATCGCCGTCCACAACCGTGACATGCAGTCCTCCAGGATGGCCACGCGCCACGAGCGATTGATGCAGGTAAGGCAATCCTGCAATTACTGCGCTGCCTGTTCCTCCGCAACCTACCACCAGCACGCGGACTTGCCGTTCAAGCAACTCCGGGTGGATGCGGTGTGTCTCCATGACCAACTCCTCAACGTTCGTTTCCGCGTGCGACGAAGTCTTGTAATGTCTCGCCGGCATCGGTCAGGTACTGAACTGGGAACCGCTTCTTGCCAGCGAGACTTCTCCACAACCCGATAAACCCTGCAGGGTGACTGGTAAGGCGTACCGCGCCTGCTGCATGCGTGAATTCGGATTGAAAATATGAATCTTGCCAACCAGATATCGAGGCGATGTCGGAAGACTCGGGTACGCGCATGCTGCCGGCACAGACCAAGCCTCGACTATCCGTGTTCCAGTATGGAGCGGTCTTCAGGAGCGTATCTGGGCCCGGCCGTGAATTCGTCGCCATCGCCCGCACAAAGAGGTCCCTACCTGCAACTTTGAAGATCAGGGCCGGATGCGGGAAGACAAGACCGTTAAGCTTCCGCGCTTCTTCATCCGTCCCTCCGAAGAACATTACTCTCCGTCGTGGCCTGGACCACCAAACCAGCATGTCAGGAGTACGCGCCAGGACGTTGTCAGGAAGGATTTCAGGCTTGACCTGTGCTCCGAGCCCCTGGGCAAGAGTACGAAGGAAGTCTGTCGTTAGGGCTTCACCGGGGGTGAGATAAGGAATTCCATTCTCACCTTGCTTGACTTGGTGGAGGCTCGCGAAGGCGCCATTGCCTCCACCCCGATAAACAAGGACTGCTTCGCTGAGCTTGAATTCGATGTTGGCTCCGATGTTGACGTAGGCTTGCATGGTTCTCACCTTGAAATGATCCATTGGTCGTTGCCTGGCATAAGGTCGATCACGTGGCTGGCCGCGGCAATGGTCTGGCAAGCCACTCCGAACGTGTGGAATGTGCGCCGAACGCTCTCCGTATCGGTGGGATCAAAGGGGATGATGAGATTAGGCTCCGGTGTCACTTCCATCATTCCCTGGGCCTCTTCATCAAAGCAGGCGGCAATTCCGTCAGCTTCAGCAAACACGGCCAGCAGGCAGGGTAGGGCCGGATTGCAATCCGAAAGCTGTTGGCCGATGTCATCGCTAAGCTCGGGTCGCTTCGCCTGCGCGGCCAGGTGATCGAGGGCGAGTGCGGCCTCCACCAGCTTCGTGGCGATTGGATCGTTAATCTTGTCCTTGAGGTGAGCAACCTCACTCTCATCGAGTGCCGCTTGCCGCATGCAGGGTGGAATAGACCCCTGCACGTCTGGGATTTCATACTGGTCAGCGTCGGGTTCCTGCGCCGCCCATTCCCGCAAAGTCTCTGCCCGTTCTTCAGCATCCCTGAAGTCGTAGATCCTGAGCCAGCGATTGAGGGCTCCAATGAAGAGGTGGAAGAACGTCGCCGGCAGTTGCGGGTGGAAGCTTTCCAGCAGCTTCAGTGTTGGACCAAAGGTCACACAACCACACGTTGCCTCAGAAGGCTCGACGATGAGGAACAATTGGTTGGGCCTGGTTTCATCGTGCTCTGCCCATTCACAGGGAGTGTTGCTGATCACGGCGGAAAGCAGGAATCGGTGGCGAATGGCTGAGCCGCCATGCACCTTGATCAACCGCTCAAGCGTAATCCTGATGAAGGATGTTGGGTCGCGTTCTGCGCTTTTCCAATCTCGAGGGACGGCAATGTCCAGCTCGACGAGAGACTTTGCCAGGATCACAGCCAGGCGGTCATCGGCAACCAACCGGTGAATCAGCGGGACGGCGTTGAGTCGTGGTATTAGCAGACCACTCCCCTGTCCCATCAACTGACCGGAGGAAGCCAGCCGGGCGGGGCATCGAGTGGCGTGCGGTTGTAAGTGCGCGCGCTGGCCTCGACTGCGGCAGCGCAGAGAGTGGCGGCTTGTTGCAGTTCCCGGCATCTCGCAAACCTCCCGACGAGTGTCTGGTAACGGGCGTGGCGGCCCTGGCGAAGGCTTTCAAGTTCCGCCAGGACCGCCTGCTTCGTCACCTCCTTGCTTGTTGGATTTCGGCTCATCGGGTTACCCCTTGGAGCCGATGGCTCGCGTGAACTGATAGCGCAGCTTGTCTCCGACAGCCTCTGGCCCGGTGATCGAGGCCGTGGCGATGTCGGGGTACTGATGCGCATACAGGTTGCGAACTTCCTCCGGGGGAAGCTTGGGGTCCGGGTCCGGAAGCCTCACACCATTAAATTCGAAGATACGAGAAAGTACGTGGCTCTCCATTAGAGTGCGAGACCTCCTTTGGATTGAGTTGGAGCGGGTTCGGGCGTTGTAGTTGCGAAGAGCCCGAGTGTCCCGGTCGACGCCGAAGAGGGCACAGGCTCACCAGGAGTTAAGGATGCAGAAGGGGCAGGTTCAGCCGTGGTGGCAGTTGCGGGTGGCTTCTGAGTCACCTTCTTGCGCTCTTCGGCTTTGCGCTTCGCTTCCTCCTGAGCTGCTTTGGCGGCAGCCTCCATGGTGGCCTTGGCCTCGGCCAGGGTGCTAGCGGTTTGCTGGTGGGTTTGGACGTAGCCGGCCAGATGCTTGCCGAGTTCGGCATCGAGTTCCTCGGGCGAAGCGGTATAGGTGAGTGGGGTGGTTAGAGCTGGATTCTCGTCGGCCTTGGCCTGGGTGGGAATGACGTTGACGCGGAGCGTCTTGTCATCCACCTTGGCCACCGTGATGAGCACAGTGCGGCCGGCAAGAAGCGGCATGAGTTCGACGAACACAGGACCTCCTTTTCGTGGCACATGCGCTGACTTTCACCAGCGCCACGTGTGTTGTTAGTTGGGAAGAAGATTGAGTTGATCGGGACGAGGCAGCGAGCTGGAAGACAGCGAGCCGAGTGGTGGCGAAGGTGGAGTTCCACTTTGGGGAACTGTTTCCTCGCGTCGGATTCATTGTCACAAACCTGGAGACCGACAGCCGGGCAGTAGTGCGGTTCTACAACAAGCGGGGAACGGCAGAGCAATAGATCAAGGAAGGCAAGCAAGCGTTGAAGTGGCAGGGGTGAGCGGGCAACCGCTCCCCCTATGCCGATCGCGCGAAGAGCCTACTTCGACTTTGCAACCACCAGGTTATTGGTCACCGAGAAGGCGCCGGAGACGCCGTTGGCACGGATGTTGGCCATATTCTTGTCGGCTTCGCTATCCACGACGCCCTCCAGAGTCACCTGGCCATTCTTCACGATGATCCGGATCGGCTTGATGACCGGCATGGCGTAACGCTCCAGCGCCGTAAAGCCGTAAATGGCTCGATAGAGCGCCAAGCGCAGTTGGTCGTCCATGGGCGAGGGGGGAAGCACTTCGATCTGGTTGTCCACCTGTTCCACACCTTCAATCTGCTTGACCACGTCTCCGGCGTCGCTTTTCAGCGTCGGCCGCGTGACCTGCCCCATCAGGGTTACCTTGTAGCCTTCGACTTTGTAAGTGATGTTGTCGAAGACGCCGAAGTAGGGCAGCATCAGGATTTCGTGCCGGACTTCCTTCTGAATCCGCTCCACGCCCCGCGCTGGAACCTCTTTTTGTGTCTGCGCCATCAGGACGAGCACTGTCCAAGGCGCGAGAAATACCAAGCTCGCAGTGACTCTGCGTTTCATGTCCATTCCTCCGACGCTGAGATGGTGTTCAGCCAACATTTCCGCTTTCAAATCTCGACCGTCCGATAACATACGTCTGACTGCCTCTGAACGCATTCGCACGGGCGGCTTTCCGGTGTCGAGCGCCTCAGCGATCACACAAGGTTTTCGTCCTACCTCTTCGGAGGGTTCCAAACCCCTAAACTGCAGCCTTTCCAACCCATAACTCCGACACCTGTCTGACCAGGCCCACCTCGCCGCCGAGTTCCGCCTCCGGCCAGCGCTTTCGCCTACCCCGATGGCGATGGTAGCGCCGCTATCCTGAACAGCAGGGCTCCAAAGGGCCGCCGCGTCAGATGACCCTCCGCCAAAAGCAGCCAATAATAAGCATGCTTCACCCGCCGTCCTCCGGTTATCACGAACCGTTGCTGTGCAAGCTGGTCAACGACCAACCGTCCATCCTCTGGGGCAGCACCGCTTACATTCTCTCCATCTTTCTTTCCACTGTCTGTACTGCTTTGCTCATTGCACTGGTCAAAATGAGTCACTACCTGTGACCGCGGTAATCCTTTCGTGGCCTTAACCAATACGGAGGTGTGCAAAAATGCACAGACACCTGGTCACAATCGGACAGACGGCCGCCTTCGTTGAGTCCATGATGATGATGTTGCTTGTGGGAAACAAGAGGCCTGCGGTTTGGATGAGTTCAGCAGCTTCCTCTAACAACGGAGGTGAGACGTGGTAACCATATTGATTGTTCTCTTGGTGTTGTTTTTGCTCGGTGGTGGAGGCTGGGGATATTCTCGCTGGCGAGCATAACGCCCGGTGGTGCTTCGCCAACGGTCCAAACAAGAATCTGACCGTATGGTCAGATGTGAACACACAATTCATTCCGGAAGCACGCATGCTGCAAACAGATCACTGGCGTGCAGAGTCGAGCCGACAGAGTATCCAGGGACTTCCAGTCGGCGATGATCCGCTACCCCTCGACCGCGTGAAAATGAGAGTCGGAGTAGGGGATCATGGTTGTTGCCCATAGCAAGGTGGTCGGAGCAGAAGCCACGAGATCGGCACGCTAATTCCCGGACGCCCAGAGTACTCGCGGCACAGGACAAAGTGATTCGACACTTAAGGAGGAAGATGCCATGAAACCAAGTACCAAAGACCAAGTGAAAGGCAAGATTCACGAAGTGAAGGGCAAGATCAAGGAGAAGGTGGGAAAAGCTACCAATAATCCAGATCTGGAAAACGAAGGCACCACCGAGAAGACGGCCGGCAAGGTCCAGAAGAAGATCGGCCAGGTTGAAAAGGTTCTGGGGGATTAGCGGACCAGCTTCTATCGCGGAGGGCGGGAGACTTAGCGAGGCCTGACCTGCGCTGGCCTGTGATCACAGGCTGGAGCGTGTTGGCGTCACCGGCGAGTGCGGAGTAGCTCCTCGGTGCGAGATAATCCTGTGTTAATTGCTCGGTCTTGCATTTCGATGTCACTCCCTCAGGCCGCAGCTCACAAGTGGGGCCGAGGGGAGGGAGGTGCGATGTGAACACGGGAAGGGTATTGCTGGTCTGCGACGACCTCCGGGAGTTCCCATCTTACGAGGGCATACTGTCGGCTCTCGGGTACGATGTCGTCATGTGCAGTTCCTATGAAGAAGGAGCCCGTCGAGTCGAGATGGAAGACTTCGACTTCGCCATCGTCGACCAGGGAAGCGCGAGTTTTGAGGGACGATGCGTTCTGGAGCGAGCTGCAGAGATGCATCGGAATATTCCTATCGTCGTGGTGGCGCGCCGCCTGGACATCCACTGCTATCTGGAAGCGATGGACCTAGGCGCTGTGGACTATCTCGAAAGACCGGAGCCGGATGACCTCGGGTGGGTGGTGGAAACCCAATTGCGCCGGCGCGACACAGCTTGAGGGTTATCAACCTTGGGAAGTTGCTCGAATTCAAGGTTGACTTCTCGCCACTCATCGACGAAGGGCTATTCAAGAGTGGTGAAGCAAAAGGGCCTCGACCCCCCAATGATTGGGATTGTGGCGAGTTCGTGCTCATCCACCAAAGCTACGTTAAGTTACAAAATGCCAAGGAGGATAAACCGATGTTAAGAAATGTCACCCATCTAAAGGGTTTTGCGATCCGAGCCACGGATGGGGAGATTGGAACGGTGGATCAGTTCTATTTCGACGATGAGACCTGGGCCATCCGCTACCTCGAGGTCAACACCGCGGGTTGGCTGGCCGGTC
>Ga0208036_1001183_pt1 | contig 11828 bp, 12 predicted proteins | sample June2015DPH_11_1_2_FD_184706 | JGI IMG/M metagenome (GOLD analysis project Ga0208036, IMG submission 184706) | Peatland microbial communities from SPRUCE experiment site at the Marcell Experimental Forest, Minnesota, USA - June2015DPH_11_100... | ecosystem: Environmental > Terrestrial > Soil >...
CGATCTGCCCCCGCTCTGGAGCGCGCAGGAGCGTGCTCTGGATGTTCGCTAGACTCACGCGGGCGGAGTTGCTTGCGTTAGGCATTCTTCCCAAGTGCGTACCGGGTTCCCGCAAGATCTTGGCCGGCTCGCAGATGGAACCACCGAAATCGCGAACAGAGAATTTTGTCGGATTTTCGCGCTCAGCCGCGGCGGATGGCATTCTCCGGGTCCACCGCCGCGCGTGAATCGCGCCCCACGCGCCGATTTCATCACTTCTCCCAAAAGTAGGGAAACATGCTAGACTGTATGGCGGTGGACGCAGTCTATGGCGAACCCCTCTCCTCGACGCCCTGTTTGAAACGGCGGTTGACGCTCCTGTCAGCCTGTCAACCTGTGCCTACTGAAAACTCCGAAAGCAGCGAAAAGTCTAGAGTTTTGGGATGGGCCGCCGTGGTGTCGCCGGCACGCTTAAGCTCGAGCGATCGATCGTTTCTCGGCTTGTATGCCGATTCCGTAATCGGGCGGTTGTGGAACTAGAGAGCCTAGCCCTCCGTCATCAACTGCGGGTTCTTCGTCGCCAGCGGCCGGGTCGGCTCCGGCTGTTTACTTTCGACCGCTTGCTCTGGGTCGTGCTCTACCGATTGTGGCCACGCTACCTGGAGTTGATGGTGTTGGGCATGGCGACCGACCGTTCGGAAGACGCACAGGGCTCTATGGCGGCAGTTCCATGCGCGCATAGACTCTCAGGGGTCAGTCGCGCTATCGTCACCGCATGGCAAAGAGAGATTTGAGGTTCACCACCATGGCAAAAAGGTCGAGGAGCGTGGTCGTGGTCGCTCAGAGCGCAAAGGAAATCGATGAGTGCAGGCGCGACTCGCATAGTCGGCACGCTTGGTCGGCGGGGGCGACCGTAACTGTGCTGAAGCCAGTGAAGCGCATTCTGCTAATTGCGGCGGTGGTTACGGCGCTCATGTCGCCCGTGCGGGCGTCCGCGCAGGTAGCTTGCGTGCCTGCTGCAGCAGACGGTGGGGGCGGTATTGCGTGCTTCCGCCTGACTGACACCGGGAATGTGATGACTGACGCCGGGAATGTGACGCCCGACGTAAGTATTAGTGGGAGCGACACCACGCTTACAACGGGCACCCTGCGCTCGGTGTGGGTTGATAGCGCGGGCAATTACTATGCGAGCCGTGACGGTACCGACGCCTTTTTGTGGTTCGCCGCAGGCGCTAACGGGAACGTGGCACCAAGCTCGACGATTACAGGGTCGAATCTTACCAGCGGGCATCCATATCGCATCATCACCGATGCCAGCGGCAACATTTGGGTGGTCAGCTATACCAGCAGTACGGTTGCTAAATACGCGCCATGCGCAAGTGGCACCTGTAATACAGCGCCAAGCGTCGTGATCAGCGGATCAAACACCCAGTTGAACGAGCCGGACGCGATAGCATTCGACACGGCTGGTGACCTCTGGGTAGCGACGATAGGTTCTAACGCACTGATAGAATTTACCGCCGCACAGTTGGTGAGCGGCGGTAATGTCGCCCCAGCGGGTAACACTATTTCCGGCGATGCCACGGACCTCAACTTTCCGTATGACATGGCTATAGACAGCGCCGGAAATATCTATGTGGCAAACTACTGGGGTAATAGCGTCACCGTGTACGACGTTGGCAACCAAAGCGGGAACGTCACGCCCAACCAGAATATCGTGGGCGCCGCAACTCTGCTTAGTTCCCCCGTCGGTGTCGCAGTTGACTCCGCCTCGAATATCTACGTTGCCCAACCGGGCAACCTGTTATCTTTTGCGTCCGGCACGACCGGCAACGTAGCGCCTAATATTAATATCACCGGAGCCAGTGCGCTTGTAAACTGCGGTGTCGGTAGGATGGGAATTACGCAGCCGAAGCAGGAATCGATTCGCGCCGTGCGCCAGATTCAAGCTGTCGTGATACGTAGCGTGATGCAACAGCGGATAATGGCCGGAGGATAATGGCCGAAGACGGGTTGCCGGAGCTTAACGCGAAGGCTCTAACTGCCGCCGGGTCGCCCCTTTTATATCGCGTACCGCCTTCTCCGCATCTTCCGACTGCGTATCGATTTTCGATCTCATCTCCCGCTCCTTCTGCGGTTAAAGATGAGCCAAAAATCCTCTCTTCCTCAATCGCCTCGAGTTGTCCAACTTGTGCTGACGGGGAACACCGTGCACTCACAAAGTGGCCCGTCCAAATCGATGACATGGTATGACGTATGATAAATTATGGAAAGCGAAGAGATTTTAATGTGCCCATCGTGCCACGCTGCAGTACAGACAGGAGCATACTTTTGCCAGAACTGCGGGGCGGCACTTAAAGAGAAACCACCGCCTACTTCGGTTGGCGCGCAAATCAAGATCTATGCCGTAAGCGCACTTCTTCCTCCATTCGGGCTCATTTACGTGTGGAGATATCTAAAGCAACCGGACGAAACATCGAGAAGAATCGGCTGGGTCGCCCTCATACTGACGATCGTCATGACAATAGCCACGCTCTGGCTCACGTTCGTGGCTATTGATTCCTTTAATCGGTCGGTCAATGCGGCGCTCGGCGGTGGAGGCTTTAATTAATATGGGATCAGTCCTGGGCGGGCTGCATCATCACCACGTCAGGTGTCCCTGCTGAAAATTCCGAAAGCGGCGAGAAGACTGGAGTTTTTTGCTTGGCCGCCGTAGCGTCGCGGGCATGCACACCTTTTTGTCTGCGCTCTCTACCACGATCGCATGCCGGTTCCGCAGCCGCGCGGAGCATGAGCTTGAGATCATCGCGCTCCGCCATCAGTTGACCGTCCTCCGTCGCCAACGCCCGGGACGACCTTGGCTGGCCTTCGCCGACCGTGTGCTCTGGGTTCTCCTCTACAAGATATGGCCCCGCTGCCTCGACGCGATCATGATAGTGAAGCCGGCGACCGTGGTTGGCTGGCACCGCCAAGGCTTCCGGCTGTTCTGGCGTTGGCGCTCACGGGCGGGGCGACCGAGAGCAGACCGCAAGGTCCGCGATCTGATTCGGCAGATGAGCGTGGCCAACCGGCTGTGGGGTGCACCCCGGATCCACGGGGAGCTTTTGAAGCTCGGTTTTCAGGTCAGCCAGGCTACGGTCGCCAAGTACATGGTTCGGAGAGTCGGCGTGCCTTCGCCGACCTGGCGTAGTTTCCTGCGCGATCAGCTCGACGGGATCTCGGCGATCGACATGTTTGCGGTCGCGACCGCGTCGTTCCGGCTTCTCTATGTAATCGTGATCCTCAACCACGCGCGCCGGAGGATCGTGCGCTTCGACGTCACCCAGCATCCCACTGCGGCGTGGCTCTCGCGCCAGGTAACCGAAGCGTTCCCATGGGATACGGCGCCGCGCTATCTACTGCGGGATCGCGACGCTTCGTATGGCTTCCTCTTTCGCAAGCGCGTGGAGGCAATGGGAATCACTGAGGTCGTCACCGCACCTCGCTCACCCTGGCAGAACGCATACGTCGAGCGCGTGATTGGCTCGGTCCGGCGCGAATGTTTGGACTACATAGTGATCTTCAACGAGCGTCATCTGCGCCGCGTACTATCGTCCTACGTCGATTACTATCACCGTTCGCGTACACATCTCTCGCTCAATAAGGATTGCCCAGAGCCTCGGCCCATTCAGCCGCGCAAGGTCGGTAGAATCATAGAGATTCCGCAAGTCGGGAATCTGCATCATCGCTACCGGCGCCTCGCTGCCTGACCGATCTCAGCGACTCTGTAACCTGGGCGGAGTCTAGGCCGCTATGCCGCCATCGACGATTTTCGGGGTCGGAGGCCCTTTAATCCCGGCAAGAGCCCGACTGGTTCGCCGTCCGAATCGATACCGGCCTCATTTCATCGTGTCAATTCGATAACGACTCTGCTCAAAATTCGGCTCCAATGACATTTTCAGCAGGGACAGGGCTATTCGCCGTCTCTCCCGGTGTCAATCATTGCATCGGCGGATGAGCGGCGCCGACGAATACTGTGACGCTGTCGTTGCCTTGGTTGGTCACCCAGACATTTCCCCATTTGTCGATGGCGATCCCGTACGGTCGATCGAGTCCCGCGCCACTGAACCCTGAGTCTGGCGAAAGTGGCTGTCCGACTTGAATTCTTCCGAGAAAGGCCAGACCGAGCTGACCCGCAATGAACGAGATGCTATTAGCGCGGGGTGCGTGGTTGGCGATCCATACAGCGCCATCGGAATCTCTCGCGATGCCTTCCGGTCCGGCTAATCCGCCCCCGCGAAACGGCGAGCCGGGAACAATTCGGCTTGGCTCCTCCTCGCGTTCGTCCAGCCCCGTGACGCTGCCGTCGCCTCCATTGGTCACAAACCCTCCTGCGACATATTGCGGAGCATTCATGCCACCGCCAGCGATGCGTTTTACCAGTCTCGCGCCGCGACACATCACCTCGGGAGGTTTGACCACCAGCAATTCGTTAGCACCCGAGTTGGCGATCAAGACGAATCCTCCAAAGGTATCGAGCCCTACCGGATTATTCAGACCGATGTTTTCAAGCGCCGGACCGCAAGCGGTCCCGTCTAGCTTGAAGAAGCTCACTCGATCCGCGCCGGAATTGGTCACCACGACGAGCGCATACAGAACCCATCGTTTGTCAAACGTGTAGAATATCGGGAAATTATTCGGATAACCCATAATGCTTGAGGGAGCCGACAACCCGTTTCCCGTCACAATTTGAGAAGCAAAGCCGTTGCTTCGAGCAGTGATAACGGCAAGATCATTGCCTCTCTTGTCGGCCACCCAGATTTTGTCCGGTGTCACCCACCACTGCTTCGTGTTCAGGCTAATAGGTCCGGTGCCGGGCGGCGGCGTGCGCAAGCCTTGCTGAAACCAGAGCCCCGCCGGTTGGCGGAGACCCTTTATGTGAAGTCCCTCAGCTCCTGCCAATGAATTGCCCAGTTGAAAGGGGTCGCTGCTCAGTACACTCAAAGCACTGCTGCCCGAATTGACAATCCACAATCTGTCAGGGCCCTTCTCCGTGATGATAGTTGCGGGTCGGTTCAAGCCGCCGCCCTTGAAACTAAGTGACAGCATCCACCCTGCCGGAGGCGCTGTTAGCGCCGGTTGGTAAGCAGACGAGCGCTTCGCCAGCTTGAACAACGCGCCCAGGTTGCGCTCCGGATGAAATACAATGCTCTCCGTGGCACTTAGTGTGTCGGTAGCTTTGTTGCTGAAGCTGACGGGAGACGTGGCTTGAAAAAGGGCCTGACAGTCTCTTGAAGCCTGCCCCTCCGATGCTGCGCATGCACTCACCACGTTTGCCATCGTGTTAACCAAGGCGGGACTGTTAGAAGGAACGCCCGGGAAGGGTTTCAGGCGAGCGTTGGTCGGATCGATCAGACGCAAAAACAGATCCAAAGCGAATGGCGACATTCCGCCTGGGAGCGGCGAGATTCGCCCTGAGCACAGAAACGCTAGTGCCGTGGTCAACTCATTGATAACGACGTGACGCGACGGAGGCGCGCTTCCAAGAAGAGTTACCAGTCTGATCGCCGGATTGATTCCCCTTCCTGCGTTGCCGCCGCTTGCGATCAGATAGAGCGTGCCCGGCGCAGGTGGAATTTGTGCTCTCTTGAAGCGCGGTTCCGGAGGTATTCCCATGACGGTCGTTGTCGCTCGAGCGTTGGAAAGATCCATCGAAAACGTGCCGTGGGCGTCGGTGGTTGCCTCTTCTGAAGGCTTGGAGGCGACAAAGCAGGGATCGGGAACGCAGTCCTCAACGCTCCCGTACAACGTGACCGTGGCACCAACGATAGGCGTTCCGCTGGCCAGAACCTGCCCGAAAAGCAGATCAGCGGCAGCGGAATTCGTGACCCCGAGCGCCAGAACGATAGCGAAAGCCGACAGGATGGTCGCTCGTCGGCGCCAGCGGGCCGATACGATCAGGGTAGTGCCCAAGCAGTGTCCAACGCGTCCGGATCTCATACGGTTTAAGCATACACATCAAAGTCTTGATCGATGAGGGCCGCAAAGCGCCAGCTCCTCGTTCGCGTCCGGTGTCGGACCTTCGCACCGGCGAGGCGCGACATCCGGGGGGATGCCGACAGGGCGAATCAATGGCGATGATCCGCGGACCTAGCAAAATCGCGCCCGGATAGGTTTTGCCGAATTTCCCCGATTCGCGCCACCGGAGGCGTTCTCCGGGTCCATGCGTGATCGCAAATCGCGCGCACACGCGCGCTTTTCGAGCGATTCTCCGACATCTCCAGAAACTTGGAGACTGAAATGTGGAGCAACGTGGATTTGAACTCTCGGCCCCTCATTCTGGTTTGATTGGGAAATTGTCCGCGAATTTGGCGAGGTATTCGGGCCAGGATGAAAGCAGCAGTGCTGGAGAGAATCTCATCGCCTTAAATTCGCCTGACATGTTCTGAGCCTCTCTCTGATTCAGCTCGCATTTCGAAGTGCGCGATTCGATCGCTGTTTCAGCCTGATTTCGGTCGCGCGCCGGACTGGCTTCAGAGGCGAACCAGCTTGCCGAGCGGGGCCATTCGGGCTATACGGCGCCTTGGATCAGAGAGTGAAAAGTGAAATCCCGGCTGTAATCTGATCGGGAAAAGGGGAGCAAGCGAATGGCAACGAAACACGATGAGCAGGGCGGGAAACGGGTTCTCTACGGATTCTGGCTCTCGCCCTTCATGTCTCTGGTCGGCCAGATGCTCAAGGAATCAGGCCTCGATTTCCGCTACGAGCGCGTCTCGCCGTATGTGGGCGGCACGATCGCGGACCAGCACAGGGCGCGGAATCCGCTCGGCAAGATCCCTACGCTCGAGGACACCAACGGCGTGTTCATATCCGAAAGCCAGGCGATCTGCCGGTACCTTGCCAGAACCTATCCGGCGGCGGCCGAGTTCTACCCTTGCGACGATCCGTTCCGCTGCGCCGAAGTCGACGCGCTGAACGACTTCATCACGTTCTCGATCAGTGGCCCGTTTTTCAACTGGTTCGTGGTCAGTGGCTACTTTCCCAAGGCGTGGGGGGCAAAGACCGAGCCGGAGTCCCGGATTTTCAGCACGTGGTCGATGCTGATGATCAGAAGCGCGCTGGGGCGTCTGAGCAGCAGCGCCCGCTTGCAGCCCTTCGTGCTGGGGCAGGAGCCTTACCTTCCGGACTTCCACCTCTTTCACATACTGGAGCTCGGCAGGACGTTTTCCGCACTCTTTGACATACCCTTCATGAATCTGCTGCAAGGCGACGAGAGCCTGCAGAAGTTCTACGACGCCATGGCAGCGCGGCCTGTCACGAAGGAGATTCTGGCGGCGCAGGCGCAAGAGTTCCCCGTCACCAGGCAGGAGCTGTTCCGGGATTTCGGGCCCGCTTACGACAAGATGCTGAAGCCGGCCAGGGCGGCGTTGCGCGCCATGTTCGGCCACGACGTCTAGGCAGGAGCGCCATGTCGATCTCGGAACTTCGTTCGCCGGAGGAATTCGTCAGTTCTTTCGGGGCGCTGGCGCATAGCCTGCATTAACGCTAAATCCTTATTTCTGGAATGGATCGCAGCCTGGTCTTGTGCCAGTTTGCATCGGGTTTCAAAAGGAAATTCCGGCTAAGCGCACTCAAACGAGAACGGGGGCCTTTCCCGGCGCCGCTGGGAACACCGTGGATCAAGACCGGCTAAAACCTTCAGATGAAGGTTGTTCGGTGTACACAGCGAGCTGGAATCGGAGGGTAAAACGGAAATCCCCGTTAATATACTTGTGGGCGCTGGCTGCTGTATGGCTTGCGCCGAGGCCATCGGCCGGGAGAAGCGCGGATGTACATACCCAAAACGTTCGAGGTCACGGACTCCTCGACGCTCCAGGAGTTTATCGAGACCCACAGCTTTGGAACGCTCGTCACGGTTGCCGGAGAAGAACCGATCGCGACGCGCCTTCCGCTGATTCTCGATCGGGCAAGCGGCCGGCACGGGACGCTGCTCGGCCACGTCGCGCGCGCCAATCCGCAATGGCGCTCCTTCGACGGCGATCGGCAATGCCTGGTGATGTTCGATGGGCCGCACGCCTACGTCTCGCCAAGCTGGTATGCAACGTCGCCCGCGGTTCCGACCTGGAACTACGCAACCGTGCACGTCTACGGGATTCCCCGCCCGATCCATGAAGCGGAACAGCTCTCCGCGCTGGTCGACAAATTGGTGGGCATTTATGAAGCGGGGATGCCGCGGCCGTGGCCGGGCACGCTGCCCGCGGACTTCAAGGCGGCGATGCTCGAGGCCATCGTCAGATTCGCGATCGAGATCGATCGAATCGAAGGCAAGTTCAAGCTGGGACAGAACCGGCCCGTAGAGGACCGTATCGGCACGGTTGCGCGGCTTGAGAGCAGTTCCGATCCGGCGGCGCGCGCACTGGCCGAACTCACGCGCAAACACCTGGGCCTCGACGCGGCGGGCGGTCCCCCTGACACCGAACAATGTGAAGGTACTTGAGCCGCTGGTTGCGCTCAAGGCCGAGCCGCGTGATTACCTGTTCTTGAACGTGTGTGTGGCGAATTACTGATTTCCCCAGAATCAGCAATTCGCCACACACAGCTTGGAGGTCGATCGCGCTCGTGGGTAATCTGGCGTTCCTGCCCCAGGCGAATCTACGGCGATGATCCGCGGACCTAGCAAAATCGCGCCCGGATAGGTTTTGCCCGATTCTGCCGATTTGCGCCGACCAAGGCGCTCTCCGGGTCCGCACGTGAGCGCAAATCGCGCGCACACGCGCGCTTTTCGAGCGATTCTCTGACATCTCCAAAAATCTGGAGACTGAAATGTGGAGAGGGGCGGATTCGAACCCCCGGTACCGCAAGGGCTTCTATGGGCTGAATTCAGCCCGAGTTTGGCGCATTATTCGGCTCGAAAAAAAGCATCGGTGCTGGAGAGAATATGTTCGCCTTGGATGCGGCTCTTTTTCGCATCTCTCCGGTCCCCTTCGTTCGCTACGTTGATGCGCGGGAATTTGGTAACCGTCGAACAACACACGGGGGTGTGGAGTTCGAATCTCCACCTCTTGGGCGGGCAGTCAGCAACTCAGCCTTGTCACTCTGGATTTTGCACGCGGCGGCGTTCGCAACGACGTCCGCGAGGGCGCAGTGTGCAATGGAAAGTAAAAGGCGTGAAGAGTGGCTCCAGCGCCTCGCGCTGGCCGGTACGGCGATAGGAGGCGACACAGACCTTGTGACGGCGTAAGATTGGGAGCATTCGAGGAATGTCGGACGATGGCGGGGGAATCCGGCAGCTTCTGGCAACTTGAGCGCGTCAATCGGCGCCGTACCCGGGCGCTGGTGGCAAAACTGATCCTGGCGCTCGCTGCATTCGGCCTCGGACTCGATTTCCTGTTTCACACCGTGCGCATTAGCGACGGACGGCTTTCGGGCATCCCGTGGTTCACGGCGGCGGCCGTGATCCTGGCCGTCGCGCAAGCGTTGCGCGCGAATTTTGCCGGCGCAGACCTGGTGCTGGACGCGCTGGATGCGCATCCGATCTCTTCCGACGAGCCGAAGAATCAAGCAGTCATCGACGTGGTGCGCGAGATGGCGCTCGCGGCGCGAATACCCGCGCCGCGCATCGACCTGATCGACGACCCCTCGCCGAACGCTTTCGCCATCGGGCGCGATCCCGAACACTCGGTTATCTGTGTCACCAAGGGGCTGCTGGACCAGATGGATCGCGAGGAACTGCAAGGCGTGATCGGCCATGAGATGGCGCATATCCGCAATTGCGATATCCGGCTGACAACGATGGTCACGGCGATGTTTGGTGGCTTCGGCGTGTTACGCTTCGTCTTCGGTGCACCCACCATCTGGAAAAAAGACAGTTTGGCGTCAGGCGGCATCGTTTCGCGCATCATTTCAATAATACTCTCCCGCGAGCGCGAGTACCTGGCCGACGCGTCCGCGGTTGAATTCACGCGCAATCCGACGGCGTTGATCCGCGCGCTTGAACACATCGCGAAGACCGAATCGCCGCTGAGATGCGCCTCGCCAGGTACGGCCCAGCTTTTCATCGTGGACCCCTTCGAGCGCGCGGGCGGAGCCACGAGTTACAAGCAATTCATCAATGAGATAACCCGGATCCGGTTGCAGCCCGGCAAAACACAAGAGCAGCGCGACGAGGAGGCCGGGAAATTCGCGGTAAACGAATACCCGCGTAACATGCTCGCGGAAAAGGTATCGAGCCATCCGCCGCTTGGCGAACGGATCGCGCGACTGCAAGCGTTGATTGGCGCGGGGCCGGGCGCCGCGTCAGCTTCCGGCGTGACCGAAGACCAGCTACGAGCGAAATTTTCGGAGAGCGCCCTGTTCGTCCGAAATCTGGCGAGCACCGATCCCGAGTTCATAGCCAAGGTAATGCAAGCAGCGTTGGTGGCCCTACCCGGCGCAAGAAGCTTGCTCGAGGAGAAGATCGGCGGAACTCAAATTCACCGAGAACCGACTTCGCGCGACCCGATCGAGCAAAAGCTTTACGAAGCAGACCTGGCATCCACCGGCGATTTGCAGCCTTCGCGCAGCCCCGCGCAAAAGCTTTTCGAATCGGGCCTGGCATCGATACTCACTGGCAATTTGAACCCGAACGAGGCCCTGGATTCAGCCGCCGATCCGGCGAGCGGCAAGGGAATCGGCCTCCCAGATTCGTTAGCCGAGGAAGCGCAGGAAGTCGAGGCCCTCGCGAAGGTGCTCGGTCCGGTAGTGGCATCGGCGCGGCAGAAAAAGGCCGCCACTCAGCCAGCAGCCGCTCAGCGGCCGATCGGGTCTCGCGGCACCTACCTGTTTTGGATAGTGATCGCAATCTCGGCCGGCGCGATCGTCGCGGCCCTCGCGACAAAGTAGGCGCCAGGCGCGCTAAAAGTCTGCCAGTACCTCTTCCTGAGACCAGGCAGTTTACTTATAGCCTTGGAAAGATTGCATCACCACTATCGTCTGATCTGGCTTTTCGGCAGAGACAGTTTTCGCTCAGCCTCGCACCGAAAATTACCTCCAAAAGAAAGGGACCGAACCCTTTCGAGCCGGTCCCTCATTCCACGTCGTGGTTCGCGGTAGGGCAGGTCATTGCTGACCGTCCCCCGCACAGATCCTGGGTTTGGCAGCATACGTATCGGTCGAGGTGTCTGCGCTAAGATCGCCTGCCGGCTGTCGCTACCGAAACCCGGATCCGAAGGTTGTGTGGCAGAGGTGGAACCTGCCAGCTACAGCCGCACGGGCCGAGCTTCCGGCAGACAGCCCGCGCGTGATAGGTTGCAGGCTGCCCCGGCAGTAGGGGCAGCCAGATTTACCGGGGGCTGACATGCCGCTATACATGGACGTCCACAACCTCCAAGGAACAACCACGGCACAGGTTGACCAGGCGCACGCCGCCGACCTCAAGGAGCAGGGCAAGTACGGCGTCAAGTATCTCAAGTACTGGTTCAATGAGAGCCACGGCAAGGCTTTTTGCCTCGTCGATGCGCCGAGTCCGGAGGCGGCGCAGTTAGTGCACCGTGAAGCACACGGCCAGGTCGCAGAGAGAATTATCGAGGCCGACCCCGAGCTGGTAGAGGCATTCGTCGGCGGAGGTGAAACGAGTCCGTCAGGAGCGGTCCTCGCCCCTGGTGGCGCCGGCAACGAGCGAGACTCTGCAATCCGGACCATTCTGTTCACGGATATCGTGGGCTCGACGAACGAAGCCTTGGGGGACGATGCGGGCATGGCTCTGCTAGGGAACCTCTGCACAGGTGGTTGAGCGCAGATCGTTTGGAAAGTGAGTCATGAAAAGTATCGCTGGAGGTGAGAACTCTGTAACGGTTGTTGCGCGGGAAGCGGCCGCGCGGGATTACTCGGAA
>Ga0208036_1001186_pt1 | contig 11814 bp, 11 predicted proteins | sample June2015DPH_11_1_2_FD_184706 | JGI IMG/M metagenome (GOLD analysis project Ga0208036, IMG submission 184706) | Peatland microbial communities from SPRUCE experiment site at the Marcell Experimental Forest, Minnesota, USA - June2015DPH_11_100... | ecosystem: Environmental > Terrestrial > Soil >...
CAAGGAGACAGACGCGAACGTCCGACGGAATGCGGCCCGGACGTTGGGAGACATCAAAGACCCCCGCGCCGTCGAGCCCCTGCTCGCCGCCCTCAAGGATGAGTATTGGCCCGTCCGACGGAGTGCGGCCGAGGCGTTGGGAGAGATCAAAGACCCCCGCGCCGTCGAGCCCCTACTCGCCGCCCTCAAGGATTCAGACGAGCACGTCCGAGAGCACGCGGCCCGGGCGTTGGGAAAGATCAGAGACCCTCGCGCCGTCGAGCCCCTGATTGCCGCTTTGAAGAAGCCTGACCTTGCTGTGATCGCCGGAGCTTTTTCGTTCTTCATTCAAAGGGGTGAACCCGGCTCAGAGGATGCTTTGATCCAGGCGCTGAATGCTTACGGCGATAAAGACATGGCCGAGGCCTTCCTAAACCGCGGGAATTCGGCGTTGGAAGCAGCAGCGCGTCAATGGGCAGTGGCGCACGGTTACCAAGTCATACGGACAACCATCCAGTTGGGCAGTCCGCGGTAAACGGTGTGTCATCTTGGCAGAGACGAGGGATGCCACGGAGGTGGCGCAGATTCGGTCGCTTTTCGACCGAGGCTGCGAGCGCGTAGGTCTGAGCTTGGTAGCGCAGGTCCCGTTCTTCGGACCCTTCGCTGTGCTCAGGGCAGGCTCTGCGGCTCTTCAAGGTCCCTTCACGGCCCCGGCGGATGGCCGCAACGCTGCCAGGACAAATCTTGAGAAGCCGCAACTCCCCGCCACGGTGGGCGGGAGCAGGTAGGGAAAGAGCAGGAGTCGGGAGTCAAAATGAAGAGGATCTGCTTTCCGCTGTGCACTTCCTGCCTTCCGTTTTGTGCTTACGGCCTGTAGCTTCCTTAGCGATCCCGCCGCGACGGGACCGAACGGGTCGACCGTTTCAGGGTCGAGAAACTTGGATGGCACGCCATCCGTGGGCGGCGGGCGCAAAACCCAGCGCCCTTGCCCACGGCTACTCACTTTTAACCCCTTCGGGGTTCAGACGTACCTACCGTCAACCCTCACCGGCCCATCAGAACCCTCGATGCCGCCTCAGGGCAAGTGGTGGAGCACAGTGCATGAGTCTTCCGATCCCACTTCGAAAACCCGGTTCCAATCGATGAATCGCTGGTCACGGTTCGGATAGGGTTTCACCCGGATGCAACGGCACCCCCCCTCGGCGAGCGTGACGTTCATCACCAAATACTCGGGAACCACGGACTGCGCCAGAGCTTGGGCCGATGTCAAAGACACGTTATGGCCGGAAAGATAGCTGTTCTTGACCGAAAACCCCAGTCCCGAGAATCCGTAGCCAATCCCGTAAAGGTCGTAGAGGACGTTCGCCCCGGAGGTACTTCCGGTCAGTGGGAATGCACCGCCCGTGAGTTGCCAGAGGGCTACACCGGCGTTCATCGTTGCCGCCAGTGTCAAGGGCACCTGCGTGTCGGACTGATCGGAAAAGCTCAACGCGGCGCAGTACACCTTCTTGTCCACCGTGTCGCCCGGCGCGGCCGGGCAGGCCGTGGACGAATACCCCAAGTCGTCAACGAGGGCCTTGAACACGTTCGGCCAGGTGGCGAGTGTGGCCTGAGTTTTCGTGCGGTCGCGCGGCCGGCAGCGCATGGCCACCAAATCGTATGCCGCATTGATATCGTTGCCCACATAGCGAACATCGTCTTGGACCGGCAGGGCCGGCTCGTAATAGATCGTTGCGCTCATGAAGGCGCGCTTCTGAACGTTGTTATTCTTGCCGATGCTCGTGACGCTTTGCGTCGGGTTGACGTAGATGATCCGCGTGAAATCGTTGATGCTCGCGAACCCTGTGGCCGCATCGCTGGTGCGAGTCTTATCGGCCACTGTTGCCGGCGAGTTCTCCGCCGCCGCCACAGTCGTCACAGGGGGCATAGTGGAGTTCACGGCAGACCCCCAGACCACAAGAAGCAGGGCGCCAATTACCAGGGCCAAGATTGGCAGGGGTTTCTCATTAACAAGCCGAAAAAGAAGCGTCCTTTTGGCGTTTCCCATGGATATCCTTCCTTCCGACGTTTACCATCGGCTCCCCCTGGAGCGGCAAACAGATCCAGGGCAAGTCAGTGGATCTGACGCATTTCATTGAGAACTGCGAAACCACATGGCCTGGGACAACCCGCATCGAATTGAAGCTCCGCCTCGCCATTTGCCACAAAGGGAAAACCCTCTCCCGCCGCAGGGGTGAGGGGAGTTGCTTGAGGGAACCAGTCACGCCATGGAGCTTGTTGGAGGTGGACTCCGAAGTCAAGAGTACTTCTGGTCGGCAATAAGTTAATGTCGCCAAAGCCTGCTTTTGCCTGGTCTTCATCTCCCTTCAGGGGGGATGGGGGTGCGGGGGAAGGGGGCTGGCGTTTAACGCCCCCTTCCCCCGCCCAGCGCCATCAGTCGGCCACCTGCGGCTAGGGGCTGCCCCCTGCGCGGCATCGTGCTGTTGCTGTTTGCCATGGCAAAGTAGTCAGTGGTCAGTTGTCAGTGGTCCCGCCTCCGCGGGTTCGTGGTCTATCGACATGTCATGCTGAACGCAACGGCTGTCATGCTGATCCCGCCCTGCAGGGGGAAGCATCTCGCTCTGCTGTTTCTGGACGGAAAAGTCCAGAGCGAGATTCTTCGCTCCGCTCCGCTGCGCTCAGAATGACAGCTCCTACGAGTTCTTCCGCAGCCTGTGAAGCCCCTGGGGCGTTCAAGCGCCACGGGTTCAAGCCAGAATTTCGCCACCCTGTTCTCGCGTCGCACCTGGATATGCGGCGGTTCGCTCCTATCCAAGGAAACGAAGAAATCAAGGATTTCCTGCTCTTCGCCCAGCGAAGGATTGGCTACCCGCTAATCACTGTGCGCTGGAAGTAGCGGCAGCGGCGGCTACACTCGCCGCGTCGACGGAGAGCGGGCTTTGCAGAACCATCTCAAACTGCCAGCCCGTGTCAAAAAGCACGCCATTGCCTCCGCCTTGGTGATGGGCCATGAGGACGGTCGCGACGACCACGGCTACGGCGCCGCCGACCGCCACTCCTACGATAGCTCCAATATGTGACCCCGGGTTGGGCAAGGGCGGTAACCCCCCCGATTGTTGCGCGGGCAGCGCATAGTTTGATCCGCTTGCGCCGGCGAACGCGGTCAGCTCTGGAGAACCTGACTCGGGACTGAGGGCTTTGGCCTGCGTGTTGGCGCCGTCAACAGCCACGCTATAACCGTTCGCGTAAAGGATGCGAGTGAAGTGCATCAGCAAGCTGGGGCCCGAGCGGCCTCGCTTCGTCACTTTATCAATCACGCCCTCCACGTAGGTGCCGACCGGGATCGCCAACTGAGTACCGACGGTGACGGGAAACCCCGTGACCGCGCGGACGGCGTTTCCAGGCCGCGCCTTGGTTGTAATCGGACTGGCGAGTGCGAGAGGAATTCGGGTTCCTACCGGAATGGTGATCGTCTGGTTCTGAGAAGCGGCTGGCGCCTGGGCCTGAGCTTGGGAAGGCGGCTGAGGATTCGACGCCGGTTCCTGGGCCCAGCATGTCGAGGCAGCGAGAAGTCCAACGAGAGCAAGTATTCGCATAAAATTGTCTCTCCTATCTGGAGAAGGAAACGCGCAAAGCGTTACGGTCCGTAGGGCGCTGCTCTGCGCCTTTTCGCCGTTCTGCGGAATATTTCATGCCTCGCCTTGGTCAAAGTACAGCGCAAAAGTCTGGCCTGCGAACCGGAGCGACTGCAAAAAAACCGACCCGTCAGAATTGGTGCGCGTCCCCGGTGCGTCAGCGGGCGATTTCCTGTTCAATAGGACGACTCGCGCCCGCACCCTAACGACGATATTTCCGTTCTGAAGGATATCCACCTGAGCCAAGGGACCCGATCCTTCCCAAGTGACTTGATAGCTTCCGGCAGACAGTTGCATTCCAGAAACCTGAACTGGAGCGTTGATCTGGAACGATTCCTTAAAACTCTGAACCTTTAGGTTGGATGTCACGACGGGAGGGCTGGGACACCTCACACCCGGTGTGCCGGGAGTGCCGGGCATGATCGTGTCTGGTGTTCCCGGCGTAGCAGGAGTACCCGGTATGACTGTGTCCGGCATTCCAGGCCCTCCTGGGATAACAGTGGGCGGTGTGCCGGGTGTGCCCGGAGTGCCGGGTATGACCGTGTCTGGCGTTCCCGGCGTGCCGGGAATCGGCCGGCATAGCGTCGCAGATTTGAGGTGAGCAAGCAGCGCAGGATTGGACAGACGCACCGCAGCGGCGACGCTGGCCGCATTCAATCGGAGAGGCACCTGCAGAACCATTTCGACCTGCGAGCCGTTGTCGAGAAGGACGTCGCTTGCAGAACTGACCTGCACATAGGCGGTGGCCACCGCCGCGATCACATCGTCGGCGGGAGCAAGCGGCGTTCCCGACGCAGCGGACGCCGGTTGAGCGGGCGGCTGCCCGGTTGTCACGTTCTGGGGACCGGCAAGTTCAACCGTATAACCGTTGGCGAAGATGATTTTCGTAAAATGAATTTGCAACTGCGCATGGGGTGAAAGCCAGCCAGGCCGCGTCAGCGTGTCGATCTGGCCCTGCACATACGTGCCTGGCGGAATCGCCATTTGGTTGTTCACCGCTACAGGGAAGACTGCCTGCGCATAGACGCTATCCCCGGCCTTAGCTGTTTTGGCCAGGATAGGGCTGGTGAGCATCAGTGAAACCGTGGTTCCCGCGGGAACTACAATCCTCGATTCCGCGGGTGTGCTTCTCGCTTGCGCGCCGCCTTGCGAATCAGGCTGCGGTGGCGCTGTTTGCGCAGCGCACGCCAAAGCGCTGAGCAATATTGCTATTGCGAGGCGCCGCATGGTCACCACCTCCGATCGCCGTCTCGCTTACCACTATGACAGACGGCTACCAATACACTCAGGTTTCACTCAGGAGTCAGGAGTCAGAAGTCAGAAGTCAGAATGAAGAGCATCTGGTCGGTACCTTCTGTCCCGTGTTTCGTGCTTTGCGCTCTCTGCTCACCGCCTGGGTTTTCCTGCCCGAGGAAAAGCCGCTCCTCGCAGGCCAGCAATGTAAGCCGTGGGCCAGAGCCACGGAAATGGCGCGCAAGAAACGTCTGGGCGCGGGCGGGGCCGAAGGGTTCGACCCCTTCAGGGTCGAGAAACTTGGATGGCACGCCATCCGTGGGCGGCGGGCGCAAAACCCCGCGCCCTTGCCCACGGCTACTCATCTTCAACCCCTTCGGGGTTCAGACAAAAAAACGCGGAATGACCGTGACCAAGCAGCCGGGTGGCGGCGGACATCGGTTCGGGCGGCGAAGACAAGCCTACAAGGCGGGGCGCTGGTCCGCCTCACGCGTGTCGATGGAGAGAGGGGCCTTCAGCCCTGGCCGAAGTCGCATTACCAGTGCCTGACGGATCAGATGGAGAATTGGACTTCGATTCTCGAAGAGAAGTCGCAGCCACTCCCGCCGTTTCATCTGGGGGAAATAGATCCCCCGGAAAGCCAGACGGCCCAGCAGATGCGTGAGGCGGTCCGCAAAAGATCTTGATTCCAGCCACTTCATGGCGGTGGCAATAGTTGCCGGACTGTAGGACGACTTCCAGGCCTGTCTCACCTCGTCCTCCGCCTGTTCAGAGGAAATCCCCAGAGGCGTGAAGTCCATGGTGAAAGGCCGGAACTCCAACCAGTGTTTCGGCCGGGTGAGCCGGCCGGCAGAAGCCAGGCGGTCATAGAGTGGAGTTGACGGATAGGGTGTGAGCAGACCAAACACGGGCATCCCCGGGGGCCAGGCACGAATTACGTCCAGAGTGCGCTGGGCTACACCCGGGCGGTCGTTGTCCATCCCGAAAATGAAGGAAGTGATGGCATAAACGCCGTGTCGAGCGAGGCGTTCGAGAATCGCCCCATATTCGGTTGGTTTGTTAAATCCCTTGCTCACGCTCTTGAGGTTTTCGGAATCAATTGACTCGAGGCCCGCGAAGATCCATTTGCCGCCACTTTGGGCGATCAGGGAGACCAGTTCCTCGTCACGCAGAAGGTTCATGCTGATTTGTGCCACCCAGGGAACTCCTGCGTCGCGGGCGATGATCTCCCTGAGCAACGACTTGGTGCGCTTGGGGTTGATGGCAAAGTTATCATCGATAAAAAAGACCGCAATCTTTCCTTTTTGCCGCTTTTCCAGGGACTTCAGCATCAACAGTTCGCTCACCACGCTCTCATTGGAGCGAAAACGAATTGAATCACCGAAAAAGCCTGTAACGGTGCAGAAATCGCAACCGTAGGGGCATCCGCGGCCGGTTTCAATCGGAAGCAAATAAAAAGTCTGCCAGGTCATCCCGAGGAGCGAAAGGAGGCGCCGCGCCATGGCGGGGAAGTGCCGGATCAGGTTGAACTGGTCAAGGTTCATGCGGTGCCAGGGGATCACTGGATAATCCGCCAGGGAGGGCTTGACCTCCTTGCCCGCGGCATTGAGAGGGGCATAGAGGTCTTTCAGCGTGCCACGCTCGGCATCCGCAACGATGTTCGGCCAAAGCTGGTCCGCCTCCCCTAGGGCCACCGAGTCAGCGTGGCGAGGGCCGCCGTCGCGTCCTAGTGCTTCGTCGGGCACCTCGGTGATGTGAGGGCCTCCCATCACTACGGGGACGCCCAGCGCGCGCACCGCGTCCGCCATCTGGTAGGCCTTCCTTATCATGCGAGTCATGGCGCCAATTCCTACCAGCCCGATCTGATTCTCCCGGACGTACTGCACCAGTTCCGGCGCGCTCAGACGCTGCGCGTTTCCGTCCACGAGAAACACCTCGTGTCCTGGAGGCGTGAGTGACTTGAGAAGAAACATCCAGAGATGCGGCATGAAGTTGTACGTGATCTCGTTATCGGGATTGTAGAGCAGAATATTCATCTGTGCTTTGCCCCTCCAATCTTGCTTTGGATTCGAGATGCTTTGGCGACAACGAATGCCCAATAGGACTCTCTCGAATTCGCGTCACAGGTAACACGTTAGTTGACCCGCAGCACTGCGGCGCCGCGGATGGCGTCATTCTTGAGCGAGTTCAGCACGCGATTGGCGTCGCGCAGCGGGAATACCTCGGTCTCGGTATGGATGGGGATTTCGGCGGCGAGGCGGAGGAAATCCTCGCCGTCCTGCCGAGTGTTATTGGCGACGCTGCGCAGCACACGCTCGTGGTAGAGCAAATCGTAATCGAGTGGTGGAATAGGGCTCATGTGGATGCCGCCCAGCGCGAGGGTTCCGCCTTTCTTCAGGGCCTTTAGGGCGGCGGGCACAATCTCGCCCGCCGGCGCAAAGATAATGGCGGCATCAAGTCTTGCAGGCGGTTCCGCGACCGTCCCGCCCGCCCACGCCGCGCCCATCTCGAGCGCCAGCTTCTGGTGACGCGTGTCGCGAGTCATGGCGTAGACGGCGACATTCCAGTGCCGTGCTACCTGGATGGCCAAGTGGGCCGCCGCCCCAAAGCCGTAGAGTCCAAGCTTGCCGCCCGGCTCTATACCCGAGAGGCGCAGAGAGCGGAAGCCGATAATCCCTGCGCATAGTAGCGGGGCTGCCTGCTCGTCCGCCAGACCCTCGGGAATAGGATAGACGAATCTCTCCGGCGCGAGTGTGTATTCCGCATAGCCACCGTCCACGACGTATCCAGTGAACGTAGGTGCGTCGCAAAGGTTCTCCTTTCCCACGCGGCAATACTCGCAGACCCCGCATGTGCGGTGAAGCCAAGGGATACCAACCCGGTCGCCGGCGCGGAAGCGGCTGACCTCCGGCCCCAGCTTCTCGATGCGCCCCACCACCTGATGCCCCGGGATCACGGGTGACTTGCGCGCTGGCAACTCTCCCTCGACCACATGCAGGTCCGTCCGGCAGACCCCGCAGGCCGCAACCCGCACCAGTACCTGATCTCTTTCGGGCAACGGGTCCGGCGCGTCGGTAAATTCGAGTGGATTGGTCTCAACCCGCGCGGGCGAATGGAGCAAACACGCCTTCATGACACCCTCCATGGGAATCGTACTCGAAGCGCTTGGTAATCGCAATTCCAGCAACGACCGATTCCTGCAATGCTCCACGGATCGGTTGCGCTGCTCAGCGTAACATCCATGCACTCGTCTGCCAAGCTGTCATTCTGATCCCGCCCTGCGGGAGAAGAATCTCGCTCTGGACTTTTCCGCCGACCAACAGCAGGGCGAGATGCGTCGTGGAGTTTACCCTGAGCCCATTCGCTTCGCTCAGGGTAAACTGTGCGAACGGGCTCAGCATGACAGTGAGCAGGGCTGATGGACAGCGGAGGAAGTTGCCACTCCACTTTTTCAATCAACGTGGAACACTTCCTTCATATTGGCCCACCATTCCCCTTCGGCGCGGGTGGCGATCGGCTGCTGCATCGGCATCATGATGGCCCACCATTCCTGGGTCGTGGGGTCCGCAGCCATCTTCGCCATGTCAGCCTCGAAGGCGTCGCCAATATATTCAAAATAAGCAAAGAGCGTATTGTCCTTATAAAAGATCGAGTAGTTGCGAATGTTGCAGTCGTAGATGGTCTTTAAAACTCCCGGCCAGACCTTCGCATGGTACTCAACGTACTTATCGTAGGCTTCCGGTTTCAGCCCGATGATCTGTCCATACCGCTTATGCTTTGGCGCTTGCATAGGTTTGTGGGCTCCTTCAAGTAGCGGCGGCTTTACGCCGCCACCTCACGTTGAGAACAGACGAGCTATGGCGATATAAAATCGCCCCTACAACGTGGTTCGGGGTTTTTCAATTATGGCGATATAAAATCGCCGCTACAGCTTCAGTTATAGACGCATTCTTTCGCCGCGTCGGCCATCACCTGAAGATTCTCGATCGGCGTATCGAAGAAGTGGTCGCTGACCGAGCAGACGTAGCCTCCGTCCTGCCCGACCTTCTGGAAGAGCGTGTGCACGGTTTCCCGGATTTTTTCGGCCGGCCCTGCGGTGAGCACGTTGAACTGGTCAAGCCCGCCAATCACGGCGAGGCGGTTACCGACTTTTTGCTTGAATTCCCAGGGTTCCTGATTTCCACCGATGCTCGTCGGGGCCAGCGTCTCAGAAATATCCGCGCCATTGGCGACAATCAATTCCTCGATTCCTCGCGTCCCGCCGCAAGTGTGATAGGCCACCATGAATCCGAGGTCATGCAGGGCATCGTGCATTTTGCGGTCGTAAGGCGTGCAGAACTCCCTGTGCAACGTGGGAGAGATGACCGTGGAAGAACCCGCTCCACCGCCCGTCTCAACCAAGTCAAACTTGGCTCCTTTCATCGATTCGATGAAGCGGAGTTTCTTATGGAGAAGAATAGTGAGCAAACGATGCACCCAATCCGGTTTATCCACGCAGCGCATGATGAGTTCGGTCACGTCCATGAGGCAACAGGCGTGTTGCCAGCAGCCGCCCTGGTCCCCCCAAACAAACCCGCGGAGAATGCCCTTGTCACCGACTTCATCGTAGAGGGTCTGCACCGGGGCCAGATCGAGTTTGCCCACCGGCAAGTACTTGTCAATGAGCTCGATGTCTTCATCGCGTTTGACCATGTACTCGGTAATCCAGGTCGTCTTTCGGTCGCCCCGAGTCTTATAGGTCAGCATCCCCTCTGGCGTTTCAATGGCATGATTGGCCATTCGGTTGTCGGGGTGGCTGCTGACCACGGTAACTTCATCGTGCCATTGCGGAGTGGAGAATTTAGTAAAATCATAATCCACCAGGGCGCTTTGACCCACATCGCCGAAATATTGGATCTGCGCATCCATGCCGAACTTCTGGAAGGCTTCCAGCGCCGAAATATCATTCAGGTAGTATTTGAGATGATAGGCCTGCCATTGGTGGACTGAAATCGGCAGCCGGTCTGGCTTCCCCTTATGAAGTGCCGTCATGAGCCTTTCTTTGGGAACCATAAGAACCTCCCCATAAAGCCAGCGCTGGGGCTCGCCTCCAACGCTATGGAACGTGATTCTCCACTTCAGCTTCAATCGCTGAAGAACACGAACCGGGATTTCCATTTTGGAATCCCGGGTAGCGGTGAGTTTACACCCCACCGCCTCGTTGAGGAAGCGGCGTCCACTTCAGGTAGTGGGTCAATTTGATGTAGAGGCGGCTTTATGCCGCCATTTGGCGAGGTAAACTCGCCGCTACAGCATCAAATTGACCCGCTACCCTACTTCAGGTCAGGAAGGTCGTATTCGCCCAATCTGAGTGGGTATTTCCCGTACTCGCGGACCAGCTTGACCACGTAGTCGTAGTTCTGTCCGGACACGTTGCTGGGGACAGAGTGGTCAGACTGGAAGATGTAGCCGCCGCCTTTGCCCGCATTCAACTTGGTCAGGACAGTTCGCTTCAGGTCTTCCGGGCTTCCTTCGGCCCACTGGATCACGTCCATGTTTCCACAGAAGGCGATGCGGTGGCCGTATTTCCGCCGGAGTTCTACCACGTCCATCCCAGCCTTGGCCTCCAACGGGTTGTAGGCGTCCACGCCCACTTCGATAAAATCCTCGAAAATCCTTTGCACATTTCCGCAGCCGTGATAGATCACAGGCAACCGGCGTGAGTGGCATTCATCGACCAGGGCTTTCACGCCCGGTTTGAAGTATTTGCGCCAATAGTTGGGGGAGAAGAAAAGACCGTGCTTGTAGGCCACGTCTCCCCAGATGACCATGCCGTCCAGCAGGCCGCCGGCAGCCCTGATCTGGGCTTTAAGGAGTTCCAGGGAGAAGGCATTGATTCTTTCCACAAACTTTCCCACTTCTTCAGGATACAGCCCAATCCACAGCATCACATTTTCCGTGCCGAGGATGCGCCACAGCATCTCGTGGCCTTCGCAGACGCTGCCGTAAACGGGAATATCCGGATAGTTCTTTTTCACGCCGTCGATCCAGGCGGGCGAATTCCGCTCAAAACCATCACCGACACCTGCAATCTGGTTGTCACCTGCTTTGAAGAAGCGTCGCTCGTCCCAAGGATCATCGAATTGAAACGCCTGCATCTTTTCGACCGTGTCGGTTTCAAAGCTGAGAAAGGCGGGCATGGGGTAAGCCAGGCGCTTCTGGATCACGGCTTCGAACCCCGTCCGGACCACCACCTCTTCCTCATTTTCCTTGAGGACTTCAAACTGCTTGATGTGAGGATCCAAGTTGGGGGTCACAACGAGCCAATCGAGATCGTAGTACTTATAAACATCGGTGTCGGGAGCCAGCGCCAGGTCCTTGCGCCATCGCGCCAGAAAGCTGCCCCAGAAAAAGTCGCTGATGGGGACCCGATCCGGCTCCTGATGGTGCAACGTTTTGTTCATGCGATCCGACTTCATCTTACAGTTTGCTGTTCTTTCCATGATGGCTTCCTCCCCAAGCGGAACCCCCGATTCCAGCTTTACTATTCCGCAGAATCATCCCTTGGCGGCCTTGTCGGTTCAGGCTCAGATTGTATCTCCTTGATGGAATCTGAGCTTCTTGCTCCACAAGCGTCGACGAAAGAAGCAGACTAATCTTTCACATTGTCGCAGTGAAGGCCCTCATATTAAGCTGGGTATGTTTCCGTCTAAGGATAGTTCAGGAGGGCCGGGGAATTCAGGAGTTCGCCGAGTATGGTCACTTCTCCAGTGCCAGAAACTCCACATTCCCCCGCTCGTCACCGTTCCAGACTGCAAAATACAATTCAACCCTGAGCTGGGGGAAATCCTTTCTCAGCGCCTGTCCCACCTTTCGCAGGTCCTCCTCCTGGCGCTGGCGCGGCTCGGAGGAAGAGTGGAGATGCAGGGGGAGGGTCTTGTACCAGGCGCAGTCCTGGTGCTGGATCAGGATTAACCGGCCGATCTCA
>Ga0208036_1001194_pt1 | contig 11735 bp, 27 predicted proteins | sample June2015DPH_11_1_2_FD_184706 | JGI IMG/M metagenome (GOLD analysis project Ga0208036, IMG submission 184706) | Peatland microbial communities from SPRUCE experiment site at the Marcell Experimental Forest, Minnesota, USA - June2015DPH_11_100... | ecosystem: Environmental > Terrestrial > Soil >...
TGTTGTACTATTACAATCATACCAGAATCTTGGGAATCTTGTCAAGAACTATTTCGCCTTTGTTTTCAAAGAGATAGGCGAGATGGATATGCAACCTACCTATTCCCAATTCTTCCTAGTTGTCGCTCACGACAGGCTTGCGGTCTTTAACGACCGTCACCAAATTCGCCTCGGTCACCCAGATCGTAATTCCCATGATTCCTTTCTAGAAATTCCCCCGCCGACTATAAAAGTTTACTCTGCAATTTCGCCATAGCCCAGTCCTTAGCATTTCGTAATTGTCGTAAGTTTTTGGGTTCAGCGTTTTCTAGTTCTTTGAACCCTAAACGGATCATTTCTAGGGCAAGAACACGAAGGTCTTCAAAATTATCAGGGTCATCCCGATGTTGGCGTCTTTCGGGTTGGGCTTTCTTTAGTCCTGTGGATTCTTTGTATCTGTCGATCCACCATCGGGCATCACTTGGCTTTATCGCCAGTTTTTTATATAATCCTAGAATTTCATCTATGCCGAGCTCCTTTTCCCATTTGGCACAAGTTTTACCAAATTCTAAACCATTAGTGCGAGCTTTTTCCCATGTTCGTGAAATTTCCGCCTTAGCCTGTTCTATCAATAGACCTCCTGATTTGCTGCGGTTGTGGGGTAAGGCAAAATCGGCCATTTCAATAAATCCTTATCCTTGGAGTTTGCGAACCAAACGTACCTATGTTTTATACTTCGTGGTTTCCTGAAAATCTTGTGGGGTTGCCCTTTCCTATCGTATACGATATCGAGTATAGACCACGACCGTTTGTTCAGCCGTTTCGAGGATTTCCCACATTTCAGACACGGCAGCGATTCGGGTTGTCCCTCTTCTACATATTGCGTCGGAAAGACACCACAATCGGGGCACTTGTATACGAAACCTCCTCGAACGTCCATTCCAACACTACGATAATTACCGAGCCCCTCAACACATATGTCGATGAATGGGATACTGCTCCCTGTGTAGATAAAATTTGTCGCTTTATAAACCTTACCTACATGCCCGTAGGCCCCGTCAGCCAAACTGAACAGGATGATGTTTGGTTTTTGTTTTTGCAATTGACGCAAGCACCAACCAATAAACTGGCTTTCCATACCGTGTCGATGAATTCTCTTCTCGCCCGTCTTGCGGTCTACCCCTTCGATCTCGACAATCGGTAATTTATCGGATAACCACAGCCTGTTTAATTCGTATACATCTCGTGACCTAGACCCTTCAATATCTTTATGGGCTTTAGTCTCTCCGACCAAACTTGCTGCGGAAGACCAAGTACTAGGTTTTCCTACCGTCATAACACCTGATATTCCATCATTAGTCTTAATCCCCCAAGACCAACTAATCGGGCATTTAGTGTGCAAATAGTGATTTTCGACCACCAACGCTGTTGCAGTTGCGTGATCAATTTTTATGAATTCCATATCTCCTTTCAAAAATGGAGCGGGGTGGTCGGTATTGCACCGCATAGCGATGGTGGAACCGCCGCTACTCTAGATTCTTTGGGATTGCTCCCACACCCCGCGAACTTTATGATCTGTTTGGATTCCTTGTCAAGCGGGCCTGTTCAGCGAGAATCGCTTTCTCGACTACCGCTGCCCCCTTTTCAAAACGCTTCGATAGCCGTTCGATTGTCTCACGATGATACTTGAGGATGGACTGGGTGATGCTGACGGAATATCCGGGCACCCCTAGGTGGGTGAACAGGGTATTCGTATATCCACCCACGGCAGTAAGGGCCGAGTCAATCGCTCGCTGTTTGTCGCGAATGTTTTTGGCTCCAAAATGAACGGTTGGCTTGTCGGGTCTTGGATTAGCCCCACCGTTGACCTTTTGCATGAAGGCAGGCCGTACCCACTTCGGTAGAGTCTCCGCTGCTTGTTTCGGAGTAAGATCGTCTTTTACCATCCTTTTTTGACCCGCGTCTGCAAGAGATTGTTTGACGGACTCTTCCGCCGCCCTGTACGCTATGTCAAATTGAATCGCAGGGACGTACCGCAGAAGTTCACGGATGGTAGACTTAGGGTTGGTACCGCCGATTCCATCCTTGAGATATGCCTTGATGCGTTCCTTGATGTCTTCCGTCACTGCAAATTCGCGGTAACCCTCTTTGCCCGTTGGCATGTTCTGTTCAAGTGCCCACGCTTCGACCTGTGCCTTTTGCATAGGGGTCAGAGCATCCCACGAGAAAGGTAACATACGAACTCGAATTGTTGTTGGACGTGGCTTTTCATTCCGCCATCCATCTGTCAAGTGACGCCCATCAACTATGACTAAATCCGTGGTGACGTACGGTGGGCGGCGTGTGGCAAGACCTAGAATCTGCATTTCGTTCGTCGCCTTGAGACTGGTTACAGTTGTCGGACGGACATCAAATTCGTCCCTGATGGCATCCAAAACAACATCGGTAGTTGTATAGCCCAGAAAATCGAGAGTTTGTTTCATACTTCCTCCTGTTGAATTTGTTTTACTGGTAATAGGTTGTGTTCTTTCATCAACCAACCCGCAAGGTTTCGGCTATCCAGCGGAACGCCAATCCTTCGGAGCAATTCCTGCGGAGCATCTGGTGCCTCAATATCAACTTTGGTGCGATGACCACGAGGCGAGAGGCGGACATAATCTATCGCTTTGGTGGGTGTGAGACTAGAGTTTTCACTCAGCCATTCCGCACATGCGGTAGGGTCACTATCGGTGATGTAGATGCTCTTTACGTACGGCACCAGTTCTGCTGCTGCTGCCCTGCAATACTCCGTGTGGGCGATGGTGCTTGTGCGAACCCTGTACATCTTGCCCGCCTTATTTACGTATGCCGCATCAAATTCATGAACGAATGCTCGCTCGTATCGTGCCCACCCTATTTCGGGTGTCCAAACTTTTTGACCTTGTGTGAAATTCATAACATTTCTCCTGTACTATTACCATTCTATCAAAAACTGTCAGGCATGTCAAGACTTATTTTCGTGCTCGGAAGAAGCAGTACATGGGCCTTTGGAATCAAGCACATAAGATCATTTCTTCCGTCCCGTCGATATGCTTTATAATCAGGAAGTCGGAAGTTACTGTAAGTGAAATTCACCCAATCGACGTGTGCTACCCGAGATTCCAATTCGCTTCGTTTGACCCATATCCACTCTTTATCAGCGGCCAATTTGAATGCTATCCAATCTGCTTTACCACGAACCCAACCGGGATTATTCATGCGCCCATCGGAGCGAATTACAGCTTGCCATTCCACCAATAATCGATGAGGCTGGCGTGTTCCTCGGGGGAAATCTTTTGGGCCTTTGACCTCTACTCGTATACTGTCTACTAACCAGTCCCAATGTTCGATTGTTTGCTGGTAGAAATTAGCCGCCTCAACACTATGGTTGAATGATTTCATATCCGCGCCAAATTGAATTTCAAACGGATCGGTTTTCATTGGTCTCTTTGATGAACTGGACTTCTGCATTACTTTTCTCAGTGATTGTAATCGTACACTTGAAAATGCTCGCCCGCTTCCCCTTCAATTGCCTTCGTAAATCTTTGAAAGCACGGGATACGGCGGCATCGATAGAAGATGCTTCGCCTCGCCCGTTTTTGTAAATGTATGGCCCACGTAATTCAGGCATCATGGCTTCGATGATAGCAATTTTCATAGACCCGCCCGTTTTCTGCTCGCTTCAATGCTCTCTTGTAATAGTGCATCGGCTCGCTGATTGACCGCTTCGGTATTTATCGTTACGATGGGCACGGACCCGACAGGCGGCACCGATGACAATGTATCACCGGGCCACCAGCGGAGCCAAATTAGATCGTCGCAATGAACATAAGGGAAATCGTTCATGTTAGTACCTGTGGATTACAGGAAGGCCATATTGGAATAGGTGGTAAAACGCATATACCCATCCCAGTATCGCGTGACCAACGGCCAGCCAGAAGCTATGGTACATGTGATACGACAGTGCAGCGGCCAATCCAGAGCCGATGCCATTTGCGAAATTTACCGTCTTGACGGTCTTTGATGTGTCAGCCATGAATCCTCCTAAAATTTGGTGGAGCCTACCTGTCCTCCCTATAAGATCAGGCCCGCCGTGTTCACCAGTACGGCCCCATTACGGTCTGGAGGAGACTTTCATCTCCCCGGTAGAGTCCTACTACCAAGTTTACCAATTGGGTTCAGACTCAAACTTGCGATGCATTTGACCCGTCTCGGTATAGGGGCCGCTCACCTGCTCAGCCGTTCATCCCTATGCCGTCGCTCGTCCTTCAAGTGTCATGATCCACGAAAGGACTTCCACTTGATTGCCCGTATCTACGTGACCATCGAAGTATCTACGATTTGATGCTATTATGGTTTGATACTATTATATTATCTTTTAGGTACTTCATTTTTCAAAGGGTAAGAAGACGATACCCTCCCTTCCACTACATTATTGATGCTTGTGCTGCCTGTCGTATGGTTTACGGACAAAACGTTTGCGTTCAAATTGTCGGTTCCACTTAATTTCCGCTTCCCGCCAGCCCTGTATCCACAATCGCCGCTCAGCGTCTTGACCTTCCTTAAACGGACAATTGGAGAATTCCCACATTGCCATAAACTGCTTCTTGCCTTGCTCAACAATTTCCAGACCACGTTTTCGTGTCAGTCTCATGCGTAATCCCTTGTACTAGTCTTTCTCCGTCGCCTTTCACAACGAACTTATCGCCCTTGCGAACGCTTCGCTAGCGGTGTCATCGTCTACAGCAAGATACATCATTGTCGAAGCGCCCGACTTATGGCCTAATCTCGCCTGTACTTCCGGCAGCGTCATGCCGCCTTTCAAACCTAGTGTCGCACAGGTATGCTTGAACACATGCGGGTGGCACTTGAACGATTCGATGCCTGCCTGTGCGCCTATCGCCTTAATCCGCCGCCATGCTGTACACCTACTAATCGGGAACAGTCTACCATCTGGCGCAGGCTTATGTTCGGCCAATAATGTGGCTTCGTTAGGTAGCAATCTTTGGATCGTCTTGCAAGAACCCTTGAGACGCTGAAGTACTAAATGCCCGTCTACAAAATTCTCAGCAGTGAGCCCGATTACTTCGCTCACCCGCAGCCCGTGGTTGACTGAAAGCAGGAACATCAGCCGGTCATTTTCCCCGGCCACTCCTAGAAGCGAGACCAACTCGTCTTTTGTCAAATGCTTCAATGGGCATCTCCTGTACTATTACAAGAATAGCAGATCGGGCCGGGCTTGTCAAGCGAAATCTTTATAGCCCGTTAATCGTTTGGAACGCATCCACGAAATCTTTGGATTCTTTAAGCCCCAATCCCGATTTGCCCCGTACATACTTGATTCCATTGATTTTATTGCTAAACATATTTGGCATCGTTGGCTTAAGGCCTAGTAGATTACGATATCGCAGCGCCCACAGAGGGAGACAAGTTGATGGCTAAGAAACCAGGGTCCCCTACCAGCGTGCCGATCACGGTTGTCGATTCCTGAACGCTGCTAGACGATTCATCGTCAGACTCGTCTCCCCCCATCCACTTGGGTGTCTCGCGCACCTCGCGTGCCGTCCGTTCGACAAACTTCCAGTATTCCTGATCATCACTATTCTGCAAATTCTTTTCGCTCATCGTGACCTGGGCGGCTGGGTGCCCGGTGCGGCATCGCCGGGAATTCCGTTGCCTGCATAGTTCGTACCCATCACCATGCCCATGAACTCTTGCCCGCCGTGGTCGCGGTGCGCGTCTACACGAATGAAATTGTCTTTATACAGACGCAGACGGACTAGCGCCCGCGAATGTTCGGTGACCTCAGCGGCACCCTTCAGGATGTTGATAAGGCGCTCTGCGTTGATTGTAATCGTACAGAGCTGATCCTGAGGATCGGGGATGCCTACATCGAAATTCGGGACGGTGTAATGACCTTCGGGCATCGTAACAAGGTCATCGCCCTTCGGCATGAGCTTCTTTACCTCTTCCAGCGGGAAGATCGCAGGCGTCTCGCACTGATCGGCCACTTTCGGCAACGATACACGTACAATCGAAATCGTATCAGTCGCAGTAATCCCCTTCGGGCCGACATGGATGTATTTCCAACGGTCGGGCGCGTCGGCACGAATCGCCCTCATTGCCGCGAATGCCTTTCGATTGAGTATCCATCGATCCTTGCTCATAAATCCTCCAAAACCTAACCTAGTCTACTCCTCGGCTTTTGTCAAGAGAAAACTTTTGGGGGAGGGAATTTTATTTTGCTCTCACGCGCAACTGCCGTAAACTACTTTCCAATCTCCACCATCTAGCAATGCAGGGTGAGCGGAGACCGACAGGTGATCTTCCATGTTGACGTATTGTATCGCCGTCTCCATCCCCCGGATGAAAGCCAGCGCCTCTTCTTTGCTACCAAACAAATCGAAGTCCATTATTTCTCCTTGTCCGGGTCTACGTAGTTTTTACAACGCTTGTCATACTCGTGATGGCATCCCTCGCCGGTGCCCGCCCGGTGAAAGCAGCGTTGACTATCGGGAAAGTTTCTATCAATAGCATGTTCCTCGAACGCATGGCCGCAATTCTTGCATGGTTTCATCGTAGGAACTCCTTCAACGGAATTGTACTAATAATGCCTTTGGTGTCATAGAAGTACACGATGCCGTCCCGAGCGCCGATCACGATGTTAACAGGGTCCATCGCATTCGCAAGGTCAATATCCGACGGCGGTTGAATAAACAGGCACTCATGGTCTTTGTCATGTTGCTTTGTAGCCCGAGGATGCACATGCCATTCCCCGTCAATCGTTTTCAGGTTCGTGTCGAGCGACGGGTCTGCTGCATCTCCGATAGCGAGGGTTACAATCCCTCCACTGCATACAGGATGCTGTAAGCCGGGTTTCGCTGGGATTACGACCAGCTTATCGTCTACAGTCGTACCCCAGATGCCGCCCTCTTCATGTATGCCGTCTTTGTTGGACGCTTGTATGCTTACAGCAATCGCTCGCTTGACCTCAGCGGGCACGACGGGCGTCTGGCCGTGGGCGAAACAGCTCAGCACGACGATGAAAGTGAATACGACCGACACGAGGACTGTGTCACGCAGAATATCTAGACAAAATTTGGTCATCTTCGGTGCCTGCATCATTGATGCCATTGAGGCCGGTGATTGCGTCCCACGATGCCAGCGGAATCTTGGTCTGATCCTTACCTAAAGCCTTGCGGACGTTTGCAATCGTGCTAGCAGCGTCTGGTGTGTTGATTTTCACCAAAGGCGTACCGACGTTTCGAGCGTTGACGAAATTCTCCAAAAAGTTCACCGTGAAACCCCCGTGTTCGAGAATAAGAAATTGTACACCACCTTGTCCCGGCAGTCAAGGCAAAGTTCTTCGTTGCGAGGACACTTGCCGCCACAGTCTCCACAGACATGCACTTTCGGCTTCTCTTGCTTTTCCATCCGCATTGTAGAACTGTAACCTGACATCTTTTTCTCCTAATCTGAATCAAGGATATCAAAATCAGGGAATCCTGTCAAGAACTAAATTCCCTTTGGAATCAACTGCTCGTAATGCACACCGCCTTATCGCAGGCTGAGCGAGGGTCCATGGTTACCGTGATGTGCATTACGAGCAGGACTCCAAGTCCAAACTCGTTCCCACGAGATCACATCTTTTTGTGTAACTTATTCCGTTCATAGCGTGCGGCTTGTTGCACAATCCATGTCGTATGGGCCTGTAGCGTGTCCCGTTTTAATTGGCTGGCACGTTCCCACACCCAACCCGCAATGAATGCACCCAACACCCAGCCCGCAATGAATACCGCTACGTAAAGCAGATAAAATATGGTCATTGTGATCTCCCGTTATTACTGATTTGATGGTACAAAATCTTTCCATGGCATGCCGACACGCCAGCCGGTATCGCGGGCGGGTTTCACGCTGCCATCGGGCTCGTACTGCCGTGAACGTTCTGTTTTCTCTTGCTCGTCTTGGGTCATAGGATGCCCTTTCATTTCGAGAATTGTATATGCGTACGCTTCGTACTCTTGGCGCAGTCGAGGGTAATCGTGCGCCATGTTGAAACAATAAACCATAGAGGCCGTCTGGCAACCCTCGAAGCGGGCCAGAATCGCCATGATATTAGGGTTAGGCATTGGCCACCATCCGGTCAACAGGGACATAGGACTGAGCGGTGGTCTCTCCCTTGCTGTTGATGACACGATAACAGCTCGTGCCATTATCCAGAAGTTCGAGCATGAGCACATTGTCTTGGTACACATCCGATTCCCATTTCGTTCGTGCCATCAGCTTCACCATATCAATCTCCTCACTGAATCAAGAATATCGGAATTGGGGAATCTTGTCAAGGACTATATTTCCTTTAGAATCAAACATCCGAGCCAGATTGCATCAGCCAAATATGGCGCAAAGATGTATAGACCATAGCAGACGGCCAGGATTATCATCGCTGTAACTAAATCGTCATCGCTCACAGTGTATCCAGATGCCGTGCACAGGCCAGTTTCGCCTCTTGCAAAATTCCCCATGCGGTATATTGGGGCTCGCCGGGTACGCCATTGCAGCACAAAACCACAATATGCTTCTGTGCGGCCCGTAACATCGAGATCGCCCCGCGCAATTCCAGCGGAGTTACCGCAGCATGGCGGCGATATGGTTTCGATTGCACAGGAACCGTGCGATAACGCAAAAATGTTTCTTCTTGTACAATGTGGCGTGCTTCGTCATCTGTATATTCAAGAGAAAAAGTGTCCGATGGTACCCAACCATCGGATGGACAATTCGCAATTGCTCGTTCAATTTTATATTTCATATTCCTCCTAATTCAACAATTCAAGCCTACCAGACTCCCCAGCTCTTGTCAAGAAAAATCTTTTGGGGAGGAGAAGTCTTTTCCTTTCTCGCGCATACGCGTAAGATGTTTTTCGGGTACTGGTCGGCGGCAGAGCAGCAAAGATTCTGCCGGGATTTTGGGGGAGGAGAATTCGATTTTCATTCTCGCGCACACGCGTAAGATGTTTACGGGCTCCTGCTGGCAAGAGGAGGAGCCAAAGAAAGTTCTCCCCCAGAGGGAGAGAATTTGATTTTGTTCCTCACGCGTACGCGTAAGATGTTTTTCGGCGTTATTCATAGACTCTTCCGCCTTGGGAATCCGACCTGTAATAGCTCGTAGGTAACATTCCTCTAAGTCTCGGATTCTAAACGAGTTAATCATAAGTAATCCATAGTCACAGTTACTCTACGGCGATTACAGGCCCGCCAGCATCCGGCAGATTCAAGGGGATGCTGTGATATCACCTAGGCGCAACTATCGCCCCATGGCCTTGCAATCGCCAAATTTCGCCCCTATAATCCCCTATCGGGCCTTAATCTCCAATCTAGACCTGCAGTGTCTACAAATTTTCCCCCTTGTAGGCTTACGGTAAAATTGATGCTGTATCCCGCACGGGCATTCTGCGAAGTACGGGCCCGGTATCGGTGTTACATTCGCTCCACAACGGCCTGTATCCTTACACCCTAATTCACGGGCCTTGGCCTTCCATAAAGGCCCGTGATCGGCGTCAGGGCCTACTAGCGCGTGAGCAATTTCATGTAAAATCGTATCTCGTACATACTCGGGGGAATTGATTGCTACTAATCGCTTTGATAGGAGTATCGCGGTAACGTACCATGGACCGAAACAACCAACCCGGTTAAACGTGCACGTTCCAAACACCCGAGCCCGCCCGTGCCATTCTAGCGGGACATGGTTTAAGCCGTGAGAGTCCATTAGACTCCGAGCAAGTGATTCCGCGTCATATAATTCCATAATTCCCCCTATAACGTGTCAATTGCATCTGGGCCTTGGTTCAGCCAATCGCCCGTGCTAGAGGCTTCGGGAGCCTTCCCGAGATCAGTACCCGTACACTTTAGGGGCACTCCTGACAGGAATAGTGCTAGATTCAGACCGGGGGAATCTGGTAATTGTTCCCGCAGTTCTATAATCGTTGCACAGCGGGCCGTCATTACAGCACCGCCCTATTCGAGAATTCGACTTCCAACTGAGCGAGAGTTTTCGATTCCAACTCTGCTTTCCGTTGTGCACGGTACGCATCCGCCCATGCCCTGAAAATCGCTTCCATTTCTGCTGTTCGTGGCTTCGGTGTCGAAGTGGCGCGTAACCATTTATCATGTGCTTCTAGTATCTGGTTTAATTCTTCGGTTTTCATTTTTCCCCCCTTGTATCTGGTATAGCGGCCAACCGCTCTAGATCAGCGATTGGCGCATAATGCAGCGTTATAATCGTACAGGCTTGTTGCATTGTACACCCTGTCCCGATCACAGGCCCAAATCCGTGTGAATCCGGGCAATGACGGACTACAAACAATGGTGCGTTGCCAAGGTCCGTGTTTACTTCAATGGTATAGTTCATCTCGTCCGCCTTTCCATTTCGGCGTCCGATTCCCAGATTGTAGAGCAACGCGCCATGTGCAGCATCCGGGCATCAATCGCAGAGTCCAATGTGCGGGCCTTTACAACGAGCCCACAGGCGAGACAGTGCACCTTGAGACCGGGCTGATATGCGGACCATTTGATTTTAACTTGCTCCGGTTGTAATGTCATGCTTTCCCCCTTATAAAGCCCTATAGGGCAGGAATCTAATGTACTCAGTCTTACAAAAATCGGGCAAACTGTCAATGGCACGAACGGGCTATCGTTCTTCGCCTTTGGTAATCTCAAAACTCTTCATGGGATCGTGAGAACCAAGGTCTACACTACTCCCAATTACCTCTACGACTTGTCCAATATGTAAATCTTCGCAGTCGGCGGGGTGCTCAGCGTAAATGCGGGCCATACTGTTTGCTACGACAATGCGACACCCCCAATAAGGCGGGCCGTATGGTGCTTGGCGCTGTTGGAATGATATCAGATGGTACTCGGGCGACTCGGGCGTCTTTGGATCACAGCCCATAAGGACTACTGTAAGCAAGATTCCCAGAGCCACAATTCCGTTTTGGATTCGTTGTCTCATACCGTTTACCTTGCATCCTAGGTGCCAAAACACTGTATTATTAGAATCAAGAGTTTAGCAATTCCAATGTACGATTAGAGTGTAAAAATATGGCACTTTGTGTACAAATGGTGTCACTTTCTCTACAGTCGGTTGATATTAAAGCAATTAGCGACCTAGAATATGTGACACTATTTTGCATAAGCCTGTCGGCAATCGCATGATGTACGACAGAGCCAGTAGATTGTAAGGCTCACTATAATTATGGTGATGTCCCTGTGCTGGTGTAGCCGCAGACTTCGCAAGCTCTGCGCACTATCCAGCCGAAGCAGCGCACGGGAAGCAAGGTATCGGGCACGGTCACGTGGCTCGGGTACTGCTGCATGATATTTAGATCATGGCTACTGTACTGACACAGGCGCAGTGTAGAGAAATCGGCCATAATATTACAAGAATCGGGCAATCCGGGGATCCAGGCAAGCAGGTAAGCAGAGTAGTATAGCAGGAGCCGTACTAGACCCCGCCCAATTCCCCGATTCCAATTCCACGTCCCCGATTCCCCGATTCTGCTAGGCTCCGCTAGCCTTCGTCTCAAAACTCTACTGAGACGATAGAATTCAACGCAACGTCTTGTAGAAGTGTTTCACTCTGTTGCAATTTTGGAATTTGGGAATCTATCTTGTTATCAATAACTTGACGGGTACGGGTACGGGTATGGGGCAAATACACTCCTCCAGGCTACCGATTACCCTAA
>Ga0208036_1001198_pt1 | contig 11713 bp, 7 predicted proteins | sample June2015DPH_11_1_2_FD_184706 | JGI IMG/M metagenome (GOLD analysis project Ga0208036, IMG submission 184706) | Peatland microbial communities from SPRUCE experiment site at the Marcell Experimental Forest, Minnesota, USA - June2015DPH_11_100... | ecosystem: Environmental > Terrestrial > Soil >...
TAGCCGGCCAGGCTTCGGCCATCAATCTGGCGGGCTGGACGGTTGAGGAGATGCTCATTCGCCGCTCCGTGGCGATGGTGGTGCATTGGCCCACGTTGCAGACCCGGTCGTTTGACATCACCACTTTCAACGTCCGGGAGCGCCCGTTCACGGAAGTGAAGCAGGAGTACGACAAGAGAATCTTCGAGCTGACGGACTTGCTGGAGCGAGCGCGCCATTACGCCCAGGCCATGGAAAAAGGCTCGAGCGAGAACTACGATCGCGACCTAAAACTCGAAGCTCTCGTGCCCGTCGTGCAAGGCAAGCTGCCGGTGCTCGTGGTGGCCAATCAGAAGCGTACCATTCGCGATGCGGTGCAGTTCTGCGAAAAGCAGAAGCTCAGGATGATCCTGGGCGGCGGGTCCGAATCCTACAAGGTCAAAGACCTGCTGGCCTCCAAGCACGTTCCTGTGATTCTCGGGCCCACGCAATCTCTGCCCGAAGACGAAGACGCACCCTACGATCAGTCCTACGCCACTCCCGGCCAACTGCAGGCCGCCGGCATCAAAATCGCCCTTGCCAGCTTTGACGACGCGTCCTTCGCGCGCCGCCTGCCCTACCAGGCCGCCAACGCTGTTGCCTATGGGCTCCCTTATGACGAGGCCTTGAAAGCCATCACGCTCTATCCCGCTCAGATCCTCGGCCTCGCCGACCAACTTGGCACTATCGAGCCCGGGAAGATGGCGGACCTCATCGTCACGGATGGCGATCCGCTCGCCATCCCTACGCAGGTTCGTTATCTCTTCATCAATGGCCAGTTGACTCCAACGGACAACAGACAGTTGAGGCTCTACGAAGAATACCGCAAGCGCCCCAGACAATGAGGCGCGGGAGGTGCCCCGCGAGGTCGGGGCGCCTCCACGCGATCCCGGCTAAACTGGGCAAGTGCCCCGGCAGGCAGCCATCATCTATCGTGTGATCAAAACTGTCTAAACCTTGCGCTTTTGGGGAGCAGGCATAGCGCAGACCTCCGCCTTTGAGGGCCAAAGCGCCCATGTGCGATTGCGTTCTCATATCGCTGGGTGGCGCATCCACGGCGAGCCGGGACGAGTCCATCGATTTGGCATGCAAGCGATTTGTGGGGGTAGAATGGCGCCATACCTCAACAGAGTCATTAAGCGCACTTTCACCGCTCTGACCCAGCACGCTTTCAATCGCACAAGTCCTTCACTTGGTTTAGAATGACATTCGCTGCGCTCGGAACGACAAGCCTAATGCCTTGTTCAAAATCCTATCTGTTGGAGCGTGGCTCGCGGCCGGGAAACAGCCGTCAACGAGGAGGTCTTGAGTTGCAGAAATTAATTCGGAATTACGAAGCGGGCGTTGGGAAGGCGGTTGTGTTCTTGATGTTCGTTCTGTTGCTGGCGATGACTGGATTGGCACTGAAAGTTACGAACCGTGAGGCGCCTTCTATCAATATGCAGCGGGAGATAAGGGGAATCGGCGTAAGCACGCCCGCCCAATTCAAGGTTCACGATTTGCGCTACCGCATCAAGTCGGTTGAGGTGGAAGTCCATCAGGGAGACCGAACGTTTCAAGTTCCGGTGGAGAGCAGCGCGTGGGCGGTTCGCACGCCAAAGTGGTGGAAGTTCTGGTCGCGGCATTTCGAGAGCAGTGCCACATTCCTGGTGAGCGTGGGGCGCAAAGAGATACCTGACCTGAAGGAAGGTTCCGCAACGCTGATCGTCACGGCAACGAACAATTCTTGGGGTCGATTCTTCCGGGGTGGCCGGAGCCAACTCATCAAGGACTTGCCTGTCCGCTTTGTTCCGCCTACCGCCGAAGTTCTGACCGCGCAGCACTACATCAATCAGGGTGGCTGCGACATGGCGCTTTTCAAGGTTTCCCAGGGGACTGTTGAATCCGGCGTGCAAGTGGGCAATTACTTTTTTCCGAGCTGGCCCGTGAAGGATTCCGATCCCACCACACGGATGTGCATCTTTGCATTTCCTTACGACGTTGACCCAACAACCCCGGCCCGCGTGGTGGCGCGCGACGACGCCGGCAACCAGACCCTGGTCAATTTCAATTACAAAGTCTTCCCCAAGAAGTTCAAGTCCGACACCATTAACGTCACGGACGATTTCATGCAACGTGTGGTTCCTCCCATAATGAGCCAGACGCCGGAATTGCAGGATCAGGGCAGCCTTTTGAAGAATTTCCTGCTGGTCAACGGCCCGCTTCGTCGGATGGATGCGCAGCAGTTGGTGGCCTTCTCTCAGAAAACCAGTTCGCACCTAACCTGGACTCAACCCTTCGTGCAACTTGGGAATTCCAAAGTGGAGGCGTCGTTTGCTGACTATCGGACCTACCTGTACAACGGCCAGGTCATCGACCACCAGACGCACCTGGGGTTTGATCTGGCGGTTGTCCAGCACACTCCGGTAGTGGCCGCCAACGATGGGAGGGTGATTTACGTGGGCTTTTTCGGCATATACGGTAATGTCGTGGTGATTGACCACGGCTGCGGCGTGCAGAGCTTTTATGCCCATTTGAGCTCGTTTGAGGTGAAGGAAGGCGAAGAGGTAAAACACGGACAAGTGATCGCGCACAGTGGCCAGACCGGGCTGGCTGGCGGCGACCATTTGCACTTCACCATGCTGCTGGATGGAATCCCCGTTAATCCCGTCGAATGGTGGGACCCGCACTGGATCCACGACCGCATTGAAGCGAAACTCCAGCCTTATCTACAAAAGTAGGTGTCAGGTTCCAGGTGCCAGGTGTCAGGTTTCAGGTGTCAGGCTTCAGGTGCCAGTGCCAGGACTCTGGAACCGGACACTTGGCACCTGAAACGCGGGTCCTGCACCTGCCCGCCGCCAAAGGCGAAATTGTTGTTGACAGCGGGCCCGCGCGGTGTATAGTAGGCGGCTGGAAATGCCAAAATGGAAATCTTGGTTAAGAAGAGAATTGGGGCTTCGGCTCCTGTCCACGACGAAAAGGGGCGTGAGTAGGTCACGCCCCTTTTGGATGCCGATTTGGCAGAAGGAAAAATTACCAATAATCCCGATTCCCAGCCGAGCGCTGGAATATCCTGCCCGCAGTGTTTTGGAAAAGCAGTGCGTGGACCTCTCCTCACTTGGAGGGCATTCCAGGCTAGCCTCGTAGTGTACTTCATGAGTCTCTTCACTGTTAATAAACTCATTGAATCGGCTGCTGCAAAGGCCAACGAGCCGAGGCCGGAGGATTTCGTTTTCAATCCGTTCATCCAAAAGACTCCACGCGTCTATGTGCCTCCTGACTACTCGCTGCTCTACGTTATAGGCATTCTGGGCCTCTGTATTGTCGTCTTCTTATTCTTTAGCGCCTTGGCGGCCAAGAACACGTGCGAGACATGTGGTCATCGTTGGAAACCCTGAGCGGAGGCCATTGTCAACACAGAAAAGGACGCCTATGAACTTCGACAAAAAAACGGCTCGGAAGCTATCTATCGTGTTTACCGCTCTCGCCATTTCAGTGCCTATACTGACAGCTATCCTGAATAAAGTACCAGATCTAAACACTGGCATGTGGAGTATTGATCGGACAAAGCTCATAGATGTTGGCCCAAACTATATGAGGGTAATTGGTGGCACTTTTACATGGCGATTTTTTGAGTGGCAAATAATTGGAAGCAACAATGTCCCTATTGGTTCCGGTGGTGAGGTGTTGAACTTTGTCAACATTTTCAATCCAACTTTATTTCACGTGTTTCTTCTGTTCATTATCATTGCCGTCATTGCGCAGCGGAGGTCCGTCCGTGCCTGATTAGGGTGGCCATGCTGCATCCCGCCAAGAGCCCAAACAGAACTGCCCACCGGGTTACCAGGGCGGCCACCAAACGCTTCTTGTTGATTGACTTGAAACCAAGGAAGTTTCTAGATTATGAACACAACGGATGAATCAAAGCTTTACGGCTTCTTTAGCGCTTAGGGTAAATTCCAACAAAGGTACGTAAGTCCCGCAGAACGGCCCCTCCAACGCCATGCCGTCTCCTACGATTTGAGCGGCCTGGCACCTGACACCTGTTCTTAAGGCGCCACCCGGCTCAAATAAAACTCGAAGAACCTCTTGGGATCGGTGCGCATCCCCACCGTAGCGTTCGCGGGCTTGCCTTCGACGACTCGAGTGAATCCTTGCGCATCAACCTCGATTGCCAACTGTTGAGTCTCGCCCAGGCTTGGGTCGATGAGCATCGCCACCGCCATGGGGTCAAACAAAGTCGGAGTCTCGTTGCCCCAGAGGTGGTAGAGAATCGTCAGGGCGTTGGTGAGCGGGCTGAGATGAGTGAAGACGCGGCGGCGCCCGGCGGCATCGAGTTGCAGCATGGCCGTGACGTCGAGCGGGGCCATCAGCAGGGGCACACCGGATGAAAACACGATCTGTGCCGCTTCAGGGTTCGACTTGATGTTCCACTCCGCTTCGGGCTTCGAATCCGGCGCATAACCGCGCGCGACTGATCCCCCCATCAGGGCGATGAGTTTGATCTGCTTCGCCATGGAAGGGTCGGATTTCAGTAGAGCGGCTACATTGGTCAGTTCCCCGATGGCGATGATCGTGACTCTGCCGGGCCGCCGGTTGATTTCAGTCTTCATGAAATCAACTGCTCCATTCCTATGCAAGGCGGAACTGGTGAAGCCATTCGCCCAGCGGGTCTGTTCAATCGGCTGGGGCTTTCCAGGCGCGCCTGCATAAACCGGCACTTTGCGCCAGGTTCCGCCCGCTTCCCAAAGCAGTTTGGCGGCAAGGCGTGCTCGCGCCTGAGTGTCGCCAGCCACGGTGGTTACGCCCAGGAGCTCTAACTCGGGGCTATTGATAACGAGCGCCAGGGCGAACGCATCGTCAACGTCCGTGCCAATGTCGGTGTCGAGGATGATCGGGACCTTCGATGGCGCAGCAGGAAGGGAAGTCACGGCGAATGCGAAACCAACCAACAGTACCTGGATCAGATTCTGCATATGAACCTCACTTCACCACCGGCGCCAGCGCCACGCACACAAGGCCGATGATGAAAAGGGCAAACATCAGCGCCAGCAAGCGCTTGGTAGCTGCATCTGCGCCTTTGAATTCCTTCCAAACGAACACTCCCCAGATTGCGCCGACCATGGTCGAGCCCTGGCCGAGTGCGTAGGAGGCTGCGGGCCCGACCATCTTGGCGTACGATGCAACGAAGTTGGAGATCGTGCCCACCCCCCAGAACATGCCGCCTATGATGCCCCAGAAGTGCCACGCCCCGGTGCCGCGAAAATAGTCCCCGACCGAAACCGGAGGTCCCGAAACCGGCCTCCGCATCAAGACATAATTCACCGGAAAATTAGAAGCCAGCACTCCGAGAGCAAAGACGAACGCCACGGTGTACGGACCAAGGTGGCTCTCTCCTTTGATAGCCTTGGCGATGAAAGGATAGAACAATCCCATCACCACACCGCCCAGCAGGCTGATTGCGATCCCTTTAATGCTCACGGTCTGATCCTTCGCCTGCCTTCGGTAGGCCAGAGCGTCCAGCAAAATTGCCAAGCACACCAAGGCAATGCCTCCAAAAAGCATCAACGGATTGCCTTTTGGCGTGATGATGTAATTCAAGACCGAGCCCACCACCATCGCCACCCCGACGCCGATGGGGAAGGCCACCGCCATGCCCGCAATGGCGATAGCTACCACGATCAGGATGTTGCCGAGGTTGAAGACGATGCCGCCGAGGAAGGCGAGCAGCAAGTGATGACCATCCGCAGCCCGGAGGTTTTGAATAAAGCTATCCGGGCTGGCAGGGGCCGTGCGCCCCAGCGTAAACCCCAGGACCAGGGCCATCAACAAGATGCCCCAAACATAATCCCAATAGAACAACTCAACGCGCCAGCCTTTGCAAAGCTTTTGAGTATTAGCCCAACTGCCCCAGCAAATCATGCTGAGAACGATCAAGGAGAGCGCGACCGCATAAACGGTGGGTATGAACATAAGTAAGTTAACCTCCCGGGGCGGGTTCCACATCAGCCCGCGCGGTTATCGATCTTACTCCGGCATGGTGATGGGCACCGTCCGGCCTTCGCGCGCCGACTGATAGATGGCCTCCATCACGGCTACGTCGCGCATACCCTGGACGCCGTTCGGTTCCGGCTCGCGCTTTCGGTGGATCGAGTCGGCAAAGGCATCAAGCTCCAGCGACAGCTCGTCAATGACCTTGAACTTCTTCTCGAACCACCGCTCACCGGTCTTGCCGAAGAGACAGCGCTCTTCGTCGTAGGGATACGCCGGGTTGAGGGCTGCCCAGCCTTTCTCACCGTGGACCTGCAAAAACGACGACTGCGCGGCGCTGAAGCTCGCGGTGGCCTGCGCCACCAGCCCGCGCGGGAAGTTCAGCCGGAAGGCGATGTTCTCATCCACCTTGCTGAATGTCTCGGGATCAGTCGCCCACTGATACGCCGAGGCCTCCAGGGGTTCCTCGCCCACAAGCCAGCGTATGGTGTTCACGCAGTAAACTCCCACGTCTGGCAGTGCGCCGCCGCCCGAGAGCTTGGGATCGAGATGCCACGCGCCAGCCTTCCCCCGAGCGTGGATAACGATCCCGAAAGCCGAATGAATGTATTTCAGCCGCCCGAGTCTCCCGCGCGTGATCAGTTTCTTGAGCTCGAGACTGGCAGGCTCAAAATACTTGCGGTAGGCAATCATCAGGCGAACGTCAGAAGCGCGGCAGGCCTCCAGCATCTGACGGCACTCTTCCACCGAATTTGCCATAGGCTTTTCGCAAAGTACATGCTTGGCGGCGTTTGCAGCCTGAACTGCGTAGTGGGCGTGCGAGCCGTTGTGGGTGGCAATGTAGACGGCCTCAACCTGCGGATTGCTGAGGCAGGCCGGCAACTCCTCGTAGGTGTAAAAGGCCCCAGCGTGGAACTTCGTGGCAAGGCGCTTGGCCTTGGACCTGTCACCGCTCACCAGGGCCACCAGCTTTGTCTTCTTGCTGTGCCGGAAGCCGGGCAAGATCGCGCCTTGTGCAAATCCCCCTAATCCAATCACCGCATATCCAACGGGTTTGAAAGCTGCCATTGGGTTCATTCCTTTCTCGCTGAAGAGGCTAATATCACCTTGGGGCTGTCCATCAACTGTCAAGTCAGTATAACGCTTACCTTACACACAAAATCGCAACGAACGCTCCCTCGCGGCATTTGGAGTGCGACTGCCTTGAGAGCTTGAAACTTAAATGACGGAGTAATATCATGCTAGGGAGGTGAAGAGCAAGTCCATTTCGGACGGACCTGTTCCCCATGCCTGGATGCCCTGAATGTCGCGCGGTCTTACCTGGGGAGGCGCGATTCAGCCCTCAGTATGGTATGCGCGTTTCCGCCAGCCAGCGGCCGGCAACGACCGCAAGGAGGGATCAACCCTCATCAGTATCCTACTGACGATCAAAAGTGGCAGGAAGCAGTTGCCGGTTAGGGGATGCCTTGGCGGGAAAGGAACTTCCCATGAGTCGGCCACTAGCATCAATCTTGCAGAAGTCAGGTCTGTTGACCGCAGAAGAGGCAACAAGCCTGCTCGCACGGGCGGAAGGAACCGAGCGGACGTTCTGGGACACGATCCTCAATGAAAAGAAAATCCCCGAAGAAAAGATTTCCAAGGCCCTTGCGCGCAGCCTACACCTCCCCCAACTGAAGCTCGCGGCGGCGACCATCGAGGCTGAGGCGCTGCACCTTGTTTCCGAGGAGATGGCGCGCAAGTTCGTCTGCCTTCCGATCAGCATAGAGTCCGCAGAACCTTCCATGGAGTCAGGGGGCGTAAAGCGCCGCCCGGTTCTGGTGCTCGCCATGGCTGACCCAACTGACCTCCTGGCTCTCCAAGACGTGGAGTTCAGCACTGGGTGCGTCGTCAAGCCTGTTGTGGCCAGCCGCACGGAAGTCCTCGATGCCATCAAGACCTACTATGCGCCCGAAAAGTGGCTGGAAGAGTTTTTGCAGAATATCGAACAAGAAGTGGACTTCCAGGTCCTCGGGCCGCAACTGGACGCAGAACTCAGCACGGAGGCGACTGAAAAAGGGATCAAGCCAGGTCCCGCGGTCCGGCTAGTGAACCTCATCCTTCAAGCCGCCGTCAAGCAAGGCGCCAGCGACGTTCACATCGAGCCTACTCTGCATAAACTCCAGGTGCGCACGCGCGTGGATGGAATGCTGCGCGAACTCATGCAGGTTCCCAAGTGGCTGCGCGAGTCTCTGGTATCGCGTCTGAAGATTCTCGCAGTTATGGATATCACCGAGCGGCGCGTTCCACAGGATGGGCGAATCAAGGCGAGTTACGAGGGTCATGAAATCGACTTGCGCGTCTCGACTTTGCCCACGCACTACGGCGAGAAGGTGGTGCTGCGCATCCTCGGCTCCGGCCGGGAGACCCTGCCCACTTCCTCGCTGGGACTCAATCGCGCGAACCTGCAATTCCTGAAACGTGCCGTGGACCAGCCCCAGGGCATCATCCTGGTGACGGGGCCGACGGGCAGTGGCAAGACCACGACCCTCTATTCCCTTCTGAACGAAAAGAAGAATCCCTCCATTAATATCATCACGGTCGAGGATCCCATCGAGATCCAGCTCGAAGGGATCAACCAGGTGCAAGTCAACCTCAAGGCGGGCCTGACCTTCGCCTCCTGCCTGCGATCGATTCTTCGCCAGGATCCTGACGTGATCCTGGTGGGCGAGATTCGAGATCCCGAGACTGCGGAAATTACCTTCCATGCGGCCATGACGGGCCATCTTGTTTTTTCCACGGTACACACCAACAGCACCGTCGCCACGATCGGGCGCTTGCGTGATCTGGGAGTGGAGCCGAGTTTGATCCAGTCTTCAGTCAACCTCATCCTGGCGCAGCGCTTGGTGCGCAGGATTTGCGGGCGCTGCAAAGAGGAAACTCTGCCAGAAAAGACGCTCCTTGAGAAGCTTCACCTGGAAGCTGCGGATTTCCCCTTCTTTCACGGGGCAGGATGCCCCCGTTGTGGAATGACGGGCTATTCGGGAAGGGTTGGCGTGTTCGAACTGCTGCGTATGACCCCCGATCTGAAAACAAAAATTGCACAGCGCGCCTCAGAAGCAGAGCTGATTAAGGCTGCGGTGGCTAGCGGCACGATCTTCCTCTACGACGACGCTCTGGATAAAGTTCGGCAAGGCGTGACCACTGTCGAGGAAGTCCTGCGCGTCATCCAACTTCAAGAGGAGGAGGTTTTACGCTGCCCGCATTGCAGCACCCTCATCAACCGCGATTTTGCCGCTTGTCCTTACTGCCGCTTTCCGCTCAAAGCCATCTGTGATTCCTGCCGGCAGGAGCTGAAGCTGGAATGGAAGATCTGCCCCTACTGCAATGCTCAGGCGGGAAAGACCGCTGCCACCCTAGCCGAAAGCCCTGATCAAAAGGCCGAGGTGGAAGGCGCCGAGATTCCAGCCGCTCGCCCACGTCCGAAACTTGCAACGACGGCTCTTCTCCCTGCCCCGACGGGAGAGCTAGGCAAGCGGCCGCGCATCCTGGTGGTGGACGACGATGTCGTGGTGCGCACCATCGTGGTTCAAGCCCTGGAACCACTGCCTTTCCATCCGGAAATGATTCAGGCCGCTAATGGCCCGGAGGGTCTTGAGGCGGCAGAGAATCTGAAACCCGACCTGGTGATTCTCGACCTGAACATGCCGGGAATGAGCGGCTTCGAGGTTTGCGGCAAGCTGCGCGCGAATATCCAGACCGCCTTTATCCCCGTACTGATGCTGAGTGCAAACACCGATGAGCAGAGTCGTTCGCAGGGCTTTCTGGTGGGTACCGACGATTACATGGGGAAGCCGGTCTCCATTCCGGAGCTCCACACGCGTGTGACGCGGCTGCTGCGTCGCACTTATGGCCTGTAGCACCAGTTCCAAACCTATGCGTTTCTTGCAAAGAATTCCCAAGAGGACGCGCGACCCCTTAAGAAGTTGCGGAAAATGCCCTCAAGCGGTCGGGGGCTTTTCTAGCCCACTGCGAAGCGCCGCCACCTTCTCCTGCAGGTCCGGCAGTTGCTCCAGCGTCAGGAGCGCATCAGGCCGGAAATGCATTTCGATCGTGCCCGCTAGCTTTGATCCCTCCACGAAGCCGAGGGTCCCCAGCGATCCCGCCAGCTTGTGAGCCTCCTGCTCCGCTTTTAGCCGAAGCGAGTCGCTGAGTTTCTGCTTCTGCAAAGCGGTTACGGCTTCTTCGAGGACTTGCACGCGCTCCCTGATGGTGTCGCGGAAGGAATCCCAGAGTTGCGCCACAGCCATCCGGGCCTCTTCAAGAGCGCTGGCTTCCATATTGGTTGGGCTCAACTCCTCCGAATCCCCAGCGCAACGGCAATGCCCAGGCGCCTGCTGAACCCAGCCCAAAGCGGTCGACACCTGGGTGGCCAATTGCATCGGATCGAAAGGTTTGGCGATGACCGAGGCCACCCGTAGCGTCCTAAACGCCTCTTGGTCGGTGGCCTGCACCTTCGCCGTCATGAGTATGACCGGTATTTTCTGAGTGGCAGGGTTATCCTGAAGCATCCGGAGTGTGGCCGGCCCATCCATTTCCGGCATCATGACGTCAAGCAAAATGGCATCTGGGTATTCGGCCTCTGCCATGGCTAACCCCTCAGCCCCGGACCTTGCGGCCAGAACTTCCCACCCTGCTACAATTTCCAGGCTGAGCTTTGCCACTTCTCGGATATCATCTTCATCATCAATAATAAGAATGCGTTTAACGTTCATGCAGATCCTCTTTCGACTGTCGCGGACATGATTCCCTTCAGCAAGCCAAGCACCTGCTTTTCAAACTCCTCGTGGGAGATCCGTCCTTTCGTGAGGAAAACGGTCTTTCCAAGCCTCAGCCTGGCGCGCTCGGGGTCATCAAGGTCCTTCGCGGTGTGGACCACCAGGGGCACGCGGCGCAACACCTTGTTCTGGCGAAGTGCGCTGACCACCTCGAACCCATCCCCTTCCGGCAACACCAGATCCAACACAACCAGATTTGGCAGAACGTGCTCCGCCAACTGGACCGCCTGGCGGCCCGTCTGCGCGAGGTAAACCTCGTGACCGTGGCGCTCGAAGACTTCTCGGATGACACGCGCCAGGTCCACGTCATCCTCGACCACCAGCACCCGAGCTGACTTGCCAGGCCTGCTGATGGCGATCGAGAGGGTTTGAAACAACAGGGTTTCATCAACAGGCTTCTGAATCCAACCCACCACTTCAACGTCCGTTTTCCTGAGGTCACGCGGCGGCAGCACGCTGAGAATGATAATAGGAATTTCGCAGGTTTCCGGGCGCTCCCTCAGCGCGGTCATGGTTTCCCACCCGTTCATCTCCGGCATCAAGAGATCGAGCAGAATGGCGTCGGGCAGTTGGGCGACTGCCTGCTTGACGGCCTCCCGACCGGAACCCACCGCCACCACCCCGTAACCGCGTTGTTCCAGCAACTCCTGCACGACGGCGAGGATCGACGCATCATCGTCACACACAAGGACCGTTCGTGCTCCGGCAGCCACTGCCGGGATAACGGTCACGACTTGTTCCTCCATAACTGGCAAGGTGAAGTAAAACGAACTGCCTTGCCCCAAGACACTCTCCACCCAAATGCGGCCGCCGTGTTGCTCCACGATGCTGCGGCAGATTGCGAGGCCCAAGCCCGTGCCCCCCTTCTCCCGCCGATCCGACGCATCGACTTGCTGAAAACGCTCAAAGAT
>Ga0208036_1001200_pt1 | contig 11697 bp, 8 predicted proteins | sample June2015DPH_11_1_2_FD_184706 | JGI IMG/M metagenome (GOLD analysis project Ga0208036, IMG submission 184706) | Peatland microbial communities from SPRUCE experiment site at the Marcell Experimental Forest, Minnesota, USA - June2015DPH_11_100... | ecosystem: Environmental > Terrestrial > Soil >...
AAAGAGACTCGGCATAAATGACGTTTCAAAACGAGACCTCGGATGGAGAATGTGGTGGAGCGGACCGTGGGAGCGAACTTTGCTTGTCAGTTGCACAAAACCGCTCGGTCGAAGTCATTAAGTGAAAACCTCTTTGTAGCCTGCGACCAGGGCCATTTGGACACTAATAGTGTATAAATTTTGTGCAAGTTGTGAAGTGGAAAGAATTCTTGCCATATGAAGAAAGCCCAATCTTGAACCTTTATTTGTTCGAAAGGAGGCAGATTTGGAGTATCATCTTCGTAGTGGATTTTGCTTTCTTTAAAATATTCTAAGGCGTCTTTGTAGTGGCTATCCTTAAGCCGGTAACAACCGCTTCGAGGGTCCCATTTACCATAAGGAGTTCCAACCTCCCCCTTCAACACAGAAGAGTGCCCTTGTCAAACCACAAACACGGCATAACGACTAATCAAACTTCTAAACAATTAAACTTAGTCAACGTTCTATAGAAGAGTTAATTTCAAAGATTCAAACTGCTAATCCAAAGGTTCTTCAAAACAAGAATAGAAAAGCGGTACCAAGACATAGGCTAAGCTGATCCTAACATGTGTATTCCAGAGATAAAAGAAAAATATTTCTGATCTCAACAATTACTTAGAATTTATGCAACAAGATTACACATATTTAATTTTTTGGAGTCAAAAGACCAGCTTGAACTTTCGGGTGCTAACCAAGCCTGATTCTAAGCTGTTACCTTTTTTGTTCTGGGATCTCGAGTGAGAGAATCGATAAGGCCGCCAATCTTGGATGCTGATTGGCCTTCTATAATTACGCCTAGTTCATGGTTGAGCACCAAGCCTCTCCAGGTTATGTTGGATGATCCAACTAGGGCTTTAGTCCTATCAAGGACAATTAACTTTGCATGCAAATCTTCTTCCACATTTTCAGGGCTAAAATCAAATAAACTGAAGTGATGGAATTGACTTACAAGCCTCAGTAGCCGTTTTTTTGTTTCAATTGGCTGCTTGTCGAGTCTATTGATGATCAGATTAACTTTAACACCTCGGTTAAGGCATTCAGTTATGCTTTCAAGAAAGCCTGTTGCACCCTGGGTTATTCTGTATGCAACTATTTGGACCTCATCATTGGCCTGAGGAAGTATTTCCTCAAGTATTGAATTAATAGAGCGTATGCCCTGCCCCATCCAAGCCAACCCTGTAACAGCAATCGTCACTTTGTCTTCTTTAGTCCAGCTCAAAGAATATTCTCTCGCATTAGGTTTCGATCAAGGTAAATGTTTCCAAATTCGCATGATGTTTCAGAAACCAAAAGACAAGCGTAACAGGCGGCACCATTTGCACGACCGCGATCAGCAAGTTTCTGTTCGCCACAGAGGGGATCATTGGAGCATGAATAGATATTTCGTTGAGCTGCTCGAAGAACCCTTTCAAATTCAGGAACGAGAGCTATTAATCCACCAAGGCTACCATCACCACCACTTTGAGTGGTATACAAAAGTATCCCGCCATGAAAAATTTTAGTAACAGGGTCTTGCCATACGTAAACTCGTTCCCTAATAGAGGCTGAAGAGTAACCTGAATCGATTGAAAGTGCGGTAATCAGTCTGTGAGATAAAGTGTGATACCAAACAAACAAGGGATGGAAGAAGGGGCTGTTTGTTTCTTGATATGCTTTTAGCCATGTATTTTTAGTAGTGGTGTTTTTTAGAGTTAGCTCTTGGTTCGGTGATAAATCCACAAAAACTCCTTCTCCATGAAGTTCCACACCAACATACCAACGATCTTGGCCATCAAAGTATCCCGTATCAACTTTGGCTTTAGCGGTGCCTCGTATTGGTCGAACATAGTATTTTTGTGCCATGACAACGCGGAGTCTCTTGACTGGAGTGATCCTAAGAAGGAGATTGGGCGAAAATTGTACTGAACTGCGAACGGCTTCTTTGTCAACCTCAAAATCCTGTGGTTCAGAGCATTGTTGCAGGGGTGCACCATTGACGGCAGCATATCTCAATGCAATCAATTCCTTTTGCTTAACATCTCTATCAGATAAATTCTGGTCTAATGATTGGAGAACATCTTTGATTGCATTCAAAATAGTTGCTTCAGGTAATTGCTCTATTTCAGCTATTGTCACTGAATTAATCTCTGGAAATCTCTTAGCTGCTGTCATCAATTTTTCGATTAATCCCTTCTTTGTCCAAGAATCCTCTGAGGCAAGTATCGACAAAATATGTGTATTCTGCAAAATTCGGTGTATATTCGTTGTCATCGGTGGTATCGTCAAAGCAGAAACGGGCTCCACAACTCTAAGATTGCTTGCGTTTCTCAGAACTACTGATGATTTTTCTTCACATGGTTCTTTGAAATCACTTTCCACAAAACGGCCTGAACATTTCCATCTATTATTATAAACATCTTGAAGAGAGGCACTCGAATGACATCTGGGGCATTGAATGTTAATGTCCCACAGGGCAGAACCAGTCTCAATCCAGTCAAAAATCGAAAAATTGCATTTTGGATTCTTTTGGTGGACTATTTCGCCCCAAGTCACATCATCAAGGTGCCCACGTGGGCAAGCACGAACAAATCTTATTGCTTCTTCCTGGGCGTTTTTTGTTGGGTTGCAATCTGGGCATCTGCTCGTTCCAATTGATGTTATCTGATATAATTTTCTATGTGTTTGGCAAAGTCCCCATTCCGGAAAACGTTTTGTTTTAAAGAGCGCACGGTCGTCAGGAAGTTGTAGGTCAGCATTTGTAGGCAATCTAAATATCTTGCCGCCATCGAGTTGAGAGCTGACATTTTGATCTCTTATTTCGTACTTACATAGCTCTAGCGAGGTGTCTGATTTGTTAAATATCCTGCCCCATTCTTTGTAGCTCATGATCACTCTTGGTCCATTTGGGGTTTCCAATATGGACCCGACACCGTATGTTAAAACAAATTGTGAAGGTCTTACTGCTTGCCCGCTTGACATTCTATCCCTCAAATGTTGTTGACGCTTCAACCTCTCTTAGCGATTGAGGCGAGTTTCTAAAGACTTGTGGTAAATTCTTGACTTTATGTTGCTGATCTCCTAGAACAACTGGACTTTTCGGTTCATGCGTAAGGGCAGATTCATAATAAACTAATGAAGATTCGCGTTGAGCAGTTAACTGCCATCGGTCCAATTCGGATTTTATTTCTTCAGCAATTTCGTTTGGATGGGGTTTACACTCAACAGGCTGACTTTGACTTCTGTTTTCTGTAAACTTTACTATTTCAAGTATTTCAGTCGAGTATCTTTTTGTTTTCATTGTCTGCGCGCCCGTTCCCGTCGACTCTGGAGTTTCTCCATAATTTCCATCTGAAATCCAACTTGAGCTTACTTCTTTTCCATTAATGCTGAATGCATTTCTAAGAATTGAAACCGCGATTGGACCAAGACAGCGTTCTCTTGCTCTTGGAGAAAACGGGTGAACAGTTATGGGTTCAACAAATCTGGAAAGACATCTGTGGTATCCAACGAAGAATTCATAGTGGTCTAAATCTCGCGGTTTAGCGGAATTCAAAAAGGTAACTACCAAGCCTCCTTTAAGTCTCCCAACGCGTCCTGTAGCTTGGATATAGTTTGCCGTTGTTTTAGGTTGACCATGGACAACCATGAGTCCCAATCGATCAACGTCAACTCCTGTGCCAAACATGGATGTTGAAAAAACCGCGTCAACATCATTAGGTGCTTTTTTTGAAAGTCGTTCCAGCGCCATGGGGATTTCAGACGATTCCATTCTGCTTGAGAGTTCTATTGGAGGTCCAAGTTCTCTCACTTTTCCTCCCATATGCCGAAGCCACTCCCGGATGTCAGCCCTATAGAGTCCAAGCGTTGAGGCCAGTATTTTTATTGCGTTGAAATAGCCTACGAGTGTCCAGAATTGGTCTATTTCCTCATTGTCTTGCGGATTTGAAAGCCTAAGTTCGAACCCTTGTTTGAGTAGTGCTGACCATATTCTAACGTTAGGCGTATGGGGTCCGTGACCTGGAGAGCATACTCCAACATAGAGTCGACCAGCTGGTCCACTATCCAACGGGTGTTTTTCCACTGAATGGGAAAAGAAATTGTCATCTATCGAAAGACCTTGAGGAGGAAACACTGAGACTATTCTATTAAATACTGATTCAACTTGAGATTTTGCGTGACGGATGGTTGCGCTCGACGCGAGATATTTTGGTTTTATTAGATTTCCTGATTGATCCATTTTGCTGGCAAGTATCTCAACAGCCATCTCGTAGAGGCCTACCATTGTTCCCAATGGCCCATCTATTAGGTGAAGTTCATCCTGAACTATTAGTTCGGGAGGCTCAAATCGTTGAATATCATATACTTCACCAAAACAGGTGCCTCCTGTATCAGGAGGCATCTCTTCACGATAGAATCCCCAGCATGTGTCAAATTTGTTTACATTGCCAAACATTGTTGCTGCGCGGGGCTCATAGGGTAGTCTTGCAAATTTGTCTACCGTAGCGATCACGATTGATGGGCATCTGTGGTAAATTTGATCGTCTACAACATATGCTGATATGGGCATCCCATACCATGCAGCATCTTTTCCAGGTATTCGAAAAGGAGCCAAGACGTCTGTGGGAATGTCTTTTGAGCCAACTGGTATCGATTCACTCCATTCAATCTTGTTGAGTTCACAGGATGGGTTGGGGCAATGGATCTCATAGTCTATGGGTTGCCGCTGAATATCCCAACGTTTTAAGAAATACCCTAGGCGGCTAGCTCTGGCGAAAGCACCTTTACAGCTCGGTCCAAGCGATTGTAGTGCACATTTGTTCCACCATATATCAATTTGATCGGCATCAATTCTGTTGCTAGACGAAAGCTCAACTGAAATGATGAAATGGTCTGGGGTTGGCAGGCTCTCAACTTTGATGTTCCTCGCAACAAAACCAAGTCCACTTAGGCCTTCTTTTGTCGGTTTGGGTTTATATTTTGATTTTACTATAAAATGAAATAGGTGTTCTTTCGGTGACAAACTTTGCTTTCTCGGAATCGCCAGAATGCTGTCGCAAACTGGACATTGGATGACCTGTGCTGGCTCAGAATTTGTCATGCTTTTGATTCTAACGCCTGTCCCAGCGTATGAATCAAAACCAATTAATCTAGTGACGGCGCCAGGATAACGTGTACGCCTTCTTTCGACCTTGTCAAAACCTTCATGATCAACTAAGCGGTTTGGCGTCACTTCTTGTCCGACCCACAAACCAATAGAGAATCTTGTTTTGCCCCAAAGATTTTCTTCATTAATTGGGCAGCAATTAGGTTTCCAGTTTTTTATTCGGAAATAGTCACATGCGACTACTGCTATGGTTGCCCTTCGAAACTGCTGGAGAGTTAACATTCTTAGGGTATAACGGGATATTACGCCTGTTCCTATGCCTCTCGAACTTGTTGCAAAATATCGTCGTCTTCTTAGTGCAATCGAGAAAATACTCAATCCCAAGTAGGCTTCCGTTTTGCCTCCAGCGGTTGGAAACCATAGCATGTCACATAATCGGCGGTCTTCGTGTCCTTCTTTAACAATACTGGGGAGACACTGAAGAATAAAAGCAATCTGAAATAAGCGCCAAGTTAGTGGACCTTTCTTTTTCCAAATAGACTGTTGGTCCATTACTTTGTTCATGAAACAGAAGGCGAGTCTTGCATCCTCTTCGTCTTTGAGAATCTTTATCCCTTCCTTTATTCGGAGGACTGAATTTTGGCAACTATTGAGGTGTTGAAGGCCCGTTTTTCTATATTGAGATGCGAGTCTTTGGACATCGTTTTTCTTTTCTTTAATCCATTGCTCATATTGGTTTGGGATTTGTCCAAGAGATAAATCGAGCCTTACTGGATCCCAAGTTTCGGATAGCACGCAAGCTTGGAAAGGTCCTGGATTTCCATATTCTGGTTTTGGTTGCATAGTTACTTGTTGAATCGGAAAACAGGGTAAGTACTCTGTCCGCAAAGTGGGGTTGGCAAAAAGCGTCTTCTCTGGTTCTCCTATTATCTCCCCATCTGTCCATTTTAATGGATTTTCCTTGATTGAAGGGTGTGGACGTTCGGGATCAACTTCTGCCCAAGTTGCGCTGCATAAGTGACCTCTAGCAAAAGCAAGTTTATCTTTATAGAGAAGAGTGAGGCTTGAGTCTTCTAAATCATCTTCGTTTGTTTGGCTAGTTATAGGAACTAAGAGTGTTTCTTTTGGGCACACTATTCTAAGTTGCGGCTGGAAGATATGTTCCTCTGATTTGGCATATTTTTTGTCTGATAATTCGATTTCATTAACTAGATATAGGGAAACGTAAAGGTGACCCTGGGGTGTTAGGGAGTTTTGCAGGCAGATTCTGACTCCTTTAGTGTTGAAAAGATCACAGGGGTTTTTTACGTCTATATTGTGCTTTATGAATTTGAAAGGAATTCTCTGCCATGTTTTGTCCGTTTTTTGGATGTATTTGGCCCAAGTTGCGCAAACGCTTATCTTAGTTCCAGAATTACTTTTAATAATGAATGATAACCCCATTGATTTTGGCAATGCGCGGGGATCCGCTATGAATCCTATTGGAGAAAATTCGTTTTCGTCTTCTGTATCATCATCCTCTCCTTCACCGAAGTCTCTTCTATTAACGTCAGCGCGACCGTAAAATGCAAGAGCGCCTCTAGTAAAACTGGTGGGTTCAAGGACGCCAACAACATATTGCTCTTTTGGATCACTTTCTAAACTCTCATTACATCCATTTCGTGGTCCAAAAACTTCATTGCGTAAAGCAATAACCAAACTTGTCCGCGCAGACATAGAAGCTGTTCTAAATGAAGGTCTTAATAGCGTTTTCTAGGGTCTGGTAATTGTAGAGCGCCATTAATGAATTGGTTCGTTTGGCTTTTCAGTCAAGTGCATTATCTTTCAAGGCGCGTTCGCTATTCTGTGGGATTCTATGAATTTAACAATTGTTTTACCGAATGCTTCTGCCATTAGTGGGGGAACAGCGTTTCCTATTTGTCGTGCGATGTCTGTCTGACCACCATAAAAAATGAAATCATCAGGGAAGGACTGAAGTTGTGCCGCTTCTCTCAAAGATATCGCTCTATTTTGCTCTGGATGCCCGAATCGTCCATTTGAAAAGCTGTTACACTTACAGGTTAACGTAGGCGCTGGCTTATCCCATCTCATTCGACCATAAACGTCTGTGTGTCCAGCATTTTTCTTGTGGCAGTCTAGCCAAAACTCTTTAGGCCATTCCGTCCTACTTCCACCGTTTATAGGCGTCAACTTCATCCTTGTTAGATTCAAGTCCGATAATCGTCGAGCTACATGGTTGGGAAAATCCTTGTTTACTTCTCCAGCAGCTAATAGAGCATATTTCGATATTCGATCCCTTACAGTGACATAAGGTAACAAATTCTTTCCGTGAGTTGCGTTTGGTAAGGGTATTTTTCCTATCCTGGAAGCTAATAAGACAAATCTCCTGCGATTTTGTGGAACACCATAGTTTTTAGCATTGACTATTTTCCACTCATATTGATAATTCATCTGGGTTAAGTCAAGTGTTTCTAGAAATTCTTTGAAGATATTTCCTTTTTGCGCTTTTTCAAACCCTGGCACGTTTTCAACAAAAATCACATGTGGCTTGGCGACTTTAATGGCGTTTGCGAAAGCAAGAATTAACTTTCTTCGTTTGTCATTTTCGTTCTCTCTTTTAAATCTGGAAAAAGGTTGGCATGGAGCGCAACCGATACAAACTAAAAAATCTTTTGAAGTAAGATGCATATCTGATATAATTTTTTCAGTATTCAGAACATTTATGTCTTCCATGATAAATTTTGATGGGTAGCAATTTTTTTCATACGCTTCTGTGCATGTTTTGTCAAGGTCAATTCCTTTTACGATTTTCATGCCTGCATTTTGAAATCCTTTGGTAGCCCCTCCTACACCGCAAAAGAAATCAAATCCAAAAATTGCCAGTTTATTTCTCTCCTTTAACAATATCAATGGCTTTTTTAATTTTCCTGAAACATTTTTCTGGGTTATCCTTAATTTCATGTTCCCAACAACGGATAACTTGCCAACCTAAACCTCTTAGTGCCGCATTAACTTCTTTATCTCTTTGAATGTTTCTTTCGATTTTGGGTATCCAAAAATCTCTATTTGATTTAATCTGCTTTTTTGTCTCATTCCAATGATATCCATGCCAAAAGTGACTATCCGCGAACAATGCAACCTTGTACTCAGGCAAGACAAAATCGGGTTTGCCGATTATCTCGCTTTGCTTCTCATAATTCAATCCTGCTTTAACTAATATTTCCTCGAATTTATCCTCGAGGTGAGTGTTTTTAGACCGTATCCTAGACATGTTATAGCTTATGGTTTCAGCCGACCTCTTTCCCATTTTGTCTAAACCACCCTTTGTGAAGTTCGTCTCACCAATATTAAAAAGATTGTTATCGAATAAAATACATTCTATGAATTGCCGATTTTACCGAGTTAGCATCAGACCGACCTAAATGCATAATCCCATATTATTATATGTGGAGGCACAACTGCTGACCACAAATAAACATAACGTTTTATTTGACCCTGAATTAAAGATTTGGGCCAGAAACCGTGTTGAATATCTCAAATATCTGTGAAAACGCTTTGAAACGAACAATAAACAGGCTCAGGAAACAAATCAGAACTTAAACGGCTAAAAGTTGCCTCCTTGGCAAGAAACTGAAAGGGTTAACGGGCACAGAGTTCGAACAAATAAGTTGCATTTGTCCATTGGCAAACACTTTTTTTTCAGAGCTTCATTGCCCATCCTGTTCAAAATCTTTTATTCTTTTGTTTAGTCTTCTAACTCGGCTCAAGACTTCTTGTTCATCTTCACCTTCAACATCTATCGAGTTTAAGTCAGGTTTTGACGCGATTTTTTTTCTGTGGTTCTCTTCTTTCGCATTTTCATTTGATAAATTAATGATTTTCGAACTATATTTCGGGTTATTAAGCAAACGAGTAAGATGCATTTCCTCAATAGCCTTTCTTAAAGCGACAAAAATACGTTCTGGAAAATGGCCTGTTTTCCTAAGAAAAGTTGATTCTTTGGCATCAGCAATCATGTTGTCTTTAACATTTGGCAATTTGTCTACCAATTTGAGGACTGCAACAAGAGAATCATGTTTATCCAATGAATTATCTAATCCAGCTTCTAAGAGCTCAATAAAGATTGATGGATGCATATAAAACAAATTTCCTTCATCAATCGCCAAAATAGGCCGCAGACATTCGATCGCCAAAGCAATCTGGTCGGCAAAACCATCGGTAATGGTAGAATCTATATATGCTTTCCTTTGCAGTAATTCCACAATTTGCATTGTCTCTTTTTTGATCTCTTCAACTGTTCCCATTAACGCCAATGATGGACCTTCGTTGAATCTTTCGTTCACTACGATTCCAATTATGGACATAAGCAATTCACAACTCGAAACTTCGTACAATTTAACCGCCGTAAGTGTTGGAAACCAGGTTGAGCGTCTAATAAAATCGCTTACAATGCCATTAATTAAGACGTGTCCATAACTTTGTTCGTATTCTAATGATTTCGCTATGTCCTGAGTCAGAACAACATCATCGAAGTGCTGTAGTTCATAGCCCGAACTATTCTTTGTTAGTCCATGCATCGACAAAACTTTTACACTTATGTCATTTTCTTGCCCGAGCTTCATAGACTTGAAGTAGGATTCCTCTGGAATGTAGATAGTTTTTGCTGCCTTGAGTACTGTATGAACTGATTCACTATCGTTTAGAACGATTGTCGAATTGGAGAATCCGTTCTCGGGAAATGACCAAAAACCAAAAGTGAAATAATCGTCAAACAAGGTTCTATATTTTCCCGAGTATTCTCGGAATTCAGAATTCTGTCTGAGGACGAAATTTGCACTGGACAATTCTGGGAAATTGGTTGTTTTAGGACAAAGCTTCCAGTAGACTTGTTCGTCCATGGGAATAGGTTCAGCTGTGTTGGAAAATAGTTTTTGGGCAAGATCGCCCCACACTCTTAGAAGAGTAAACTTGTTCAAATTAGTTAAATAAACAGGTATTAGCCCGAGTTTTGCACAAAACCTCGTTTCTTCTCCGCCAATGACGTAATTTTCAGCTCCACGAAACCTAGAAATGGGGTGAGAGAGAATAAAATAGCACGGATTTTTCAGTTGTATTCTGAAAGCTATTATTCGATCGCTCTTATGTGACTTTATCCATCTAAGATTTATCGGGTTTGGTATTAGAGTGCAACCCTGGCTGTCTGAGGCTTTGCACATGCAGTCATGGGCAAGTTCAGAATTGAATACACCTAACAAATAAAGTAATCGATGTTCTTCGTCATTGGATGAATTCATTGCGATCTCTCGCTGTGCATATTAATATACCGTGAATACGTTATTAGATTTGCGAATCTTCTATCATTATCTATAACCTTTTTTTTCGTAATGGTCGAACTCGCTGGTTACTTGATCAAGTAGGCTTAGAAAAGATCTAGAGATCTTAAGATTCTAGCAGATGGAGTTGAGACCACTTTCGGCTTTTGCGCTTGTCACCATTCGGGGAGTTGTCATTGGTTCAGACGCTTACATCTCCCTTAACCTCACTTATATGAGAACCTTTCGGAAAGCTCAAATCCAAGATGGAATCTCGATGAGGGAGTTACAAATTTTCATTCAAATAAACGAAATTACACCAAATTATAAAAAGCATAATTGATAATAAAATATCTCTAAAGTCTACAATGTGGGGCTACAGTCCATGCAGTTGTATCAAGCGAAGGGTTACTATCTGGAAGAAATCATACGAGAACTGATGAGAAAATCCGACTTCATTAATATCCGGACGGGCACAATTGAAGGTAGAGGAGCAAGCCACCAGATAGATTCGTTCGGTCAATTCAAGTTCAATCTTCCTTTTATTTATCCAGTTCGTTTGATTAGCGAGGTAAAATGGTTTAGTGCAGATTATCTGGTCCAATTGGAGCATTTAAGAAGTTTCTTGGGCGTTATTATTGACATTTCTCAAAACTACTTTTCTCCGAGGAATGCCCAAACATCACAAAATCAAATTTCAATTTAGACAAAAGGGCGTTCACATCGAACTAAATCGGCTTCTATTCACCTTTGGATTAGAAATTTAGTAGTGGTGGAAGAGGAATCTTTGCGTGCCGAATGGCAGACGCTACGCGTGTTTTTTCTGATTTGAGTTTTCGCATCTCCTTGGTTATAACTCGCCGCATTTCTCTCTTGTTTATAGGACACCAATTAGCCAGATCGTCATGCTTGGCGAGATTCCACACTTGCTCATCTGGATTGAGTTCAGGAGCATAAGTCGGGAACCTTCTTGGAATGACCTTCTCAGCGTTCTTCTGGAGGAAACGTTTTACCCGTTTGCTCCGGTGAATGACCAGGCCATCCCACAAGACCAGAATCTTTCTGCTAGCCATTTCCTTGATAAGCTTCCTCAAAAACCCAACAGTGTCCTTGTCAGTCAGGTTATGACCGTGTACGCTAAAGAACAATTCTCCGTTCCAAGTGACAGCCGAAATAATGGAAAGCTTGTCCCTGCAACCCTGCTTCACCCTTATTTCAGGTCTTTTGCCGCGGGGAGCCCACGTCTTGCGCACGTTCGGTTGGCTCTGTACGCAACTCTCGTCG
>Ga0208036_1001209_pt1 | contig 11631 bp, 9 predicted proteins | sample June2015DPH_11_1_2_FD_184706 | JGI IMG/M metagenome (GOLD analysis project Ga0208036, IMG submission 184706) | Peatland microbial communities from SPRUCE experiment site at the Marcell Experimental Forest, Minnesota, USA - June2015DPH_11_100... | ecosystem: Environmental > Terrestrial > Soil >...
CGGGACCAGGCGACGCCCACAACCGTTGGGGCTCCAGCAGGGTGACTTTGGCGGCCACCCCCGCCGCGGCGGCGCCCGCACCCCACTGCATGAACTCACGCCGAGTGAACGAGTAATTCTTCATGATGGATAAGACCTCCTTTGAAAACTGCAAACCCTACAAAATCTACAGGCGCACAGTCTGCCAGAAACCACTGGCGAGTAAAAGTGTTTTGTTGAATGGCGAGGGAACAGGAAAACTGCTAGTAGGGCCGCCCCTTGGGGCGGCCAGGCCGGGGCAAGCCCCCATAAGCGTTAACTTAAGGGCTTTGGTGTCGTCCGAAGCCGCGTTAGCGGCGTAATAATGTGGCCCACGGCGCAAGCCGTGGGAGCACGCGGCGCAGACTGGGGCGTGAGCCACGGTAGTGGCGACATAAGAATCCCGCTCGGCCCGTCGTGATTATGTCGCCCCTTCCGGGGCTTGAGAAGCATCCCCAGTTCCCTATTTCCCCACGGCTTTCGCCGTGGGCCACATTATGACGCCCGCCCAGGCGGGCTTTCGGGCACATCTGGCAGTTAGGTTAACGCTTTTGGGGGCAAGCCCCAGCCCTACGTCGCGTATTAGGACATCACAGGAAAACAGAATCCAGAAGTCAGGAGTCAGAAGTTAGTGGTCAGTGGTCAGTAGTCAGAGGAAAAGCCCCAGGCCCCGGCAAGCGTGCCCCCGACCCGTCGGGACGGCTTTCGCTTGGCATGCTTGAACGAACCGCGGGTAGTGTCTGAAAAGTAAGTTGATGGGCCGCTTGAATTCTATTACGTGGCTTTCCACTTGAAAGTAATTGCGCTCGATGCGAGCATCTGATAACCGAGTTGCTTGGTGCTCGGAGCGAAGCGGAAATGCAGAGCGCAGTTTATAAAGTAAACGTTCTCCAAGCGAACTGGTCCACCATCATAAATTACGTCGGCATTCTAAATAATGACGTTCTTCATGTAAGCCCCATCAAGTACAACCGAATCTTCCTTCCCTTCGACCAGAACGTAACGTGAGCCAACCCCTGTTGCGTTTGGCTGGCTGAGTGTTTCCAACCTTGCTGACTGTTCAGGTGAAGCACCCCCGCCAACTTTGGAAACTTGTACGGCCCAAACGGGGTGTTCGGAAGTAGGTATCACGGCAGGGTTAGGCCGGAGATTTATTCCAAACTTATAGGTTGGAACCCGGATCGCCGGTTCCAGTGGTGGCGCATCGCTGGAATTTAGGAATGTACGGTACTCAAGAAAATCAACAGCAATGTTCCATACGGCTGGATTCGAATGTGCCACATCCATAAATCGCTTTCCCGTTTGCTCAATCACCTTTTTGGGAATTCGTATTGATTGCTGTTTTGCCTCAAGCAAAGCATCTTTGGCGCGTTCCTGACTGGTGGAGAGGGTTGGATCCGATCCCGCATAAGTTACCACTTGCGCCAATAATTTCTGGTCGATTCCATCAAGCCGTTTTTCAATGTCAGTAAGCCTCTGTCCTGTCTTTCCCCTGAATTCTGAATTTTTTCCTATTTCCGAAAATCCGAAGTACCACGCCGCAGCCGCAATACCAAGCAGTGCGATGGGAGCAGCCAAGACTGTCGCTACAAGGCCCCACTCCCGGAGCGCATGAGTAACTTTCCTCCATCCATGAGGTTTGAATGAATCGATGGCTTCATCAACAGCCTTGCGAACTTCCTCGGAAACCCAAGTTTTAACTTCTTTATTCGTTGCCATGGTAGTCGATTCGTCTGGCGAGTCTACTACCGCGCAGTCTTTGAGTAAAGGGGGATCGGATGGAAAAAGTTTGACAGGCATGGGGGAACTTCTTCAGCCCTAGAAAGTTTCTTTCGAGCTATCAACGCACTTCTCAGACACTACCGAACCGCGGGCCCTGTTGACAGGTGCGCGCTACCTGCTGCCTCATGCTTCTCTCAAATCCGTTCCCCGTCCAGACATTTCTGGATAACTTCTTCGAGCATGGGCAAAGGAATGAGGAAGCGATTTCCCATCCGTATGGCCCCTACTCTGCCGGAGTTAATCCACCGATAAAACGTGGTGCGCGAGATGCTGCCGCCCGTGCGCCGGCAGAGGAGGTGCCAAGCGTTGGTGGGAGTGAGCATCGGCAAGAGAGCAGACGCCTGTTTGGAATTCTGCCCTCTAAGGGCTGGAATTGAAGTTCGAACGGTGTAGGGCTCCATGGCGAGACAATTCCTCCAACCAAAGTTCACCGTCGGCAGACCACAGTCAAGCGTGATGGCTTACCCTGCATTTCCCTTAGCGAGTGCACGCATCTCATCAGGCTGCGTCCCCGAGCATGAACTGCACGCGTTCCTCTGCTAGCCGATGCCGATCCCTGACGCGCCCATCGTCGGGCTCGGTGTCCGGAAGGCCGAATCTGGCTTGGTCCAGAAGCAAAAACGAGGGTTGCTGGGACTGAAAACAACCGGGCTCGAGGGACTGGCGGCGGTGATACGCGCACTCGCCGTCACCGCCCGGTTGGGCCGGAAAAACGCAGCCCTTCTGGCAGCAGCGGGGCAGGAAGAGTTCCCGGCGCAGCGCTCCTGGATGTGCTCGCAACGAAGCACGAGGTTCGAGCGGCGGTCGACCTCCGGCCGCAGCACGATGAAGTCTGCCCGATCCTCGTTGTAGTGGCGCCGGCGGTGGGACGCGAAGGTCAGGCCGAAACACACTTGCAGCTTCGTGATGGCTTTCAAACAGCATGACAATGCTCCTTGATAAGAGGGCTGGCATGTGGCCGCAAACTTGCTGATAATTTCGTGAGGAGAAGAGAGTCTTGGGGGTCTCGCGGGCGAAGTTTTTTTTCGAAACAATCTCTCCCACAAAAAAGCGAAATATGCTAACATGGCTTTCAATACGGCACGGGAGGTAGGCTAAGTTTTGCGTAGCCGAGTAAGGTACCGAGCGGCGTAGGCCACTTTGCTTCAAGTCCCCGCTCCAACCTTCCGATAAAAGGAAGGAGAGAAACTCTGAGGGTACGAGGCTAGTGGACCGCAGGAACGCCGCGCATGAATCTGGCTGGAGGTCGAATGCAAGTGGCGCAGCGCGCCCAGAGTGGGCGGGTGTGAGGTCTCTGTTACGAATGAGTAGCATGGCAAAGAGTAAACATGGTGACCAAGCCCCGGCCCGCGCCCCAATGAATTCGAGGGAAACACCAGGGAAGTGCGCGGGAGCGGGCCGGGCTGGTTCAATGCCCAGGCCCGCCTGGGAAGCCGCCGCCGGGCGCCGGGGGGCCGTTCCCCCAGGGCCCAAGGGCGGAGACTGTGCCTTCAAGTGTAGCCCACGGAGAGGAATCGGCTACTCTCGCAAGGCCAGTGTAGTGTAGCCTATCACGATCGCAAATGTCAAGCTTTTTTTGAAAAGGGGAGGAGTGGCTCTTATGGAAGAAATGAATGCCGCGAAAGTAGTTAAAAAGGTTCGACAGCGGTTAGAGGTCAGCCAGGAGGGTCTGGCGCGGCTGCTGAATGCCACCAAGGGGGCGGTGCAACACTGGGAGCGGGGCCGTAACCGGCCGGACTTGGCGCGCCTGCTGGCGCTCCGACAACTCTGCCCGGCGGGTGCGGAACGGAAGGAACTGGAAACGCTCATCAAGGAAACGCAAGCCCACGTGGCGCCGTTGCCGACCGGCCAGCCGGGACCAGGCGGGAAGATTACTTTACCGCAGCCGGGCGAAAGCCTGATCCTGTTGCGCAGGGACAACAACAAGCTGCGGAAACAGGTCGCCAAACTGGAATCAACCTTGAAACGCCGCAGCGAACAGTTGCGCATCCTCGAAGATTTGGCAACGGAGTTGCAGCGGGATATGGCTAAGCTCCGCGCGGGTCAATCGGTGGCCGCGCCCGCGCCCGTGAGTAGCTCAGTTCCGCAGCCGAGTGAATGACCGAAGGGTGGCGGCGAATCTCCACCTCGGCGGGCTGGCGGCCCATGGCATGGACGCCCCCGGTCCTGCCATGAACGGCACTCGATTGGTGTGTAATCCTGCCCGGGCGGCGACGTGTAAGCAGGCCTAATGCTTCCTGAGGCGGATCACTTGGACGGATACCACGACGGGCAGCCCTGCTGACTCCCCCTGGTGCCCCAGAATGCGTAGGAAGGTTACTGCCTGGCCCAACAGTTTCCGTGCGTCAGGCCGTGAACGAAGTCCGAGCAGCAGTGCGAATGCTTCCCTCAGCAGCGCTCTGTCTGACCTTGTTCCATCGTTCATGCTTGATAACACTCCCTTCAGCATGGTGGTCGGGCGGCGATCTGGCTAGAAGCTATTCAGCGGCAGCCAGGTCCCAGAGAGGGGCCCCCACACGAGAGCCCCAAGTGGGCAGCTCCGCTGTCTGACACGTGCCGGGCGATGTTTCCCCGAGGATGCCACCTGACCCGGTGCTCCCCACCCGACCCTTGGGGAGTAGAGGTGACGCGGCAGTTTGATTGCCACATATGATTCCGGGCACTCCTCCAGGTGCGTGCCCCATGTGCGCTTTCCCAGCAAGTCGGTGAACCAGACCCACTCGCTTCCGCGAGGAGATGAGGGGGAAGAGTTGCGGAAGTGAGCCCTGGAGATTCAACCTGCTTTCGTTTTTCCCTACTATCGCTCTAAGAATCGGTCGGAATAAGGTCTCTTGGACGATGAATCCGTAACCTACAAACCTGAGTAAGTCCCTAACTTGTTGATTTTGCTCGCGGCGAAATCTATCTTGGACAGATTCCCAAGTCCATGCAATCCCATCCTTGAGAAGTACGCGATGCCTGCTTGGCAGCCCAGCGGGCACTGCCCTTCATCTTTTGCGGATGATCGCGGCGGTTATTTTATAATATAATATACTATAAAGCAATAGTTTTATGGGCGATGTGAATACCACACTTTTTGGTGGTTGTTTACTTTGTTTAGTTAGGGTCGAGGAGTGCTCGGGTAACTATTTAGTTATTTAACTGCGACGGAGTCGAGGAGTCCTGACGTAACCTATTGCATAACCGAGTCATAATTTAGAAAAGAGACAATATCTGTCACGTCATTTTGACACTTTATGTCAAATTCGACCTTGAGTTGACCGCCAAGAAAGGAGGAACTCGACCCCCTTGTTGTCTAAGATTGAAATCTCGGTCTCATTATTCCTCAGAGAGGCTGAGCGGAAACATTCCGAAAACTTCGCGTGCGAACGCCGGAGATTTTTGAGATCTTGCTCAACACACCTATAGTATGCTCGGCGGGAATGCCCCGCAGCGGGACTCATTCGTGTCTGGACTTTTGGCAGGTAATGCATCAGGGGCGGGGCGGCGTAAAGGCTTCAGCTCGGTCGGGTCTTCGCACCGCTTCACGCGGCTGATTTGATTTTCAGCAACGAAGGGGAAGGAGAGCGATGAGCGCTGATTCCATTTTGAATGAACTGCGAGGCCAGGTCGCGATTGTAACGGGTGCGGGACGGGGTCTGGGACGCGCCACAGCGTTGGCGTTGGCGCAGGCGGGGGCGCGCGTGGGGGTGGTCGCGAGGTCCGAAGAGCAACTCGCCGAAACGGTACGTGGCGTCACGGAGGCAGGCGGGGATGCATTGGCCGTTGTGGTGGACGTGTGCGACGCCGCGGCCGTCGAGCGCATGGCACGCCAAGTGGAGCGCACCCTGGGGCCGGTGGACCTGCTGGTGAACAACGCCGGAACCATGGGGCCTTTGGGGCCGATCTGGGAAGCTGACCCGGGCGATTGGTGGCATTCGATCGAGGTGAACTTGCGCGGGCCTTACCTCTGCTCACGTGCCCTCCTGCCCGGAATGATCGAGCGGCGCCACGGCCGGATCATCAATGTCTCCACCGGCGCCGCCACCGTGGCGGTGGCGCACATGGGCGCGTACGTCATCGCCAAGACGGCGCTCATCCGCTTTACAGAGAACCTGGCGGCAGAACTCCTAAACTCCGGCGTCAGCGTTTTCACCATCAGCCCCGGCACCGTGCGCACCGCCATGGCCGAACAGGTGCTTGAATCCGAGGCCGGAAAAAAGTGGCTGCCGTGGTTTCGGAAATTGTTCGACCGGGGGCGGGACGTGCCCGCTGAGAAGGCCGCGCAACTGGTGGTGCAACTGGCCTCGGGGCGGGCGGACGCGCTCTCCGGGCGCTTCATCGACGTCTCTGACGACCTCGCGAAGCTCCTGGAGCGTGTGGATGAAGTCAAGAGCAACAACCTTTACACGCTTCGCGTCCGCAAACTGGATTCGGAAAATCGAAAATAGAAACTGGAAATCGGAGGTACGCGCGCTCGGCGGACCTTCGGCCATGCGCGGGCGCAAGCCGTGGGACCGTGCAGCGAAGGGCGCTAGGCCTTTCGCCACTCGGCGAGCTGCACGCGCACTTTGGAGGTATTGGGGTCTTCGATTTGCTCGAAGATCTTGAGGGCGGCCTCGGCGTGGGCGATGGCCTGGGCGCGCTCGCCGAGCTTATCGAGCACCAAGCCCATATTGAAGAGGGCGCTGCCCTCGCCACCTCGATCGCCGATCTCGCGGGCGATCTCAAGAGCCTTCTCGTAGAACTCGATGGCGCGGCGGGGTTCCCCCAAGCCCGCGTAAGCATTTCCCAGATTGCCCAGCACTGTGCCTTCGCCGCGCCGGTCACCGATTTTGCGATCGATCTCAAGCGCCTTCCCGTAATACTCGATGGCGCGGCGGGGCTCGCCCAAGGCCCCGTACGCATTGCCCAAGTTGCCCATCACGGCGGCCTCGCCCCGGCGGTCGCCGATCTCTCGGTCAATCCCAAGCGCCTTCTCGTAATACTCGACGGCGCGGCGGGTCTCGCCCAAGGTCGCGTAGGTCCAACCCAGGTTGCTCAGCACTGCGCCTTCCCCGCGCCGGTCATCAATCTCGCGGTCGATCTTAAGCGCCTTCTCGTAATACTCGATGGCGCGTCGGATCTCGCCCAAGACGGAGTAGGCAATGCCCAGGTTGTCCAGCGCGGCGCCCTCGCCCCTGCGGTTTCCAATTTCCCGGTCGATCTCAAGCGCCTTTTGGTAGAAGTCGATGGCGAGGCGGGTCTCGCCCAGATTCTTGTAAGCAATTCCCAGGTTGTCCAGCACGGTGCCCTCCCCGCCCCGGTCACCGATTTCGCGCGTGATCACCAACTGTTTCTCGTACAACTCGATGGCGCGGTGGGTTTCGCCCAAACCCGAATAGGCCAAGCCTAGGTTGCCCAGAGCACTGGCTTCGGCGTGCCGGTCGATCAACTTCTTGGAAATCTCCAGCGCTTCTGTGCAATATTTTTCGACCATTCGAAAGTCTGAAAGCCGAAAGTACCTCTCACCCAGGGCATCCAGCACGGCGAGGCGCTTGCGGAGAGTGACGGCATCTCCGCTGCCTCGCGTCTCGCTCAGTTCCTGTAGCAGGCCACTGAACTCTTCAAGCTGTTTGCGCGTTTCAGCGGCGGGCTGACTGGGGAGCGACTTGTAACTCTCCAGCAGTTGGTCCAAAGCCCGCGCTTCGGCGGCTGGCCCGCCGAAGTGGAAATGCCCGCTGATCCACTGAGTGAAGTCGGGGGCTTGCTTCAGGAGGAGGGTAAGGGATTCGCTTTCGAGCCAGAAGACGATGGGGCAGGGCAGGTCGCGGGCGATGCGCTCGCGGTCATGGTTCAGCCGAGCGATGAAGGGCGTCCGCCCCTCGCCCGCAAGATTCTTCTGGCTGGCGGATTGGTAGATCAAGCCGTCAATGCCGTCGAGCATCACCGCCATCCGGCTGCCGGGGGGAAACCCGTCCAACTGTGTTGTTACCGCCGCGACAAAATCGCCGGAGTAGTTCGAAGAAATGTCGACCTCTTTCACCGTCACGCCTTTCGCGGCGGCATCGGTCGAAACCCGCTGAAGGATTCCCTTCCGCAGTGACGGCAGATTGCAGCGGGCTATGGCGAATGTTGACCCGGAAGCGAGGTCCAAGAAGGCCAGGAGCTTTTGATAGGACTTTTCCGTCGTCTCATCGACGGCGGCGTTTTTTGGCGACAGACTGGAAGGCATCGATAGGCTCGATCAAAGGATTCACGTCGTGCCAAAGCTCCTTCCCATTGTACTCCAGGATGGCGAGGTTAGAGAGAAGTTGCATGTAAGCATCGTCTTTCTCGATGCTCTTGGTGGCATAAGTGCGAGCGAGCAGTTTGTAATCCGCGGGCTCCAACATGCGCTCGTAGTCCTGTTGGATGGAGCGGGCTGCATCCTCCAGAGCTTCGCTGTCGAGGGTTGCCAAACCGCGCGCCTGCGCGCTTTGTACTGCTTCACGAAGGAGGCGGATCAGTTGACGAATCGACCCGCCGCTGCGCCGGACAAATTCCTCCGCCAGGGGTGACGGCTGAGGCAGAACCTCGACGCTGAGACGTTTTTGGATCACCTGAAGCAGGGCGTCAATGCCGGGGCGGTTAGGTTCCGAACTGGACTTACTCGCCCGCAGCTTGACATTGGGAATGATCTGGCGGTTGGGGAATATATTTGCCAAGTGACGACGGGAGTAATAGGTATCAATTGAAACCGTGTAGACGGCATGACAGGCCATCTCCTGAAGCTGCGAGCCGTGGCCGAAAAAGAGCTCCTCGCTCTTTTCAGGGGGCAAGCGGTCAAGATTGTCGAAAACGACCAGGAGCTGATACGGCTTGTTCGCGTCACGTAAAGCTTGCGATGCGGCCGTGAGCAGGACGTTGGTATTGCCCGACAAGCCGCTGAAGTAGCGGTCCAGTTCCTGCCGCGTGGTTTCCTTTCGTTTGGAGCCTGCCTTGATGCTGGCAGTAATTACGCCGAGCAGGCGCGCGAGGAACGGAATCTCAGCCCCCGCTTTAGCTTCTACGCCCACCCCTCCCGATAGCTCCACCGACTTTTCCGTCTCCTTGGTCACGTCCATAAACCACTTCTCAACTTCGTGAAGCAGGTTCTCGCTCAGAGAGATTTTGTCTTCGTGCAGGGATTCCAAGAGTTGCCGGCAAACCAGCAGAAAGAGGTCAGTGTAGTCGACATCTAAGGGATCAAGAAAATCGATGACGTCCAGGTAGAGCATGGAGCAGGAAGAGCCGAAAGCCTGTTCCAACTGACGAAGCTCAGTGGACTTGCCGGAACCCCGGTGGCCGCTCAAGGCAATAGGCGAGTATTGCCCTTCGCCGCAATTCTCAATCATCTGCTTCATGTACACGGTAGCCAGCGAGTTCCTGGCCTGCGTGAGGTCGACGTAATAGGGGTCGCCGCTCCCCAGGGATTGCTGCGGATTCGTAGCTTGGAAGGCTTCGCGGAGCGTAGTGGCAGGTTCCATCGTTGTCGCCTCCACGTCAAAGTGTACCATGACTCGCACGGGGGTTGCTATTTCCGGAGTGAATCCGGACCTTCAACGGCTTGCCGGTAAGTTCCGAACTGTTGCGCCAACGGCTTGAGCGTAGGGTAAAACTGGACATACGTGTTTTCCACCGCCCCACCGCCATTATGACATTGCCAACACATCGCTCTGGGGTTGGCCTTGGCTGTTTTCGTGGAGGAATCGAAACTGAAGTAGGCCCACTTTTCCGCGAATCGAGCTGTATCCTTCACTTCAACAGAAATGCCCATCAAGTCTGTCTCATAATGGTCTACTGTCTCGGCGGAACTCTTGCTCCACGACATCCTTTTTTCCAGCACGAAAACGGTCTTGTCGGGCCAACCCCCAGTTGCCCGGAACTGATGATACGCCGACGGCGAGACGAAGACGTCCCCAAATGTCTCCCCCTCGCCACTCGAGGCCTTGGAGTTCACGCGTAGGCGGGAGGATAGGAATATCCACTCTCGATAACCTTCTGGACGCACGAGCTCATCCCCGCTGGCGTACTGCGGCAAATCTGAGCGCGAGTCTGGGCTGGATACCTGCAGCGACGCCGCGCACACCGAAACAAAAACGAGAGTCCCCAACAACGTCGCGGTTTTCAAATCTGCCTCCCTTCGCGAACTGGCATAAACATCGCCCGTTGGATGTCGGCGAGTGTGCGTGTATTTTAGCACGGTCGACCGCCCCGGTCCCCTCCTGGTTCCTGAAATCCAATGCCCGCCACCAGAGCCAAGCGTCGCTACTGGCTGACATTGCAAAGGTGAAGGTTACAGCGTCGTGCTTCCAGTCAAGGCTTTCCGCCACTGTACCTTGATCGCTCCCCTGCAGTGAATGCAGTTGCTGATAGAGCCGCAGCAACTCAGGATGACAGCCGCTTCGTGTAGAATTACATTCCAATACCGTGTTTCATCGACTTCTCAGGAGGTGCGACGATGACGCTGGGTGAAACGTTGATTTCGGCATGGCAACAGACGCTGGGCGACGGGCGCGAAGATATCGAGCTAGAGGGCAAGACTTACCCTGTGACAGTCTCGAAGGTCAAAGGACTTCGCATGGTGGAATTTAACGTTGGCCCGTACCGCATCGTGGGCATCGAACAGAACCCCAAGACAGGCTCGCGTTGGGCAGAGCTGGCGCGCGAAGGCAACCGCATTGTGCAGTTCAGGTGCAAAGGGCGATACGTGGCTAACGTGTGCGAAGGGAAACTGCTGCGCTACCCCGCTTGGAAGGCCCTGGAACTTCCGGAGTGAGATACGCGAGTCGGACGGCTGATGGCTGGTAGCTGAGGTTGACGACTGTCAACGGTCGGCTCCCGCGGCCGGGTTCACAGTTATGGTCACAGGACTCTTGAGGGTGAAGTCGAGCTCGGTCTCCGATGGAATCTTCACCTGCTGGCCGCGAGTCCCGGCCTCCACCGCAGTTCCTGTGCCCGCGCCGGCCACGGAGCCGATTGCGGCGCCTTTCCCACGCCCTGCAATCGCGCCGATGAGGGCGCCGAGTACAGCTCCTCCGCCGACGGTCTCAGCCGTGCGCGTAGTGCGCGAGGTCCCAACTTGCTCGTGGTAGCTGGTCTGAAGTTGATAGGTCTGGCCGCCAGCGGTTACGCTGACCAACTCAACCTTCAACTCAGAACGGCCGCTCATGCGCCCGGCAGTGGTGGCCTGCACCAATCGAACGCGCGCGTCGGAACTGCGCGGTATGATGGCGCGGTCGCCAATCACCACGGGCGCTTCGAGGGTGGCCGCGAACTCATCGCCCGCGTGGTTCTGAGTGGAGTCGATGCCGTCAATCATGCGCACGGAGAGAATGGTGCCCGAGGGAATCGTGATCTGCTCGGGTGGCTTAACCGCTGGTGCCGGTGGAGCAGCCGCGGGCAGAGCGGGTGGTGCAGGCGGAGCAGCCGGAGCAGCCACAGGTGGCGCAGCCTGCGCGGTCATTGCGGGCGGGTTCTCTCCTGGGGCCTCTGAAGCGGAAGACTGGTCGGCTGTAGCCTCATCGCTGCTGGAGCTGGCCGCATGATGGCGGCGCCCGGAGGCTCGAGCGCGCTCGGACCGGGCCGAGGTTGGAGTGGGCAACTGCGGCGGCGTTGCCTCGGCAGTTTGCGCGGGCTCGTGGGTTGCCGGCGCGGCGGCAGCGGGCGCCGAAGAGACCACGAGTTGGTTGACAACCGACTTTACGCCGGCGGCTTGGCCGGCAATGCGCTCCACGGCCGCTTTCTCGAGCTCAGTGCCGACCGTCCCGGTGAGTGTCACGGTGCCTTTGTCCGAAGTCACGTGGATGTCGCGCGTTTTCAGTACGGGGTCGTCAAAGAGCCTGGCCTGGA
>Ga0208036_1001211_pt1 | contig 11624 bp, 12 predicted proteins | sample June2015DPH_11_1_2_FD_184706 | JGI IMG/M metagenome (GOLD analysis project Ga0208036, IMG submission 184706) | Peatland microbial communities from SPRUCE experiment site at the Marcell Experimental Forest, Minnesota, USA - June2015DPH_11_100... | ecosystem: Environmental > Terrestrial > Soil >...
GGCATCAATGATCTCCTGCACGCGTGGGTTGTGCTGGCCTTGCGTGACCAGCACGTGGTCAACCGGGCGAGTGCGCACGGCCTCCATGACAGCATGAATGCCGTAAACCACCTCGAGCTTTTCGCCAGTCTCCCGATGTGACATCGGTGTTTGAATGTGCAAAGTCGTCCCGCCGCGGCGGGTCCGTTGTCCGTTGCCAGCCTTCAGCAGTCAGCTTTCAGCCTTTAAAGGAACGGGGCTGGGGGCTGGGGGCAATTCTGAATTGTGAATTGAAGAAGTGCAGCGGTCAGAGGCCCTGGGCGCGACGCGCAAAGCAAGCTCTGCATCCCCAATTCACCATTGACCATTCACTATTCACAATTGCTTCTTCTCCTGACTCCTGGCTTCTGACTCCTGAATCCTGAATCCTGACTTTTCCACCAACCTGCTAACGATAACACACCTGAGCCCGCTCCGGGGCGAGCGCGTGGCGCAGACCTGTTCTTTGACTCTCCGGCTATTCCCCCTCGAACGAACTGCCGCCCTACAAATCAGGTCCGCGCCACCGGGCCGTTCCGGGCACTGGCCGCTGGCAGCGGGTGAATCGCCTGTGCCTCCAGCTTCTTGCGTTAAAACGCCCCTTTTTTTCGCTTTGATCCCTGATTTTCCTGGGCAAAAAGGAGTTCGTTTTGAGGGGGCTGTAACAGCTAACTCCTTTGTTTGCAATAGAGTCTTAGGTTCGTTCCCTCTATTTAGTATCTTTTTTCGATTTGAGGCCTGCCGGCCCCCGCGCGGCGCGCCCGAAGGGTTCCGTCGTAAGGAGGCTTCGTAGTCCTCCAGAAAGCGCTCTTCTTCTCTCTTCCGCTTCTCCTGGATCTCTGCCAGCAATCGAATCTTTTGTTGCAGTTGCCGGTGCAGGGCATTCTGCTGGCGGATGATCGCCGCCCACTGAGCATGTGAGGGCGCCGTCGCGGCCATTCGTGCCGCTCGCGTGTTTTCCACGTGCTCATGCAGGAAGAGTTCGTATTGCTGCGCGACATCGGAGATTTCTTCCGCCAGTCTCGCCCTCATCAAAGTCTTGGCATCCTCGAACTCCTGGCTGCCCGCCTTCATCTCCGACAACTTGAAGTAGTTGTTATAGAGTCCGGCGCCCCGCAGGGTTGGTTCCTCGCCGTACACGCCACGCAGAAACTCCTTCATGTTGAGGGAGAAATCGTTCTTCTCCACCATCTCCACCAGGATGTCCAGAATGGAAAGGATCTGCTCGAATTTCCCCGGCGCATCGAGCCTCCTTCGCAGGCCCTTTTCGCGCACCTCGGATTGCAGGGTGTCGCTGATGTCTCGCCCCACCTGGACGAACTGCTTGCGCCGCTCCAGGTCGTGCTTTTGCAGGTTGCACACCTGCACGGCGGCTTCCGCCCTGTCCAGGCGGGCTTTCTTCCAGACTAACAGCGCGATGTCCTCCACCAGCACCATCTCGAGAGTGTCGGCGGGCTGGCGCGCCAGCACCAAGCCCTTCAACAAACGCTCGAAGTCCCGCGGGTCCTCGCCCAGCGCGATGGCGGCGTCCCAGAAGAAGTTGGCGTTTGAATAGAGGCCGTGCTTGCGCGCGTTCTGGCTCGAGCGCCTCTTGCCCTCCGCGGTGCGCGGGCCGGTGGATTTCCGGGCGCTCTCTTTCCGCGCTTCAAGTTGCGCCGCCGTCAGATTTTCAGTTTGGCTAGCCATGTGGTTTCTCCTTTTTCCTGTAGCGCCCGTCGGTGACGGGCGAGCTTCCTGAACGCCGCTCCTGAAACGGCGCCACAGCCCGGTTCCCCGTTTCCGCCGGCGCCGCCAGCGGTTCGTCCGGAAGCCAAATCTACTAGGCTATCAGATAAAAATGGAACAGTGGGTAAAGTTGGGACGTCTGTGAATATTTATTTTCGCCCAATGAAATCAAGCTATTACGGGGACTCCAAGGGACAAGATGCCCGCTCCCTGACCAAATATGTGGCATTTTGGCACACCGCAGCCCTTGGCCGCAACCAAAAGCAGATTCTTTGCTGCGCTCCCGCCGCGGCGGGCGCTACCTGCTGCGAACCGTGCAAGAATGCCGGGAGAAGTAGCACCGACCCCGCAGGGCGCGGTGAGCGCTGCCATAGCGCAGAGCGGAGTGCGCGAGAAGCTGGAAGGTGGAATACATGCATCATACCAATTGAACGTCACACATACTGTTTTTATTCAGTCGGACAGGTCCAAGAGTGGACTTGCTGTGATTGCTGACCCAGGCGTCGGTAGTGCCTCTGTGTCCTCCTCGCGAGAAGAGCCACAACACAGAGATCACTGAGATGCTCCGTGTCCTCCGCGTTAAAGCTTGAGAGGCACGGAGGACACAGAGGGTTTCGTTTTGGTTGCGGCTGGCCCCGCTGTAATACACTATGCATGACAAAGAATTGGTCTCAGAACCCCGTGAAGGTCGGCTGGGTGAGCCGTCTCGCGTGGCGGGATGGGGCATGGGCGAGCGTATGCGACGACACGCGGACGCTCGGTGCGGCAGCGAGCCGCACCCGATTCTCGCCAAGGACACCAGCACCTCTTGCTCCATCAGGCTGGCGGGTGTACACTCGCGGAGACTCGAGCTACTACTGAAACGACCGTATCATCTTCAGACAAGGATGGAGCACTGGTATGAGCCCTCAGAACCTCGCCGGATTCGTCATTCTGCTCGCGCTATTGCTTGCCCTGACGTTTGCAATCTGGGCTCTCGTATCGAAGAGCCTCGAAAGCCTGCTGAACCAAGCCCTGAAGTTACCCGACGGCACCACGTTCTACCTACGAAGCTTTCTTATCGGCCTTTTGCTGGCCGCCTTCGCGGGCGGCCTCGGAACGACCTTCAACTTCAAGCCGGGCGATCCCTTCATGGAATACGTTTGGAGAGTCGCGGCGGGCCTGCAAGAAGTCTGCCAGTTCTTCTTCGGATTTCTGCTGGCCTATCTCATTCTGATTACCGTCCTGGTGGCCGTTCTGCGAGCGAAGCATGAGCAATGAACAGTACCTGATCGTCTCGTACTTCTTTGTCGGCGTGCTGTCGATCGTGATCGCCATGGCGGCTTATGCCTTTCTGCGCCGCCCGCTCGCCGGGCTCGCCGGCGCTTTCCCCAATAGGAATCTCGCCTCCGTCCTCAAAAAGCTCTTCCCCGCTGGCCTGGTGCTGCCGGCGCTGGCAGGATTCCTCTCGGTGAGCTACCATAGTTGTCACGAGAGCTATCAGTCGATTATCGCTGACCGGTCTTATCTGGTCGGCAAGAACCAGGAACAGATCTCGGCAACTTGCTTCTTCCTCATGCTGGCGGTCTTGGGCTGGGGTGTGGTTGTTCTTCTGAGCCTGGCCACCCAGCCTAAGCAGCCCGTGCCCGGCGGCGACGGAGAACCAAATCGCCGCTAATCCCTCGGATGCCGTAAGGACATGGTTCCTCCTGGGACGGGGTGTTAGGATGGCGAGGAAAGGACTTCCCCGCGGGTTAGGCTTTTCACACGAGTAGGCTACCACAGCGGCGGGGCATTGTCAAGAGACATCATGGCAACATGCCTAGCCCAGGACTTCTTCAATTGACTCATTGAATCATTGATCCATTGACTCATTGAAGTCCCCTTGCCTCGTTTTTTTCAATGAATCAATGGATCAATGGGGCAATCGCTGGATTCCATTGCTTTGGGCTCTCTTCGTGGCTTGGTGCTTGGCGGTTCGGTTTGATTAGCAATAGTAAGGGCAGGCGTGCTGTCCGCGCTTTCCGAATCCTCGTCGAGGCTGTGAAATGAAAGTCCTTGACTTCTGGACTTCATATAGTAGACTTGTATTGAAATTGCTCCCCGCTCGACATGCCGTAAGGCCTCGGGCGGGGTTATTTATTTTAGGCCGTGCCGATGCCCCCTGAGCCAGCCGTCAAACGCGCCATAGCTTTCATCGACGGACAGAATCTATTCCACGCAGCACGCGAGTCCTTCGGATATCCCTATCCCAGTTATGATGTGTCCGCCCTCGCGATGGCAGTATGCCAAGCGCAGGGATGGGCGCTCTCCCAAACGCGTTTTTACACTGGCATCCCTGACCCAAATGATGATCCATTCTGGCATAGCTTCTGGTCTGCGAAGCTCGCTGTTATGGGGCGTCAGGACGTCCACCTCTTTGCACGGTCCTTACGCTACCGGAACAGAGTTGTCAATTTAGCGGACGGGACGAAGCACACATTTTTGGCTGGCGAAGAAAAAGGAATTGATGTACGCATCGCCCTGGATATCATCCGCCTGGCTCACCGGGAGGAGTTCGATGTTGCCTTGATCTTCAGCCAGGATCAGGATCTTTCAGAAGTGGCGGACGAAATTCGCGCCATCGCTGGCGAGCAAAACAGGTGGATCAAGGTCGCATCTGCTTTCCCGTTCAGTCCGACGACGAGAAATCGAAGAGGAATTGAAAAGACAGATTGGATCAAGGTGGACCGCGTTACGTATGACGCCTGCCTTGACCGTCGTGACTACCGGCCAAAGCCATCGAGGGGTTCCGGGGGTAGTCCATGAAGCGACCGCGGTCGCTGATTGAGGATTGGCTGCCGGCGGCGCTGCGCGGTCCGGTGGAATGCTGGGCATTGTGGCGCGCGGCGGCGAGCAACGCGGGCGTAAGTTGGGGTGATTTGCGTAAGGACATGGTTCCTCCTGGGACGGGGTGTTAGGATAGCGGGGAAAGGACTTCCCCGCGGGTTAGGCTTTTCACATTAGTAGGCTACCACAGCGGCAAGGCGTTGTCAAGAGACAATATGTTCACAGGTATAGCCCAGCGTTAGCGGGATGGAATGATGGGTTCATGGGGCGGGGGGCGCACACATCGGTGCCATGATCGCATAGATGCCAAACGGCGACATGTGTGTGCCACCCGCGGCACATCGGTCGGCATACGCGCGTAGAACCTGCTGTCGAAAATTGCCCAGCCCCGAAGGGGCGATCTAGCCCAGCCCAGGCCAACGGCCTGGGTCAACCGGGGGGCAGTTCTGACCTTGAGCCCTGTAAGGGCGAAATACGAAGTGCGCGTTCAGTCCCAGAGATAGCGCTCATCAAATTCAATCCCGTAGCTCTCCAATAACCGCCGGTACTCCTCCTGAAAGGTCACGGCCCGGTGGTGTGTTTCCTGATGTGCGATGTACTCCGCCACCTTCTCCACATCCCCCGGGCTCACTGAGAAGCCACCGTAGCCGCTCTGCCAATGGAAAGATGCCAAGGCTCTCCCTTTGGTCTTGATCCATTTGGAGGAACTCGTCTTGATCTCCTCCACGATGCCCGCCAGAGAGCTATTCTTCGAGAGGCGAAATAGAGCGTGAACGTGGTCGCTGGTGCCTCCGACCTTGATGGCCGGCGAGCCCGAATTCGTGAGCACAGTGGCCAGGTAGGGGTGCATCTCCGCCCGCAGCGGTGGCAGAAGGAAGGGCTCGCGATTCTTGGTGCTGAAAGCGAGATGAACGTACAGTTGGGAGAGCGATTGTGGCATGCCGATTCACCTATCCCGCCCCTTCAGGGCTTGCAGTCTGGAAGGGGTTTGGACTATTGACCCAGGCCGTTGGCCTGGGCTGTGATAGCTCGCCCCTTTGGGGCTCAAAAATCAAGCCCCAGGCTCCAGCCGTCCGAGAGAAAGCATGAGGACAGGTAGACCTCGCTGCCTGCGCAGGCAGGCGCTTCATGCGAGGTGACTGGAGGCCCTTAAACCCCTTGGGTCAAGTGCCAGCGGTCACCGTCGAAGTATACTCGCCCCGTTCGCTTTAGGAACTGTTGAGCGTTGCGGACGTAGTGCTTCCAACGCTTCCCGAAATGCACGCCGTCAATGACTCGGTCGATGGAATCGTCGCAAATATCTGGTTGCAGTTGCTGGATCATTGGATGCAATTCGGTTGTGCGGAGCGGGCCTTTGGCGAGTATGAACATGATCGTATCGGAAAGGATTGCGTGCGTGGTTGTCCCCTTCGCACGATGCTTTAGAAGCTGGATGTGAGCCGCGTCTAGCTTTTCCTTGAACGCGCGTCTCGCTTGGGCGCGGATCGATCGCTCTGCCTCTTTGAATGCTTGCTTGAGCTCTGCGGTCTCGTGTGCCAAACTCTCGATGTCGCTGGGGAGAATCTTCGCGCCTAGCAGCGAGTAGCTCTCGAAATCGCGGCGTATTTCCCTTACGACTTTCCCATCAGTAAAGGCGACCCCGTACTCAAGGTTCCCCGTGATCCCTGGTTCCGTCAGGTTAGCAGATGTGACAACAGCCATACTCTCGTCTGCGACATAGACTTTTGCATGCAGGCTGGGCAAATGGGTTAGTTCAAACTTTGGCAGGCATCTACTCAACTCCACCAAGGCCTCGAGGTCCATGGAACCGTTCAATGCACTCTCTGGGCGAAGGTTTGTGAGGAGCTTGACGCGAACCTGTTGGTCGATGCCCCGCTGTTGTATTTGCGAAAGCACTTGCTCCGTCGAGCGGCTCTTGACGAAAGGTGACACCAATAAGAGATCACTCTGAACAGTTGAGGCTAGAAGGCGAAAAGTCTCCGTCCAAGGGCTTCTAATCAGTCTTATTATCGGTTGCATGGATGTCAAGCTGGGATCCAAATCACCTTGAGATCGGAATTATAGCCGGACCATCCGCCGTGCACTCGCGCATAAGCCACGCACGCGTGCTCATCAGATTGATATCGTTCGCAGGTATCGCACCGTTCTACAAACCGCTCGCCATTCTCTCGGGGTGGCCCCGCCAACACTCCTGGCAAACCAGACTTGAAGAAGCCTGGGTGTACACAAACACAGCCGTGGGACCGTCTCGTGCTGGGTTTGAATCCTCCTCGGATTTTATGCCGACAAGTCTGAGGCGGGGGGAGCATTGCCAAGGGCCTTCTCTCAGATTCCTCGCGTATCATCACGGCCCGCTAATTACACGATCCTAGCCAAGGTGTAGGCGATAACCACCACACGCAATCGACCGCATCTTTTACTCTCACCCTCCGAACCGTAACCCACTCTGCGGGCGTTGGCAACTTGGCTGGATTCCACCAAAAAAACTCCTGTGCAAGATGAAAGCCACCTTCGCGGCAAAGCATGATGAGCAGTTCATAGTGATAAAGGCTCCGCGTCGGTTGTCCTGAAATCCAGGCACCGCCGATATCAATCACGAGCGATCCGTTGGCCTTTAGGACCCGCTTGAACGCCTCTCCGAAGGGCCTGAACCACTCCAAGTACTCGCTAGCATCAACGTTTCCGTAAACCTTTTTCCGAACCAAACCGAACGGGGGACTTGTAACTATCAAATCCACCGATTCGGGTTTGAGGGTCGCGAGGTACTTCAGGGAGTCACCAAGGATAATGGTGCCGTGTCTGCTTCGATAGAAAGCCGGGTTCTCGGTAGCGTCCAAGGTTTTAACGTTCGATCTCATCTTGCGTCTATATAGCACGCAGGAGGTTCTAGTGAACTACTCAATGCTATATCGGCGCATACAGTGCCTGGGGTGAGATCACAAGCCACGGTCAGTCCAGTTCTGACCGTGGGATTTTCTCATGCCCGATATCCCAGCGGCAACCGCACGTCGTCAATCGAGATGGGGGGCGCCACGCACCGTACGGTACGCGGCATGCCGCCACCGTTGCCTTGCCCAAAGCAGACCTGCTCCCCTTCGCTCCTTCCTCCGGAAAAGAGCAAGGCCAAATATGACGATGTTGACTTGTCAGCGTGTGATTTATAAGTTACAATGAAAACGCGATCGAGATTCGCCACTACGTCAGCCGCGCCCGAAAAGATGTCTTTGACGATTGGCTGACGGAACTGGCGGATGCCCGCGCACAGGCGAAGATTGCCAGCCGAATTAACCGGCTCGCCGCCGGGAACCTTGGCGACTGCAAGCCGCTGCGACAGGTTCGAGTTGCGGATCAATTGGGGACCGGGCTACCGGGTCTATTACGCGATGCTGGGAAGGGGATGCGTATTGCTTCTCTGCGGCGGCGACAAACGAAAACAGTCGTCCGATATTGACCGGGCGCTGGAGTACCTCAAAGATTATAAAGAAAGAAGCGAAACCTCATGAAACGTAAAGCCAGCGTCTCCCACGACGAGGCCATCGTTCGGCGGCTCCGTAGGGACTCGGACTTTGCCGCCGAGTACCTCAAAGCGGCATTGGAAGATGAGGACGAACCCCGCGTTCTGCTCATTGCCTTGCGCCACCTCGCCCAAGCCCAGGGCATCGCCAAAGTTGCCAAGGCCGCCGGCATCGAGCGAGAGAGTCTCTACCGGGCGTTGTCCGTCCGCGGCAACCCTCGTCTGTCCACGTTGGTTGCCGTCACCAAGGCCATTGGGCTCAGACTCACCGTCGAAGCCGCCGCATGATTCGCGATTCAATCTTCTGTCCGGATGTTGGCCAACCTCCGCTACAGCCCGTGCGCGCGTGCAATGCGGGCAGCCGCGGTGTCGCCGCAGCTGAAAGTCCGCCAATCTTAATGGCGGACGACCAGTCCTGACCGTGGGCTTTTCTCATGCGCGATGCCCCAGCGGCAACCGCACGGCGTCAAATTGGATGTGGCACGCCGCTGAAAATAAGTCTTCAGTTGTCAGTTTTCAGTTGTCAGTAACGACGGCTGGCAAGGCGATAGCGGATAGTGGACAACTGATCCCGAATCCGCAGCCCTGAGCCCTTAGCCTCCAGCCGTGTCCGCACGGGATTCAACTATTCCAGTTGTTGAGCCCCAAGGGGGCGGCCCAGCCTAGCCCAGGCCAACGGCCTGGGTTACGCGGCCCAATCCGTTTCAACACGTGAGCCCTGAAGGGGCGACCCACGGTCTTCCTTCAATCCCCCGCATATCGTTCGTCGTATTTAACACCGTACGTCTGTAAGAACTTCGGGTAGCCCTCCTGAAAATTTAGCGATCGACAGCGCGCCCCTTCAGGGCTTGAGGTTGTGATCGCTCGTTGATTCCCAGGGCGTTGCCCTGGGCTGGGATGGATCGCCCCGTTGGGGCTCATGAGCGTCGCGCGCCCCTTCAGGGCTTGCGGTCTGGAATGCGTTTTGCCTCTTGAGCCAGGCCGTTGGCCTGGGCTGTGCTGGATCGTCCCTTCGGGCCTCATGATACTCGTGGCTTTCCTCCTGGTCCCAAGCAGAATTGTTGTAACTCGGCCACCACCCATCTTCCCGCCGCTGCACCAGCTTCCCGATCCAGCGTGCGCGCCCACCGGAGTTTCTTACAAGCCGTCCGCCAGTTGGTAGAACAGGCGCGCCCATCGTGACGACGGGATTCCGAAATCGAAGCCGTTGCGGACAATGATCACCCGCTTCTGGGGCGAGATGTAAATGTATTGTCCCTTGTTACCCACGGCGTGGGAGTGGCTACGGGGCCTTCGCCGGTGCAACCACATACACGTATTCCAACGGCTCGTCGCCGGTGTTCGCGACGTTGTGTCGCGTTGCAGGAGGGATGTAAACGAGCATCGGTGCCTCAATGGCGCGCCCTGGCTGGCCTTCGACGCGGGCCTCGCCCCGGCCGCGCAGGACCACTAGCGCCTCTTCGTTTTGGCCGGTCGTGTGCCAGCCGACTGATCCTCCAAGCTTCAGCCGGACGAAGCCGCTGCGCATCCCCGCTGTCTGCGGTATCCCTTGAAGCAGCGGGCAATCTCCCTGCGCGCATTTAAGAGGCAGCGTCTGCGGCTGTGGGGGGCGCATCTGGGATGAAAGAGGTAGCAGAGCGAGGGAAAAGAGAAGCAGCGTTCCGGCGAGAAGACTCAGCACGATTTGTTTCATGGTTGGTTTCCTCCCAGTGCGTCTCGGGATGAATATTAGATGGCATGGTTTCTGTCCTTTCATTCATGTCGCAAGGCGTCCATCGGAGAAAGCGATGCGGCTCGCCGCGCGGGCAGGAAGCCAGCCAATGCGCCTGCCCCAACCAGAGTCGCTGCCGCCCAGACGATCGTCGCCGGGTCGGATGGTCCCAGTGCGAACAGGAGGCTTCGAAGCACCCGTGCTGCCGCGACCGCTGCCGGTAGCCCGATGGCGACGCCCGCCGCCAACACCAGCAGAGTCTCGCGCATAACCATCCAGAGTACGTCCCCATGCTGCGCGCCGAGCGCCATCCGTATGCCAATTTCGCCGGTGCGGCGCGTAACCTGGTATGCCACCACGCCATAAATCCCGATCGAGGTCAGCAACAGGGCCAACAGGCCAAACACGCTCGCCAGAAAAGCGAACATGCGATCGTGCTGAAGCAAACCGTGTATAACTTCGTTGATCGTTCTCACATCATAGACAGAAATGTCCTGATCCATGGCCTGAATTTCGCGATGAATTGCCCCGATTACCGCCGCGGGATCGCCCGCCGTGCGCGCATGCACTTCGTACGGACGATCTCCGAGGTGCTGAAAGAGCGGTAAGTAGAACATGGCCTGCGGCTGTTCGCGAAGACCGCCGTACTTGGCATCCCCGATGATGCCTACGATTTCGATTCGGCTGCTTGAACCAGGACCCGCATTGCCGAAGCGTTTTCCGACCGGATTCTGGTCATCGAAGAATTTCCGGGCGAAAGCCCGATTCACGACCGCCACAGGCGGGGAGTTCCCCCGGTCCTGCCATCCGAACTCGCGACCCGTGAGAAGGGGGATCCCCACTGTCTCAAAGAAGCCGGGACCTGCCACGTTGAACGGCACCTGCGCATCGTGCTCCGCTCCGTCATGCTGCCGGGTCCAGATGGTCGTGTTCCATCCGCCGTTGCCGAAGACGGCGTCTCCGGCGAGGCTCACGGATCGCACCCCAGGCAGTGTGGCAAGGCGCTCGGTTAACTGCATCCAGAATTCTCGCCGATCTCGGAGCGATCTGCTCAGGGACGGGTCGACCCTCATCAAAACCAGGTTCTCGCGTGCCAGGCCCAGGTCCGTGTTGGCCAGGTTCCTCAGACTGCGCACAAACAGCCCGGCGCCGATCAACAGCATCAACGATAGCGCCACTTGAGTCGTGAGCAGCTTTCTGGCGAACGGCAGGCGAGTCGCGCCCCGGAGGTGTGATGCGCCATGGACGGCCGGCAGGAGATCCTCACGCGCGGCGCGCAGCGCGGGTAGCACACCGGACAGCAGTCCGGTCAGGAGCGACATGGCGAGGCTGAAGGCCAGGACATGCTCGTCCAAACGGAAGTTGAGCGAAACCCTTTGCAGGTTGCCAGCAAGGAAGGCCACCAGAAGCCGGTGCCCGCAAGCCGCAACCAGCAGACCGACCACTCCCCCGAGCAGCGCCAACACCAGATTCTCGGTGAGCAATTGGCGAAAGATGCGCCGCGGACCCGCGCCGATCGCCAGGCGGATGCCAATCTCATGCAAGCGGCCAGCGGATCGGGCCATGAGCAGATTCGCGAGGTTCACGCACGAAATGAGCAGGACTAGTCCCGTCATCCCGATGAGAATCTTCAGGGTGTTGGAGTATTCCCAGTATTGCCACCGCAGGCCGGAGGTGCCGGTGGTGGCGCGGTTCACGAGCAGTTTCTGTGCCAGGAATGCGTCTCGTTCGTGCGCCGGCCAATCCTTCATCCCATCCCTTAAAGACTCCAGCGCCTGTTTGAACAGAGGTTCGAGCTGGGCACGCGCTTGCGGAATTGAGACTCCCGGCTTCAGGCGGCCAAGCACC
>Ga0208036_1001216_pt1 | contig 11603 bp, 15 predicted proteins | sample June2015DPH_11_1_2_FD_184706 | JGI IMG/M metagenome (GOLD analysis project Ga0208036, IMG submission 184706) | Peatland microbial communities from SPRUCE experiment site at the Marcell Experimental Forest, Minnesota, USA - June2015DPH_11_100... | ecosystem: Environmental > Terrestrial > Soil >...
GCAGAGCCCGCCTCCGCTTCACCGGCTGAGGACATCTTGGAGGTGTGCGCGGAGACCTGTCAAGGGTAAAGAAAAATAAACCAAATTTCCCTTGACACGGCATCACCGTTTCAGAGATGCGCCAGCCAGCGAGGTCTGGAATTATCTCTGGATTCTCCGCCCTCCATTTGTTCCAAGCGTCGGCCCCTTGCTTGAGGATCTGGAGGTGTTCTGGGTTGGCGATGGTTTGAACCTCGGTAATGGCAGTTGGAGGGAAATACTCGCATGGGCGGAGAGAATTGTGAAGAGGGAATGCTGAAAGGTGAATTACGAATTCTGGATGATGAACAGAAATCGGGCCAAAGTCAGTTTGCCCCCAATCGACAACAGAAAGCCGCGGACCTACAAAACAGGTCCGCGCTTCGCTTGCTTTGTGCGCGACGAGAAGGAATTCAATGAGCGTCTGGAGTACATGCACGTAAATCCCGTGAAGAAAGGGCTAGTGAAGCGGCGGGAGGATTGGCGGTGGTCGAGTTACAACAATTTTGCTTTAGACAAGGCAACGGTAGCGGCGTGTCCCATCCAGATTGATTACGTGCGATTGCCATTGGGGTATCGCGCATGAGAAAAGCGCACGGTCAGAAAAACGCTGACCGTGGCCCGCTCTTTTCGCAGTATCATATTGGCGGCAAGTAATTGAAATTGAAAACTAAGGAGATAACCCATGTCTTTTCAAGAGGAACAACGGTCGGAGCTACTCAAAGCGTCACGCATTATGTTTCAGCAGAATTTCTTCAACTTTCCAGGGATCATATATGAAGGTCCACTTGAGGCGTTTATAGAAAAGCAAAGTGACTACCTGGAAAGAAACCCAGACGCTTTCGAGTGCAGAGCAAGGCTGGGTGCGGCGTTGCTGATGATGGGGGACCCTGAAGAAGCTTGTGCTAAGTTAGGCAAGGCGGAGGAGAGCAGAAAGCATTACCCCGAGACCCCCCTCGAAAGCTGTTCTAGGGAATATCGTCACTGCGTTAGCTTACTCTTCTACCTATCACAGCCCCACTGTCCCTCAGGCTAGCGGTTAGCCACGCAGTGCAGTTCTGACCGTGGGTTCTTCTGGCGGTGGTCGAGTTACAACAATTTTGCTTTGGACAAGGCAACGGTAGCTGCGTGTCCCATCCAGATTGATTACGTGCGATTGCCATTGGGTATCGGGCATGAGAAAAGCCCACGGTCAGAAAAGCAGTGACCGTGGCTCACTTCTGCTTGCTGTGAAGGCCGACGGATTGTAGGGAAGCAGTATCAGTAGTCAGCTTTTGGAAGGTCCCCATGGCCCATTTGTATATTAGCCGCCTGTACAAGAAATTTAAGCTGCCGTTTCTTAACTTTTTTTGTTTCACGGTCAAACACCAATTTTATTGATGTGGCTTGGGCAACCTTAGAAGCGGGCAGCGGCAAAATGCCTATTTTGGAAGGTTCATAGACAATATCACCTTGGCTTGGACGAAGCAGGTTCCTAACTTCTCCCTTCACTGCGCTGGTGTAGACGGCATACTGAAGAGTTATGGGGTCCTGCCTATGGTTATATATCCTTAGGCTTAAGTCTGGAATAAAGGTTGGAGTAGCTCGTAACATAACCGCTGACATCCCCAATCTTACCCTCTGTCTTTGTCTATCGTACCCAAAAAGGAAAGCGGGGACCCAACCGAACTTCAAAAGGATTGTCAAAATATCTCGGATTGAGTGTAGTACCGTCGGAGCCGCACGAAATAGTGTATTCATGATATTATGCATATTTATAACCCACCCTATGTGCTAGTGACCGCAAGTATTGGATGCTGCCCACACATGCAATTCATCCCCCAATTCTATATTATACCTCCAGTAGCCAAAAATTTGCGCAGTTCTGAAATTTTTCAAGCTATTTTAGGACACCACCCCCCCCAGAATGCCCCGCCAGCCGTGCTTTCGTGTGATAGACTCCTTCCCGCTTGTTTGCCGCAAGGCCAACAATCCAACCCGGAGGGATTAGCTATGAGCGAAACAGAACTTGTCGAGCGACTGAAAAGGCTCGAAGCTACCATCTACGGAGCGCAGCCTGTGCCCCAAAAGATCACGGCCCATGAATTTGAGGTGGTAGATAGCATGGGAAACCGCCGCGTGTCGATGGGCGTCGGGTCAGGCGTAGCGTTCATCCACGTATACGACGCCGAAGGCCACCTACGCGCGATGATGGGCGTCTCCCCGTCGGATGGGCCAGCCATCGGCGTCTTGGACGCGCAAGGCCACCCACGCGCGGACATGCACTTCTCTACGTCGGGTGGGCCGAGCATCATACTTTCCGACGCGCAAGGCAAGCTAAGCATCGACATGGGCGTTGATCCGTCGGGCGGGTCGAGCATCATGCTTTCCGACGCGCAAGGCAAGGTAAGCATCGGCATGGGCGTTGATCTGTCGGGCGCGCCGAACATCATGCTCCACGATCCGCAAGGCTTTGAGATGGACTTGGGGAGCCCAAAGACGCGCACGCCAAGGACGGGCCAGACGCAGCAAACTTCCGCCGCCTCAATTGTCATGCTTGGCAACGACATGCCGGGCCACGTCATTTGGAAAGCCCCGTGATCCTGGCGCTGTGGCTCGGTGTTCGCGCAGGATGCCCCGCCACCCCGCATCTCCCCTTTGCAAAGGCTTTCGGGGCTGGCGCAGAGCGCAGCTCTGCGGCTCACAGACAAGACTGAAATCCTGCGGAGCCGATCACTCTGAAAAAGCTTGCCGCCGCGATAGGTCCTGCAGATCAGGAGTTGCATCTGTCCGCACGCAAAACGGCCTTTGTGGGTGGGCATGATGAGCGCTGATATGGCACGCTCAAGCGCAGAGCTGCGCTCTGCGCCAGCCACGTAGCAAATAAGAGCTTTGGTTAGGTGGCCACAGCAACGCGCTTCCGAACGACCCGACGCGGACAAGATAGGGCTCCGCGCTTTCGGCTATGCAGTATGCGGCTCAAGAGCACTACTCCACATCAAGCGTGGCGCGGACCTGTCTTGTAGGTGCGCGGCTTTTCGCCGACCAGCGCTCGCCGGTTCGGTTCACTATGGCGTCCGCACTGCATCGCGCGTAGATTGATCGCATGTCCAGGTTGCGGCGCCCGTTCCTTTATGACCGCCACTTCTTCGTGAGCGTGAATTTGCTACGATCGAGGCGCAAGCCAGAGGAACGCGACTTCGCGCGGTTGGGGATTGCACTGGCTGCTGGAGGAAAGGCGCGAGCGTCGATACCGGGAGTACGCCGGTTTTCAACAGCCGCTGCTGCGAGCTGGTCAGCGACCCAAGAGCCCAAGCAGCCCAACCAGGATTAGGTAAAAGCCTACGATATATCTGAGGAGCTTGGGGAAAATCAGAATCAAGATGCCTGCGGCCAGAGAAACAATCGGCGAAAACGAAGTGTAGCGCAGCGTGAAGGAACCGCCCCTGATCTGCGCGAGAGCCGTGGTGGTCAACAAGCTGAATAGCACTATAGAGACAACGCCTTCTTTGAGTTTCAATCCACACCTCCTGTTATGAAGAGAGCGTCCTAAACTGAGATCTCTTTTTTCGATTCTCGACCGACCAACAACATACACGTTAGCGCCACTGAATACAACTCTCCAGTCGGGTTTACGGCGCCAGGTGATTCCATGAGCCACGGAAGCCGGCAGGCGCGGACCTGTCGTTTAGGTCCGCGGTTTTTTGTTGTCAATTGGCGACGAACCGCAGACCTCCAAAACAGGTCTGCGGTACTCAATGCGTATGCGGACGTGGAGGCCGCCGAACAGCAGAGGCCGTGCGGGCTGACCGTTGACCGCGTGTCCCGCAGCCGCGGGACCAGCCGATGAGAAGGCGAGAATTTGAAGCTGAAAGCCGCGGACCAAAACAGGTCCGCGCTACGCTTGGTGCCATAGGACCTTGTGCTCCATTCAACGCGCAGGGGGTTTTATCGATGTAACCCACTGAGCCCTTTCCATTTAGACGGCGCAAAGGGGGTATGGCCGCGAGCGATGCGGGCGAACGTAACGGAATAAGTCGAGGGGTGTTGGCAAGTGTATCATTATTCTCTTGACATAACATTAGATTTGCATCAGAATCACACTTGAAAGGGGCTTTCGCCAATAACCTAATATGACTGACACGGGGATCAACCCTGTGTACTGGAGGCACCAATGCCGCTCCCCATACCTACGACCATCGCCACCGGTTTTGCCGATCTGATCGGTAGTTCCTATCGCCTCAGTACCGATCAACTTTATGTTGCCGACGCCAGCGCAGGCAGCATCAGCGCCGTGACCGCCCACACTCACGTCAAGACCGTGCTTGGCAGCGGGTTCACCAATCCGAAGGATGTTGAACTCAGCGTCGATGGCCTCCACGCCTATGTCACGGAAATGCCCGGCACACTGCTCCGCCTCAGCCTGACCAACATGAACCGCGCCGCCGCTACGGTGGTCGCTGCCGGGCTGAACGGCGTTGACCAGATTGCGTTGGATGAAGCGCATGGCGTCGCATACGTGGCGGAATTCACGGGCGGCCACATACAGCGGATCAATCTGACTACCGGCGCCAAAGCGGTTGTGGCAACAATTGCCTATCCCCGCGGCGTGCTGGTGACCGGCGACGGTCGTTTCATTTATGTGAGCAGCGACGCGGACACCATCACCCGTTTCGACCTCTTGACGAACACCAGTGTCGTGATTGCGAGCGGCCTGAACGCCCCTCGCCATCTCACCTGGGCGGACGCCGGGGAGAGCGTCATCCTGTTTCCGCAACCCAACCCCACTGGTACCGTGCTTAAGGCCGACCTCACCACCTCCCCGGCGACGGTCACGGCAATCGCCGGACCTACGTCACCCGCGCCTTACAGTGTCGCCGTCCTCTCGTCCAATCAACTCCTGATCGCCAGCGCGACCGTGGTCAGCGAGGTCGATCTGACCGCTTCCGTGTATTCGGCGGCCGGCCCGGTTTTCCTCGGCATCGGTTTCGTGCCGGCGGACGCCACGCACCTCCCGAACGGCTATGCCGACACCACCGTGGACCCCACCTATTTCTTCCAGGTCAAGGATTGCCCCTTCGGAGGCACCCTGCCCCTGATGATCAACTGGGAGCACGCGCGGACCTTGGGAGCCAATTTTTATCAGGTGTTCATCGCCGGACCGGGGGGACCGCCCGCGCCGGGGGTGCAGGTGACGCAGCCCTTCGGCGACTATCTCTGGAGCGTCCCTCTCAACGAGTTCGAACTGCAACCCACGGTGCCGACGAACGGCTACTATCTCCTGCGCTCCGCCAGTCAGATCTGGCTCAACTTCTGGCTGGGACTTCTACTGGACACTACCGGCCAGCCGAACGGCCTCAACAAGATCAGCATCAAACTGTTCTCCGCTGAGAGCGCGGCCTCCGAGATTGGGCACTACACCGACCCTGGCCGCTCCGCCAGTGTGATGATCGACAACACCGTGCCCGTAGTTAACATCCAGCAGATCCTCCAGCAACCAGGCAACGTGCCCGTAAACACCTGCGCGATCGTCAACACGGGAACACCGACATTTACATTCCTGGTAACGGCCTCGGCTCCCCAGTCCCATCTGCTGGGATGGAGCCTGACGGCCTACTGGGGAGACAACAAGTCCAAGGCCGTGTCGTCGGATAACTACAGCAGCCACATTTCGCTGACGCGCCTATGGTCCGGGATCACTGGTGTCGCCGTCCCGCCTCCAGGCCCAACGCCGTGGAATGCCAAAGTGGCCGGCGACCCGACCTCCATCCACTGCGCCCATTCGTTCATCCTGGATGCCTGGGACCGGGTCATTAACGGCTGGGGATACATACACGGCGTCCCCAGCTATCAAAAGTTCATCACGCTGTATTTCTAGTCCTCGCGCTAGGGCGACCTGCGTTGCGGCCTCAGGAACCAAGCAGTTAGCCAGGGTGTCGCCGCGGCTGAAAGTCCGCCGATCTTAATGGCGGGCGAGCAGTCCTGACCGTGGGCTTTTCTCATGAGCAAACGCCATGCCCATGAAGAACCCCCCCCATCCGGGAGATTTCATTCGGACGGAGATTATCGAGCCCGCGGGCCTGTCGGTAACAGCGGCAGCAGCGGCGCTTCAGGTTTCCCGGCCTACCCTGTCGAGCTTGCTCAACGGCAAGGCCAGCCTTTCCGGAAACATGGCGCTGCGCATTGAAAAAGCCTTTGGAGCGAAGATGGACACGCTCCTGCGAATGCAAGCCTCCTACGACATCGCCCGGACCAGAAGTCCTTCGAACGGTTATTGCGCGACCTGAAAGCGTAGCGCAGGGCCCGCACTCCGGCCCCTTCGCTCCGCTCAGGGCAGGCTCTGCGGCTTTTCCAGCGGTGCGGGTTCTTGCCGCGCCGCTAACAAGATAATCCGAATTCTCACGGGCCGCGCCGCCAAAACCACGGGTGGCGCGTACACCGCCTTGTGTGTATGCGCCGGGGAAGCCGCCGAACGCCGGGTGAATCACGCATCGCCTGGGCCGCCGACATAAAAACCAATGTCGGCGCCACCCGCGATAATCACGCCATATCTTGCTAAATCATGCTACAGTACCGCCATGCGATCAACCAAGACCCTTTCCGTGACCTTGCCACCGGAGATGCTCTCGCGGGCCGAGAAGCTAGCTGAGAAGGAAAACCGTACCATGAGTGAGTTGGTGCGCGAAGCACTTCGGCACTACGAACGGGAACGCTGGTGGGAGGAAACCAACGCTTATGGCCGAGCCCGAGCCCAAGCGCTGGGCGTCCGCGAGGATGATGTGGATCGTCTTATCCACGAAGTCCGCCAGGAGAAGCGCCACAAACGGACGCCAAAATAATGCGGATCGTCGTGGATACGAATGTCATTGTCTCCGCGCTCGTTTTTGGCGGTCTTCCCCGGAAGGTGTTGGAGTTGGCAGCCGAGGGTGTGTGTGCGATCTATTTCTCCGCGTCCATTCAAGCCGAGGTCGAACGCATCCTGGAAGAGAAATTCGGCTGGAGCCTTAAAGAGATTGGCGCGCGTTGCCGCTTAGTTTGGAGTTGGGGAACCCGAGTCCTTCCAGAAGTGTCGCTAGCAGTGATTACGGATGACCCTGATGATGACCGGATTTTGGAGTGCGCTGTCGCCGCACACGCGCAAGCGATCATCTCCGGCGACCGTCATTTATTGCGCCTCGATTCGTTTCAATCGATTCCCATTCAGACACCTCGCCAGTTTCTCGACGGCAAACCGTGGGAAGCCATATCATGATTCTCGAACCCGTTACGAAACGAAACCACGTCTTGGAGACGAGCAGCAAGCGTAGCGCGGACCTGTCGTTTAGGTCCGCGGTTTTTTGTTGTCAATTGGGGACGGGCCGCAGACCTCCAAAACAGGTCCGCGCTACGCTTGCTTTTCATTGCGAGGAATCTCACACTTCGCGTATACTCTACACATGAGTACCATTCGCCTGACACCGCACGGCGAAGAGTTGCTACAAAAGCAGCTCACGCGCGGTCCTTATCGCTCGCCCGAAGAGGTCATCGAACGGGCTCTGGAAACCCTGGCGCAAAAAGAGTCTATTCCTCTCCATCTTGGTCCCTCGACTAAAACTCCCGCTGAGGCCGTCGCCGACATTCTTGAAATCCAAAAGCGTAACCGCCTAGGCGGACTCAAGATCAAAGATTTGATTCACGAAGGGCACAAATACTGATGGTTCCGTAAGTGGAACCACAGCCCTGAGTGCTGCGATCAAGATAATCGAGGATTTCTTGCACGACGGTCCTCTCGCGCCGAGGCGACGGGAATTTGTTGATAGATTTGACGGGGCTCAAGCCGACTCAAACGAAAACAAGTCTTCCGGGTTTTGGAACCCGGAGTCGCGCCATCTGTTGAGTCGATTGCGGCCTTCTTCGATCAGGTCGAGGACCTTTTCTCTTTCCTTCTTATCGGGCGAGGCGGCCTGCCAGAGCGGGTCGAGCCATGTTGCCAGCGGGATATTTGTTTCCAGGGTGTCACGATCCAGCACGGCAAGTGCGGCTGCCGTACCGAAGGCATAACGAGATGGCTGAATGCCCTGGTGTAACGCCAGGCGCAGGGTTCCCACCAAGCGGTCGCCCCACTCCAGTTTTCGCTGCGGGTCGCGCCCAACCCTTTCCGCGCTGTCGTGAAGGAAGGGATTAACCATGCGGGCAAGCAGGTCGTCAGCGTATTCCCGATAGCCTTCGTGAGTGAAGAGCGGATCTTTACCTGCGTGCTTCCGGGCCAACGCTTCTCCGGATTCTTGAATGAACGCGGCACGCAGGAAAGCGAAGATATCCGGGTGTTGGCTGAGGTCAGCAATACGTTCGAGGCCGCGTATGGTGCCGACGTAGGCCGCGAGGGCATGGGTGGCGTTGTGGCCGTATAGCTTGGCTTCTTCGAAAGGCAACAAGTCATCCTTCTCTTCAAAAACCTTTATGCCGCGCTGAAAAGGCGGGGCCTCACCGACACCCGCAAATCGGATTCTGGAAATCAGGATTCGGTTAAACGCTTCGACCAGAAAGGAGCGTCGGCCGCCGGGGGTTATGGTGGCCAAGCCCTGCAATCTGATTTCGTCCGCGTCGGAAACGACTCCGCTCATTTTTCCGATCACGGTGTTCAAGAATCGGACACGAGAACAGACACGCTCTCTTTCCTCTTCGGGAATCTCTTCGAGAACTCTTGCTTGAAGGATCTCCGCCGCATGGTTATGGTTTTCAGCCGCGTAAACAATTGCCTGTGGCCCCGGGGCGGCTGCCTTGCGTCGCAACCCCTCAGCCAGGAGGCGATGTATGCTCCCGGGATCAGGGGAAGTGTAGAATTGCACGCTGGGCACTGCGGTGGCGATTTCCTCCGCTTCCGCGACCGCTTCCACCAAGCGGCGCCGGTCAGATTCAGAGCCCGGGTCCTGGATTTCCAAGGGCCCAACCTCCGCGACCTCGATGTGGTCCGAGTGCGCGATGTTCAGGGAGAAACGTCCTCCGGCGTCGCGCACCGCGTGCAAGACATCCGGCACCACTTCCGCAACCACCAGCCGGCCGAAATTATCGGACCGGAAGGCTTCGTAAAGAAACAGTCCAGCTTGGATGGCCCCGAAGCCGAACCCAACAAATGTGCGCTGGCCTGTAAGTTTCAATGTCAGTTGTCCGTTGTCAGTGGTCAGTAGTCAGTTGTCAGTCGTCAGTTGAAAGAGGCGGCTGGCCGTCCCGTTCATAATTGATGCTGCAATCGGGACGATCGGGAGATGACCTTGGTGTTCACCACCACCCCCTACCCCCTCCTCAACTGAGGAGGGGAGTCTCGCTGGCGGTCGCGTTCATAATTGATGCTGCAATCGGGACGATCGGGAGATGACCTTGGTGATCACCACCACCCCCTAACCCCTCCTCATCTGAGGAGGGGAGTCCCGGTTCTCTCCTCGATTGAGGAGGCGGCGACGGGCGGGAGAACTTCGCCGGTCTCCACGTGTTGCCCACTGCTTCTTGTCTCCCGACGCCTGCTCGTCACTTGTCACTCGTCACTCGTCACTCGTTTATCCCTTTCAGCAACCTGTTAGGTATTCCCGCTCATCCTGGCCGCTCCAGGATTTCACCGCCCGGATTTCAGCGGTACGCCGGTGAGGGTAAACCACGGCTTTGCCGTCAATTTCCTGAGCCATTACCATTCTCAAGAATTCGATGGAGTGTTCCAGGTCGCCAATTCGAGTAATGTGGCACCCGGCGTCAATCTCGCGGGTAAGCATCAACTCCAGGGTTCGGGCGATGTCCCAAGGGGAACCTCCACTGGACCCGGTGACATTGATTTCCTTGTAATGGACGATCCCAGTGTCGAGGCCGATAACCTCTTCGCCTTTTTTTAAGCCGCCAAACAGGTCCAGGACGGCGCCCCGCCCGACCAGGCTCTGAGCGCTCTCGATGGCCTTCTTGGAGCCAACGGCCACAATCACATCATCGGCCCCGCTATAATTCGTGAGCTGGTTCACCAACTTGTTCAAATCAGTTGTCCCCGGGTTGACGACCTGAAGGTCGATTCCGGCCTTGCTTGCCCGCGGTCCCACGAGAGTCCTTACAAGCTCTAACCGTGCCTCAGCGAGGTCAGCAACCACCATGGCACGAGGTCTGTAGCTAAGCGCCAAGTCCACGTGCATCCGGCCCATAGCCCCTGCACCTATCACCACGGTTACTCCTCCGGGCTTGAGCCCTTTTATGACTTTGCGCGGTCCCAGAGGTGTCTCCTGCACCAAATGCACATGGCGGTCTTGAGCCGAGACGCAGCAGGACAAAGGCTCGCTCATGGCAGCATGGGCGAATGGGAAACCCGCGTCTCGAACCGGGAGAAGACACCCCGCTGCCACAGTCTCTTCCGTGACGAGAACATATTCCGCGAGGTGTCCTGGCAGCGTATAGCCGACAGCGACCTTGGCGACGCCTCGGCCCTCGTCGCGATATCGCTCCGGGTGGTTGATCGGTGGGTGATTAACTGCAGGTTGAATGACATGACGCTCGCCGGGATGGTAGCGGTCTTTCAATTCCTGCCCCACTTCCACAAGCGTCACGGACCCCTCGTCTCCGAGAATCAGTGGAAAGCGCTCGAGGTCCCAGCCATACAACTGTTTGTGGTCCGGACCCTGCTCAACCAGCTTGATGAGCGACGTGCAAATCCCCGCAGCATCTACTCGGGCCAGCATTTGACGCGGGCTAGGACGCGGAGTCGGTACTCGTCGCACTTGCAGGTGACCGAAACCAACCCCATCCAAGACTAGTGCGCGCATATAAGCAGGAACCGACACAGAGGCGCTCCTTTACCGGTCGGCATTTTCCGCCAGGCTACCCGCAACATGAAATGTGTGATCGGAAAGATCGCGGACCCATCGGCGACGCGTGAAATCGCGTGTAGGGCCAATGCTGTTCACTTAAGCTTTTTCAAGGAGGCTGTTCACCATTCGACCTTAGAGCCCCCTCACCCCCTGCCCCTCTCCCCCAAGGGGGAGAGGGTGGTCCCGTCCCGCTCTGCGGGAGGACCGGGTGAGGGGGTCACCCCGGAAACTTCGCTCGTCATGGCCGCGCAAGGTTGCCTGGTTAGCCCGCATTTCTCACCACGGGTCTGGAAGGGCGGGGCTTCAGCCCCGCCGTTACAAGGCCTTCCTGATTATTCCTCTGTCCCGTGCCCCGCGCAGTCCCGCGCCTGCGGGACTGCGCGGGGCACGGGACCAACAGAGGGCGGGAGCCGCGATTTCGGCGGGGCTGAAGCCCCGCCCTTCCGGCAGTCCCCTGAGAGCGTCCAAACGTGGTGAGAAACCCTGTTTAGTCGTAGTACTCCAATCCCAAGTGAGTGATCAGCTCTTCACCTCGCAGGTGGCGGAGAGTGTTCTTGAGCTTCATAAGTTGAATGAAGATGTCGTGCTCGGGGTAAACGCTGGCCGCGCACATGGGGCTCTTGAAGTAGAAGGACAACCATTCCTGGATTCCCATCTTCGCCAGGTCCGGGCAGCGTTGAGCGAGGTCCATGAAAAGGACGAGGTCCAGCGCCATGGGAGCGGCCAGGATCGAATCCCGGAAGAGGCAATTCACCTTAATCTGCATCGGATAGCCCAGCCAACCGAAGA
>Ga0208036_1001227_pt1 | contig 11535 bp, 10 predicted proteins | sample June2015DPH_11_1_2_FD_184706 | JGI IMG/M metagenome (GOLD analysis project Ga0208036, IMG submission 184706) | Peatland microbial communities from SPRUCE experiment site at the Marcell Experimental Forest, Minnesota, USA - June2015DPH_11_100... | ecosystem: Environmental > Terrestrial > Soil >...
CTGTTGGTTCTTGGTCATTGGGTCCTATCCTTCCATCAATGATCGTGAGGTCAGCGCCAAATGGCGGGGCGGTCTAGGCCACTCCGCCACCCAGATTCGTCCCAGTGGCTGACGCCTGCGTTACCAGCCTGCGGTACCACACAAGAAGTTGATTGACGCCTAGGCGGTACCGGATTAACTTTCGGATTATCTATCACAGTTCTTTGAGGTTATATGGCAAAAGTCAGAGCTGTCAGATCTCAAGCGGCAGAAAACCCTGAGATCACTGCGGAAGAACTAGTTTCCCGGATCTACGATGAGATCTTACAGGAAGGATGCGCTGTATTCATTGGGTCATTTTACTAAGCTTGCTTACGGACTGGACCCTAGCGCGACTCTCGATCGAGTGTCATTTTGGAAGGAACGCGGAATCCAACTATTCAAGGTCTCGGACATCATGTTCGCTAGAAGCCTTCGTAAGCGCTTAGAGAAACAAGGGCTAATTCCTCCGGAGCAGTTTCTAAGCTTCTTGCAGCGTCAGGCTCGTCGCATCGCTTCCATTCACGTGAATCTCAGTCAGACGTCCGACGGCAGAATGGCCTCAGCGATGTACCAGGATGGCTTGTTGCACGCGTTGCAGGATGTCCTCACCTCGACAACTCTTGGAATCAAGAAGAAAGAGGACTTCGAAATAGACTACCGAGAAGCGGAACATCGTCTCACACAGATGTTACGACAACATGATGCCATTGAAATTGCATATTGGAGTGGGAGGTTCGAGGTCATCAGGAGGTTCGTTAAGAGGACGAAGGGTCCAATACCAGCGTACTTCCACCCCTACCGAGCGCGCCCGCTGACAAAGCTAATAAAGGGAAAGACATTCTGATAGTTCCTAGGTGCCGAGTGTTCTTCGTGCTGGGTTTGCACTTGGCACTGTCGCTTTAGCTCTTGGGCTAGGAGTTGAAGGAATAAGGGCGAAGAGTTGTATGAAACTGGAGGTGAGCGGTGGCCGGGCGGCTCCCTTCACGACGCTCCCCTCGTGAAAACCACTCGGGGCAAGCAGGGCGAGCAGGGCGAGCCCTTCGCGATAGCACTCAGGGTAAACAGGAAGGTAGGAAGAAGAGGGATCCCTCACGTGCGTTCGGGGTGACGGAGCAAGGCAGGATGGCGACGTGAAGTCGCCGCTACAACGGCAGTCGTGGCGCACAAATCGCGAAAGACCTGGGCCAAATGGCAAGCGGGATCACAACGGGAGCCGAAGAGGGCGCGGCGAGACGAAGAGGGCGGCAAGAACGGCCTCGGGTCTTAAGACCCGAGCTACATGACGGAGAAACCCAACAGATGACAAGCTGACTTGACATCGACGAGTGTGAGGGCTACAATGCCGTGGAAAGTTAGCTTGACATGGCGCCGAAAATCCTAAACCGAGTGAAAGAGCTGCGCACGGCGCGCGGATGGACGCAGGAGCAACTCGCGAAGGCCGTGGGGGTGTCCCGCCAGAGCATCAACTCCATTGAGCGCGACCGGTACGTGCCGAGCCTGCTGCTGGCGCTCACTTTCGCGCGCGTGTTCGGGTGCACCAGCGATCAAATTTTCACGTTGGAGAGCGAGAAATGAACATTCCCATCCTCGGCAGGGCGATCGATGAACGTTTCCTTAACCACCGCCTGCGGTCCACGAGTCTCGCCGGGATCATCGGCGGCGTCGCGGCCATCGGTCTCTTCGCCTACCGCTATTACTTCAATCACGTCTGGAGTTGGGATCTTTTCGCTGTCGCCGCGACGATTGTGGCGGTCAAGGTGGCGGTGATGGGCTGGTATCTATTGACCGACTAAATCTGAATGGAGAACCAAAGATGATTTTCCGAAATCGGCTGAAAGACCCCGGTGCGATGATGTCCATCGGAATGATATGCCTGGTGATCGCCCTCCTTTTGCCGAGGGTGCTTCACCCGACCGCCCACTTCGGGCCGGACTTTATGGACGGAGTGCAAGGAGGGCTCTTCGGCATCTCGATCGGCATGAACTTGTGGTCAGCGAGGCTGGCGGCTCGTCAACGCCGCTGCGGCGGGAGCTAGACTGCGGGAATCAGCATGCGGAAAAGGCGAAGAGGATCCTTCGACTACGCTCAGGGCAAGCGGGATGACGGAGAGAGGCGAAGAGGCGGACGGCGGTCCTCGTCGCTAAAGGCCCCAGGTCTAAAGACCTGGGCTACATGGGCCGGGATGACGAGAGGGGCAAGGCTGGCGGCAGGAACGGCCTCGGGTCTTCCCGACAACGGCAGTCGGGACGCACAGACCGCGGAAGACCTGGGCTACAGGGCAGGCCCTTCGCGATAGCTCTCCCTTCGCAAAACACGCTCGGGGCAAGCAGGGCAGGCGGTGCGAGGTTGACGCGAGGGAGCGGCTGCCCTAAGGTCGTGCGCCTGGGTAGAATCGAAACGCGCGGTTCGTGCTTGCGCAGCGGCGGGATTTCAGGAAGGGCGAAATGAGCGAAGCGCTTTTCGTTGGGGTGGACATAGGCGGAACGAAGGTGGCGGCCGGGCTCGTGAACGCGGCGGGAGAGATCGTGCAGCATACGCGCGTGCCGATGGTGACGAACAAGGACGCTGCGACGGGATTGGCCGCTGTGCTAGGAGCGATCCGGCAGCTTCTGGAGCACTCGGGAGCAGAAAAGCAAGTCGCGGCGATCGGGATTTGCTCGCCGGGTCCGCTGAATCCGGAGACGGGAGTGGTGATCAATCCGCCGAACGTGCCGTGCTGGAGGAATTTTCCGCTGGCGGACGAAGTGCGGCGGGTCTACAGCGTGCCGGTGAAGGTGGATAACGACGCAAATGCGGCGGCGCTGGCGGAAGTGCTCTGGGGAGCGGGACGCGGCTATCGAAACGTTTTCTACGCCATCGTGGGGACCGGCATCGGCACCGGAATCGTCTTTGACGGGAAAATCTATCACGGGCGAACGGGCGCGGCCGGCGAAGGCGGGCACATGGGGATCGAGTACGACGGTCCTATCTGCAAGTGCGGCAAACACGGCTGCATCGAGTTTCTGGCGTCGGGTCCGGCGATCGCGCGGCGGGCTCGGCGGAAATTGGAGAGCAAACCGAAGTCGGCGCTGCTGGAGCTGGCCGGCGGCAAAGCGGAGAACGTCACGAGCGAGATGGTTGGGAAGGCATCGAGCGCGGGCGACGCCGTCGCGAAGGAAGTGATTCAGGAGACGCTCGATCTGCTGACGTACTGGCTGGGGAATATCGTGGATCTGCTCGAGCCCGATGTAATCATCATGGGCGGCGGCGTGTCTTCGATGCTGGCGCCGTTCCTGGACGACATTCGCGCGCACTGGAAAGGGGCCGTGCTCAATCCCTGGCCCGAGCAGATTCCGGTGGTGCTCGGGCGATACGGCGAAGAAGCCGGCATCGCGGGCGCGGCGGCATTGTGCAGGACCACGGGCTAACTGCGTCTCCTCAAAGGACGTTCACGGAGGAATGACATTGAATCGCAGCAAGGGCGCTTGGGCGGTGTTTCTGGCGTTTCTGGCCATGGGCTTTGGCGATGCGGTCGGTCCGTTCGTCGGTCTCGCGCGGCAGACATTTCAGCTCTCGAATTTTGTCGCGCAGCTGATCCCCTTCCTGGGGTTCGCGATGTTCGGCATTCTCTCGATTCCCATGGGCGTGTATCAGGACAAGAAAGGCAAGAAGTTCGTTCTGCTGCTCGGCTTGGCGATCATGCTGGCGGGCTTCCTGATCCCCACGGTGATGGGACTGCGGACGTTTCCCGTGTTCTTGCTCGCAGTGCTTCTGTTCGGCGCCGGCGCGGCGACGCTGCAGGTCGCGGGAAATCCCATTATGCGCGACGTTTCCCCGGAAGGAAAATACGCGCGCAACTTGTCGCTGGGTCAGTTTGTGAAAGCGATCGGCTCGCTCTCCGGGCCGTTGATCCCGGTGATTGCGGCGCGCGCCGCGGGGGCGAGCTGGCAGGTGATTTTTCCGATTTATAGCGTGGCGGTGCTCATCACGATCGTGGCGCTTTGGCCGCTCAAGGTGGAGGAGCGGCACGCGGCCGATCGCAAACCGACGACGTTTGGATCGGCGCTGGCGCTGCTGAAGAATGGCTACGTGGCGATGATGGTGCTGGCGATTTTCCTTTACGTGGGCGCGGAAGTGTCGGTGAGCTCCGGGGTTCCTATCTATTTGAAAGAACGCTTCGCAGTGGATATCACGCGAACCGGCCTCCTGGGGACGGGGCTCTTTTTTCTCGCGTTGATTATCGGACGCTTCTCCGGGGGGGTGATCTTGAATTGGATCAAGGCGAGCACGTTCTTCATCATTACGTGCGCGCTGTCGGTGGTGGGACTGCTTGGCGTACTGGCTCCAATGAGAGGCGTGGCCGTAGCCAGTGTTTTCGTCATCGGACTGGGCTTCGCGAATATTTTCCCGCTGGTTTTCTCGATGACCGTGGAGACTATGCCCGAGCAGACGAACGCGCTTGCGGGATTGATGGTGACGGCGATTGTGGGCGGAGCGATTGTCCCACCGGTCATGGGACTGGTGGCGGACGAGTTTGGATCGATGAGGATTGCCTTCCTGATTCCGCTGGCAGCGCTGGTGTATATCAGCGCGACGTCAATCACCAACCGCAACCGGCAAACCGCGAAGACGCAGTAATCGCAACTCAATCGGCATCGAAAAGGCGCGGCGAAGGTAGCCGGCGCAATACTGGTGCGGGCGAGAATTTCACTTTTGGGGCAGGGGCGGCCCGCGTAGAATGGGCGCACTCGCGGCCGGTCGGTACAGACCAGGCCCGCCCTCTCGGGCGAAGGCCGCGCCCCGCAAGGAGTGCTCATGAATGACGCGCTCGATATTCACCGATTTCACTTCGCGTTCACTGTGACTTTCCATTACCTCTTCCCGCAACTGACGATGGGGCTGGCGCTGCTGATCGTGGTGCTGAAGAGCATGGCGCTCAGGACCGGGCAGGAGCACTTCAACCGCGCGGCGCGGTTCTGGGCAAAGATCTTCGGGATCACCTTCGCGATCGGCGTGGTGACGGGCATTCCCATGGAATTCCAGTTCGGGACGAACTGGGCGGCGTTCTCGCGGGCGGCGGGCGGCGTGATCGGGCAGACGTTGGCGATGGAAGGTGTGTTTTCGTTTTTCCTCGAATCGAGCTTCCTCGGATTATTTCTGTTCGGGGAGAAGAAACTGGGCCGAGTGGGCCACTGGTGGGCGGCGTTTCTGGTCTTTGTGGGATCGTGGCTTTCGGGCTACTTGATCGTGGCAACGGACGCGTGGATGCAGCACCCGGTGGGGTACACGCTCGGCGCGAACGGCGAGATTCAGCTCTCGAGCTTCTGGGGACTGCTGCTGAACCGCTGGGCGCTCTGGCAGTACGCGCACAACATGCTGGGCGCGGTGCAGACGGGCTGCTTTGTGATGGCGGCGGTAGGCGCATTCTACTTGCTCATGAAGCACCACGAAGAGTACGGGCGGACGTTTGTTAGGACGGGAGTGATCGTCGGAGTCATCGCAGCAGTGCTGCAGCTATTTCCCACGGGAGACGCGCAGGGGCGGTTGATCGCCGAGCACCAGCAGCCGACGCTCGCGGCGATGGAAGGACTGTTTCACACGCAGGATGGCGCGCCGCTGGCGATCGTGGGCCAGCCCGACGTGCAGAAGCAGCGGCTGGACAACCCGCTCACGGTGCCGAAGGCGCTGAGCTTTCTGACGTACCGGCGGTGGAGCGCGCAGGTGAAAGGGTTAGACGAGTTTCCGGAGAAGGAGTGGCCCGACCGGATCCCGCTGCTCTACTACAGCTACCACGTGATGGTGGGCCTCGGCACGATTTTCATCGCCATCTTTGGAATCGCGGCGCTGAAGCTATGGCGAGGGACGCTCTTCGCCTCGCGAGCGATGCTGTGGCTGCTGATGCTGGCGGCGCCGCTGCCGTACATCGCCAACACGGCTGGATGGATGACGGCCGAGCTGGGAAGGCAGCCGTGGGTGATCTACGGGCTGATGCGCACCGCCGCGGGCGCATCGCCGCGCGTGGCGGCCGGTAACGCATGGTTCACGCTCCTGGGATTTATGGGGCTGTACACGTTGCTGGCGATTCTATTTTTGTTTCTGGTGTACCGGGAGATCGAGCGCGGACCCGAACCCGGCGACGGCAAGCGCCCGGCAGCGACCGCCGGCGCGGCGGACTGAGGAGGCGGCCATGGCGACGGTCTGGTATTGGCTGATTGCAGTGATGATCGCGATGTACGTGCTTCTCGACGGGTTCGATCTGGGTGCGGGCGCCATTCACCTGCTCGTGGCCAAGACGGACGAAGAACGGCGGCAGGTGATCGCCAGCGTCGGGCCGGTGTGGGACGGGAATGAGGTGTGGCTGCTGGCCGCCGGCGGAACGCTCTATTTCGCGTTTCCGATGCTCTACGCTTCCGGTTTCAGCGGCTTCTACTTGCCGCTGATGATCGTGCTGTGGCTGCTGATCCTGCGCGGCACGTCAATCGAGTTTCGCAACCATGTGAAGAACCCGGTGTGGGGGCCGTTCTGGGATGCGGTCTTCTGCGGTTCGAGCGCGCTCCTGGCGGTGTTCTTCGGGGCGGCGCTGGGGAATGTGGTGCGCGGGGTGCCGCTCGACGCCAGCGGATACTTCTTCGAACCGCTTTGGACGAATTTCCGCCTGGGAGAGGAGACGGGCATTCTGGACTGGTACACCATCCTGGCGGGCGTGGCCGCGCTAGCGGCGCTGGTGATGCACGGCGCGTTGTGGGTGGCGCACAAGACGCCTGGAGCAGTGAGCGAAAGAGCCGCACGTGTGGCCGGATACGTGTGGTGGGTCGTGCTCGTGATGACGGCGGCGATTACCTGGGCTACCTTCCTCGTGCAGCCGCAGGTGCCTGCGAACCTCGAGGCAAAGCATTGGGGATTCCTCTTGCCAGCGCTCGCGTTTGTGGGACTGGTGAGCGTGTGGTGGTTCCTGGCGAATGGGAACATTCGGAACGCCTTTCTGGGCTCGTGCGCGTACCTGCTGGGAATGCTGACAAGCGTGGTATTCGGCGTGTATCCCTACGTGCTCCCGGCGCGCAAGCCGGAGTTCGCGCTGACCGTGTTCAATGCCCAGGCCGGTGCGTACGGGCTGAAGATCGGGCTGATCTGGTGGATTGTCGGGATGCTTCTCACGGCGGGGTACTTCATCTTCGTGTACCGGTCGTTCGCCGGCAAAGTGGCCGCGGAGAAGGACCAAAACGGGAACTGACACCGGTCATTCGAAGACCGGCTTCGACGAAGACCTACCCCAGCGCTCCCCATATCTGTGGTCTCTTAGCAGGTGCGATACACCTGTACCGCGGCGGCGTTGACCGCGCCTGAGGTGGAGGCTATGTTCGCTGGGAAGGCACCTGAGGCGCTACGCCGGGCGGGGGCGGGCGTGTGCATGTCGTTGGACCGCATAGGGCTTTTTCGGAACCGAGGTGTGGGTTCCCTTCTCCGCAGATGACGTCAATGACCAAGGCCGGAAGGTACGAAATCGTCGGCGAACTCGGTCGCGGCGCGATGGGTGTCGTTTATAGGGCCGTGGACCCGGTGATCGGCCGGACGGTTGCGGTAAAGACCATCCGGCTCTCCGAGGAAGGCACGGGGATGTCGCGGCCGGAACTGCTGCAGCGGTTCCAGACCGAAGCGCACGCGGCAGGCCAATTGACACACCCGAACATCGTAGTGGTGTATGACGCGGGAGAAGAAGAGGGCGGGCTCTACTACATCACCATGGAACTGGTGGAGGGCAAGAGCCTACAGGCGCTTCTCGATGCGCGGCAGGCTTTTCCGTTGCCGCGGGTGATCCACATCCTGGAGCAAGCTTGCGGCGCGCTGCAGTTCGCGCACGAACGGAACATCGTGCACCGCGACATTAAACCGGCGAATTTGATGTTGACGCCGGACGATACTCTGAAGATCACCGACTTCGGCACCGCGAAGATCCTGCAGTTCGGCACCACCCACCAGACAGCGCACGTGATTGGCACGCCCAGCTACATGTCGCCGGAGCAAGTGAAGGGCCGGCCCGTGGACGGCCGAAGCGACATCTTTTCGCTCGGCGTGGTGCTGTACGAAATGGTGACGGGCGAGAAACCATTCCCCGGCCAGAACATCACCACGGTGATCTACAAGATTGTGAACGAAGACCCGGTGCCGCCGCGGCAGATTGACCCTTCGATCCATCCGGGGATCAGCCAGGTGGTGATGAAGGCTCTGGCAAAGGCGCCGGAAGCCCGCTACCAGAACTGCCACGACATGCTCGAGGACTTGAAGAATTTCAGGTCGCTCGGAGGGACCGCGGATGCGACCATGGCGCTCCCGGGCGTGGGACCGTTGCCGAGGGCCTCGGGCCACCCAAGTGACAGCGGCCGACTGCCGGCGGCAGTCAGCGGGGCGGTTCCGGCGGTGCGAAGGAGCGGCTCGATTGCGCCGCTGCAGCCGGAGAAGAGAAAGAGCCGCACGGCAAGCGCGCTTCTGGCGCTTTGTCTATTGGGCATCATCGGGTACTGCGGATACCGCCTGAAGCCGTACATGCTGGAACTCTGGCACCGGGCGCACGCGCAGCAAGATTCGCTCGCAGACGCCGCCCCGGCGGCACTGTCAACCCGCACGACTGAGAAACCGGCCAACGCGCCTTTCGGGGAGAACGAAAGCGCGCCAAACGGCGCGGTTGTCGTGGGCAGCGTAGATATCTCGCCGCCTCACCCGGCAGTGGAGACCTCAGCCGGGAATGGCGAGCATGTCAAACCCGAAATGCTGAGTGCGCCTCCGAAGGTTGCCGCACCTTCGCCGACGAGCGCAGGAGCCGGGCGTGGCGAGCGGGTTACCGCCGACCCCTCGCGCGCCATTAAGCGAGTCCCGGTGGCGCCCGCCAATCCCGGTACGGGCCTTAGCGTCGCGGCAGCGGAATTTCGCGGCCGGATCGAACAAGCGCTGCGGGACATGGGCCTGGCCAGCCGCGTGAAGCTCGAGGGCATGGGAAACACCTTGATGCTTTCCGGCAAACTCAGGCCGGGTGAGCACGGCGAACTGCTGAAGCGCCTGCGTGAAGCACCGGCAGGCGTACAGATCGTTGACGACATCGAATACGAAGCTGTTCCCGATCGCCCGGCTAGCTCCGCACGGACGGTCGAGCGCCCCGTGCTACGGGCAGGATTGGGTGGGATCAACATCAAGACAGATGTGGCCGGAGCCACAGCGGTTCTGCGCGGTCCTCACGGGCGAGAATTGGAGCAGTGCCAGACGCCCTGCAGCTTTATCAACCTCTTCCCTGCACAGTACAGTCTCGAAATCAGGAAGGACGGGTACAGGCCGGTACAGACTGCCCTGCAAGTGAAGTTCGGAGCCATGGTGGAACAGAAGATTTCGCTGGAAGCCACGGCAATGGGGCTTTTCGTGAACACGAAGCCGGATGGCGCGGACGTCTTCATTAACGGGGCGAAGCAATCAGGAGAAACGCCAGTGTCGCTGCCGTTGGCGGCTGGCGACTACAACCTCGTGCTGAGGAAGGACGGTTTCGAGCCCTACGTCGGACACGTGCAAGTGAAGAGCGACGTGCAGACGCAGCTTGATGTGGAATTGACTGCGAAATCGGTGCATGTCGCCTGGGTGATGGCGCGGAGCGAGCCGCCAGGAGCGTCCGTTCTTGTGGACGGGGTCGCAACCGGACAATCTACCCCGGCGCGCGTGCAAATGACGGCAGGGATGCACGCGGTGACGCTGCTGCTGCCAGGGCGTGAGCCCGTGACCAGGAGAGTTGTTGTGGACGAGGGGCAAACGGTACAGGTGTCGGAAGACATGCAGAAGTAAGGAGAGTGAGAAAGAAGAGGTAGTAGGATGGTACTGGTACTTATGGTAGGAGAGTACAAGAGATGTAACGATTCTACCCAGCCAGGACGTGAATCAGCCCCCCAGATTCAAGTAATCGACTGAAAGAACACACGTTAATCAAAGAGTGGCATGGTGTCGCAGTTGCTGAAGTATAGCCAGAACTTCGTGTCGGCGGAGGGCTTGGCGCCCGTGTCGGCCGCATGCCTCCAGCGAGACTTGGCCGGTACGCGCTGGCACGAAGCAGAGTCTCGCGAGACGGTGTGGGTGGCCCCCACGATGAGGGGCCGAGGAAGAGCGTGGTTCTGCGATCGCTGATTCAACCAAGGCTCCTGTCCATCGCGGACGGGCGAGATGGAGAGGTCGGTCCTTTGCCGGCCGAGGCGCCGGCGAAGCTGATCGAAGCCTTTCCAGCAAACGATACGATGGGCGAGTCGGAAGCGCTGGTTCAGCACTTCCTGCGGTCGCTGCAGGTACTTCTGCGGTCGGCGCGGCTCTACCAAAGGAATCACCCGAGACTCACTGAAAACCTGGACGTGGCCGGCCGGAGCATGCGGGCCATGTTGGACGCACTCGGCCCCACGACCATCGAGTTCGAGCCTGGCCGGATCACCGTGCCCAGGCTCAGCGAGTCGCCGCTCCCGGACCCGCGCAGCGAACTGGCGGGGCTCGCTGACGACCTCAAACAGGCGGGAGTGACAGCGCTGGCCGTTCTGAGAGAAACAAATGTGGGCGAACTGGACACGCTGGTGCAACTCCTGAACCGTGCTTTGTTAAGATCGGATGCGGGAACGAACGACCATTCGGCGCGCGGCACGCCGAGCTGGACCAAGCGGTTGATCGAGCACCACGTCGAAGGGATTCGGGTGAATAGCCAAGCGGAACGAAAAGTGGATAGCGTCCTCGCGAGCCTGGTCGCGGCGCTCGTGGCGTACAGCGGAACGTCGCAGCGCGAGGCTAGGGAACGCGGCGATGCGCCGCTGCCGGCGCCGTCGCTCGAGGAGTTGGGTCCGGCGCTTCGGTTGATTGCTCGGTTGACGCCGCCCCTCGAGGCAGCTCGCGGGCTTTCACCGCAAGAGGCGGCGGAGGCCATCCACGCCACGCTGGCGGAATCGAGCCGTGAGACGGTGCGCCTCGTCGTCGAAGCCATCACGCAGTACTCGCCAAAAGATGGCGAGGCTCCGCAAACTTACCTCTTACGGCTTTCCGAAACGCTGGTCTTCGAGTTTCTGGGCGCGGAGTTCGTCACCGGACGCATGGCAGCCCACGAAGTGCGGGCACAGTTCGGGCGCCTGGGCGACGATATCGTCTCGGCCGGCGAATACAAGGGCCCCCACAGCTCACAGCACCTGACCACGCTTGCGGCGCAGTGGGCTGGGGAAACCTACCGTGAAAGCATGATCGAGCGCTTTTGGGCGGAAATGGCGCCGCGGGAGAAGTCCGCGGTGTTGCGGAGCACGCAAGCCTGGTGCGTGCCGGTGGCGGCGCTGCGGCAGACGCTCAGGCGGCTTATCGAAGCGGGAGCTGACGCGCCCCGACGCGAGGCGCGGCATATCTTGCTGAACTTTGCGCGTTGCCTGGAGAACACCGATACGCACGCCCGGCGCGCGGTGGCGGTGGCGCTTGTGGAGATGACCGGCTACGTGGAATCGCTCTGGCCACACCAGCTCCCTGAGGAATTGAGCCGGGTGGCACTGA
>Ga0208036_1001231_pt1 | contig 11506 bp, 9 predicted proteins | sample June2015DPH_11_1_2_FD_184706 | JGI IMG/M metagenome (GOLD analysis project Ga0208036, IMG submission 184706) | Peatland microbial communities from SPRUCE experiment site at the Marcell Experimental Forest, Minnesota, USA - June2015DPH_11_100... | ecosystem: Environmental > Terrestrial > Soil >...
CGGCGCGCAGCCCGTCTCGCTCTACGGCCTCAAGTATCACCAGAGCAGCGCGACCACCGGCACCTGGCTCAACCTGAACCGCGCCACGTATCCGGTGCAGCTCGCGACGCCGCGCGTGAATGCGGGCAACGCCGCGCTGACGCCGGCGAACGTGCGGCTGGCCATCAACAAGGTGCGGAAAGCCCTGGGTATCAACCACGTGAGCAAGCTAATCGCCTACATGGCGGTCGAGCAGGAACACGCGTGGGAGAATCTGGGCATCACCGTGAGCCAAATCATCAAGGAAGGCGGCAGCGGGAACGGCAACGATTTGGATCTGCTCTTCACCGGACGCAAGACCATGAGCGGAATCCCGATCAAGTCGAGCGTGAGCGCCGACCAGACCCGCGTGGACTTCCTCGACCTCAGCCATTGGGGCCGGGCCGTCCTCAAGGACATCGATTTCTTCGAGGTCAACGGCAACACCGTTTTCCCCATCTACGGGGCAAGCGGCGGTCTTGCGGCCAGCTACATCTTCTACTTCGACACTGCCTTCCAGGTTTTCAGCGACTCGCCGCGGAGCGGCGCGTACATCGACAACCTGGCTCGGCCAAGCGGCTACTAAAGAAAATCAGCCACAGAGGCACGGAGCTCGCGGAGTTAAGCGGCACTGGGAAAAGGCAGAGAACGGGAGCCCTCTGCCGCATGACTCTTTTCTTTTTCTGTTGGCTCTGTGCCTTTGTGGCACTCCTTCTATCGACACGGAACGGAGAGATCATGCAGATAGCGTCTGGTTCATGGGATGAGATCGCAGGGCCGGTGCAGCTTCAGCTCCAGGTCGTCGCCGATAATCCGGCGCACATCCCGGACCTGCAGAACGCGGTGCCGGTCCTACAAGCTCGGACACCTGTCGTCAATATTGCTTTCGACGGGAAAGATACCCTGAGCATTAGCGTCACAATGTGATGATTCACGTCGTCCGCGAAACGCACGAAGCGCCCTCTGCAGTCGTCCACCGACTCGAGCGAGCCGGCGGCCTGAACCGTTTCGGCGAGCCCAATTACCGCGCCGTGTGGGGTTGGAGCCGCCTCGCCTGGATCGGCGGAAAATTCGAGGAACGCGATCCGGAAACCGGCGCGCTGCTGCGCGAAGTCGTCGAACTGCGCCAGGAACCGAAATACCCGGCGGTGAATCGCTGGCACATCGAGCGCTGGGTTCCCCCGGAGGTTTACGGTTCACCGCGGACCTGGTACGCGCAGACGCTGGAAGTCACCGGCGGGCGAAGCGTCCCGGCGCTCGGACCGTACCCGTCGCGTGGCGACTACGAACATTGCTTCACGCTGGAAAACCCACGCGGTGAATTCATCCAACTCACCCCAACCGTGGCCGAGTACGTGGCTCTGGCCATTGATAGCGCGCGTCGATTGCCATGCCGGAAGCGCCGCCAAGCCATTGAAGCGCGCGAGCAACGCCTCGACCGCGAATACGATGCCTGGGCGTACGAATTGATGGACGGAGGCGCGCCGGCCTTTGTGACCAAGCTGTAGCTCAGGCGTTCAGATCTGAGCGTTTTCGGTGAGCCGGGTACCCAGGGATACCCCAAAGAAAGGGGTTGGCGATGCGGACAGTGGAACTTTGGCTCAAGGGAATTGCCGCGGCGGCGATCAGCGGCGCCGCGGGCGGAGTGTTGACAGGTTTCGCCGCGGTCGGGATTGACCCGCAGCATTTCAATCTGCAGGCTGGGATTGGAGATACCCTGAGGATTGCTCTGGCCGCGGCGCTGATCAACGCGGTCATCGGGGTCGCGGCCTATCTTCAGAAGTCGCCGCTGCCGGAGACGTGATTCTTCTGTGGGGCGGGCATTCCTGCCTGTCTTTCTTGTTTGCAGGACCTGATGAGGCGCGGGACAGACAAGAATGTCTGTCCTACAAGGGACAATCATGCCAGTCGTAGGATCGAGTGCGTATAACACCGCGGGCCAAATCACGTCGCTGGTCCGCTCGCTGCTGAACGATTCGCAGGGCAATCTGTTCACCGACTCGGTGTTGATGCCCTACGTGAACGCAGCGTACCGCAAAACGCAGCGGGCGCTGGCCAACGTCGGAGCCGGCGCCTTTATCACCGACAACGCGACATTCATCGTGCCGGCCGTGTCCGCGGTGGATCCATCGGCGCAGGTCGCCATCACCGACGCGACAGCGCCTCCCAATCAGCTCCCCACCGATCTTCTCGTGCCGGTCAAGCTTTGGGAGCGGCCCGCGGGAAGCTCGCAAGAATTTGCCGAGATGGTGGACCTCACGCAGCACGGCGGGCTGCCGTCGCGCGAGCAGGACTTGGTGCTGAGCGTGTGGGAGTGGCGTGCTGACGGACTCTATTTTCTCGGCGCCACCCAGGACACGGAAGTCAGGCTGCGCTACTTGAAAATGCTGCCCGATTTGACCGATGCCACTTCGCCGGTGCTCATCCGCAACGCGCAGGAGGCCCTCGCCTACGCGGGAGCGGCCATGGCCGCGCTGGCGAGAGGCTCTCCGCTGGCTGCGCAATGGGACGCCGCGGCGGCGGATGCGATCGAAGACCTCGTGACAGGCGCCGCGCGTCGCGACCAGCAATCCTGCCGGCGCCGCCGGCCGTATTCCTCGCGAAGCGGCTACACCCCGTTTTAGGAACGTCACCGAGGCACAGAACACACAGAGAGCGGAATTAAGGCAGGGGAAGTTACGGAACAAGAGAAAGTAGCCGACGGAGAATCTCCATAGGAGCGCAACATGCCGATTACAGTTTCGTTGTCGCCATTGAATGTGGACGCCAGCGCGAGTAATTTCATCTACGGGATCGCCACGCTAAGTTTTTCGGGGAACTACCCGGCTGGCGGCGACACGCTCGATTTCACGCAGATCGCCGACAAGCTGGCGAGCTCGCAAATCGTCCAGGCGTTTGTGGAAAGCCAGAACGGGAACGCCGGCTATTACGTCGTCGTTGCGGGTTCGGCGCTGAACAACTGGAAACTCAAGTGTTTTCTCGGCGGCGGAACGGAGATTTCCGCCGGGGCCTATCCCGCGAGCGTGACGTCCGACCTTGTGCAGCTCTCGTTCACCGCACGGAAGCTGCTCTAGACACGAGCGCCAGGAGCGCTGCGGCCTTACTTGCCAGTGTGACAAAGGCCCAGTACATTTCCACGGGGAAGCTTTGCGAAGCGCAGCCAGCCGTTCAGGCACAAGACAGGAGACACCTCGAATGAGATTTTTGTCAGTGAAAACGGTACTCGCAGCAACGGGCCTCGCCTGCGCGTTGGGGCTCGCGGCTCCGCCGCTTCGCGCGCAGGGAGTGCGGAAAGACGACATCGTGGTGAATTCGCGCGGGGTGCCGCTGGCGGGCGCGACGGTGCGTGTCTGCGCGATGCCTGCATCCGGCCAGCCTTGCGCGCCGCTGGCGCAGATTTTTTCCGACGCCGCGCTGACGCAGGCGCTCGTGAATCCCGCCACGACCGACGGCCTGGGAAACTACTTCTTTTATGCGACGCCGGGACGGTACATGGTCGAAATATCCGGGCCGGGAATTACCACGCGACAGATTCCGGATGTGCTTCTGCCAAACGACCCGACCGCGCCCTCCTTCAGCAGTGTTTCCAGCAGCGGCGGCATCAGCGCCTTTTCCTTGAACCTGAGCGGCAACCTCGCGGTGAATGGAAATGCCGCAGTGGCGGGCACGCTCTCCGGAGGAACGCTGAACCTTACGAACCAGGGAACACCGCCGGGAGCTGCTTCCACGGGAACGGTGAACGTCTATACCAAGACCGACAAGAAGCTGTATTACGCCGACGATACCGGCGCGGAGATCGGGCCGATCTCGACAACCACCGGCGCACAGACGAACGTCGCGAACACCTTCACGGCGGCGCAGAACTTCGACGCGGATGTGGCCATGAAGGGCCCCAACCCCTGGTTTGACCTCCGGCGATACGGAGGCTATGCATCGAGCTCCCCTCCCAGCGCAACTGGGTCGATCACCTTGGGTTCTTCGACGTTGACCCTCTCGTCCGCGCTTGATTTTGCCAACGGGCATGGAATCGTCATCCACAAAGCCGGGCCTGGGAGCACTCTCGCCACTCCTGCAAGTGTCGCCGTGGCGCCGGGAGGAATCCTCAATGGCGGAACCACCTACACCTATCAGGTGGTGGCCGAGGACTACGCCGGCGGCCTGACAGCCGCGTCGACGACGGCCTCAACGACGACGGGAGCGGCCACGCTGGGCGCAAATACGGCGATCGTCACACAATGCGTTCGTTCGGGTGGCACGACGACTTTTACCACCAGCTCGAATCACAATTTTGCGAACGGCCAGACCGTCAGCGTCACCGGCTTCAACGCTGGCTCGGGAACTTTCCTGGACGACTGCAACGGCACGTTCTACATCGTTTCGACGCCTTCCTCAACAACCTTCACCATCAACCAGTCCGGGATGGGGGACCGGACCGACACTTCCGGCGGCTCGGCCCAAGTCAACGCCTTCAACAGGGTGACGTGGAATTACCAGGCTGGCGCGCTGCGCTACTGGGTTTACCGTGGCGGATCGCTCGTCGGAGTCTCCATCGGGGTGGATCCCATCTGGTACGACTACGGTTACGATCTTGTCCTTGGCGTCCTTCCAGCCTACGTGCCCACAAGCGCCCCAGGTAGCGCCCAGAATGGTTACTTGGCCACGACCATCGTGTCGGGCGGCGGCACTACATCATTGACGCTTGCCAATGCGGCGGGCGCGACCGTCAGCTCTGCTGTCGTGCTGCACGACAATTCCGTGAATTTGCTCAATGCCGTTGCCGCAGCGGTCAGTTCCGGAGGGGGCACCGTCTATTTCTCCACCACGCTGACGGGCGGCAACGACGTCTATCCGTTCAACGCGGCCACCCAACTGAACTCGCCAACCGCCGGACGGCAGGTCCGGCTACTGATCAGCGGCCTTCCCTACCTCAATCAACCGTTCGTGCTGGGAAGCTCCTATACGATGGAAGGGTCCCCGAGGAACTCAGGCCCTTCCGCTTTTCTCTATGGCTACGCCACGCGAATCGGCGGTTCGGCTTTTCCGCTGGTGTATGTGAGTGCGAACCCGTACAAGATCCAGCAGTACTACAAGAATCTTGAGTTTTATGCCTTATACAATCAGCAAACCGGCGTCTACTTTGACGAGAACGCAAGCGGGGGAGGATCGGCGGGGATCCTCTTTGACGATACATCGTTCACGGCCGGACAGAAATCCTATAGCGCTTTGGTGATCAAAGGAGGCTTCGATTTCTGGTTTCGGCGGGGCGTTTTCAGCGCTCAGGGGGCGACCGCTCTCGGGCAGCCGGCCGTTCGCTTCAAGAACAGCAGCGCCACGGTCTGCGGAACAAGCTGCCAGATCGCCTACCGCATTCGCTTTGACAGCGTGTCGGTCCTGTACGCAGGCATCCAGGTCGATAATCTTGACAATACCAGCTCCGGGGTCACCACGAGCTGGGACGTGCACAACATGCTTTATGAGAGCGGCGTCAGCCCCCTCTTTCGCGTCAACATTGGGAACAACGTTTGGTCCTCCTTCTTTACCTTCAGCCACGTCGACGGCGCCGATCAAGCCGCAGGACTCGGCACGCCGTTTGTGGATATGAGCGGAACCTCGAACATTTCCAATGTCCGCTTCGACCACTGCCTGCTGACGACTTCGAGCCAACCTCTGATCACAGGCACCGCCCCGTCGCCCTTCAATCTTCGGGTGGAGAACAGTTTCGGGATACTCAATGTGCCGAACTACGTTGCCACGGGGAGCGCGACCTCAAACCCAGAACTGGCCGGGACACTCCGCGGACTGGAAATGCACAGTGCTTCACCAATCTCAATCCTGAACGGCGCGTACGTGGGAACCCCTCTCCCCGCGCCGGCGGCCGCCCCAACGCTCACCGCCATCGCGGGGGGCGCGGTGCCGGTGGGAACGCACAGCTATTCCTTCAGCGTGGTCGGCTGGAACGGGGGAGAATCGGCCCAGTCACCCGCGCAGAGCGTCACAACGACCACGGGCGTGCAGACGGTCAATCTCACCTGCTCTTACAGCGGCGCGGCGAATTTCAAGGGCTTCAATTTTTACCGGGATGGATACCGTGCGCATTCGCCGACGGTAACCAATCCGATGGCCACGACTTGCAGCTGGTCTGACACGTTTGGATTCACCGATGGCACGTCCCCTTCACAATACAACTACGCGTCGGCCGACTTTCTCAATTCCTCGGGCGTTTCCGCCGATACAGTGCGGGTGAACGGCGAGTTGGTTTCTGCAGCGCCCCGTTCGATTCACAACGTGTTCCTTCCCGGCGCGCTGACGTCCGCATGGACGGGCGCCACACTGACACTCGACAAAGCCATTACCGTCACCAGGCTGCAGGCCCAGACGAAAACGGGGCCCAGCGGGTGCACGACCAACGCCGTGGTGCGGCTGACCGATGGAACGACCCCGGTGACCTTGACCGTTTCGGCCGCGGCAAGCGACTCGGGTGCGATTTCGCAAAACTACGCTGGCGGCGCCGCTCTTACCGTCAGCGTGCAAACCGCGGCCAGCGGCTGCACGACCGCGCCCGCGGACGCGAACGTCGTCATTCAGTACCGCATGCAGTAGTTCCCACCGCCACACCACGGAGCCACGCGCCGCACGGCGCGTGAGGGAGCCAAACAGATGTCCAAGTTGGAAGGAACCGCCACGCTCGTCAACATTTCTTCGCAGAAATGGCCGCCGCGCTACCGCACCTATTTCGGTTCGCTGGAAATCAATTCTCCGGCGCCGGGCGAACACTACGCGGTCACCCGCATCGAAGGCTGCATGGGCGTCATCGATCTCGGCGACAAGCGCACCATAGAGTATGCGATTCCGGCGCGCGCCATCGCCGAAGACATCGCGCGGGAAATCAACGGCGACTCCGGCGAGGGCAGCTTTCACGGTGTTTTCGTTGCGGAAGGCGAGCTGCCGACCGTGGCAGAGCTGGCCCGGGCGCGCGAGAGACTGGAAGACTTTCAGCGGCGGCTCGTGGCTGCGGCGGATCTCGAGTGGGAGCGGTCGCACAATCCCATGTTCATCACCGACCTCGAGCGCCGGGCCGCCCGCGAATTGCGCTTCGAGAAACCGTGGCTCTACGATCCGAAGCCGATGGCCGAGTGCCCGGCCTGCGCGGAAAAGATCAAGCCGGGCGTCGCCGTCTGCCGCAGTTGCGGCGCGATTTTGGACCGTGCGAAGGCGGCCCAGTTCGGTCTGCTTGGGGAGGTGGAAAAAGATGCGCCGGTTGCGACTGCGACACTGGGATCCACTCACGAGAGGCGTAGGGCTGAACAAAGCAGACCAGGCGATGAGTAAGATTCACTATACCCCGTTCTCGCGAAGGCTGGCTGCTGATGACAGGTCAATCCTTCGGCCTTTGACAACGATCGGTCGACACGCATATGATTCGGCTTGAACCCCATGGACTTGACCGATTCTCTTCATCTGAGCCAATGATTGACTCACTATCCATTGCAAACTTCCGCGGTTTCGAGAACCTCGAGATTCACGGTCTCCGGAGGATCAACGTTCTCGTAGGACAGAACTCATCCGGGAAAACCGCCCTTCTGGAGGCACTTTTTCTGGCGGCTGGAGGAAGCCCAGAGATTGCGTTACGCCTACAAGCTCAAAGAGGTTTGGGCCAGCCATTCCAAGTGACTCTTGAGCGTCCTTCATATGAATCTCTATGGAGGTACCTCTTTTGGGGCCTGGATCAGGCGAAAACGATTTCGATCAATTTGGTTGGTTCTCCTCCGAATACTCGATCGCTTGCTGTAGCCTATGCAGACCAAGCTTCGACCAAGCTGCCATTTGGCAAGGAGGGGACCGAGTCGCCCTTTATAGTGCCCATAAATTTTACATGGCGAACTTCCACGGGAGAAGTATTCGAGTCCCAGCCGTCCATCACGAAGGAAGGTATAAACATTTCGGGGACGGGCGAAACGATGCCCGTGTTCCTTTTTTCGAGTACGACGACTGTGAATGCATTGGAGAATGCGTCCCGGTTTTCTGAACTCGATCTCCAGGGCAAGTCGGGTTTGGTTGTGGACGCGCTGAAGAGAGAATTCCCATACTTGAAGGATATTTCTGTTCAGGTGATTTCTGGCATGCCCACATTGCATGCCGCTCTCACATTTTCCGATTTGAAGCTCCCACTTGCTCTATTGTCTGGCGGAATCAATAAGCTAATGGGGATTCTTCTGACTGTGGCGCTGAGGCCTCAGGGAGTGGTCTTAGTCGATGAAATCGAGAATGGCTTCTACCACGACAGGCTACAGACGATCTGGTCGACGCTTCTCGAACTATGTCAGCAGCAGAATACACAGGTTTTCGCCTCCACCCACAGTCAGGAGTGTCTGGAAGCAGCGCTCGCCACAATTCGAGGGAATGAAGAGGAGTTCGCCCTCATCCGCACAGAACGTAGCAATGGGCGCTGCACAGCTAATGTATTTGGCGGTCGTCACTTTCAGAGTGCAATTGAGCAGAACATCGAAGTGAGGTAAACCCCGCGGATGCCTATTACGATCACGACTCCGCGAGTGATCGTCTGCGAGGGCGGCGGTGATGTAGCCTTCTTCAAAGCTTTGATCAAAGCCCGGAATTTACCTCGGTTTGATGTTTGCCAACCTCAAGCGATTGCTGGCGTGGGTTCAGAGTGGATTCGCGGCCGTCAAAGGGGTGTTAGTGGTTGGTGACAACGACGCAGATCCTGCCGCTTCTTTTCAGCACATTCAGTCTCAGATCCAAGCTGCAGGCGGGTTTGGCATTCCGGCGAGTCCACTTGAAGTAGCGCGCTCTCAAGATAAGCCGCCCATCGTCGTCATGATGCTGCCGTGGACTAGCCTACCGGGCAATCTCGAAACGCTTTGTCTGGATGCGATGTATGCGGCACACAACCATCTCAAGGATTGCATCGATGACTATTGCACTTGTACGCGGACATCGGACTGGGACCTCGCGAAGCAATCCAAGATGCGGATGCGATGTCTCATGTCTTCCATATGTCAGAGCGATCCTGATGTCCCTTTGACTGGAGCCTGGAGCCACAGAGAAACAATTGTCTCGCTCGAACACAGGGCCTTTGATGGCGTGAGTGACCTCTTGAACAGATTTGACAGCCAGATAGCACCCTCCTGACCGCTTCTCCCTCTGCCTGGCCGCCCCTCTTTGTGAGCAAGATTCTGAATGCCGACGGGAGACTCTGTCCGGTACGACCATGAGCACAGCGGGATCATTCGACGCACCGATTGAGATCTTCGGCGGCCTGGTGACCGATATGCCGCCGGCAGACCTGCCGCACGGCGTCTCGCCGGATTGCCAGGACGTGATCTTCAGCGATGGAGGAGTGCGCACGCGTCCCGGGCTGCAGGCGGCTTTCGGACCGCTGGCAGGAAATCCCACCGTCAATTACCTGAAAACGTACATCACGCCCAGCGGGACCGCCCGAACACTGGTGATGGATGGGAATGGCTCGCTGTACAAAGAGACTTCGCCGGGCGCGCTGGCGGCGGTGGCCGCGGGACTCGCGCCCAATTCCTACGCGCACTCGTGCACCATGTTCGGCCGCGAGTACATCGCGGTCGGCGACGGAAGGGCAGGGAACGACCTGCCCCGACAATTTGACGACACCTATTTCGATCGTGTCAGCCAGGGGGCTCCCGGTGCCGGCCCAGCCACAGTGGCGGATGTGGTCGCCAACATCGCAGCGATTTCAAGAGCCGGAAACATCATCACGGTGGCGACGCAATCGCCTCACAATCTGTTAAACGGCGATCAGGTCACAATTGCCGGCACGACCGGCGCGTCGGTTTCGTTCAACGGCACCTTTGCCGTCGCCGGCATCGCCGACAGCACGCATTTCACTTTCAATCAGACAGGCCCGGACGAATCGGGAACGAATGGCACCGGCACTGCCGCTCCGGTGGGCAACGTCGTTGCCGGCGTGCATCAGGTCGCAGTCATTTTCCAGACGCGGCAAGGATATCTGACCAAACCCTCGGCGGCGGTGAGCTGGACGGCAGCGGGCGGATGCCGCGTGCAGGTGAGCGGAATTCCCATCGGACCATTCAACATCGTTGCGCGAATCATCTGCTTCACCGGCGCCAGCGGGGCGAGCTTCTTCTACGTGGGTTCTGAGGCGTCGCTTCCGCAAGGGAACATGGTAGTCGGGGACAACACCACGACGAGCGCGATCTTTGATTTCAGCGACGCCATCCTCTTGGCCGGCACTAACGTGGACGATCTCTTCAAGTTGGTCGAGCTCGGCGACTGCGGCGGCGTGATTGATTACGCCGACCGGCTCTTCTGGTGGGGCGAGCGAAACAAGATGAACAACTGGGTGAACCTCGGCTTCGATGGCGGCTTCACCGGACCATCTTTCCCTCACTTGCCTCTTGGATGGGCCCCCGATCCGGTTTTCGCAGCCGGCGGCACGGATGAGCAGGTCAATGTCGTCTGGGGCGCGGCCTATTCGATTGTGGGCAACGGCGACACGCCGACGCGGGGAATGATCTCTCAGACGGCAGTGCAAGATGCCCTCGGCGCCCCACTGATCCAGGCAAACACGGCCTACACCGTGCGGGCCCGCTGCGCGGGCAATGCGCTCCTCACCTACGGAACGCTGCACATTCATCTCTATAGCGCGAGCGCCCGCATCAACACGGCCGGTCTTCAGGTCGCCGCTTCCCAGTTGACCACCACCTACGCCGAATTCACCGCCCAGCTCACGCCGCCGTTGGCCGCCATTCCCAGCGATCTGGTGTTGCGCATCTATGCCGACGGAGCGCCGCCGCGTGCCTCGCAGTTCTATATCGACTGCCTCGAAGTCTGTCCCACGCTCGAGCCGCTGAACGCGTCGCTTGTGCGTGCCAGCAACATTGACGATCCGGAGAGCTACGACGGACTGACGGGCGTTCTTTCGGTGGAGGAAAACAACGGGCAGGCCATCCGCGCGGCCTTCAAGCTCCGCGAGCGGCTGCACTTTGTGAAAGAGCATTCCCTGTACGTCACCCAGGACGACGGCACGAACGAGCCGGCGATGTGGACCGTCTCCGAGGTTTCCCGGCGCGTGGGAACGCCTGCGGTGCGCGGCGTCGCGGTGGCGGAAGACTGGGCGGTGATTGCCGACCGTTCGGGTCTCTACATTTACGACGGCGGCGAGCCGGTCAAAATCTCGCAGGAAATCCAGCCCCTGTGGAACCAAATCAATTGGCAGTACGGCCATACCCTCTGGGTTGCCGTGGATACGAAAGAGCGGCGCATCCTCATCGGGGCGCCCTTCGGCAGCGCCACCTCTCCGAACAAGGTGCTGATGCTGGATTATCGCGACCTCGATACATCGGACATGATCGCCAGCCGCCCGCCCATCAACATCACTTACACGGGCCGAAAGACCGCTGCGGACAAATCGCGCAAGTGGTCGCCCTGGGCGATGGCCGCCAATGCGGCTGCTCTGGTGGAGCGGCCGGACGGAACC
>Ga0208036_1001250_pt1 | contig 11374 bp, 8 predicted proteins | sample June2015DPH_11_1_2_FD_184706 | JGI IMG/M metagenome (GOLD analysis project Ga0208036, IMG submission 184706) | Peatland microbial communities from SPRUCE experiment site at the Marcell Experimental Forest, Minnesota, USA - June2015DPH_11_100... | ecosystem: Environmental > Terrestrial > Soil >...
CGAAGTCTGGGGCGGGGAACCCGTAAGCCGAGACAGGCCTGGTGTCACAGCACCCCGAACCCATTTTTCGCGCATAACATGTCAAGGGTGTACAATCCCCCAGTGCCAGGTCAGCAACGCTGTCATGGCCTGAATTGGATGGTGCAGGCGCGGAGGAGGCCCGCAGGTTTGAGGCGCTCTGGAAGACGCTCCAGGGACGAGTCGACGAGGAGCGCTACCAGGCCGTGCTCGGCAAGCTGCACCAGCAGGCCGAGGACGCCGCTGCCTGGCGCGACAAGTGCATGCACTACTTTCGATCGTTTCAACAACCGGTCGCTCCTGGGCCCACAGGGTCAACCCCGGCAGCGACCACTGCGTTTGATCAAAGGAGCCGGAGATGACGAGCGGGACTCAGAAGCTTTCAGTGGTGGAAAAGGTTGGATACAGCCTCGGTGACGGCGCTGCGAACTTCGTCTTCATGACGATGATCCTCTTCCAGTTGAACTTCTACACCGACACCATGGGCATTGCGGCCGGCATCGCCGGCACGCTGCTCTTGGTGGGTCGGTTCTGGGACGCCTTCTTCGATCCCATGATGGGCGTCTTGGCTGACCGCACCAACACACGATGGGGCAAGTTCCGCCCCTGGGTGCTGTGGACCGCGCTGCCCTGGGCCATCGTCATGGTTCTGGCGTACACCGTGCCGGGCTTCAGCTACGGCCCCACGCTGGTCTACGCCGCTGTGACCAACATCCTACTGATGACGCTCTACTCGGCCAACAACACACCCTACTCAGCAATGACCGCAGTCATGACCGGCGACGTCAATGAGCGCACGAGCTTGTCCGCGTACCGCTTTGTGGCAGCGCTGATCGCGCAGCTGATCGTGGGCGGCTTCACGCTGCCGCTGGTGGCCAAGTTCGGACAGGGCAACAACGCCAAGGGTTGGCAGATGACCATCGGCTTGTGGGCGTTGATCTGCGTCGCCTGCTTCGTGATCACGTTCTTGTCCACTCGCGAGCGCATCCAGCCTTTGGCGCAGGAGAAGGTCTCCATCAGACAATCCTTCGGCACTCTGGGCAAGATCGGGCCCTGGATTGCCATGTTCGTCGTCACCCTGGCCCACTTCACGGCGAACTCCATGCGCGACGGCACGGTCATCTACTTCTTCCAGTACTACGTGAACAAGGACCGCCTGTTCGAGTTCCTGGGGGGCGCGGGCCTGCCCTACGCCGCAGATGGCGCCAGCGCCAGCGGCTTGTGGTTCTCGCTGCTGAACGCCTTCGGTCTGGTCATCAACGCAACCAAGTCGAACGTCTCGTCGGTGGGATTCAGCCTGTGGAACATGTCGGCCCAGTTCGTGCTCGTGATCGGCGTGCTCTTTTCGACCTACCTGTCCATCAAGTTCGGCAAGAAGGTCGTCGCGCTCACCGGTTTCGCGCTGACCACGGTCTTCATGGCCGGCTTCATTTTTCTACCGCCTGACAACATCTGGGCGATCTTCGTGATGGTCTGGCTGCGCTCCCTGGTCTATGCGCCGACGATCCCGCTGCTGTGGGCCATGTTTGCCGATGTGGCGGACTACTCGGAATGGAAGACCGGCCGCCGCACGACGGGCGTGATCTACGCGACCGTCCTGTTCGCTCTCAAGCTCGGCTTGAGCCTGGGCGGCTTCCTGGCAGGCTGGCTGCTCTCGGGCTACGGCTACCGGGCCCACGTGGCCCAGACGGACCACGCATTGTCCGGCATCCGCATGACGATCAGCATCTATCCAGCGATCCTGTACTGCGTCATCGTCGGGGCCCTGTGTTTCTACTCGATCACCAAGAAGCTGAACCTAGAGATCCAGGACGAGCTGGCCGAGCGCCGCAAGCGCTTTGGAGGGCAAGCCGCCATTGTGTGACTTCTCGCGGGCAGACGTTCTCGTCTTCGCTCTCTCAGCTTGTTGGGCGCGGCAGGTGCACCCATGACGGGCCGGCGTGCAGACCCAGAGACCACACTACGGGAGGTCCTGAGAGAGCGTTTTCTCCTCGGTGCCACGCTCAACGACGCCCAGATCACGGGGCAAGACCCCTCCGCACTCGAACTCGTGCGGCGCCATTTCAGCACGATCAGTCCCGAGAACGTCCTCAAGTGGGAGGTCGTCCATCCGCAGCCTGATCGTTTCGAATTCGCCGCTGCGGACCAGTATGTTGCCCTCGGAGCGAAGTACGGTCTGTTCGTGGTCGGCCACGTGCTGGTCTGGCATCAGCAGACGCCCAGCTGGGTCTTCGAAGGTGCGCCAGGCACGGTGGCCGACCGCAAGGCACTTCTGTCGCGATTGCGGGTGCACATCCAAACCGTCGTCGGGCGTTACCGGGGACGCGTGCGCGCTTGGGACGTCGTCAACGAGGCCTTCGAAGACGACGGCACTTGGCGGAAGACGCCTTGGTACGTGACGCTGGGCGAGGACTACGTCTCAATGGCGTTCAAGTTCGCCCACGAGGCCGACCCCGACGCGCAGCTCTATTACAACGACTACAACCTCTGGAAGCCGGCCAAGCGCGAGGCGGCCATTCGGCTGGTGAGGTCGCTCAGCGAGCGCGGGATCCGGATCGACGGCATCGGCGAGCAGGGCCACTGGCTGCTGGAAGGTCCCGCTCTCGAGGAAATCGAAGTGGCGATCGTGGACCTCGCCAAGGTCGGCAGGCAGATCATCATCACGGAGTTGGACATCGACCCACTGCCTCGACCCGAGGAGTTGGTGGGAGCCGACGTGTCGAAGCGAATCGAGCTAACGCCGGATCTCGACCCCTACGCGGACGGTCTGCCCGAAGGCATGCAGGAGCGGCTAGCGCAGCGCTACGCAGACATCTTCGACGTGTTCGTGAAGCACCGCGCTGTCAGCCGTGTCACCTTCTGGGGCGTTACCGATGCCGACACCTGGCTCAACAACTGGCCAGTTCAGGGACGTACCAATCACCCCCTGCTCTGGGATCGGCGGGGACGACCCAAGCCTGCATTCGACGCGGTGGTCGAGGCCCTCCGGCGCGCGTCGCCAGCCCAACCTTAGATGCAACCCAGCCTAGCCCGGTTCTTCAGTTGCGGCTGTACAGGCTGCGGAAAAACCCGTTCGGCTTGTCATTCCGAGGAGCCGCAGGCGACGAGGAATCTCGCATTGTCTTGAAAACACTCAGAGCGAGATTCCTCGCTCCGCTCGGAATGACAGCTTGGGAGGGTTTTTCCGCCTATTCAGTGAGTTGCACGGTGGCGGTCGGCGCGGATTTCGTCAGGCGGACTTCCTGCACGATTTCGCGGCCGCCCGGCGCCCGGACCCCCAGCGCGTAGCTGCCGTAGAAGCCGCGAAAAGCGAGGCGACCGTCGGCGCCGGTCACGCCGTTTCCCCGCGTCGACCATTCGTCGCGCAGAAGACGGCTGATGCGGCTGCCAGCAGGAGTCAACGTGCCATCCGCGTTCATGAGCGCTGCATCGGGCCCCATCCAATGCGTCCTTGCGCCAAAGCCCCAAAGCAGGATCGCCTGAACCGCCTCGTGGCTGAACCCGAGTCGGAAGAGCATCTCCAGGAGGTCCGCGCGCCGGGCGGCGTCGGGCGTCTTGGCGCTGATTTCTGTGAGATGGATCGGCAGCCCGGTCTCAGCGTGCAGCCGGTCGAGCGTCGCGAGAAAGGCCGCCGGCGTGAGCGGGGCGCTGAGCAGCCACTGAGGCCGTTCCCCCGGCGCGAGCACCGCATGACCATCGACAGTGAGGCGATCGCAGTCGTGCGACTGGATACCGATTCCGCCAACCTGAGCGCCACGCGTGCGGAGATCGCGGATCAACTCCAGGTACCGCTCGGTCTTCTCCCGCTCGCCGAGGATCCCGAACTCGTTCACGAAGAGCGGCGTCTTGGGATCGAGCCGCGCCGCCTCTCTGAACATCCACGCGGCCGCGTCCGGCCCCATCCGCTCGCGATAGAACGAGCCGTCGAGGATCTCGTTGTTCACGTCCCAGGCCACCAGCCGGCCGGCATAGCGGTTTACGGTGGCTGTGAGGCGGCGCTCCATCGCGGCGCGCAGCTCGCTCTGGTCGAGTGCGGCGAGCCAGGGCTGGACCCACTCCTTGTTGTCCCAGAACAGGCAGTGACCACGCATCGCCAGACCGTTCCGGTCGGCAAAGGCGAGCAACGCGTCAGCGGGCGCGTAGTCCTCGCGGCCGCGCTCGACCTCGGTGGCGTACCACTTCATCTCGTTCTCGCAGACCAGGGCGCTCGAATGGTCGAGGATGAACTGCCGGTAGTGCCGGCCGTCGTCGCCGCTGTCGGCAAAGGGAGCGTGCGCGATGGCCGTGCCGAACAGGAAACTGTGGCGCTTGAGCCGGTACTCGAGGCGGGCATCCTTCAAGGGCGCCCCGTTGTGACCGCGGACTTCGACCACCAAGTCACCCTTGCGGAGACGCTCGATCCGGCTGTCGGCCTCGCTGCGCCATTCGGCGCCGCGATGGGGCACAAACCGTGACGCGAGGGGGCGGGATGGCTGTTTCATAGTCGGCACCTCAGGCTCCGGGGATGCTACCGCTTCACGCAGCAAGCTGTCAATTCACTGTCGTTGGGGGTAGTGGTGTCATTTGGAGTGGTGCCCCTTAGGGAACGCTAGTCATTCCCGCGAAAGCGGGAATCCACTCCGCAAGCCTTGGGAAATGAGCTGCCTACAGACTGGATTCCCGCTTTCGCGGGAATGACTGCGGCTTGGAGCAAGTAGCGCGGACCGCCCGTCGGCCGACGGGTCCGCGTCTTGTCCGTGGCCATCATCGCCACCGTGCCGTATTCTATCGCGGTGTCGAAACTCCGGCGTCCTTTTCTTTCCGATCGATATTTCTTTATCGTCGTGCGCCTGCTCAGGCGGCGAGAGAAATTGACCGGGCCTGATTTCGCCCTGTTGGCGCGAGCCTTCAACCGAGCGCGGGCACTGCACCCTTTTTACCTGACAGCTTGGGTCTTTCTCCCCGACCACTGGCACTGCATTTGCGCGCCGGTGTATCCGGTAACGATTTCACTGGCCCTGAAGTCCGTGAAGCAAAGCTCGACGAGCGCGGTCAACCAGCGCCGGGGCGCGGTAGTGGCGTCATTTGGAGTTAGCGCCCCTTAGCATACGCAGTCATTCCCGCGAAAGCGGGAATCCAGTCCCTAGACAACGCATTTCCGGAGGTTTGCGGAGTGGATTCCCGCTTTCGCGGGAATGACAGTGTTGGGGACCACCCCTTCGATGCAAATGACGCCACTACCCGGGGCGCCGGGGGCGAACTGTGGCAGCCCAGGTCCTTCGACCGCGCCCTGCGCAGCGCCAAGGAATACAACGAAAAGGTCGAATACCTTCACCTTAACCCGGTGAGGGCCGGTTTGGCGAGCCGCCCGAAGATTGGCGATGGTCGAGTTACAACGAATACGCCGGCATGAGCGCGGAGGAACAAAACGAACGCTGCGGGTTGGTCGTCGACCGCGTGAGAATGCCCTCCGATCCGCGCGCACGAATTTGATCGCTCCATCAGGGGGCCAAAAAGACTTTGGATTCTAGATTTCAGAACCGAGGCATGTGTGCTACGATGACATTAATGCGAGTGGTTGAGGCACGGTTCGAAAGCGGGTTGCTCAGGCCGAGCAGGCCATTGGCTTTGCGCCCGGGAGAGCGCGTCCATCTGATTGTGGTACGCCAACCGGATCCGCAGCGCTGGGACATGGCTCGTCTTGCGAAGAGCCATTCGGCGGACGAGGCAGTTCTCACTGAGCAGGGTCTTGAGGACTGGGCGGCCAGTCTCGAGCGAGAGGATGGCCGGTGAAGCGGGGCGAAATCTGGTGGGCTGACCTGGGGCCCTACCGTCTGCGCGAACAAACCGGACGCCGCCCGATCATTATCTGGCAGAGCGACGCTCTCACCCACACGCTCCAGTCGATCCTGGTGGTACCTCTTACCACTAACATGGCGCGGGCAAATCTCGCGGGAACCGCTCTGATTGCCGCATCGGAGGGGGGCCTGACGGACAACTCGATTGCACTTGCATTTCAGCTACGCGCCATTCCCAAGTCGGCCCTGCAAGCGAAAATCCGGGATTTAACAGACGAAGAAATTGCTGAACTCGAACTCGCAACCGACGAGGCGCTGGGCCGGGTCGAGCCGGAGATTAAGGACGGTGAGCTGTGACTCACGGCCGCTGGCGCGAGTAGAGCAAATCGCTCTCGGGGAATCGATATTTCTTTATCGCCGCGCGCCTGCTCAGGCGGCGAGAGAAATTCACCGAGCCTGATTTCGCCCTGTTGGCGCGGGCCTTCAACCGAGCGCGGGCACTGCACCCTTTTCACCTGACAGCTTGGGTCTTTCTCCCCGACCACTGGCACTGCATTTGCGCGCCGGTGTATCCGGTAACGATTTCACTGGCCCTGAAGTCCGTGAAGCAAAGCTCGACGAGCGCGGTCAACCAGCGCCGGGGCGCGGTAGTGGCGTCATTTGGAGTTAGCGCCCCTTAGCATACGCAGTCATTCCCGCGAAAGCGGGAATCCAGTCCCTAGACAACGCATTTCCGGAGGTTTGCGGAGTGGATCCCCGCTTTCGCGGGAATGACAGTGTTGGGGACCACCCCTTCGATGCAAATGACGCCACTACCCGGGGCGCCGAGGGCGAACTCTGGCAACCCAGGTTCTCCGACCGCGCCCTGCGCACCGTCAAGGAATACAACGAAAAGGTGGAATACATTCACCTAAACCCGGTGAGGGCTGGTTTGGTGAGCCGCGCGGAAGATTGGTCCCGCCCTGCGGGATCAAGCTACAACGAATACGCCGGCGCGAGCGCCAACGAATCCGTCAGCCGACGGACGGTTTGATCGTCGACCGCGTGCGAATGCCCTCCGACGCGCGCGCACGAATTTGATCGCTCCATCAGGGGGCCGAAAAGAAGCGGACCACAAAAGCGGGGGTCCGCGCTACCCGCTGTTGACAGCCACTCGCGTCCCGCGTTATAGTCTGCGTTCTTTAGAGCGAAGGCGTCCTGTACCATCGCGCGGACTCGTCTCACACGCAGACTGGGTTGACTAGCAGCTTAGAGTGGCCACCAAACGGGATCTTGAAATCGTTGCCGCGGGGCACACTTGCCTTGACCTTATCCCCGCTTTCACGATTGACGGCAAGGTCGACAAGATGACCGACGTCCTCGTACCCGGCAAGATGATCAACATGGGCGAGTGCGTCGTCGTCGGAGGCGGGCCGGTCACGAACGCGGGTGTCTCCATAAGGCGACTGGGCGTGAAGACCGAGCTCATCGGCAAGATCGGCAACGACGACTTCGGCAAGCAGATACTCCGTTGGTACGAGGAGCACGAAGGCCATTTCCAGGGCATCAAGACAGTTGACGGGGAGTCGACCTCGTACACTATCGCGATCTGCATACCCGGGATCGATCGCTTCTATCTCCATCATTGCGGCGCGAACGACACGTTCGGCTACGAGGACATGAACTTCGACCTCGTGCAGCGTGCCAAGCTGATGCTCTTCGGTTACCCACCCTGGATGGCCAAGCTCTACGAGAACACGGGGCGCGAGCTGACGAAGATCCTTAAGAAGACCAAAGAGCTAGGCACTACGACGGCTCTGGACCTCTCGCTGCCGGACGTGAACAGCCGGGCCGGCCAAGTCGACTGGCGCGCGATCCTAAAGGACTGGGTCCCGCTATCGGACTTCATGATGCCCAGCGCGGAGGAGATCTTCTACTTCCTCTACAAGGACAAGTTCCTGGAGAAAAAGGCCAAGCTCGGTCCCAAAGAGAGCGTGCTGGACCACATGACCGTGAAAGAGATCTCTACCCTGGGAGGCGATCTTCTGAGACTGGGGGCGGCGATCGCGATGGTCAAGTGCGGCCACCGGGGACTCTACGTTCGCACCGCCGACAAGGCACGCCTCGAGAAGATGGGCGCGGCCGGCTGTTCCGACCTGGAGAACTGGGCCAACCGCGAGCTGTGGTTCCCCGTCTACCAGGAGGAGCGTTTCGTGGGTGCTCTGGGCTCCGGCGACTCGGCGATCGCAGGATTCCTCTCCGCCTTCGTCTGGAACCACAGCATCGAGTCTTGCCTGCGGTATGGGAACGCGGCCGGCAGCATGAACGTCACTGTTCCGGACGGTCTGACGTGGAACAGGGGGTTCAACGACTTGACGCGCCGCATCCAAGCGGGCTGGAAGACAAAGGACCTGCGCATCGACGAGGCCGGCTGGAAGAAGGAGCGCGAGTTCTGGGTCGGGCCTGACAACCGCGGCAAGTGGGAATCCTAGCAGGATACTGAAAAAACCTTGTGAACGGTGTCATTCCGACCCTGAGCGGAGCGAAGGGGAGGAATCTCGCTCTGGAAACATAGGACTTACGAGATTCCTCGCGGAGTTTACCCTGAGCGGGCAGAGCGAGATCCTTCGCCGCGCTCAGGATGACAGCGAAGGGCTCGGAATGACAACGTCCGCAAGGGTCTTTCAGCAGCCTGCTAGGCGAGCCAAGGAACGGGAGATTGAACATGGTCAAGAAGAGCAATCCGAAGCGAGACGCATTCATCGCCAAGAAGCTGGCGAAGATGAGCCTGGCGGAAAAGATCGGCCAGCTTCTGACGTTTACCCGGCGCGGCGCGATGCTCACCCCCAGCGGGATCGAGCAGATCACCAAGCTGCAATGCGGCGGCCTGTGTCTCGAGCCCTACGCGGTCGAGACCTGCAAGAACCTCTACTGGGGCAACTCCCAGATCGACAAGACCTATCAGAGGCCGGCCGACTACTTCACGATCTCGAACACCTACTTCGCCGGCAAGTCCTTTGGGATCAGCATAACGCCCGAGGACTACACGAAGGATCTGAACCGACTTCAGAAGATCGCCATGAGCAGGCCCTCGCGAATCCCTCTCCACATGACCATCGATTTCGAGGGCGATTTCAAGAACGACTACATGGCCGGCGGTATTCGGCAGTTCCCGCCTCCGATGGGCATGGCGGCGATCGGGGACGTGAAACTCACGTACCAGATCGGTCTGACTATCGCCAAGCAACTCAGCGCGATCGGCGTCACGCAAATGTACTCGCCGGTCTGTGACGTCAACATCAATCCCAAGAACCCGGAGATCGGAGTCCGGTCCTTCAGCGACGACCCTGAGACCTGCGCCAAGTACGCTGTCGCGCTGCTCAAGGGTTTCCAGGACGGTGGCATCGCTGCCACAGCGAAGCACTTCCCCGGCCGTGGCGACTCGGCGACTGACGCCCACGACGTGCTCGACGTCATTTGGGCCGACAAGAAAAGGATGCACGAGGTTGAGCTGTATCCTTTCAAGGCCGCGATCGCCGCAGGCGTGCAGGCGATCATGACCGGGCATTCGGTCTACCCGGCGTATGACGACAAGTACCCGACGACTCTGTCAGAGAGGCTACTCACGGGGCTGCTGCGAGAGGAACTCGGGTTCGAGGGCGTCATCGTGTCCGACGCCATCGGCATGGCCGCGATCCTCAAGCAGTGGCCGCTTCCCAGGGCCTGCACGCTGGCGATCAAGGCGGGATGTGACACGATCCTCTTGAAAGCCGACGACGAATCACGATCGCAGTGCTTCTTTGGAATCAAGCAGGCCGCCGAGTCCGGAGAGCTCTCCGAGAAGCGGATCGACGAGGCGGTGACCCGTCTGCTGCGGATGAAGTACGACCAGGGTCTGTTCGAGACCGCGGGGAAGAAGGATCCGAAGAAGGCTCAGGCCTATGCCATGAGCAAGCCGGTTATCGACCTCTCCTGGGAAGTTGCCAGGAAGGCGCTGCTGGTGATGCGTGACGACAAGAAGATGCTGCCGCTCGAGACCGACCAGCGCATCCTCGTGATCGAGCAGCGGATTCCCTACGAGTTCGTGGGCAAGGATCCGTACATGCACCAGCACATGTTCTGCGAGGCGATGGTCAACCATTCCACGAACCTCATCCTGGTCGACACGGACTTCGCTGCAACCGAGGACGAGGTCGCGGAGTGCCTGGAGCTGGCCAAGCAGGCCGACTTGGTCGTCATGACCAACTACTACGCCCGCATCGTCAAGACCGGCAACAACCGGCTGCTCGTCAAGAAGCTCAAGGAGGCCGGGAAGAAGATCGTCGTCGTGACTAACTCCCCGTACATCGAGGGCACCACAAACGAGGCGGACGCCGTGGTCTGCAACTTCAGCGGTACGCCGGACTCCATCAAGGCTGCGGTAGACGTGCTGTGGGGCAAGCTCAAGCCTTCGGCAAAGACGAAGCTGCCGATCAAGCTGGGCGTGCAGCAGGAGTCCGCTGTGAAGAAGCCGGCGCCGAAGAGCACCTTGGACCTGTCGTACTGCTAGCGCATCCGTAGAGCGAAGAGAAGGGTCTACCTGAAAGCCGTGGCGGTGGCCTGGTGTGCCGCTCCCGAGCGGCCCCGGCTGCCGCCATCCGAAATGGAAAGGCAGATGCCGAAATCCTATAGTGTGAAAACAACCGACATCTACACGATCACAGGGCCGCAGATCAGAAAGAGGTACGTCGACAACAAGATGTCGGTGCATTTCCAGGGGATGTCCAAGACCCTTCAGTTCCCTCTCACGATCGCGCTGATGGGCGCTCCCACCTGCTCGATCGGCATCTCTCCCGAGGGTCTCTACAACCGCCTGAACGACGCCGGCAGAATCATTCTCCTGAATCACAACGGGATTCAACTCGGCTCCGCGCCGTTCGTGCGCGTCGCTGGCAAGACCTTCATGCTCACGACCAGGAACCCGCGGGCGGTCGAAGGCCCGGACGACGTGCCGGCTCTCAAGAACTACTACCATCCCCCAGTCACTGAGAAGCAGACGAGCCTGTCTCTGGCCACGCCGTTGGCGGAGCTGGCCTACAGGCTCGGGACGGTGAACGTCGTGCGGCGGCTGGTCTCTCCGTTCTTGTCGGGCACCGAGCACACCGTGATGCCGATCAGCGTGGAGGAGTTCGAGGTCACGAACACGTCGAACGAGGAGCAACAGGTCATCCTCGTGATCCCGCGACCGTCTCTGGTCAACCTGCAGGAGAAGGAGCTGAAGCCGACGGACCAGGACACCGTCTACTTCTGCTCAACGCCGGTGAAGGGCCACGTGCACAAGGCGTTTGCCTCGTCGGGCATGAAGGGCGTCGTCATGGGCAGCCAGGAGTGCGGAGACCGGATGGTCCTGGCCGTGCCGGAGATGGAGGGCGTCAGCGTCGACACGCATCCGTCCTTCTGCCTCAACCGGCTCAAGCAGGATCTGCTGCTGAATGACGATGGCACCTTCTACGAGAAGCGCGCGCCCATCCTCAAGCAGGACTACGGAGCGGCGATCAGTCTCACGTTCACACTCAAGCCCAAGGCCACGAGGAAGCTGCCGGTGGCCATCGCCCTGGATT
>Ga0208036_1001256_pt1 | contig 11323 bp, 10 predicted proteins | sample June2015DPH_11_1_2_FD_184706 | JGI IMG/M metagenome (GOLD analysis project Ga0208036, IMG submission 184706) | Peatland microbial communities from SPRUCE experiment site at the Marcell Experimental Forest, Minnesota, USA - June2015DPH_11_100... | ecosystem: Environmental > Terrestrial > Soil >...
CCGAGAAATCGCAAATTGAACCCGTTACTCGAGTCAAGGAGGGCGCTCCGCTCTCGGGCTATTGTGACCGTTGCGGCTCGTGGGCAGACGAACTCAAATCCCAAGACGGGCAGTTCCTCTGCGAAGATTGCCTAGCCGACTTGCCGGAACCCGACGAAGAAGAGTAAACAGCTGCCTTAAACTGCTGGCGACTATAATTCGCCCGCAGTCGGTGCCAGCAATTACTTGCCATCAATCCTAATCGAATCCCCGAAAATTCAAATCAACGACGAAATGACCACCGCGCACATTCTCACAGAGGATGGCGTGATAAAACGGATCTCCAAACTTCGCCCGACACAAAGAGCCGACCTCACGATTGACGGCCGCAAGTTAATCGCCCTTCCGGGCATGATTGACGCCCACGTACACCTCCGCGACTTGGAATTATCCTACAAAGAAACATTCGAAACGGGGACTCAGGCAGCTGCTGCTGGCGGATTCACCACTGTAATCGACATGCCGAACACACGCCCTCCCACAGTTACTAGCCAAAGACTTACAGAGAAAATATCCGTGGCAGAAGGTCGGCTGTTCGCGAATGTTGCCTTTCAATGCGCTTTAGTAGCGGACCTCGTGGAAATCGAACGAATGAAAAGGGCCGGTGCAATCGCGTTCAAACTATACATGAACAAAGCTTTGGAAACCTTCGACTCAGGCAATCAGGCTAGCCTGCAGGAGGCCCTACAAAGCGCGAGGCGATCCAACGTCTTGGTCACAGTTCATGCGGAGGAGTGTGACAGCATTCGTAGAGTTCAGCAGGAATTAGTTTCTGAAGGTAGAACAACGGTGCGAGATTTCCTGAAGGCTCATGATCCCAGGTTTGAATTGGCAGCGGTTCGGAGAATTGTTGGCCTGAGAAGGGGTGAGTTGCCACGTGTCCATTTCTGTCACATTACGGTGCGGAATGCGGTCAAGAGGATCCTTCGAACCCCCAACGCAACATGCGAGGCTGCTGCGCACCATCTCTTGTTGAACCAATCAGTTTTTAGAAAACTCAAAACGCTTCCGATGTGCGTTCCACCGATTAGAAGCGAAAAAAACAGGCGCGAACTATGGCGGCTATTTGCCGGTGGCCAGGTGAATATCCTAGCAAGCGACCATGCGCCCCATACACTCGACGAAAAAACGAAAGCGAACGCTTGGGATGCAGCTACGGGCGTTCCTGGGCTGGAAACTTCACTCCCGGTACTCTTCACTCAGGTTACGAAAAGAAGACTTTCCTTGAAACGTCTCGTTGAGGCAACAGCGGCACTCCCCTCGAAAATCTTTCGCTTGAAAGGAAAAGGCGCTTTGACGGAAGGCTTCGATGCTGACATAGTTCTTGTTGATCCGAAGGATAGGTTTCGGGTGAAGCCTGAGAATTTCCTGAGCAAGGCAAAATTCTCTCCCTTCAAGGGAGTGGAGTGCGTCGGTAGGGCCGCCTTCACCATTGTAGGCGGAACACTTGTCGCCGAAAGGGGGAGGATAGTCGGCCCTGCAGCCGGGTCGGTTATTAGGGGTGATGGGTTTTCCATTTCCTGTTAGATGGTATGCTGGGAAAACTCACGAGATGGCTTCGGATGATTGGGTACGAAGCCACATACTTGAACGATACTGAGGACCATGACTTGCTTGCGTTGGCGAAGCATGATTCATTGATTCTTCTGACTTCTGACGAAGAACTCTACCGCACCGCGACCTCGCGTAGCATCGAATCGTTCTTGGTGCAGGGGAAAAGTGAGAGTGAGCGGCTCGCGGAAGTGGCCGCACGTTACAAGCTTAACCTTCAAATTGACACAACAAATTCTAGGTGTCCTATCTGCGGTTGGGCGATAATAGAGACGCCAAAGGATCAAGTTGAGGGCTTAGTTCCGCCAGCAACTTTTAAAGTCTATCAAAGTTTCTGGGTTTGCACTAATCCAGAGTGCGCCAAGGTGTACTGGCAGGGAAGCCACTGGAAAAAGATAGAACAGACTCTTGCAGACGCGAGGAATATGCTTGATAACGAGAAAAACTCTCGAGAGAAAGACAGACCATTATCTAACCTTAGAAGAGGGAAGAAGCCTCGTCCACCTAGCACGCCAAGCGGTCACTGACTATCTTGAGCGACATGAAATAATCAAGCCCCAAGGCCCCTCTGACGCACTCAGCAGGAGCGCAGGCGTATTTGTCACTCTGAACACTGTGAAACCCACCCATAAGCTGCGTGGGTGCATAGGTTTCCCTTACCCAGACCAACCCCTAGCGGATGGCACAATTAAGGCGGCCATATACGCCGCGACAGAAGACCCCCGCTTCAACCCCGTCTCGCTAGAAGAGCTGAAGTCTATCATAGTGGAAGTAACCGTACTTACCCCACCTCAGCCTTTACATACAAACAACCGAAAGGCACTCCCTAGTCAAATCAAAGTGGGACATCATGGCCTGATTGTAGAGGCACATGGCCAATCCGGGCTCCTGCTACCCCAAGTGGCGACTGAATGGAACTGGGACGCCTCAGAGTTCTTGACTAACTGTTGCCTAAAGGCAGGGCTTCCCCCCGACTCGTGGCTTCTTGAAGGGACAACCGTGAAGGTCTTCGAAGGTGAAATTTTCGAAGAGGTCGAGCCAGCGGGCGAAGTAAGAAGGAAACCAACCGGGGCAGTCTAAGCTTGCGCGTATACCTGGCCCCTTGCGGAATCGGCCTAGGCCACATGACTCGCTCCGCCCCAATAGCCGCGGAACTGAACAGGCGCGGGATTGAAACCGTCTTCTCCACCTACCTCGATGGACTAGACTATGCGCGGCACAACAAGCTACCGACTTACGAGGCGGTTCCGATCAATTTCAAAGTCACCAGTGATGGTACAATAGACTTCAAAATGACGGCGGCGACCAGCGGGTTCTCCTTAGGCATTAGGATGCTTCTTCGTCAAGTCGTGCGTGAAATACAATTTCTCAAGAATTTCAGACCCGACGTAGTCTTCTCGGACTCCCGGGCATCTTCATTGATCGCGGCCAGGATGATGCGAATCCCGGTTGCATTAATGCTGAATCAGTTCAGTGTTGAAATCATCAGGCGCCCGTCCAGCCGCAGTCTGTCTCCCCTAGACCGGCTGTTTTTCGTCATAGCAAATATCGGCTGGCGCTTCGTCAGAACAGCCATAGGACTTGTCTGGGGCCGAAGCCAACTCATTCTCATCCCAGACCTCCCCTCTCCATACACAATATCCCTAGACAATCTCGCAATTCCAAGAAGCTACAACGGCAAAGTGAAACTCATAGGCCCAATCGTGGAAACACACCGGACATCAAAACATGAACAAGAGCAGACAAAGCGTCGGCTGGGGTTTGACAACAAAATGCCACTCATATACGCCGCGGTAAGCGGCCCCAAGGTCGAACGCGAAATCCTAGCGCGCATTCTTCTTGAGGCGCTACCCGAAATCTCACGCAAATTCACGGTCGTAATGTCTCGTGGCGAGCCGAGTGGTAGAGCACGCCTGTATTCGCGAAACGGTGTGAGGGTTTACGACTGGATTGAGAACCAAGACGACTTCATCAAAGCGAGTGACATAGTAGTGAGCAGAGCAGGCCATGGAACCATAATGAAATCACTCTCATATGGAAAGCCAATGATCCTCGTTCCTATCCCCGACCACACGGAGCAGTATAGTAATGCTCGGAGAGCTGTCAGCCTGCATGTGGCCGTGATGATAGACCAGGACAAGTTGAACATTGAAACCTTGCGTATGGCGGTTGAAGGAATACTGGGAAGCGATGAGTATCGGACCAACTCTCAACGTGTTATGGAGGCTGCAGCCTCTATCCATGCCGTCGCCACAGCATGTGATTTGGTGATGGGCTTGGCAACCGAAGCCTAGAACAAGAGCTCTTGAACCGCATCATCAGTCAAGATCCCCAACTCAGGCATTCGACCGATTGCTTCTGAAGGGTCTTTTTCGAGTTCGAGTTGCAAAGACAGATCCTCTCGCGCGATGCCCGTCAACGCACAGAGGTCCTCTAGGTCTCCCTTATCCATTCCAATTAGAGGCGTGAAAACTGGCACGGCCTTGGTAGCGTCCTGCATCTGTGATTCAGGCAGGATCTCACCCACCACATCGGAGAAGACTATACCTCTGAACTTCTTCTGCCCTGCGAACTGCACACCCATCCTCCGTGCCAGATGCCGGCATTCCGCATAGCTTGGATTCTCTTCGACTTTACCTGCGAGTTGTCCGTCGAAATCCAGCAAGAAAGCTTTGTAGTTCGGTCGGGCGACGAATGCTCCTAGAATCCGCGCACACCGGAGTTGTCGTTCCTTCTCAAAAAGCGCCCTCTTCTGAGATATGGGAACCAGGAGCTCTACCAGGCATCCTCGTCGCATCATCGCATATGCGGCGAGAATCGACAGTGGCCCCGAGTCCAGTATCGCCAACATCTTCCACTGCGAGGAAAGCGGTAGCCCTCCTGGCCCCTGGAGTTTGCTTCGGTAGACGTAGGCACGGTCGCCCGCGAGGTCAACCAGTATGGTCACGTCTGGATGCCTAAGGTCGACCTTCGGGTTTCTATCATTCAAGGCACGGAGGACCTCTGAACCCCCCTGAACCTCAATGTCTCGCCTTGAGAGAGGGCTGGGCGAGGAACGGTGGGCTCTTATCGCGAAGGACTGTCCTTTCACAAGACTTTCCTCCGCGGCCTTGGTGATTGCCACATTAACATCATCCATTGAGGCTGGAAGGAGCGTTGCTGGCGCAGCATACGCGACGCCAAAGACCTTTGCGCAGCATCGAGCGGCAAAGGTTGCATCCCCGATGCCTCTTATCACGACTCTGGCAGCGTGTTTCTCAATGGAAAAACCTGCAAAACCTGCTTTAGCAAGCATGCTCCTTAGGTCATCCACAAGCCGATCCTCCAAGGTTCGTCGAACGGGCGAGCTCTTCAACGCAAACTCCGCTGACGCAACAATCACTACTGGTTCTGCTGAAACAGCCAACCCTTCCGAACCTACGTAGGCTGAGTATTAGCTGTGCTACTTAGCTTCAATGAGAATGAGGAAGAGGCTCGAAAAGAAAGAAAAAGGATAGGAGGATCGGCTTAGAAGTCACCGCCGCCCATTCCGCCTGGTCCGCCAGGTGGCATAGGTGGCCTGCCTCCCTTACCGCCCTTCGATGCAACTACGTCATCGATTCTCAGTATCATTGAGGCTGCTTCGGTCGCAGATTTCACGACTTGGAGCTTGACACGGAGTGGTTCTAGGACGTTTAGGTCATGCATGTTTTTGACTCCGCCAGCGAACACGTCAACGCCGTACCATTTGTTGTTAGGGTCTTCGTGTTTGGCTCGGAGGTCGACCATTACATCGATGGGGTCGAGTCCTGCGTTCTCGGCTAGTGCGAGTGGGACGCTTTCAATGGCGTCAGCGAATGCCTCAACGGCCAATTGCTCACGTCCACCTACTTTGACGGCATAGTCGCGGAGTTGTTTGGCTGTTTCAGCCTCTGGCGCTCCTCCGCCTGCAAGGATCTTCCCGTCTTCGATTGCGTCTCGTACCACGCAGAGTGCATCATGCAACGACCTTTCGGCCTCGTCGACTACGTGTTCTGTTCCGCCACGAACCACAACGGTGACAGCCATGGGGTTCTTGGCGTCTCTAACGTAGATGAGTTTGTCGTCTCCGATCTTACTTTCCTCAATAATCTTGGCTTCTCCAAGTGATGCTGAGGATAGGTCTTTGATGCTGGCGACGATCTTGGCGCCAGTTGCTTTGGCCAGTTTTTCCATGTCTCCGCTGCTGACGTTCTTGACTGCGGCGACGCCCTTCTTGGAGAGGAAGTGTAGTGCTACGTCGTCGATGGATTTCTCGCAGAAAACGAAGTTTGCTCCGCTTTCAACCACCCCGTCGGTCATTTCCTTGAGCATGCGCTCCTCTTCGTCTAGAAAGAGTTTCATCTGGTCGGGGCTGTTGATGTTAATTTTCGCATCGAACTCGGTCTTCTCGATCTCCAGTTTGGCGTTGAGAAGAGCGATTTTGGCGTTTTGGGTTCGTTTCGGCATTTGTGAGTGAGCTATTTCCTTGTCAATTACGATTCCTCGGACAAGTTCGGTTTCCTCCAAACTCTTTCCATGCTTCTTCAGAACCTTAACCAAGTCCACGTCGACCTTTGTCTTACCATCCTTAACCTCTTTGACTTGGAGGGCTCCGTCGACGGCGATCTTGGCCAGGTGGTCTTTGGCACCTGTGACCCCCTTCGTGCTCATGGCGGTCATGGCGATTCTTGTTAGAGTTTCCGCGTTGTTGATGTCGATCGTTTCACTGAGGGTGTCTAGAATTTCCCTGGCCTTATCGGCTGCTTTCTTGTACCCCTCGACGATAACGGTGGGGTGGACATCCTTGTCCAGCAGCGCTTCAGCCTTCTCCAAAAGCTCACCTGTTAAGACAACCGCGGTTGTCGTTCCATCGCCGACCTCATTATCTTGGGTCTTGGCAACTTCAACGAGCATTTTCGCTGCGGGATGCTGGACGTCAAGTTCTTTCATGATGGTAGCGCCGTCGTTTGTGATGACCACATCACCGATGCCGCTCACGAGCATCTTGTCCATGCCTCGTGGGCCGAGTGTGGTTCGGACGGTTTCAGAAACGACTTTGGCTGCGAGAATGTTATTGCGTTGTGCATCTCTGCCTTGCGTACGTTGAGTTCCTTCCTTGAGAATTAATACGGGGATATTTTGCTGGGACATTATTATTCACCGAATTGTTACTTGGGGTAAAATATCCTGAATATAAATTTACTGTCGGTAACGGCCGACTGGCCGCTCTGACCATTCGGAAGACCGCCCAGATGACATTGGACGACTGCTTAATCGGGTGATTCGCTATCCTCAAGCGCAAAATCTCGTTATGAAGTCCTTTGCAGTTCTCTCAGCCTGAAGAAGTGTTTCCTCGCTGATCCCGGGGCAACCACATACCATCAGCGTCATGCTTCTCGTTGCGCCCGTAACTTTGCTTTGGTCAGCGTCGCGATAGGGGTAAACGGCAATCAGCTTGTGGCTGTCCGAAACAACTATCTCTCCACCATTCAGCAGCATCGGCCTGTTCATGCCGATTCCGAGAAAATCTTCGCCAGCGTTGGCCGAGCGCATTAGCAGTGAGCCTTGAAGTTTCGATTCGTCGAACGCCGCTAGGGCGATACAGGTTGTGATTGAAGCCAGATTGTAAGCATCCACCAGCGTGTTAATTGTGGGGAGCGTTTTTCCAGCAAGAATACGGCGAATCAACGCCTCGGCGGCTGGTCGAATCTTGGTCGGGTCGATTCCCACTCTCCAAAAGAAGTCCCTGTACGCATGGATTATAGGTACATCCTTCAGTCTGTCAAGTGTATACTTGGCCTTTACGTCTGCTGTTACTTCTTGCTTCAGCTTCTCCAAATCAGGAGAAGTCTGCCTAATCACAAGATTTTGGAAAGAAGTCACCAGTGCCACCAGCCCTGCATGTTTTGCCATGAGAGAAGGCTCGACTTCGACCCTCAAACCAATCACGCCGAAATGCAAATGCATTGGATTAATCTAGCGACTGAACTCGAACAGCGTTCGGTCCGATGTTTTCTGCGCGTTTGTCGGCTCCGCAGGCTTTGGGGGGATTTCTCCGCCACGGAGCTCATCCAAAATAACAATTGACTCTCCTAATGTGACGTTGATTTGAATGGCGAGCTCCTGCGGAGATATGTCAGGTTTCTCCTTGAGCATGACGTCTTCGACATACCGTTTGTGGTTCTTGTACATAGTCAGCGCGTGTGCAGTGTCCACTAGCACTTTCCAGAGTTCCTCTTTGGTCATGGCTGATGGGGATTGTGACATTGCTGACCCAGGCGGTTATTGATGTGCAAAGTACACAGTGATCTTCTCAGATGAAACCTTGTCTACCCGGCCAAAACCGAACCTAACAAATTGCACAATTGACCCCTCAGGTTCGGCTCTAAATCCAGCCTCGGCTAGGCCGGCTTGGGTCGTGGCGTCGGGCAGAACCACATCAACAGACGCGTTTTCGCCTGATGGGACCCATTGCACTATCGGGGCTTCTCGAGCCTCTGCGGCGCCTTCACCGAGAAACTGTCCTACAGCCTCACTGTTCAAGAGTTTGGCTTTGATGTTGAAGAGGCCCATTAGGCGTATCGTCCTCTCCGATGAAAGCAGCGACCTATCAGAGCCTGCTAGGTACAATGTGGCTTCGCCGTTGCTCTCTTGCACTGTCAGCTTACGCGTTCCGCTTTCAGGGTGTTGAGGGTGCAGGGGCTGGTGAATGTCGTACGTTTTCGGTACCCCTATGACCTTGGTTTTGATTGGGTTTGGGGCGAAGAAGTATCTATGTGAGGTGGGGTCGATGAGTTTGCGGTTTTGTGAGTTGATGTTATCCCAGCTTATGGTCACGTCGACAGGTTTCGGGCCAATGTCCCAGATGAGCTTACGAATTGTCTCAGCTAGGTAGCCTCGCCTTCGCAATGCCGCGAGTGTACCTAGTCTTGGGTCGTCCACCCCTGAATATTCGCCTGTTTCGAGACCCTTCATGAGTTTCGACTTGCTCAGCGTCACGCCTTCAACCTTAAGCCTACCATAATGGACTGCCTCAGGATATTTCCAGCTCAGATGGTCGTAAAGGAACAACTGCCGGGCCATGTTGGTCAGATGCTCCTTCCCCCTTATCACGTGGGTAATCCCAAGCGCATGGTCATCAACCCCCGAAGCGAGGTTGTAGAGAGGCCAAACGCCATACTTCGAACCCACGCGGGGGTGCGAGTACTTGATGGTGTCTATCACCCTGAAAGCTGGCCAATCCCTCACTGCAGGGTTGGGGTGGGTCAAATCCGTTTTCACGCGGTACACCGCTCCACCTTCTCCGTAACCGCCCTTGAGCATCTTCTCCCAGCGTCGCTGTTGCTCAGCGGTTGTCAGGTCGCGGTCGGGGCAAGCCCTGTTCGTGTTGACCAGCTCTCGGAACTTTTCCGGTTGACACTCGCAAATGTAAGCGGCCCCTTTCGTCAGAAGAGTCTGGCCGACCTCATAGTACGTCGGCAACCGGTCGCTCTGAATGTATTCCTCATCCCACTCGCAGCCGAGCCACTTCAAGTCCTCTCTGATCATGTCGTAGTACTGAAGTTGGGCTTTCTTCAGCCTCGGGTCCGTATCCTCGAATCGAACAATGAACTTGCCCCTGTACATTCTCGCGTAGTCATGGCTCAAAATTGCAGCCCTAGCGTTGCCAACATGAAGAACGAAGTCGGGATTTGGCGCAAGTCTGGTCACAATCATCGAATATTTCTCGGCGTTTGGCAGCGGTGGAAGCTGCCTCTTCTCTTCAACCCGTTCCTTGTCAAATTCTTCAGGCCAACTCTGCCTCGCAGTTGCAGTGAGTTCCTCAAAGGATTTGGAGTTGATTTCTTGAACAACACGCTGAATTAGGGGAATCAAGTCCTTGGCTTGTTTGCGAAGTTCAGCGTTATCTCCAAGAAGGCTTCCGAGTACAGCGTTTGGGTCAGCCTTCCCTTCATGCTTGGCAGCGTTTAGCATAGCTGCCTTCCGAACTTTGACCTCAATCTCAGCCGACATACGAGTTGCTCTTGATTACGTTATCACAGTGTCCTAAAAGAAATGCTCGTCAATCGCATGCGCTGGATCGTCGGTGTCACTTGTGTCAGTCAATGACGCCCGTGATGGTAGCTACTCTGCGTGCAGCATCCTTCGTGAGTCCACTCTCACCAAGTATCGTGTACCGCTCGGGCCTGATCGAGTGAGCTTTTGTTAACGCTTCTAGAATGTATTCTGGGGCAATACCAAGCTCTTTAGCGGTAGTTGGCCCGCCGATTGTGTGCATGACTTCCTTGATCAGTTGCCAGTTTCCACCATGTAAGTAAGCGCACATAATCGTACCGACCCCGACCTGTTCTCCATGCAGAGCAGGCTTGGGCGCAATCATCGCGAGGGCGTGACTGAAGAGGTGCTCGGCTCCACTGCACGGGCGACTCGTTCCGGCAATGCTCATTGCAACTCCACAGCTAATCAGAGCCTCAACCAGGGTTCTTATCCCTGAATCTGAAATCGCCCGAATGCTACTCGCGTTCCGCATAACTAGACGCGAACTCATCAGTGCAAGTTCAGCTGCGTAGTCGCCGTAGTACTCGTTTTTGATTCGGTGCGCAAGCTTCCAGTCCCTCACCGCAGTGTATTTTGCGACTACGTCTCCACAGCCGCTGGCGATTAGCCGGTACGGTGACTTGGCAATAATTGACGTGTCGGCGACGATCGCTATTGGGGCGTGTGCTGCGTATGAGTAGGGTCGGTTTAGTCCTTTCATTGAAACGAGCGGGCTGGCGATGCCGTCATGTGAGGCGGCTGTGGGGACGCTCACAAACCTTCTTCCGGCCTTCATGCTGCTCAGTTTTGCGACATCGATGTCCTTGCCACCCCCAACGCCTACTACGATGTCTGGTTTGAGACGGCGAATTTCACGTTGAACTCGAGTGACCTGAGAGGTAGTAGCGTTTTCTGCAACGATAGTTGATGACTTGAATCCTGCACGTTTGAGCGAGTCTAAGACAATGTCTCCTGCGATCGAAATGACCTTATGTCCTGTTACGACCAGCGCAGGTCCGTGAAAGCCAAGCCGTGTGAGGGCCATACCGACCAAGGGAGCGACGTTGTCGCCAATCAAGACCTCGCGAGGCAGCTGCATGTAATGCGAATTGCGAGGAATCACGGGAATCATGTATTACACCAAAAAGAGCAACGATATGATCGTGATTGCCACAACCATTGGGAATAACGTAAGTGCAGTGAACTTCGAAATTCGGTATACCAAGCTCATTACTCGTCTTAGGGATTTGGTTCCGAGCGTGGTCACGGGAACCTGTCCGGAAACGACTCCGACCTCACATGCTTCCAGGTCACTCATGGCTTCGCGGCAGGTTGCCGTGATTTCATCAAGCAATTGCTGCCTGGGAACTACTTCACCAACTAAATGATAGCCGAGCCGTGCGTGAACTATGCCATTTACCATGTGGGTATCAGTAGTCATGACTTCTCCGTCGTCGAACCCGACACCCCTGACCCTTTCAAGAATTTCCTCTCGCAATCCCTTAACCATATTGTTCCCGTCTATGCTCACGTACGCGAAACGCTGCCCGTTTGCTTCGATCCCTACCACCGATATTCCGCCTGGGCCAAAACCATCCTTCAACTTGAAACCGTCGGGAACTTTCCTTGCCACACCGACTTTGAACGCGTTTGCTTCCTGCTCGGCGGACACTTGAAGAGAGGCCAGCGCGGCCTC
>Ga0208036_1001257_pt1 | contig 11313 bp, 10 predicted proteins | sample June2015DPH_11_1_2_FD_184706 | JGI IMG/M metagenome (GOLD analysis project Ga0208036, IMG submission 184706) | Peatland microbial communities from SPRUCE experiment site at the Marcell Experimental Forest, Minnesota, USA - June2015DPH_11_100... | ecosystem: Environmental > Terrestrial > Soil >...
GACTATAATTCCCGGCCTGCCCCAGCCACGTTCCGCTCGGGTCGAACAGCATTTCGGCCGCCCCGCCCGGGTACGCCCACTCCACCCGCTCCCCCAGGGCGTTGTAGGTGAAAGTGCGGGTCGACCCCCCATCGACCGTCACTACCCGTCCTTCCGCGTCCCAAGTGTAGTTGTGGCTGCCGTCGTTGGTCATGTTCCCCGCCGCGTCGTAGCTGGCCGAGGCGCTGCCAATGTTGGTGATCCGATTGGTGGAACTGCTGAACGTCACCTGCGGACAGTAGCCGGAGCTCCCCGTCGTGCAGCTCATGTTGCCGAATTGGCCGTTCGAGGAGTCCGAAGTGTAATTGTAACTCTGGCTGTAGGTCGAATTCCCGGTCGCCACCGCCGTCGCCGGCCGATTGACGCCATCGAAGGTATACGTCGCCGCGCGGCTGAGGCTCGTGCTCACGCTGTCCTGATACCAGTAGCCCATCACATTCCCATTGTTGCCCGCTCCGCTCGTGGGCACCGCGCTCGGGCTGGGACAGCTCGTGGGAGCCGTCCAGGTCGTATAGTAATTGTACACCAAGCAGTAGTCGGCGGAATTGTTGCTGCTCGTGCCCAGGTCGACCGTGGTCGCCTACATCGCAAAAAGCGCGACGTAGGCGTCACCCGCCGATTATGATAGGCTACCGTGCTAGCCCGTGCCAGGGAAGAGCCGCAGGCCGCAAAATCGGCGGCCCGCGCTACGGGGTCCGCGCTACTTGCTTCCGGCTCTTCTCAGGCGGTGCGGCAGGCGGCGGGCAGACAGGCAACGGCGAAGGATAGGCTAAGTGAATCCATTGCGGGCGATCGAACGTGGCGGGGGTTAGCTGAAGCTTGACCCGCGGCCCCGTTTTGGCCAGGCGTACTATGTAAGCGAATTTTGCCAGATCGTAGAGGGCCTTCGCTGCGTTCTGCCACTCCCACCGCATCGTGTCGCCGGCGTCGACTCCGAGATACGCTAGGTTCTCCCACCCGCCTCCACTCTCGTCGCATAGGCGGGCGAGGGGACTTTGCCACTCGCCGCTGGCTCCGGCGTCGCCTCCCGCCTCTGTATATGCGCCGCCCAGGCTGAACAAACGTATCTCCCTCCTAGTCAGTTCAGCCCGGACCCTTTTGGCCTTGGCACGGTCCCAGGTGTCTGGCATGCCGAATTCAAGAATAGCGTCGCCCGGCTGGGGCGAACCGAACCAACGCGTTGCTTCGAGAACCCCGTCCAAGAAGTCCGGCCCGTTGGCCCCGTCCGGAGCCAGTCGTGACAGGCTCGCCACGACCTCGCTGAGATCGGTCCTAGGCGAGCCAAGGCGGACCTCAATGTGCGGTCCTCCGGTCACCAGCAAGCCGAGGGAGTCTTCCGGCCGGGCCACCGACAGCACCGCTGCGAGCTCCGGCGGTGACGCAGAGGTCGTCCCCCCGATCCTCACGCCACGACCCCGCCAATTTCGATCGAAGGCTTCGAGTAGTACAATCCGGCGAGGTCCCTCATCCGCCTCGACCGAAAGTATCGGCACGTGATGAAAAGAGCCATCATGCGCTACAAATGCGCCGGCTGGAAGGTGGCGCTCGGGAACCAGGAGCGGTCCAAAGTAGTAGTGGCCCAAAGCCACCCCAGGGGCGGTGGCTGGCAATTCGGTCCTGACGCTTGTCACAACCGTGCAGGCTGGGTCCTGCGCTGGTGCATGGCCGCTAGCCAAAAGCGAAAGTAGGAAGGCTATTGAGAATCGCATATGAAAGCCTATTGGCCTCTAAACCATCCGCCGGGCAGCGAAACCGGAACGGGGCCGTAGATTCGCCAAACTGAAAGGACCTGACCGGCGGAGACGTCGACGATGCTTGCGGTCCCCACGGGGCCGATTCCCCACCCAACCGCGGACTCCCCGGGCGACTGCGCCGTCGCGGCTCCCGGATTCGGGACCCAACCATAGCCTCCCACCGCCAGCGCCTGCAGCTGCGCTGCGTATGCATCTTTCTGCGATTGCGTGGCGGAGTCGAAAGGCTGGAGCACGGAGCTGGTGTTGGTCAGCGTGCTCCAGACCAGATCGCTGAAACCTAGGCTGCCCGTGCTGGTTGATGTCCTGCCGCTGGAGTCGGTCACAGCGGAGCCCGGTGGGGCGGTCCAGTACACCCCGCTGCTCGGGTCTATGGCGTCGAATTCGTCGCTCCCGTTTGCCCAAAAGGAGGCCAGCGCGCCCTGGTTGCAATAACCCATAGCCCCACTATTCACGCAGATCCCGGCCACGCTCGGGCCCGCGAAACCCTCAAACATCTCGCCGCCGTAGTACTGGTCGGCGCAGACCATGCCCCCACAGGTGTGCGCCGGCCTCTTAGCGCAGGGATTGGTGCTCATCAAAACGTAGCCGGGCGGTGCCACACACGGCGCCTGGCTCTTCAGCCCCGGCGGGTCGATGGCGCTCGTCGGATTGTTTATCACATACGCATAACGGTTAAGGGACTGAGGGTTGGTGATGTCGCCGGCGAGCGGGTCGGGGGAGAGCCAGCGGCCGAGGTCTGGCATCGAAGTATCAGACGACATTCGGAGATGTTCCAATGTTGTGATGACGCCGCACGCGCCGCCAGAGCGTTGCGCCGGCCAACCACAGACCCGAGTAGATCACGCAGTTGAGGACCAAGGCCAGCACCAAAGGCAGCGGTGTTCCAAGGCCCGGCGCCGGTTTTCCGAGCAGCGGTGCGACAACGTAAAAGCCCGGCAAGAGCGGGAAGCAAACGAGAGCTTCGAGATACGGCGCCTTCAACCCCCGCCCGACGCGCAGGAAGAGCAGGGCGAAATATAGGACGCCTAGCACAACTTGGCCATACCCGACGACCAAGATTGCCCGGAGGGGTTTGCGACCGAGATCGAGCCAATTACTATCGGACATCAAGATCTCCCGAAGCAGCCATGGCGCGGCTCGCCGGCCCAGCTCGTTCCATTGTGCGTCCCCATCTTTTCGGATTTCTCATCGTCTATGCGTAATTCCCGTCCACATCGACACTTTCCTTGCATCCAGATGGCATATACCCCGATAAGTATGGTCGTCCAGTCACCCACCCATCCCGAGCATAAAGCCGTACATGCATAAGCCTAGAAGTGTAAGCCACCATGCCAGCAGCAGGCCCGCGTCAACCATCAGGCTCTTTCGCGTGGACTGCAGGCGTTCCGTCCCTCGAGATCTCTTGACAGCTCGCCTTATGAGAAGAACCGTGGCGACCAGGGTCGAACCTACGGCCCACAACTGCAGCCCTCCAGACAACAATTGATCTGCCCCGCTTCTCCTGACTGCATCGAGCAGCCTCTCCTCGGTCGTGGGGCTTAGCGGCCAGGCAAAAAGACCGAGAAGACAGAAGTTAATCAGGACGATGACTCTTATTAGCGTGGAATCTTCCATCAGAGTGGAACCGAAACCCTTCTCAGAGGAAGGAGCGGATATAGAGGTGCTCATCAGCTACCCCCTAACGAGCAATGGCTCTGGAGGTCGTTAAGGAGGTTCTTCCATGTGGAGTTTTCACCTGGCTCTATGCTCCACCCAAGTATGTACTTGGTGAATTTACTTGAATAGTTCGCGCTCGCCGTGATCGAGAAAGTGACGTTTGCATTGCCAGCGTCAGTCGCGATGAAGGCTACCGTGCCATTGAAGTAGTGGTGCGCAGGGTCGGTGGTGAACACCCAGGCGTTCGGCGTCTGCGCTGTTACTGTCACTCGGAGGTCGTTGACCGGCGCCATGCCGCCTCCCGCAGTTGTCAGCCCCGGGAATATATCGTACTGCTGGCCCAACTGAAGGGGGGCCGACGGGAAGTCCGCCGCGAAGGGCAGGCTCCGATTGTCGGCGAACTGTCCCATGTTATTCTGCACCGAGGACATCAACTGCGTGGCGCTCTGGGTGCAGGGGAAGGTCTTCCACCATGTATGAGAGATGTCCGGTGCGCTCCCGCCGCCCGCGCCGCGACCGTGGACATCGGGGAAGTAAATCAAAACGGGATCATCAGCACGATCCCCGCCGCCACCGCCGCCCCCGTTGTCAGGAGGGTAGGGGGCTGACACCGTGGTACAAATGACAAACGGAGGGCAGTCCCCCCAAAGTCCCAGAGGGTCCACGAAGCTCGTCGGGTTATTCATCACATACGCGTACCGGTTAAGGGACTGGGGGTTGGTGATGTCGCCGGCGAGGGGGTCGGGGGAGAGCCAGCGGCCGAGGGTGAAGTTGTACTGTCGGAACGCGGTGATATCCGTATTGCTGCCGAGGTCGCGGGCCGGCAGGCTGGCGAAGTTATACCCATAGCCGCTGAGCGGCTCCGCCCACACTGTCCCGAAGGGGTAAAAGGCCATGTCTTCCACCACTGACCCGTCGTGCTTGGTCTGCATGGCAGTCGATCCCACACTGTTGAAGTGCTGGAAGTAGGTCTCGCCGCCGCCGTAGAGCACCGCGTGCCCGCCCCCGAAATTCACCAAACTATAAACCCCGCCCCACCCCAGCCACGCTCCGCTCGGGTCGAACAGCATCTCGGACGCCCCGCCCGGGTACGCCCACTCCACCCGCTCCCCCAGGGCGTTGTAGGTGAAAGTGCGGGTCGACCCGCTATCGACCGTCACTACCCGTCCCTCCGCGTCCCATTGACAGGTGTGCGTGTTGTAGCCGGTGCCGTCCCCGGTCATGTTGCCCGCCGCCATCGTAGGTGTAATTGACACTGGCGGCGGACGTTTGCCGCCCTTCGGCATCGTAGCTGTACACCCCCTCATTGGTCATGTTTCCGGTCGCGTGAGAAATCTTCGCCAGCATTTTATCGGATTATCGGGTCGATCGTGAAGAGACAAGCCGCGCGTGATCACGAGCACCCTATCCACCTCACGGGCTTTTGCACGGGGGCAGGTCTCCGGGATACAGGACATCCATCGGCACGAGCAGGCCCTTTTGGGATTCTGGCGACAAGCTGATCCTGAGGTGCCCTGTAACAGAGCTCAGCTCGAGCACGTTGTACTCAGTGATGGAGTTGTACATCCGCTCCGCAATATCTCTTAGCTGTTGGAGGCGGGCATCCCGGAGCTCGTACCCATTTTCTTCCGTGTTTTCCAACACAGCTTCACCACCTGTTCTGCTGGCCAGGGAGAACATCCCGTCAGCGACCTCGGCGCTGGTCACGTCCGTCCCAAACGTGGGGCCCCAGATGGCAGTCGGCCCCAACTGGAAGCCGAAAAGCCGGACACGATCTGCACCCAGCGCCTTGCGGACCCTGGTAACGCTAGCCTTGTGCCTGCCCTCGATACGCATCGCTAAGAGGAAGATTGTGTCTCCCGGCCGCTGCGTCTGTAACCAAGTGCTCGCTTCCAGCAGGGCATCGGGCACCCCTTCGCCGTCGGATTTTCCCTGAATTGAGCTGTCAAGCTTTTCAGCCGCCGCCTGGATCGTGTCGCGGGGTGCGCCGAGGAGGACCGTAACACGCGGACCACGGGCCGTGAGCAAAGCAAACGAATCCTCGGCGCGCGCTTTTGAGAGAATGTCCGTGATCACCGCCGTTTCGATCTTTCGTGCTACTGAGTTCGTCTCCTTCCCATTGTCCACGACGAAGACAATTCGGCGGGGGCCGCGGTCGATAGTGACGGAACGTACTGAAATTGGATGGTTTTCGTCGCGAGCAAGAAAGGCCTTCGCCGGCAAGTCTAGCACCACCTTCGACGCGTGAGGCGCGGCATACCCGAGCTGCCCCATGTCCAGAAGGCCGGGCTTGGCGGGTCTTCCTCCGCGGGAAGCTTGCTTCCATGCAAGTGCCCGATCGACGAACTCCTTCGGAAACGAGGATGAATCAAACGCCAGCACCCTAACAGGGACCGTGCAGGGCTGCTGCGCCAGGCAAGCAGTGCCTATTAGAGCCAGAAGAACAAGAGCATAGATGCACCCAATAGAACGCGCAGAGAAGTCGGGCCGGGTCCACGCTGCGTGCTTGTCGCTTGGCATAAGGACTCCTTTTGTGAGAGCGGCGAGCACCGGTGCCGCTCGCTCTGACCCCATGGCAGTGCATGTCTCGTCTATCAAAATAATCCTAGGCCGAACCTCCAAACCCGGAACTCAAGAGGCCCATCATGGTCCACGGAAAGACCAAGTTTAGTGCGGGTGCGGGTTCGTAATGTAGATGGTGAGCACCCCATCTTCAAAGGACGCAGTTACGTTCCCATACCAGTTGAAGGAGTTGAGACTCCCATTCAAATAGGACAAGTTGGAGTCCGCGCCAAAATAGTTAAAACCGGTTCGGGGATCCGTGCTGTAGACCGTTGAGAGGAAGTTAGTTCCCTGCATTGGCGTAAGGCTCTCGGCGAAACTCCCCCAGGCAGCGCTCTGGGTTCCGCTGGAAGTCATGATGGTGCCGTATCCGGATATGGGTGCGTATTTCCCCAGGATCCCGGAGTCTCTAAAGCCCTCGGCTTGCATCCACGCGCCTGCGTCAAATGTAAACGAGCCCGTTCCGGTAGAGGACCTGCCGCTCGAGTCGATCTGCGTCTGGCCGGCCGGGGTGAAGGACATTCCATTCGCTTGCGCGGTCGCGTCAAACTCGTCGTTTCCATTGACAATCAAACCTAGAGCACCTTCGTTGCAGTATCCTAAAACACCGTTAGTGAGACAGATATTCTCCCCTTGGTAGCCGACATACCCTTCGAAGAGGGAACCTCCGTAGTACTGATCGGCGCAGACCATGCCCCCACAGGTGTGCGCCGGCCTCTTAGCGCAGGGATTGGTGCTCATCAAAACGTAGCCGGGCGGTGCCACACAGGGCGCCTGGCTCTTCAGCCCCGGCGGGTCGACAAAGCTCGTCGGGTTATTCATCACATACGCATAGCGGTTAAGGGACTGAGGGTTGGTGATGTCGCCGGCCAGCGGGTCGGGGGAGAGCCAGCGGCCGAGGGTGAAGTTGTACTGTCGGAACGCGGTGATATCCGTATTGCTGCCGAGGTCGCGGGCCGGCAGGCTGGCGAAGTTGTATCCATAGCCGCTGAGCGGCTCCGCCCACACTGTCCCGAAGGGATAAAACGTCATGTCCTCCACCACCGACCCGTCGTGCTTGGTCTGCATGGAGCTCGATCCCAGACTGTTGTAGTGGTTGAAGTAGGTCTCGCCGCCGCCGTAGGTCACCCCGTGCCCGGCCCCGAAATTCACCAGACTATAATTCCCGGCCTGCCCCAGCCACGTTCCGCTCGGGTCGAACAGCATTTCGGCCGCCCCGCCCGGGTACGCCCACTCCACCCGCTCCCCCAGGGCGTTGTAGGTGAAAGTGCGGGTCGACCCGCCATCGACCGTCACCGCCCGTCCTTCCGCGTCCCAAGTGTAGTTGTGGCTCCCGTCGTTGGTCATGTTCCCCGCCGCGTCGTAGCTGGCTGAGGCGCTGCCAATGTTGGTGATCCGATTGGTGGAACTGCTGAACGTCACCTGCGGACAATAGCCGGAGCTGCCTAAGGAGCAGCTCATGTTGCCGAATTGGCCGCTGGAGCCGTCGGAGGTGTAATTGTAACTCTGGCTGTAGGTCGAGTTGCCCGTCGCCGCAGCCGCCGTCAGCCGATTGACGCCATCGAAGGTATACGTCGCCGTGTGGCTGAGGCTCGTGCTCACGCTGTCCTGATACCAGTAGCCCATCACATTCCCATTGTTGCCCGCTCCGCTCGTGGGCACCGCGCTCGGGCTGGGGCAGCTCGTGCGAGCCGTCCAGCTCGTGAAATAATTGTACACCAGACAGGAGTCGGCGGAATTGTCGGCGCTCGTGCCCAGCTCGATCATCCAAGGCTGGAGGCCGCAGCGCGGGCCCCCGCGCCCTTGGGGTCCGCGCCTCTTCTCTGCCAATGATCGCCCGCCGCGTCGTAGGTCGTTGATTCCATATCATAGGCTACCGAGCTAGCCTCTGCCAGGAAAGAGCCGCAGACCGCAAAGACGGCGGTCTGCGCTACGCCTGTGCGGCCCGCGCTACTTGCTGTTGATGATCAGCGCCCCGTTGCCAAAGGCATCGTAATATTCGTCTAGCGTACCCCCGTAGCCTATCGCCGATCCCGTCCGCTCCACTCGCTGTCCAAGCGCGTTATAGATGTGCGTCGCTATCGCCGATCCGCCCGAGGGAGACGAAACCGAGGTCACGCGGCCCCCGCGTCCCAGGTATAGCCTCGCGTCGCGTAGCCGGTCCAATCCTGCGTCGTGTTCCCCGCCGCGTCGTAGGTAATCCCAGTGCTTGAGCCCGAGATTTGGCTGATTCGGTTCGTCGCTGTATTGTAGCGCAAGGCCCGCGCCTTGGCCCCTTCGCGCTGCTCAGGGCAAGCTTTGTCGCCCCTCCATGTATTGACGCTGAATGCACCCGACGACAGAAACACATCTGGAAATCCCGCAGGGCTACATGGCTAGCCCTGCGCTACGGACTCCCGGCCGCGCAGGCCGGCGGTCACTTTGTCTTCTGGCCCTCTGCCGACGTAGCGGCGGTCGGCGGCGGGCAGACGGGCAACGGGCTTGGGTAGCTGAACGCCCTGAACCTCTGCGCTGCCGGCGTAAGCTGAATCTTTACGTGCGGACCCGTTCTTGGGAGGCGGAGGACGTAGGCGAAGGCCGCCATATCGTACAGGGCCTTCGCCGCGTTCTGCCATTCCCATAGCATGTCGTCGCGCGCGTTAGGGCCCAAATAACCGATCTCCTGCCACCCGCCGCCGGTCTGCTCGCATAGAGTACCCATGGGGCTCTCCCACGCTCCGCTCAAGCCGTCATCTCCCCCGAGCGTGTCATAGGCGCCGCCCAGACTGAACAGCCGAATCCCCCGGCTGACCAAGGCGGTCCGAAGCTGTGAAGCCTTTGACTTGTCCCAACGCCAGCGGCGGATCCCACCGAACTGGAAGATCGAGTCACCAGTTTGCGGTGACCCGAACCAGGTGATGGCCTCCAAAAGTCCGTCGAACAAATCGGGCCCCTCTAGCCCATCTTGGTCGGGGCGCGACAGGGCTTCGATCCCAGCTCGGAGCGCATCACGGCTTGACCCGAATCGAACTTCCACGCGCGGCCCTCCGACTCTCAGCAGGGCAAACGAATCCTGCGGCCGAGCCGCGGATAGAACAGCAGTGATCTCCGGTGGAGGGCCCGGTACTCGCCCGGCCACACCGCGCCAAGGGTCACCAATTGATGTTTCCACCATGACAATGCGACGGGGTCCTTCGTCGGCCTCGACGGAAACTATGGGCACTCGATGGAATAACCCATCGTGAGCGACAAAGTCACCCGGAGCCAAACGTCGATCTGGGACCACCAACGGCCCCGGCAGGTACTTGCCGCCCCGCGGTATTGGCTCAAGCGGGTATGGCATTTGAAGCTTTACTACGTTTCCGACGACAGTGCATGGCGCCTGCTGCGCATGAGCGGCGTTGATCACCGAAATTATAAATAGCAGGCTTACGCAGAGCCGCATTTTCTTGTTTCCATACCTTCCTGGCCAGGACGCCCCAACCCACGCGGCCCGCGCCCACGCCGGTGCCGGGCCTACGGCCCGGAGGGCGAAGGCAATTTCGACCACGGCCACTGGAATATTGGAAAGGAGATGTCGAACACGGGGATATAAATCGTGTCGATCAATACTGGGACCGGGCCAAACGCAGTCACGCCTGGGCCGCGGCTGCTTGCATCGGGCGTGCTCGGCCCGAACAGGTAGTTGCCAGAAAGGAGGGCCTGGATCTGCTGCGCCTTGGCGAACTGCATCTTCAGACCCGTCGTATCGGTTGCGGGTCCCAAGAATTCGAGCACATTGCTGGTGCCCGTGGCCTCGCTCCACAACGTGTCGCTGAAGCCGAGGGTGCCGGCGCTGGTTGATGTCCTTCCGCTGGCGTCGGTCACAGCGGAGCCCGGAGGGGCGGTCCAGTACACGCCGCTGGCGGAGTTAATGGCGTCGAATTCGTCGCTCCCGTTGGCTGAGAATGGAATGTTCGCGCTCTGGTTACAGTAGCCCAGTTTCCCATTACTCAGACAGATGGGGACTTGCGTGCCGGCCAACGAGCCAAAATTGGCGAACAATGCGCCGCCGTAATACTGGTCAGCGCAGACCATCCCATAGCAAGGAGGCGTGTGCTTGGTCCCTTGACAGTTGTTGTTGCCGGGTGTGGGCTTGCAGGAGTCCAGCCCAAGGGGATCCACCAAGCTCGTCGGGTTATTCAGCACGTAGGCATAGCGGTTGAACGACTGCGGATTGGTAATATGGCCGCCCAGCGGGTCGGGGGAGAGCCAGCGGCCCAAAATGAACGAGTAGTGGCGGAAGGTGGTGATATCCGCATTGGTGGCGACGTCGCGGTACGGCAGGCTGGCAAAATTGTAACCATAGCCGTTGAGCGGTTGCGCCCACACGGCGCCGAAGGGGTAAAAGGCCATGTCTTCCACCACTGACCCGTCGTGCTTCGTCTGCATGGTGGTTGAACCCAGGTTGTTGGCGTGGACAAAGTAGGTCTCGCCGCCACCGTACACCACCCAGTTGCGGCCGTTGAAACGGACGAGGCTGTAGGCGCCGGCCGTCCCCAGCCACGTGCCGCTGGGGTCGAACAGGTGCTCGTCGGCGCCTCCGGGATGCGCCCACTCGGCCCGCTCGCCCAGCGCGTTGTAGGTGAAGCTCCAGGTCGAGCCGCTATCCACCGTCGCCGCCCGTCCTTCCGCGTCCCAAGTGTAGGTGTGGCTCCCGTCGTTGGTCATGTTCCCCGCCGCGTCGTAGCTGGCTGAGGCGCTGCCAATGTTGGTGATCCGATTGGTGGAACTGCTGAACGTCACCTGCGGACAATAGCCGGAGCTGCCTAAGGAGCAGCTCATGTTGCCGAATTGGCCGCTGGAGCCGTCGGAGGTGTAATTGTAACTCTGGCTGTAGGTCGAGTTGCCCGTCGCCGCAGCCGCCGTCAGCCGATTGACGCCATCGAAGGTATACGTCGCCGTGTGGCTGAGGCTCGTGCTCACGCTGTCCTGATACCAGTAGCCCATCACATTCCCATTGTTGCCCGCTCCGCTCGTGGGCACCGCGCTCGGGCTGGGGCAGCTCGTGCGAGCCGTCCAGCTCGTGAAATAATTGTACACCAGACAGGAGTCGGCGGAATTGTCGGCGCTCGTGCCCAGCTCGATCATCCAAGGCTGGAGGCCGCAGCGCGGGCCCCCGCGCCCTTGGGGTCCGCGCCTCTTCTCTGCCAATGATCGCCCGCCGCGTCGTAGGTCGTTGATTCCATATCATAGGCTACCGAGCTAGCCTCTGCCAGGAAAGAGCCGCAGACCGCAAAGACGGCGGTCTGCGCTACGCCTGTGCGGCCCGCGCTACTTGCTG
>Ga0208036_1001258_pt1 | contig 11293 bp, 9 predicted proteins | sample June2015DPH_11_1_2_FD_184706 | JGI IMG/M metagenome (GOLD analysis project Ga0208036, IMG submission 184706) | Peatland microbial communities from SPRUCE experiment site at the Marcell Experimental Forest, Minnesota, USA - June2015DPH_11_100... | ecosystem: Environmental > Terrestrial > Soil >...
ATTGCTCAAAAAAAGGGTTTATGGGCTGAATTCCGCTTAACAACTTGGGGAGCAGTCTTAACATTAGTTTGCGTATTTCTGCCTTTCAAAATGATTTCACCCGGTGCAATGATGATCGCTGGTACACCTAATGGTGATGAGATAGTCAAGATTTCCCTTGCTGGACCAGTCACTAACATCATTTTCTCAAGTGCACTTCTTGGATTAGCGTTTGCTTTACCATCAAGTTCGTATGTTGGCATGCTGTTTTTTGCCGCTTACATCAACGCTTTCATGGCAATCTTTAATCTGATTCCATTCGGAATTTTGGATGGCTACAAAATTTTCAGTTTTAACAAGAAGGCTTGGGCTTTAGCTTTCATTCTAAGCCTTGTTCTCACAATAATTACAGTCATTATTATCTTTTAAAAAAACAAGAATCAAGATTTTTTAACGAAAACCAAGATTTAAAAAAGATTTTTGGTGTGTATTTAGCTGGTGCTTTTAGTCCACGTAATTATTGTGTTATGCTTTTAGCATTCTTATTTCGATAGTAAATAGTACTCTCCCTCCCCTTTCTGGAAGAGCTTGTTTTGGATTGCTTTTTTGGTTTAGGGTTTGAATTAGCGTTAGGCTGCAGTATTTTTGGTAAATTTGGTATATAAAGGGGAAAAAGGCATTGAAGAGTGCTTGCTTGTGAGCCTGCAATGTTTAAAACCAAATTGCAAACAGGTAAATCGAGCTGTCCTAAATACACATAAATTTTAGAACTCTTAAACGGGAAAAGTGGTTAAAACTTTAATTTTAGATGAGTTCAATTGTCACGTGGACTTCTTCGGGCACACGGATGCGCATGATTCTACGCATAACTCGCTCTTCCGAGTCAATGTCGATTAATCGTTTGTGAATGCGCATTTCCCACCTGTCCCACGTGGCGGTTCCTTCACCTGATGGTGCTTTTAGAACTGGCACTCGCAATCGTTTTGTAGGCAATGGTACTGGACCGTTGATTTTCACGCCTGTCTTCTGTGCTATGCTCTTCAGTTCTCCGCATACCTCTTCAAGTTTGCCGTAATCTGTGCTTGTGAGGCGTATTCGCGCTTTTCTTACCATTTTGGTCCATCAATCCAATGTTTTGCCGTTTAATATATGTTGGTGACTCCTTAGATTTAAGCGGAACATAAAAACCTATCGACGCACAAAAAAAGGTATAGCGGAAATTCTACGTTTATAGCTTGTAATTCACTCTCAAATGTAATTTATAACTTTGCGCTTCTGAGGGCACCTATCTTTTTTGACGCAAATTTACTAACAAAAAAGCCTACCCTACTCCCTACCCGCACTTTACAATAGTTTTCACTGGCTAAAGTGCGCCTATCTCCCTATCCTCTTTTTGCTACCCAAACGACCCGACAAAAATAGTCCCCATATCCCATAGTTACTGAAAGAATAATCTTGGTCTCTTTATCGACTTAAGAAAACAAACATTAAGTGCTGATTCGTTTTCTAATTGCTTCGTACTGTTCGGGCGTGAACACTTCTTCTTCACATGCGGGACATCTAAGTGCCTTTACGTTATGCAGTATAACACCGTCAAGTTCAAAGTCAAACTCGACTTCGACGTATTCAACGCAACATGTCGGACAAAGTAAAGCACTTGCCCTAATGCTTCTCGGTTTATTCGGTGAATTTTTTTCCAAGCTCTTCTGCCCAAGCCTCTACCTTAGCCAAGTCCGTGTTGTCTGACACGGTTTTGCCGAGGATTTTTATGCGTCCGCCGAAGGCTTCCGTAGCTACTGCGTTAATGTTTGGATATTTAGATAGGGTGTTTTCTACAAATTTGATTTTTGCTTTTTCGTAGCTTCCAGGCGTCCCAGCCTCAGCCGAGGAAACAAAAAAAGCCACCCGTTTACCGCTGAGGTCGCTTTCAAGAAACTTTAACGTTTTATCGTAAACTTTGCCAACTCTTACGCCTCCACCGATAACTACGCTCTGATATTGTGCTATGTCGGGGACTTTTTGCTCTTTGAGGTCAACCAAGTCAACTTCTAACTGATATTTGGAACGCAAGACGTCGGCAATTTTTCTCGCTGCCTCTTCAGTAGCTCCACCCTTAGTCTCATACGCTATAAGAGTCTTGTTTCCATCCATTTTTTAAGCACTTCCATGCGACTCTTCAATCGGCGCAATTCTAGTGCCGCAGTTATTGCAGAAAACTGAGCCATTAGGATTCTTTGTGCTGCACTTCGGGCAAGCAACAGTTTCTGGCGCCGCAGGTTTTTGCTGTAGGTTCTCTTTTGCTTTCTGGATGGCCGAGTGCGTTTCTCGCGCGGCAATATTGAATGCTTTCTCAAGCTCTACTCCCACACTATAAAAAGCATCCCGCAACTCGTCAGAAGGATAAACAGCGTTTGCAGCTCTACCTTTCGCGGTCTTAAGGCCGCATTTTGGGCAAAAATATGCGTCATCAGCTATTTTTTCGCCACAGTTAGAACAGTTAGCCAAACTCATTCACCATAAATATCCATGTTGTATTGCAAATTTAAGCCTTTACTGATTTATGCAATTAGATAAAAAAAAGGTATACGAAAAAAGTTAGGTAAGAAGGGCTGAGAAGGCTCTGAATGAAATGAATAGACATTTGCATTTTTTTCTCCTAAATCGAATGCTTAATAAATGCCCAAGGCTTCAGCAAACCTTCTTTTGTGCAAATAAGAAAGCAGTTGCTACCATTTTTCAGATCAGAATGTTGATATATACTGTTGTGGCGTTGGCCACCTGTCGGGGATTTTCCTTGCGCTTGCCTCGATTTTTGTTACACCGCAAATTCTGGCGATTTGATCTTGGATGCCGAATGAGTGCGCCATATCTCTTATCATCGCTGACAATTGCAGATCATAATCACCGATAGTTTTAATAATTATGATTACGTCAGGTATTTTCGCAAGTGACTCGACTACTGTATCAGGCAAGCCGTTGGAAGTCGTAAAAGCTATGTTGAAGTCTAATATCGAGGTATATCCAATTTTATTTGGGTTTATTTGGATTGAAACCTTTATTGCGCCCTTTTCCCTGAGTTTATGATACCTTTTTACGACCGTGTCGGTTGATAATCCTATTTCTTTGGCAATTTTAGTAAACGAGACACGCCCGTTCAACGTGAGTTTTCCTACTATTTGCTTGTCTAAGTCGTCAATTGTAATTTCATCGGCCGGCATACGGATTGCCTTCTTTGAATTCGGTTGATTGCTTTTGTTGGCGTCTTTCAGAGTGCCCGTGAGGTTCAAGTTTTCAGGGATGTTTCTAACGCCAGTCCAAATATAAGTTTTTAAACCCATAGTGGGAAGCTTTCGTTTAATTACCTGCTTCACATGATCCAATTCATTTAGGTCCCTTAAAGTTGCAATCGCTCTAACATTGTAAACACTGTTATACTGCCCGTAAGCACGCACCTCAGTTATTTTTCCTATAAATTCCATAACCTGTTCCATCTGCTGAGCCTCAACACTGATAAGCAGAGTTGCAAGCGCATCATAGCCGAAGTGACCAAAATTCATCTGGATAGTTGCCCCTTTAATTATGCCTTTTTTTTCCATCGCCCTGCAGCGTTTCCAAACTTTGTTTTTTGATACTCCGCATTCTTTTGCTATTTTATCGTAACCTGTCCGCCCGTCTGCAAGCAGATTTTTAAGTATCCTTGAGTCAAGCTCATCGATTTTAGGCACGCAGTTTTCCCTTTTGTAAAGCTTATGCGAATTTTTGAGATTTAAAATTTCTTATTTTCTTGGAATATTTTGATTAAAAATGCAAATTTCTTTAATTTTTGGCTACTTTGACGACTAGATAGGATCTTGTTTAAAAAGTTGATATGCATTGGCGCGGGGTTGGCCATTTGTCTAACACTCTCACCACTTCCATGTCCATTCTCAATATTCCTTGAATTTTTCCAAGCTCTTCTTGAATTGAAAGCAATTGGTCTGCATCCTGTATCATTGCCCATATTTGCAAGTCGTAGTCTCCTGTTGTTTTCATGATGCTTATGATATCAGGTATCCTGCTGATTTTCTCAATAACTAAGAATGACTTTTCATGCGAGGTGACAGTAAAAAAAAGGCACAAAGCTTGATATCCAATTTTGAGAGGGTTAACTTGAATTGTGACTTTTAATACACCGTTTTTCTTTAGTTTTTCATATCTCCTTTTAGCAGTATCAGAAGAGATTCCTATTTCTCTACCGAGCGTCTCCATAGACACCCGTCCGTTCTCAGAGAGTTTATCCGCTATTTTTTGATCAATTTGATCGATAACCATGGTTTGAGGATGGCGTTGTTTCTGAGTCTGCGTCTGATAACTGATTGTTTCCTCAACATTCTTCCTGTTATCAGGAATTATTGCCAAGTTCTCGTTCATTTCTTTAACACCTGTCCAGATTGCAGTTTTCATTTCCAAGACCGAAAAATGCCTTTTAATGGCGTCTTTGATGTCGTTCAATTGTTCAAGCGTTTTAAGAATTGTAATAGCATCTATATTCCCTTTTGCCCCTCTACTATAGAAGCTATAAACCTCTGGCATCTTCTGCAAGTACCCGATAAGTTGATCTGCTTGTTGTGAGTCAACATTGATTAAGATGTGTGCTACTGCTTTGTAACCAAAACTTTTATAATTAATGTGTATTGTTGCGCCTGTAATTATTCCCATTTCTTCCATTTTGCCAAAATTTTTCTTAACACTTTCCTTTGTTTCGCCTATTTTTTTGGCAATTTCGCTATCAGTTTTGCGTCCATCGGCCAATAATTCTTTCAGAATTTTGGCTTGAACTACACTTACTTGCTCGTGTAAGATTAATGTCCCTCGTTGACGTTCATGGTACTTTTTTCATATTTAAATTAATCGCACATTTTACATTTGTGGTTTATTGTATCATTTTTGTAATTATTTGTAAAACTTATGTTTTTGCCTTTTTTTGTAAAAAATTGCAATTTTATTTGAGTTTTTTGTTAATTTTGTAAAGTTTTAAATATAAAATAGAGAGAGAAGGCTTGATTACAGAAAAAGGAGAATAAAAATGAAAACCATAAGAAAATCTGGAAAAATCAAAGTATTAACCGCAGTTACGCTGATTCTGTTGATGACTATGTCCGCTTTTGCTTTCACTCCGCCGCCAGTTAAAGCGCAAGCATCTTCGTCGTCAGCAACTATCTACATGTTCATCACTGCAACCAACGCCGGGCTTGGCCAGAACATGCAAGTTGTAGTCTTTATGAGCTCAGTCACGCCAGATGCTGTTGAGAACACAGGTTCACGATGGCAAGATATAACAGTGAACATAACAAGACCTGATGGAACCACCGACTCGAAGTATTTCGCCTCGCTTGATGCGGTTGCTTCAGATTTCTTCTACTATAATGCATCTATGGTCGGCACCTACTCATTCCAAGGAAGCTTCCCAGGACAGACAATCCAGCCATTCTACAATGTAATGACTACAATGTCTTCATTAGTGCCAATAGTATACGGCCCTGCCAAAAGCGCCGTAGTTACTGTTAACGTTACAACAACACTAGCACCCGCACCCGTCAGCATTCCGTTTCCCACTGCTTATTGGACACGCCCAATAAGCGCAATAAATAACAACTGGTGGTCAATATCCAGCAATTGGCTCTTGCCAGGCTGGGATACGATGATGCGACAGTTCGACCAGGGCAGCGCATACGACAGGTACACGACAGCGCCAAACAGCGCCCACATCCTATGGACTAGTCCATTGACCTTCGGCGGTCTCATAGGAGGCGAGTTCGCTGGAGCAGCTTTCTATAACGGAATGTCTTACGAGCAGTACTTTAAGCCACCCGTCATCATAGATGGCCGCATATACTACAACACCATCGTTGCAAATGAACCGACAGCGGAAGGAACCTTTGGCGGCGTCAACGGCTACACCACCGTAACCCAAGAATCTCAATCTAGCATCACATGCAAGAGCTTAGAAACTGGACAAACGATAATGACCATACCTAATGCTTCACTGGGCTTCGGTCAAATCTACAACTTCATTTCGCCCAATCAAGGCGGAGGCATTGCATACCTTTGGGATACCAACGGACCAGGAGGAACTTGGAAGATGTATGATGCGTGGACCGGACAGTACATACTCAGCCTCACCGGCGTGCCTTCAGGAACGTTGGTCGAGGATAACGATTGGGGCGGGCCAGGAGATATTCTTATCTACACCGTTAACGCAGCCACAGGAACATTGAGCTGTTGGAATTCAAGTCGCACGCTGCTGCCAACTACGCCGGCAAGCCTTAACCCCATACTTGGGTATTTGCCAGCAAGCTTGGTCGCATTGTTACAACAGAACCCCTACACTTGGAGACCAGAAAACTACATGGGACAAACCCTCAACGCGACAGGAGTAACAACCATGAACATAGCAGCATTCGCTCCGTATATCATGAACTTTGACACAAACGGCACTGAATGGACAGTACCAATACCAGACTTCGCTAAACTCAACGCAACAGGAACACCAACCATCCAACAAATTGGCTACGACAACACAATTTGGCTAATGTCGGGAAAAGGCGCCCTTGGAGCTGTCTTTTCAATGTCTCCCTACGAAACATGGGCCAGCTACAGTATGACCAATGGCGCACTATTATCAGCACCAGTAAACATAGACTTAACTACAAAACTTCCGGCTAACGGCACGGCATATGACGGAGTAGATTCACCACGCATAATAAGCAGCGATGGAACTCTTGCAGTGTACAATAAAGAGACACTTTCGTTTTACGCTTGGAACGTCAAAACTGGACAATTCGCATGGGGGCCAACAACACCCTACACAAACGGTTGGGCATTATACAACTGGGAAGATGACTTCGTCGTAAACAATCTGATGTACAACTGGGGCTTTGACGGCGTGCTGCATGCCTTTAACATGACGAACGGCGACAACGTTTGGAACTTCAACGCTGGAATTGCTGGAAGTCTGAACCCCTACGGAGTGAACGCCCTGTACCAAGGCATACTCGTCGCTGATGGCAAAATCTTCGCGCTGACTGGAGACCACGGCAACGGTGTACAACCTCTTTACCAAGGCGAAATGCTGTACGCTATAGACGCCACAACAGGAGCCAGCCTCTGGAATATGACAGGTTGGTTCGACCAGCCAGCAATCGCGGACGGCGTAATGTTAACGCAGAATCTCTACGACAACCAAATCTACGCTTTCGGTCAAGGCCCAAGCGCTACAACAGTCACGACATCACCCGAAGTCGGGGGTGTTATAACTATTCAGGGAACAGTTACTGACCAAAGTCCTGGAGCTATCGGCACCCCAGCAATCGCTGATCAATACATGAGTACATGGATGGCTTACCTTTACGAGCAGCAGGCACTTCCAAGCAACTTCCCATGTGATAAAGCAGGCGTTCAGGTTACCTTTACCGCGTTCGATCCAAACCACAACACCATCACTATTGGCAGCGCAATAAGCGACAGCAACGGACACTACGCCTTAGAGTGGACGCCTCCATCTGGGACTCCAGGACTATACACTATCACTGCTACATTTAACGGCACAGACTCTTATTACGGCTCAGTTGCACAAACCTCAATAAGCACAGCACCAGCAGCAACAGCAACCCCAGCACCTACAGCTACCCCAACATCAATCGCTAACATGTACTTTGTCCCAGCAATTGCAGGCTTAGCCGTCTTAATCATCGTAGTAGCTATCGTACTAGTTCTTCTGATGCTTAGGAAACGACCGTAAAAATGCCGAACAAAAACAATTTCCCCCTCTTTTTTTAGTAAAGTATTGAGGAAAAAATTGATCTTTAAAAATTAGCGTCATCAGCTATTTTTTCGCCACAGTTAGAACAGTTAGCCAAACTCATTCACCATAAATATCCATGTTGTATTGCAAATTTAAGCCTTTACTGATTTATGCAATTAGATAAAAAAAGAGGTATACGAAAAAAGTTAGGTAAGAAGGACTTTAATGGAGTTTTTGTTTTGCTTCTTCAATAAGTTTTATCGTCTGTAATCGCCATGGCTCAAAGTTCTGCGTTGTTGTGGGGTACGTGTTGTAGTGTGCACCAACCTGCCTCATCATCGTAACCGTCAAACGCAACTTTTTGAGAAATCCTACCCGTCGAATACCTCTGAAAACCCGTTTAGCAGTTTCCGTAATGTTTAGGTGGAAGTCATCGCCCATACCTGCTTTTAGCACGTCATCTTCGGTCATGAGTTTCTCGTTCATGCCGTAGTTTAGGTCTTCATCGCTGCAGGATAAGAGGAACATGCGAAACACGTCCAAGCTTGCTTGTTTTTTGCCGTAAGTTTCAATGTACTTCTTATTATAACTCCACAACGCTTCTTTGGTAGGTTCGCCCTTAGCTAAGGCTTCAACGATTGTTTGCCCAGCAAAGTACCCGCTGAGCATTGATGGTCCGATGCCTCCGCCGTGAATCGGATTAACCAGCGAAGCAGCATCACCCACAAGCACGATGCCGTTGGCAACCATGTTATCCAGTGGTCTTCTTGTCGGGTCAAACCATGCACCCCCATTCAAAACAAGCGACCCCTCAAACGCCGGTTTCGCAAATGTGTTATCGTATAGCTGCTTTTTGGGACTAGGGTATTTGCCGCGCATGCATATGCCTAAGCCAACGTTAACTCTGACGCCGCCTTTGGGAAAAATCCACACGTAACCGCCCGGAGCAACTTTCTGGTTGAGGTAAATTTCGCAAAACCGGGTGTTCTCGGTTTCCTGTTTTAGCTGACGGATTTCGCGGTAACAAGCTTCAACATCCTCATTTTCTATTTCTTGGTCTATGCCCATTTCATCTGGAAGCTGATGTCTAACAACACCAAAGAAACCGCTGGCGTCAACAACAACTTTGCTTCTCAACTGCACAGTTTGACCAGTTTTCATGTTTTTAGCTGCTATACCAACCACTGCGCCCTTCTCAATTATGGGTGAACGGAAATTCATGTTATCCTCAAGGATAGCGCCTCTGTCAGTTGCCTTTTTCAGTAGCCATTGCCCAAAAAGACGCCTGTTAAGCAAATACCCGACAAAGTCCTTATCCGCTATAGTGAAAACCGTGTTCTCGTCAGGGGAATAAATTTTGATACCGTCAATCCGAGTCTCCAATTCGCCGCCAGTTGGCTTCTCCAGCCCCAAAAACTTTAGGTGATGTTCTCCGAGAGCGTCGCCGCAGATTTTTTCTCCAATCTGCTCGCGCTTTTTCTTTTCAATTATGCAAACTTTTAAGCCTGATTCAACCATGGTTTTTGCGGCTAAGCAGCCTGCTGTTCCTGCGCCAACAACTATGGCGTCATATTTTTCCAAGAATTCTCTCCTCCAAGACCTGTCTTGATATACTTTGTATACTTTGTTGTATTTGTAAACCCTTATAAATTATGAAGTGAGCCAAACTACACCGAGTGTAATCTCAATGAGTGCCCCTTTAACTTTAAGCGCTGAATTCCGAAAAATCGTGGAAACACGCATGAACCAAGTCTTAAAGGGCGTAGAGGAAACGTTCAACCAAATAATAGAAACCCAAAAGATAACGCCCACCGAACTCAAGGATGAACTTGATAGTCTGCAAGAAAGCTTCAACCTCTTATTCCAGAAATGGAGCCTTGAAATACTCTATACGCTACTGCTTAAAGACGCCATCGGTTTTGGCGGTATAAAAAAAATCTTAACCGTCAATTCCCGCACGCTCTCAGATAAGTTGAAGATGCTTCAGAAGCATGGCTATATAACAAGAAATGTTACTGCTGGCCCGCCACTGCGAGTGCAGTATTCTCTAACTGCTAAGGGAAAAAACACTGTACTTCTCGCTTTGCCGCTTCTGTACTATTCAAGCTCATCGGAAGTTAAGGCTTAACTGGTTCTTCTCATTTCGCTTTAATGGTCGGGGCAGGCTTGTTGTTTCTTTCACAGTTTCAAAAACCATGCACGTCAGCGTCTTCTCTAACCCCTTAATCAATCGCAGCTTGTCAACTACAAATTTTCCGACTGCATCCACGTTTTCAGCACGAAGTTTCACTAGCAGATCCCAATCGCCAGTAATAATGTGGACTTCCTGCACTTCAGGAAACCGAGCTATCTCCTCAGCAACGGCTCTCTGAGAAACTGGGGCATCATCGGTTTTTGCCCTGTATGAAACGGAGGCTAAGATGAAGGCGGCTGTGCCTAAATTCAGCTTTTCAGGAGACAGAATTGCCCTGTACTGTTTTATTATGCCTATTTCCTCCAAGCGTTTTGTTTTTGCGAAAACAGTGGTTATTGGCGAATTGATTTTTTTGGCGATTTGCTTGGCTGTGAGTTTACTGTTCTCTTGGATTAAAACTAAGATGGCTAGGTCTTTTTCGTCGAGTTTTATGCTCATATGTAATTATTACATGTTATAGGTATAAAAGCTTGTGTTTTTTGTAATTTATCTATGTTTTATTATAAAAAACTTATTATCTGCTTTGCACAGTGTAATTTCCAATAAGCTAACTGAAGTGACTGCACTTGAAAGGTAAACAAGAAACTATTCAAATGGAAATTCCAAAACCATTAGACCAACTTTCACCAAGCGAATTAGAAAGGAAAGCCTGTATAGGCAAAATAATGACTTATACGCTAAAAAGCCTCACATCCACATTCGTAGACCAAGGCTTCCAGTGGCTGCTTCCAGTAGCCCTAAGCCAATGCACCGACCCACTCTGGCCAGACCCAGGCGCATCCATAGAGAAAAGAATAGAAGTTGACATCTACGGTAAACCTGTACACGCAACAGCAAGCATGATCATCCATAAACTCGTCGCCTCATCAACGGCTTACCCGAAGCTGTTCATTCTTTCCCCAAACATACGTATCGAGAAAGCGGAACGCGCCCAAACAGGCAAACACACCTACGAGTTCACACAACTTGACTTTGAAGCCAGAGACGCCACCTCAAAGGAAATCATGACATTAATAGAAGATGCTCTTTGCACGCTAGTAAAAGATTTAAAACGTGAAATGAAAAGCGAATTAACTACGCTGTGCCGCTGTGACAATCTGAAGGCACCAAAGGCACCATTCAAAATTTACGACCGCGTTGAACTAGAAGCAAGATACGGCGCGGACGGTTGGGAAGCAGGCATATCCAAAGACATAACAGAACCCGTTTGGGTGATGAACATCCCCAGAGAATTCTACGATTATGAAGACTTCAAAACAGGCAAATGGGACAACTTCGACTTATTCCTGCCACAGTTCGGCGAAGTGCTGTCAGGTGCCAAACGTGAATGGGAATAC
>Ga0208036_1001261_pt1 | contig 11254 bp, 8 predicted proteins | sample June2015DPH_11_1_2_FD_184706 | JGI IMG/M metagenome (GOLD analysis project Ga0208036, IMG submission 184706) | Peatland microbial communities from SPRUCE experiment site at the Marcell Experimental Forest, Minnesota, USA - June2015DPH_11_100... | ecosystem: Environmental > Terrestrial > Soil >...
CGCATGAACCAACGTGAATATTGCCGTGGTTCCGCCGATTCCCAAAGCCAGGGTGAGTACGGCCGCACAGGTAAAAACAGGTGACCGCCGGAACTGCCGCACCGCATAGCGAAGATTGCTGAACAGCTTCTGCATTACGTACCTCCCAATTCCCCTACGAAGATGAGTTGCTGTAGGTTCCGGTAGAATCGAGACCCCCTGCCCCCTGCTCGGCAGTCAGGCACAATTCCACCTGACGCTGTCTCTTTTGACGCGTTCGGGAGTAGTTGGTAAGCAGAGCTGCGCGGCCCGCGCTAACACTGATCGCCGCGCAGCCTCTCATTGCTGCGGGACTAGGCGTGATCCTGCCCGCGTAACGGCGTACACACGGACAATATAAGACTTGTGACAGATGTCGTTAGCGATGGCGTGATCCGCGGGGTGGCGCAGACCCGCCGCGGCGGGACGATTGAAAAAGTGGTGTGGCAACTCCTTCCAATGTCCATCAGCCGGCCACGGCGGGAAAATCGACAATCGCAAATCGCCAATTCCCGCCATCCTCGGCCAAGCGACGATCGCAGAAATTCTTCGCAAGAAACGAAGAAGTTTGGAACTGGTGCTACAACGCGGCTTGGTGGCCGCAACCAAAACGAGACTCTCTGTGTCCTCCTTGCCTCTCAAGCTTTAACACAGAGCACACGGAGCGTCTCAGTGACCTCTGTGTTGGGGCTCTTCTGGCCACGGAGGACACGGAGCCCCGCACCGGATGGTGCAGGGCGGAGGCGCTAACGACACGAGGAGAAATCTTCGCGGCGCGAGAAGAAGCTGACTGCTTGTGCTACAGGGAGGGCGATGGTTGAAATCCCGCTTGCGTGCAGGTGGTTCTCGCAGTAGAATATTGGCTGAGGATTATCTTTGAAGTACTTGACGTACATTTTGCTCGGTGTTTTGTTACTGCAGTTCTCGGGTCTGCGTGAAGTCTGTTTCTCTCGGCCATGCGCGAGCCACGACTGCTGCCCCGCCCCAAAGGGTAAGTCGCTTCCAGGCCGTTCTGCCGTCCCTGAATGCTGTCTGGCAATGGCCTTGACCCTCCAAAGTTCCGTGGCGGAAGTCACGAGCGGGACTGACCATTCCGTAACCATCCTGCCGATTGAAACGAAGCACGCGACTGACTCAATTCCACCACTCGTCGAGAGGCGGCCCGAAAGGCTTACGTCTTCCGGCCTCACGTTGCCTCCTCTCACCCCGCTGCTCCAGAGTTGTCTGCTCCTGATCTGAAACATTCCAAATCACCCACCCCATTTGTTTTGGTTTGATTCTCTTGCCCGCATGAGATGGGCGAGGAACCAAAACGAAAACTCGCTGTTGCCAACTTGCCTAATAGGATGCTGAAAAGCGTTTGTGAGCGCTGTCATTCCGACCCTGAGCCGAGCGAAGCGAGGAATCTCGCTCTGGAAACCCCGATCTGATCGGGGCGAGATTCCTCGTCGTCCGCCAATAAGAATGGCGGATTCCTCGGAATGACAGGCTAGGCGGGTTTTTCAGCATCCTGTTAAGAAGCTAGTAAGGAGATTCGAGCATGCGTCCCTGGATCATCTTTCTGATCTTTCTCTGTGCGCCACCGCGCATCTTTTCACAGTCGCAAGGACCAAGTAGCGTGCCTGCCGAGCCCAAAGGAGCTGCCAGCCTTACGGCGTTGGCTCAGGAAGCAATGGACCGCAACCCGGAAATTCAGGCAGCCAAGCGCGCTGTTCAAGCCAAGCGTGCGCGAGTTCCGCAGGCTGGCGCCTGGCCTGACCCCAAGCTTTCCGTGAGCTACGGCGGCAATGTCCTTCCACCGTTTACGGTCATGGCCGGCGACCCTTCCAGCGCCCGCCAGATCATGGCCGAGCAGGAGATTCCCTATCCGGGCAAGACGCGCCTTCGGACCGGAATCGCCTCACGCGATGCGGACGCGGAAACTCTGGCCTACGAAGCTGTGTGGCGGCGCATCGGGGCGGAAGTGAAGCAGGCCTATTTCGACCTCTGGTTCACCGACCAGAGTCTTGCCACCCTTCGCAAGGACCGCGAGCTTCTGGAAAAGTTCGAGAAGATTGCCGAAATCCGTTACTCGGTTGGCAAAGCAGTACAACAGGATGTTCTAAAGGCGCAGGTGGAACTGACGCGGCTCATCGAGCGGCAGACCGTGCTCGAGCAAGCGCGGCAGACCTTCCAGGCGCAGCTTAACAGCCTCCGGAACCTCCCGGTGGAAACGCCCATAGATACGCGCGGGGAGGTCAGCCCCAGCAACCTCAGCTCTTCGCTCGATGAACTGCAGGCCGCTGCCCAGGCGAATTATCCGGTCCTGAAACAGCAACAGACGATGGTGGAAGAAAACCGCCTGTTGGTGGACCTGGCGAAGAGAGAGGTCCGTCCGGACTTCAGCGTCGGTTACGCCTACATGCAACGCGACCGCCTGCCGGACATGTATGGCATTACCCTCTCCACTTCGCTGCCGATTTTCCGCCACAGAAAGCAGGCCATGGCCATCGCGGAAGCGGCAGCGAATCTGGAGTCTTCCCGGCAGATGGAAGCCAATGCCCTGACGATGCTCCGCTACCGCGTCAAACAGGAGTTCTTGGACGTGCAAGCTTCCGAACAGCTTCTGAAGCTCTACTCGCAAGGGATTGTCCCTCAGTCTTCGCTGGCCCTGGAATCCTCAATTTCCGGCTATGAAACCGGGGCCGTGGATTTCCTGAACGTGCTCAGCAACTTCACGACGGTCCTCGATTATGAACTGAGCTACAAGCAACAAATCGCCAATCACGAGAAGGCGCTGGCTCGTTTGGAAGAGCTTACAGCCCTGAATCTGATTCAGTAGGAACGGCTGTCAGCTATCAGCTCTCAGCCTTCAGCGAACTCCCAACCCACGACGGTTTGCTGAAAGCTGACGGCTGATAGCTGACGGCCTTCACAAGGAAGAGGTGAACTATGGAAAAAACAAGAGAGACTGGAAGCAGAATTACCGCATTCCTGGCCGGCGCGGGCCTGGTCAGTTTGATTGTGACCCTGAGCTTTGTCTGGCGACCCGCGCGTGCAAAGCTGGCCAGTCTTCTGAACCCGCGACCGAGTTCTCCAGCCTCGCTGGCGCCAACCACGGATTCCAGCGGCCGGAAGATCCTCTATTACGAAGATCCCATGCATCCCTGGTACAAGTCCAACAAACCGGGCATTGCGCCGGATTGCGGGATGAAGCTGGTCGCGGTCTACGCCGACGAGCAGCAGACTACTGCCGTGGGGACGTTGCCGCCCGGCGCGGTTCAAATTAGCCCAGCCCGCCAGCAGCTCATGGGAGTCACCACAGCCGTGGCGGATTATCGCCCGGTGGAAAAGACGATCCGGACAGTGGGCCAGGTTGCCATTGACGAAACGCGGTTGGCCGACGTGCACGTGAAGGTCAACGGCTGGATCCAGGAAGTCTTCGTGGATTACACGTGGCAGTCCGTCAAAAAGGGAGAACCGCTGTTCACAATTTACAGCCCCGACCTGCTCGCCACCGAGCAGGAGTATCTGCTGGCGCTTCGAGCCCGCAAGGCACTTGGGACCAGCTCCTACCTGGAAGTTTCGTCAGGCTCTGAATCCTTGCTGGAGGCTGCGCGCCACCGGCTTGCGCTTTGGGATTTGACCGATGCACAAATCGGACAATTGGAAGAAACGGGCAAGGCTCAACACGAGATCACGTTTTATGCGCCCGCCTCCGGCTACGTCATGGAACGCAAGGCATACCCCAATCAATATGTGACTCCAGACACAGAACTCTACAAGCTGGTGGACCTCAGCAGGGTCTGGGTGCAGGCAGATGTTTACGAATTTGAGATGCCCGCGGTCAGTCTGGGCCAGGAAGCAACTTTGACGACAGAATCCCTGCCCGGAGTCTCCTGGAAGGGCCGGCTTGTTTTTGTCAATCCCGAAGTCAAGACAGATACGCGAACCGGGACAGTACGCATGGAATTTCCTAATCCCGAATTGAAGCTAAAGCCCGGAATGTTTGTAAACGTTGAACTGCACAAGTCTTTTGGCCGGCAACTGACCGTGCCCGTTGATGCCGTCCTTAACTCGGGCACGCGTCAGGTGGTTTTCGTGGACCTCGGCAACGGCGCGTTTGCGCCGCGTGAAGTGAAGGTCGGTGAACGCACGCAGGATTACCTCGCCATTCTGAGCGGTCTTCGAGCCGGCGAACGCGTGGTCACACGCGCGAACTTCTTGATCGACTCCGAAAGTAATCTCCGCCAGTCCATAGAAGGAATGGCGGGCATGCCGGGGATGCAGTCACAAGGGAAAAAGCCATGATCAACCGCATTATTGAGTTCTGCGCGAAAAACAAGTTTGTGGTGTTCCTGTTTGTGGGAGTTGCCGTCCTGGTGGGTTGGTGGTCACTCCATAACGTTCCGCTCGATGCCATTCCGGACCTTTCGGACACGCAGGTAATTATTTATTCGCGCTGGGATCGTAGCCCGGACATCATGGAAGACCAGGTTACCTATCCGATTACCACTGCCATGCTCGGCGCCCCGAAAGTAAAGGACATCAGAGGTTTTTCAGACTTTGGATACTCCTACGTTTACATCATCTTCGACGAAGGCACGGATATCTACTGGGCGCGGTCTCGCACTCTGGAATACCTCTCCAAGATCACGCCTCGTTTGCCCTCGGGTGTGCAGGTGGAGTTGGGTCCGGACGCCACCTCCATCGGCTGGGTTTTCCAGTACGCGCTGGTGGACAATACCGGCCGATACAGTACTGAAGCGTTGCGGTCGTTCCAGGATTGGTATCTGCGCTACTACCTGCAAAGCGTTCCGGGCGTCGCGGAAGTGGCTCCGATTGGCGGTTTGGTCCGCCAGTACCAGATTCAGGTTGACCCGAATGCGCTCGCCGCCTACCGAATCCCACTGGAGAAAGTCTCAGAGGCAGTACGGCACGGCAACAATGATGTGGGTGGGCGGCTCGTCGAGTTTTCCGGTCGTGAGTTCATGGTGCGCGGCCGCGGCTACGCGCGTTCGCTCGCGGATCTGGACCGGATTGTGGTGGGAGTCAATCCCATGACGGGCACGCCCGTAACGGTGAAGGACATCGGACAAGTCACGTTAGGCCCCGACATTCGGCGCGGGGTCGCCGACCTGGACGGCAAAGGCGACGTGGTGGGCGGCGTGGTCATCATGCGCTCCGGGGAGAATGCGCTCAAGGTGATCGAGCGCGTAAAAGCGAAGCTGGACGAGATTCGTCCTGCGCTTCCTCCCGGCGTCAAACTCGTAACCACTTATGACCGCTCCGACCTGATCCTCCGGTCAATCGATACGCTCAAGCACACGCTGATCGAGGAAATCTCCATTGTCAGCATCGTAATCCTGATCTTTCTGTGGCACATCCCCAGCGCCCTGATTCCGATCCTCACCATCCCCATCACCGTGCTGATTTCGTTTATTCCCATGAAGCTGGTCGGCGTCACGTCCAACATCATGTCCCTGGGCGGGATCGCCATTGCCATCGGCGCCATGGTGGATGCGGCAGTCGTAGTGGTCGAGCAGACCCACAAGAAGCTGGAAGAGTGGGACGCACAAGGGAGGAAACGAGACTATCACGAAGTAGTTGTGGAAGCTGTGAAGGAAGTCGGAGGAGCGAGTTTCTTCTCGTTACTCGTGATCGCGGTCTCGTTCATGCCGATTTTTACCTTGGAGGCGCAGGAGGGCCGGCTGTTCAAGCCCTTGGCATTCACCAAGAACTTCTGCATGGCCATCGCCGCCGTCCTCGCCATCACCCTCGACCCGGCCATGCGCCTGCTTTTCACGCACGCCAACAGCTTTAATTTCCGCCCGCGCTTCCTTGCCCGGATGGTCAACGCCGTTCTGGTGGGAAAGATTCACAGGGAGGAGAAGCATCCCATCAGCCACCTCTTGATGAAGGTGTATCACCCCGTTGCCGAGATGGCGCTGCGCTTCAGGTGGGCTGTGATCCCGGCCGCAGTCGCCATCGTGGTTGTGACCGTGCCGGTCTTCAATCGCCTGGGGTCCGAATTCATGCCGCCCTTGAACGAAGGCACGCTCCTCTACATGCCAACCACCCTGCCCGGAATCTCTGTGACCGAAGCACAGCGCCTCTTGCAGATTCAGGACCGTGTGCTGAGAAGCTTTCCGGAAGTCGAGCGGGTTTTCGGCAAGGCAGGTCGAGCGGAAACCTCCACCGACCCCGCTCCGTTATCGATGATGGAGACCACCGTTGTCCTGAAACCAGAAGACCGGTGGCGGCCGGAACAGCGCTGGTATTCCCCTTGGGCCCCGCAATGGTTGAAGAGAATCTTACGCCACACTTGGCCGGACCACATCAGCCAGGAGGAACTGGTCGACGAGATGGATCAGGCGCTCAGAATCCCGGGAACCACCAATGCCTGGACCATGCCCATCCGCAATCGCATTGACATGCTTACCACCGGAGTGCGAACTCCGGTGGGCGTGAAGGTCTTCGGCTCCGACTTGAACAAGATCCAAACCTTAGGTGAGGAGATCGAGCGCGTTCTTGCCCCAATCCAGGGCACGCGCAGCGTGTACGCCGAGCGGACAAGCGGAGGGTATTTCCTGGACTTCGATCTGAAACGCGAAGAATTGGCGCGTTACGGGCTCACCGTCGATGACGTACAGGGATACATCATGTCGGCCGTGGGTGGGGAGGATGTCACCACCACCGTCGAAGGTCGTGAGCGCTACGGCGTAAACGTTCGCTATTTCCGCGATTTCCGCAGCAACGTCGAGGCCCTCGAACGCGTGTTGGTTTCAACTCCCTCGGGAGCGCAGATTCCGATGGCCCAGCTCGCGGACATCCGCATGGTTGAAGGCCCTGGAATGATTCGCGACGAAAACGGGCTGCTCAGCGGCTACGTGTACGTGGATGTGGCGGGGCGCGACCTGGGCAGCTACGTGGACGAGGCCCGCCACGTCGTTCATGAGAAAGTGGAATCGCATTTGCCCGCTGGTTACAGCCTGAGCTGGAGCGGCCAGTATGAGTACCTCCAACGCGTCCGCCAACGCCTGACCTTGGTTGTCCCCATCACGATCTTCATCGTGTTCCTGCTGCTTTATCTCAACACCAAGTCTGTTGTAAAAACCATGATCGTATTCCTGGCCGTCCCCTTTTCCGCCGTCGGGGCTATCTGGCTGTTGCATTGGTTGGGTTACAACATGAGTATTGCGGTATGGGTGGGGCTGATCGCCTTGATGGGAGTGGATGCGGAGACCGGGGTTTTCATGCTGCTCTACCTCGATTTGGCTTATGATGAATGGCAGAGGGAGGGGCGGCTCAAAAGCTGGCAAGACCTGAAGGAGGCCATTCTGCATGGGGCTGTGAAGCGCGTGCGGCCTAAAGTGATGACCGTGGCGTGCATGTTTCTGGGGCTTCTTCCCATCATGTGGTCCACGGGGACGGGCTCGGACGTCATGAAGCGCATCGCCGCCCCCATGATCGGCGGCATCTTTACGTCATTCATCCTGGAGCTGGTCGTTTACCCGGCCATTTATGCCGTGTGGAAATGGAACTTTGAAGTGAAACCGAGCCTGAGATAAGAATGTCTCCGAAGTCACATGCGAAGCGTCAGAATCGTAGCCCTCTTGGGGAGAGGGTGTCCCGCTACCGGCGCTTTCACCAGCCGGAGCGGGACGGGTGAGGGGTCGGTTGCACGCTGAGGAGGGATCAAATGGGCGAACATGACGAAGTAACCCCTCACCTGGCTCGCTCCGCTCGCCACCCTCTCCCCAAGGGAGAGGGCTGTATTTCCTACATCGGCTGCCCGTGTCCAGCCGAAGATGTGGGTAAAGATCAGCCCCGGGGGAGAGGGCGAAGACCCAATTTCCTCCCTTTCTCCTCGGAGGGGAAGAAACCATGAAACTGAGGGAGACGCTGGTCACCTTTCTGGCTCTGGCGGCTATCGGCCTTGCAAGCTACTTCGCCTATCGCTATGAGACAAGGCCCAACCCGAACTTCTGCAACATCTGCGGCCGCTCGATTCATGGCGGAATGTCTTTTCTCGTCGAGACGAATGGTCACACAGAACACGCTTGCTGCCCTCGTTGCGGGATGCACTACGCGATAAATCATCCCGGCAAAGTTCGGAACGTCTGGGCCACGGATTTGAATTCCGGCAAGTCAATCCCCGCGGACTCCGCCTACTACGACGAGGGCGGGAACATCGAATACTGTGCGATGCACGGCGCAGCCGTCCAGCGGCAACCCCAGGGCGTTTCTGTACGCGACTACGACCGCTGCCTGCCCACGCTGGTAGCGTTTAAGACGCGCGCGGAGGCAGAGACTTATCAGAAGGAACATGGCGGGCGGGTATTGAACTATGCCGAGGCGGTGCAAAGCGTGAAGGAATAACCCGGCTATTTATGCTCTGCAAGCGGCTTGGCGAGCTCGTCGAGCAGGTCCGCCTTGCTCTCCTCGCGGACAAGGTGCGGATAGCGTTCGCCGCCGTGATAGTCAATGGTACACGTCTTGTAGTAATCGTCGTTCAGCACGAGCAAGCGAATAGGCTGCGAGCTGTTCTTGCCGGCCTTCAAGGCGTCGCGGAGCAGATCGGGCGTGAAGGCGCGATCGTTCACTGCCACCACGCGCATGCCCGACGTGATCCCTGCCTTATAGGCGAGGCCGCCGACAATCGAGTCCTGCACGGCGCCGTCATTGCCGAGGCGCAAGCCGATGGAGTAGACAGCGGCCACCCCTTCGCCGAAGGGACCGCGACCGGCGCCTTCCGGCGGCTTTTCAGAGTACTCCACCTTCCATCCGCCGGCTTGAATTCCGCCCACCGGGGCTTCGGGCGAGGTTGAAGTCAACCGCTCATGGAAGAAGCTTGCCCAGTCGTACGGCACGACTTGGTTGAGGGAGCGAACCAGTTCCTGGAAGGTGTAGGGTTTCAGCTCGGGGCCGTTGTTCGGACCGGCGTAGAAGAGACGGCAGAAATCCTCGAAGGATTTCTGGCCGTGGCTCTGGTCGTGGATGAGGGTGTCAACCTCGAGCCACAGCAGTTCGCCTTCGGGGTAATAGTCGGCGCCGCGCCGCCAGTCGGTCCAACCGCCCCGGCCAAAGGCCAGGCCGGGCGCCGCGTCTGCGGTGTCTTGGAGAGGCCGCCAAGTCCGTCCAGGGCGGCCCGGACCCATATCTGCCGCGGTGCTGGCAAGACTTTCGCGGTACTGCTCAGGGGTCGACAGTCCACTGCGGGCTGCCAGCAGATTGCCCAGGAAGTCGGTGAGACCCTCGTAGACCCACAGCAGATCGGTCTTCATCGGCGCCTCGAAATCGGGAGTACTCAGGTCGGCCGGGCGGCGAAACTTGCCGTTCCAGGAGTGGACGAATTCGTGCGAGAGGAGGCCTCCCAGCCGGCGCTTCCCCTGCGGCATGAGCAGGACGCGCTCATCGGTGCGGCTGTCATTGGACTCATGGTGCTCGAGGCCGAAATGCGCCACGTGATTGCTCAAGGTCAGCAGGAAGTGGTAGTCGCGGTAATGCCGTGCGCCAAAGAGTTTGCCGGTCTCCGTCACCAGATTCGTGAAGTCCTTTTGCACCTCCGGGCTCATTTCGAGCGCCGCCTCGCTGTCGGCCACCATGTCGATCTCGTGCCGGATCGGCTCGCCGGGCGGCGTCACGTCCACGGCGCGAAAGTATTCGCCGACAATCACCGGCGAGTCTACCAGGCGATCCAGAGAAACTGGCACGAATGTGACCTCGTTACCCGTAATGCTCTCTTGCGGCAACGCGGTCCCGAACTTCCACCCTTGCGGAAGGCGCAACGTCGGCCTGTACGTGATCTCCTGGGCGAGGACTCCTGCGGGATATAGCACGTTTTGGTTCCAACTGACAATCACCAGCTTGTCGGTGGCGGAACCACCGAAGCCAGGACCGCCTCCCCCGGGCTCGATGTAGTCGAATGTCGCCTCGAGGCTTTGCGCGCCCTGGGGCACTTCCAGGTGGAAGGTGAACGCGTCAAGCAGATCGCGTCGCCAGGCAATCGCTTTGCCGTTCGCCATGAACTTCAGTCCGGCCACGCTGCCGACGGGCCCCGCCGGCCCGTGCTCGCCGGGAATCCATTTGGGGTAATAAAGCGTGAGCGGCCCAGGCTTCACCGGCATGACCATGCGCGTGTGGAGCATCTTCTCCGGGGCTTGGGTTGCATCGACTGTAAGGGTGATGGTCGGCCGAGACTGCGCCGGCAAAGCAGCCACGCCCAAAGCAACAATTTCAAAAACCAGTATTGACAGGCGCAAGCGTATCGAATTCATCAGCGTGCTCCTTCGTGGAAGCATTGTAACCACCCCCTTGGCTTCGAACTGCCAAGGAGAAGCCTGAAATGATATTCCCCCTTCCTGCTGACCGCAACCCCGAAGCCGTCCATTGTTTCCCCCAAGGCTTCATAGGTGTCGGGTCGCCGTTCTTTTGATGGAAGGCGCCGAAAGACGAGACCATCCCCCGGCTCGCTCCGGTGAGCAACGGTGCCACTCCCCGAGATTTGTTCTCCTCCGTCACGAAGCCACGGTGAAATCCAACCCTGAAGATAAGGAGGAGAGGACATCGCAGAAGAAAAGTGGATTCCCCTGGAGGGGTGGTTCGTGTTGAAGGCCAAGCGTCCGGGTGTGAGCGCCCGCGAGCCGGCTCGAAAATATGATTTAGAAGAGCGAAGACATTGCTCCCTGGGCCAAATAAACGCACGCAGGCGCGAGGCGCCAGGAGTATGAAGGATGGAAGTTGGACTGGACATTGCAGAGGAAGGAAGCCCGTTTCAGCCCGTAACGCCGCGACTCTTGTATATAACCTTGTTCACTTCAACCATCAAGTCATCGAAGGATGCGCCGACTTTGCGCGCGGCCATCTCAATCGAGCAGTCATAGCAGGAGGGACGAAGGCCGAATTTCTCGAACACCGCTTCGGTCTCAGGGAACTTTTGCTCTACTTCGCGGACCATTTCGCCGCCCCGCACGAGATCAGTGAACTGAAACATGGCTCACTTCCTCCCGCAGGTTCGACTCGGAGTTTTTGCTACGCGGCTGGTAAACGCAGAAGGGTTCTTCATCCAGGTAGTCGCCGGTAGCAGCAAAGGCCCGAGCGCGGCAACCCATGCAGAGGCTGCGAAATTCGCAGTAGCCGCACTTCCCTTTCAAATTATCCGTGTTTCGCAGCTCCTGGAAAACGCTGGCATTCTCCCAAATCTCGGCAAAAGACTGCTTGTTCAGGTCTCCTGCCAGAACCGGCAGATATCCGC
>Ga0208036_1001262_pt1 | contig 11243 bp, 9 predicted proteins | sample June2015DPH_11_1_2_FD_184706 | JGI IMG/M metagenome (GOLD analysis project Ga0208036, IMG submission 184706) | Peatland microbial communities from SPRUCE experiment site at the Marcell Experimental Forest, Minnesota, USA - June2015DPH_11_100... | ecosystem: Environmental > Terrestrial > Soil >...
CCACGATGAGGATTTCCCGCACGCCTCGCTGCGCCGCAAGGGAACGAACCAGACACTCGAGGTTGGCTTCCTCGTTACGGGCGGGTACGATTATGGAGACCAGACCGGGATAGTTTTGACTCATCTAGAAGTTGGCGGTGCGCTCTGGAGTGCGGCAGCTTGCTGCCGCCTTGGCCCAGGCCAGCTTGCTGGCCGTAGCATCGATACGTCATATACTTGGGCCGAAGAGGCCGCGAGCAAGCTCGCTGCGTCAAAGCGGCAGCAAGCTGCCGCACTCCAGAGCAACATTCAGGCCCCAGTCCAAAATACCATTATAATGGAGGGTCGGGCGATGAGCAAAACGAACGCGCTTAGGATTCTCGCACTTTTGCTGATTTTGGGTGGCGCGGCGATCTTCGCTCTGCGCCTGCGACAGCCGCGCCCCGTGGACATCGGAGAAAGAGCCCCTGACTTTACCCTTCCGGCCCTTAACCGGGGTTCGCTTTCACTTCACGATTTCTCTGGACAGGTGGTGGTGTTGAACTTCTGGGCCACCTGGTGCCCGCCGTGCGTGGAAGAGACTCCCGGCCTGGAAAAGTTCGCCGAACGAATGCGCTCGCAAGGCGTGGCCGTGATGGGGGTCAGCGTGGACCAGGATGGGGTAGCCCTACAGACTTTTGCTGCCCAGCAGCACCTTTCTTTTCCTATTGGGCGGGACCCCGATCGATCCCTCGCCAACCGTTACGGGACATTCCAATTCCCGGAAACTTACATTATCGACCAGGACGGCAGGGTGGCGGAAAAACTGATCGGGCCCGTGGATTGGCAGGACCCCCGCATCATTACTGTCGTCCAGGAACTCGCCCGCCGGACGGGAGGCTAGCGAGCCATATGCAATCCGCGGTTTTGGCGGGCTGGCGCAGACGGTCGCATTAGGGCAGTGGGCAGAAAGTGGGAGGCGGGCAGCTTTTCGTAGCGGGCGGCTTTAGCCGGGCAGCTTTTCGTAGCGGCCGGCTTTAGCCGGGCAGCTTCCGACAAGGCTTTGGGGCGGGCACACTCTCCGTCAGCGTGCCGTTCTACAAGCCGACTGAGGTGAGCCATCGTAGCGCGGACCTGTTCGGTAGGTCCGCGGCTTTTTGTTGTCGCTCGAGGACTCCCACAAGTCCCATCAGGAAATCGCAGACCCCAACGAACAGGGGTCTGCGCCAGCCGATGGAAAGGCCTCATTTTCTTCCTAGACAGCCATATACATTTAATTGTATATTTGCTGGTGGCTTTGCTGATACAGTCGCAATCGTGAGCAACCAAGCCGAAAGGCCCAAATACGCGACCGTCGTTTGGGAGGGCGACTCCAGAGAGGTTCTCCAGGCTTTCCCGGAGGACGTTAGGCAGAACCTGGGATTTCAGTTGTGGCAGTTGCAGCAAGGCGAAAGACCGAGTGACTACAGACCGTTGCCCTCGATAGGCAGGGGCGTTTTTGAACTGCGCGATCAAGATGAAAGAGCCTGGTATCGCGTTGTTTACTTATCGCGGGTAAATGACGTGATCTACGTTCTGGACTGCTTCGAGAAGAAAAGCCGGGAAATGCCAAGAAAGGAATCTGAGAAGGCGAAGCAACGGCTCAAAGCAGTGAAAGCGCGTTGGGCAGAGGAGAAGAAACATGAAAAGCGCAGCTAACAAGCCATCGCACGTAACGCAGGGGAACGTGCTTGATGACCTTGGCTTTTCGCCGGAGCAGGCAACGGCGCTAAAATTCAAGGCCGAGCTGTATCAGGCAATCCTCCGGTGCGCGAAGATGTATCCACCAAAGGACCTGCAAATAATCCTCGGAGAGCCTCAGCCGCGTGTGAGCGAACTGCTCAACGGGAAGATCGCCAACAAGAGCGTCGACAAGCTGCTCTACTATGCAGGACGCTTGGGCATTGAAGCCAAGGCCAAATTCGCGCAGACTCACAAAGAGGTGATTGAGAAAGAGCTTGCACTGGCCGACTAATGCCGGCGAAGCTCCGGCGACGACGCGGCCAGCGGGCCACGGTGTCGCCGCGGCCTACGGTCCGCGAATCTTTGTGGCGGGCGACCCTTCGGCCTCGGGGCGGGCACCGCTCGCCTTTGTAGCGCCGACCTTCAGAGCTTGCCCTGAGCACGGCGAATGGGTCGGCATTTTTCGCGCGGCCTGGCGTGGACCATCGCTTTTTGATGTTTGCAATGTCCCGAAGCTTTTCGTAGCCGCCGGCTTTAGCCGGGCAGGACAAGAAAGAACTGCCGCCCTGAAGGGCGCCTCTACGAAAACTATCCCCGGCAGCGTGCCGTTCTACAAGCCAACTGGGGTGAGCCGTCAGCAAGCATAGCGCAGGCGACTGCCTCGGCTGGGGTGGGTCTTGCCGGCAGCGCAGAATTGCGCCGGGACCCATGGCGAGCCGCGGCAGGAGGCAACAGTCGATTCCCAGTCGTCATCGAGCCCCTTGGCCCTTGCTGACTTCGGGAGAGCGACGTATTCTTGATTCTTGGAGGAAACAAAAGGCCCGGCAATCTGGAAGGCAGTCGGCAGTGGGAAATGGTGAAGGACGCGTGGTCATTCCCCAATCCTTTCAACGGCCATTTGTGATCAGCAACGGGTCGGGGCCGGGCTATCAACCCCCTCACCCGTCCCGCGCCGGCTGAAGGAAGCGCCGGCGCGGGCCACCCTCTCCCCCAAGGGGGAGAGGGCTAGAATCTGCAAAGGGGGAGAGGGCCAGGAATATCTCAGCACAGAATCGCGATGAGGAAGCAAACTGAGAGCCGAGATCGCTCCCCCGAAGGCGCCACACCTCAGGCGTCGGCAGGCGGAACTGTCATCGACCCAGTTTGCGGAATGGAGATATGCCGCGAGGATGCGGTCGGCAGTTACGTACACGAAGGGCAAGAATACTTTTTCTGCAATCCTTCCTGCCTGGAAAACTTTCGCGCCAATCCAAGTCAGTATCTGAGCCCCGGCAAAGCTGTGGCAGCCTCCGCAGACACTTCTCAAAGGGAGGCAGCGGATGCGAATCTGATCTATATCTGCCCCATGGATCCTGACGTCCGGAAACAAGGTCCAGGCGCATGTCCGAAATGCGGGATGGCGCTTGAGCCGCTCAGGGCCACAGCCACGGCTACCCGTACCGAGTATGTGTGCCCAATGCACCCCGAAGTGATGCGCCACGAGGCGGGGGTTTGCCCCATCTGTGGCATGGCTCTGGAGCCTCGCTCGGCGACTGTGGGGGAAGAAACCAATCCCGAGTTGGTGTTGATGACCCGCCGCTTCTGGGTTTGCCTGGCTTTAACCCTTCCGGTTTTCTTCCTCGCGATGTCCGAGATGATTCCCGGCCAGCCGGTACAGCACGCCTTCTCGACGCGCCTGCTCAGTTTGGTGCAGTTTGCTCTGGCCACTCCCGTGGTGCTATGGGGAGGGCGGCCATTCTTCGAGCGCGGCTGGGCCTCACTGGTCAATCGTCACCTGAACATGTTTACCCTGATCGCCCTCGGCACCGGGACTGCCTATGTTTATAGCGTCGTAGCCGTTCTCTCGCCCGGCATCTTTCCGGAATCGTTTCGCGGGCAGGGCGGCGAAGTCCCGGTCTACTTCGAGGCGTCGGCAGTTATCACCACACTGGTGCTCCTGGGGCAGGTGCTGGAGCTTCGCGCGCGGGCCCAGACCAGCAGCGCCATCAAGGGATTGCTGGGCCTTACGCCAAAGACCGCGCGGGTTGTCCGGGATGAAGGCGCCGAAGAGGACGTGCCGCTCGACCGCGTCGAGCGGGGAGATCGGCTGCGCGTCCGTCCGGGCGAAAAGGTGGCGACGGACGGAGTCATCCTTGAAGGCTCGAGCTCGATTGATGAATCCATGGTAACGGGGGAGCCGATCCCCGTGGAAAAGAAGGCTGGAGACCGCGTGACAGGTGGGACGGTGAACGGCCCCGGCGGTTTTCTGATGCGCGCTGAACGCGTGGGCAGCGATACGCTCCTGGCGCACATCGTGCAGCTTGTCTCAGAAGCACAGCGGAGTCGCGCGCCCATCCAACGCTTGGCCGACGTCGTTTCCTCTTACTTCGTTCCCGTAGTAGTTTTCATTTCTGTGCTCACTTTTGCGGTCTGGGCGACCGTGGGCCCCGAGCCGCGGCTTGCCTATGCGCTCGTAAACGCTGTGGCAGTGCTTATCATTGCCTGCCCTTGCGCGCTGGGACTTGCCACGCCGATGTCCATCATGGTGGGGACGGGACGCGGCGCTCTGGCGGGCGTGTTGATAAAGAACGCCGAAGCGCTTGAAATTTTCGAAAAAGTGGACACGCTCGTTGTGGACAAGACTGGTACCCTTACGGAGGGAAAGCCTCGTCTTGCTTCGGTTCATGCCCTACAAGGATGGAATGAGATGGAAGTGCTCCGCTTGGCCGCAACCCTCGAGCGCGGGAGCGAGCATCCTCTCGCCGCCGCCATCGTTCGAGGGGCGCAAGAAAGGGGACTTCAACTCGGCGAGGCTCGAGAGTTTCGTTCGGTCACTGGTGAAGGCGTGATGGGCAAGGTGAATGGCAAAAGCGTCGCACTCGGAAACCGCAAGCTTTTTGACAAGCTGAAGATGGAATTGGACGCCCTGGACGCGAAGGCCAGCCAACTTCGACGCGAAGGCCAGATCGCAGTCTTCATCGCCATTGACGGACATGTCTGTGGCTTGCTGGCGGTAACCGATCCCATTAAACAATCCACCCCTGAGGCTCTGCGAGTATTGCAGAAAGACGGGATACGCATTGTCATGCTTACCGGCGACACCCGCAGCACCGCCGAGGCCGTGGCGCGCAGATTGGGCATCGACGAAGTCGAGGCGGAGGTCCTGCCTGAGCAAAAGGGCAAGGTCATCGAACGGCTTCAGGCGCAAGGGCGCGTGGTGGCAATGGCTGGGGACGGCATCAACGATGCCCCGGCACTCGCTCAGGCCCATGTCGGCATCGCCATGGGGACGGGAACCGATGTGGCCATGGAAAGCGCTGGGGTCACTTTGGTCAAGGGGGATTTGCGCGGCATTGTGCGGGCTCGCAGGCTGAGCAAGGGTACGATGCGCAACATCCGACAGAACCTTTTTTTCGCGCTGGTTTACAATACCATCGGTGTGCCGCTGGCGGCGGGCGTCCTTTACCCAGTGCTGGGGCTGCTGCTGAGCCCCATGATCGCGGCGGCGGCCATGACGTTCAGCTCGGTGTCCGTGATCAGCAATGCGCTCAGGCTGCGCAGGATGGAGCTATAGGTGTCAGGTGCCAGGTGTCAGGTGCGAGGTGCCAGGTGTCAGGGGACAGCGAGCTGAGGGTTCGCCGCAACTGACTACTGACAACTGACCGAGGGCTGTCCGTTGTCCGTGGTCCGTGGTCCGTTGCAATAAAACACCTAGGCGTGCGGTGATGTTCTTCAACGGACAACTGACAACGGACAACTGACCAAAGGCTGATCTTCGAGGTTCATAACATGACGTTCCTAACCACGCATTATCACCTGAAACAAAACTTGACTCCAAAGGACTTTGAAAGGCTGCACAGCCTCTCCACGGTTTATGGCATCCGAGGGCTTTTCATTGAAGGCCAGCTTCTGGAGCTCGAATATGACGCCTCGCGGTTTCACGAAGCTGAGGTCCTGGACCAGGTCCGCCGGGCTGGAATTGACGTAGAACCCGAGAAGCCTTTTGCTCCCGGCAGCTTCGATTATACCGGCGAGTTCAGAGATTTCGCTTGGCCTACGCAAGGGCTAAGCCCTGCCAACCAGAAGGAGTAGCGTTTCCGCCCTGCTTGACGAATGTGGAACGGCGCGCTAACTTTGCTTCACAACCATGAGAACAGACGGACACATTCCACTAGCAAGCTTTTGTCTTCTCGAACGGACAGAGCCGACCCTGCCGAAACTTGATGATTTGGGAAGCTCAATCCTGGAGACTCTGAGGGGACTGGGCATAGCCGCCGAAAAACTGCGCGGCAAGCGCGTCGCCGTTGCCGTGGGCAGCCGTGGTATTGCCAGCCTGAAGGAGATCGTGCAAGCAGTCTGCGGCTGGTTGACGGCACAAGGGGCTCAGCCTTTTATCTTCCCTGCCATGGGGAGCCACGGAGGGGCAACCGCCGAGGGCCAGCGCAAGATCCTGGAGGAATACGGCGTTACGGAGGCCGCCACGGGGGTGGAGATTCGCTCTTCCATGGAGACCGTGCTTCTCGGAACGACCCCCGAAGGGTTCCGGGTCTTTGTGGATCGGAACGCCTGGGAGTCCGACGGCGTCGTGGTGATCAACCGCATCAAGCCGCACACCGATTTTTCGGGGAGGATTGAAAGCGGTTTGTTGAAGATGATGACGATCGGCATGGGCAAGCTGGAGGGGGCCACCGAGGGTCATCGCCAGAGTTGGAAATACGGGTTCGAGACTGCCATTCGCGCCGTTTCGGGAAAGGTGCTGGCCAGCGGGAAAATTCTCTGTGGGGTCGCGGTGGTCGAGAATGAACTGCACCAGATTGGCGTCGTGCGCGCCGCGCTTCCGGAAGGCATCGTGGCACAGGAGGAATCGACGCTTCAACTGGCCCGCGCGCTGGTGCCGCGCATTCCGTTCCCAGCATTCCACCTGCTGATGGTGGACGAAATGGGCAAGAACCTGAGCGGAACCGGCATGGATACAAAAGTAATTGGGCGCGGCGTGGAACTGCCGCCAGGAGAAGCGCCCAGGATTTCCATGATCTACGTTCGTGATCTCACCCGCGAAAGCGATGGGAATGCCGTGGGGGTGGGCTTCGCCGACGTCATCCATGAGCGTCTTTTCCGGAAGATTGACTTCCATAAAATGTATCTCAACACATGCACCTCCCTGAATCCTGCTGCGGCCCGGCTACCCATTCATTTGCCCTCGGACCGCCAAGCTATGGATCTCACCCTCGGCCATTTGGGAAGTCCAGAGCCGGCGGAACAGCGGATCGTTTGGATTCGTAACACGCTCAGCCTTGACCGGATTGCCATCTCAGCTCCTTTGGCTCGCGAGGCAACAGCGCTTAAGCGCTGGCGATTGTCGCAAGGAGTCCATCCCGCAGATTTTGACCTGGCCGGGAATCTCAGTTCGCTGGTAGGTGGTAGGTGGTAGGTCGTATGTGGGGAAGAACATCCCCCACCTACCACCTACCACATACCGCCTACGGTTTTTCGGCACCTTGACTCTCCGGGTTAGTTGGGCCAGAATGTCACTTGGAGTATCCGAGGCTTGGCAGAAGCTAAAGGATTAAAGAATGGCCAGGAAACATGGAGGAGTGTATTGCTGGGTAGCGCTGGCAGGCGCCATGCTTTGTGTGACCCTCGCTACGGCCCAGGAGAAACAAACCGTCGATCCATCGTCCAAGGTCAAAGCGACGGCACAAGATAATAAGAAGCGGGCGCTCCTCGATGCCCCACGCGTGAGTACAGATGCTGCTGTCCACAGCGCGGCTAAGGACGCGATAAAACAAACGACCGGGGAGAAGACCCCGAACCAGCCCGAGGACGCTGCGGTGGTTGAATTTCGCCCTGCCGAATCAGAATCTGCAAGCTCAAGCACCAGTGCAGCGCCCCCGAAGACCCCAAAGAAAGGACCGCTGAAAGACGTCCACGGCACCGTCTATGGGGCGGCAGGCGCGAAAAATGCCGGAACCAATGCCGAGGGAGCTGCCATCGGTGCAAGCTCCAAAAGCGGCAAGAGCGCGGTCTATGTGCAGACGGATCGCGCTCAGACCTCTCCTGCTCATTAGCCGATGCGCCACCCTCGATATTCCCTATGTCGCATTCTTCAGTGCATTCGCCTGAAAGCACCCTCCTTTGTTCTTGTGACCGCATTAGGCCTTGGCAGCGCTCATAAGTATTACGCCTGGCCCCACCCGGCAACTTCTGCAAAGATCGAGTACTCATCCATTTCCAGCGCGCTTTTAGGGCACTCCGTGGGCTTTTGCGTTGTTTTTCCCCCTGGCTACGAAGCATCTTCCAACAAGCGTTATCCAACCCTTTACTTCCTCCACGGCCTCTTTGAAGACGAGCACAGTTGGATCGACCGGGGAGGCGAACAAATCTGGGAAAGTCTCACCGACCAGGGCGAACTCACGAATTTCATTGTGGTCTTGCCTGCCGGGGGACGGACCTTTTACGTAAACTCGCAGGACGGCCACGAACGGTACGAGGACTTCTTCATGCAAGAGCTGGTGCCCGAAATCGACCGCCGATATCGCACCCTGGCTGTCGCCGGCGAGCGGGGCATCAGCGGGACATCCATGGGCGGTTACGGCGCTCTTCATCTTGCCATGCGCCATCCCGAGGTGTTCGGTTCAGCGAGCGCCCATAGCGCGGCATTGCTGCCCAAGTTCCCTAACCCGCTCCCTACCGAGGGCCGCTGGGGCTTTTACGCGCGGGTGCTCCAGGAGCCTTTCGGGTCACCCCTTAATGAGAGCTATTGGGAGGCCAACAGCCCTCTCACCTTAGCCGAGCATCCGGAGCGCTTCGCCCAACTTGCACTTTACTTCGATTGCGGTGACCACGACCGCTACGGTTTCGAGGAAGGGGCTGAACTTCTCGACCACATTCTCGCCCAGAAAGGTTTCCCGCACGAGTATGCCCTCCGCCCTGGGGGTCATGGTTGGGACTACTTACATCAATACATGCCGTTCTCCCTTCGCTTCCATTCCAAGCTATTTATGCAGGCCCAGAAGGCGAGCTTGACAACCCACGCTAAGGGAGAAACGCGGTGAGATTGCCAACCCGCAGTGTAACGCCAGCCGTTTGGTTGTTCCTGCTGTTAAAGGAGAGGATTGTATGACGAAGATTTGTCGAACTTCGATCGGGCTAGCCACTGCCACTCTTATAGTTTTGATGAGTAGCGCAAGCATGGCTCATGGGAACGAACGGGGGACTGTGAAGGCGACAATCAACGGCGCCCACATCTCCATCGACTACGGCCGCCCCGCACTTAAGGGCCGCGACATGCTCAGGCAAATCCAACCAGGTAACGTCTGGCGGATCGGCGCCGATGCTCCGACGACCCTCGAATCGGACAAGGAGCTGAATTTCGGCGGAACAATTGTTCCCAAGGGCAAGCATATCCTGCTGGCGCGCTTGGTTGAGCCTGGGAAATGGACGCTCGTATTTTCAAGCAAGTCTGTCTTCCAGTACGAGTCGAGTGCAAAGCTCGCGGAAGTCCCACTGACGCTCGAGGAAGCAAGCGACTCGGCCGAACTGGTGACCATACAAGTCACCGACAAAGATGGGACGGGCGTCATCGAGATCGCCTGGGGTAAGATGCGCCTTTCCGCTTCCTTCAAGCCTGCTTAGGCGTCGTCGGATAACAACCGTTCCATTCTCGAATTTCGCGTCTATAAGGACTTGGCTCTGCTCAGGGGCCGGACGGAAGTATAATAGTTGGGCGGCCTATGGGATTCTTGGAATTTCGAGATGAAATGGAAGAGTCTGGTCGAACCCAGACCACGAGACTTTGAGCTTGTCAGCCGACCCTGCCACTTTGCTTGTCTACGCTTGGCGCTGCCTGAGGGCTATTGGAGTCAAGGGCACAGTTCTCTGCGTTGCACTTTGTCTCACCCTTCCCAGGTCCACAGGGGCACAGGTCTCCGTGGCCGGAGTCGACCTCTGGGGACAGCCCGTGTTGGATGTTAGGCTAAGTTGTGACGCGCGACTGGCCATGACTGACTTCCCCGGTGTCGTCTCTCAGGAGGTCGGCCAACCTCTCGATGCCTCGAAAATTGCCGCGAGTCTGAAAAAGCTATATGCCACTGGCCGCTTTACGGACCTGCGCGCGGAGGCTGAGCCTGGGCAGGGGGGCGTTCACTTGCTCTTCGTTGGGCGCGCCCAATACTTTATCGGCGTTGTTCAAGTCGAGGGTAGTCCCAGTGCCTTGGAACCTAGAGTCCTGCTCACCTCCTCTCGCCTCCGGCTGGGACAGCCCGTTTCGGACGACGTTCTCGTCGCGGCCCAGAGGCATATCTCCGAGATGCTCGCTTCGAACGGTTACTACCGGGCAACCTCCAAATACCGTCTCCTTCCTGACCCGGCCACACTGGAGGCCGAGGTGTTGTTCTCTGTTTTCGCCGGGAAGCCCGCGCGCTTAAGCAGCCTGGAATTCCGGGGTCACGTCGGATTCCCTCCGGCGAAGCTCGCAAAAGTAGCCGGCTGGCACTCCGGAATCCAACTGACATCGGCGCGTGTCGAACGGGGCTTGCTCAGGCTCCACCAGTTTTTTGTATCGCGCGATCGCCTCCAGGCAACCGCGAGCGTCCAGAAGCGAGAGTATGACACTAAACTCGACACCGAAAAGCTGCTGGTAGGGGTTGAAACCGGCCCCCTAGTTCGTGTGCGCGTCGAGGGCGCCAAGATTTCACGCTCCAAACTCAAAGAGCTTCTCCCCGTTTATCGAGACGGCGTAGTGGACGAGCCCACTCTTGCACACAGCGACGAGATTCTGGAAGACCATTTCCAGCAACGGGGTTTCTTTTCAGCTACCGTGAAGGCAGAACAAGCATTTCATGCCGAGTCCCAGACGCTGAACCTTACCTTCCGAGTGAATCGGGGCAACCCAGGACAATTCATGGGGTATGGCTTTGAGGGCAATCGGGCCATTCCCACCACAGAACTCATGGCGGCGATCTCCCCTCCCGCACGGGGAATTTTCAGCCCTGCCCCGCTGTACAGCCGCACCCTGATGGAGAACAAGGTAAACACCCTGACGGCACTCTATCAATCAAGAGGCTTTCTGGACGTGCGGATCTCGCCTCGCGTGGACGATCATTTCCGAAACCAAGATGCTCATAGGTTTGTCACCTTCCAGGTCGAAGAAGGACTCCAGACAACCGTTCACCAATTGGCTTTGAAGGGAGTCTCCGGCGACACGCAGAAGGCCCTCTGGCCTTCTCTGCTGACCAAGCCATCCCAGCCTTATTCACCGGAGCGGGCCGTAGCGGATCGCGACACCCTATCCAATTACCTTGCCGACCACGGGTATTCTCAGGCCAGGGTGAGTTGGCACGCCTCACCTGCAAACGAACACCACCAAGTTGACCTGGAATTCCTGCTTGAGCCGGGAAAGCAAGAACGAATCCAGCGTATTGTCGTGCTGGGAAATGAACACACCCGCCTGGGGGTTATCCGCCGCGAACTCCTGATTCGCCAGGGTCAACCTTTGAACCAGGACAACGTCGCTGACTCACAACGCCGGCTCTATGAGTTAGGAATGTTCAACCAGGTTCAAATTGCTACCCAGGACCAGACAA
>Ga0208036_1001287_pt1 | contig 11044 bp, 14 predicted proteins | sample June2015DPH_11_1_2_FD_184706 | JGI IMG/M metagenome (GOLD analysis project Ga0208036, IMG submission 184706) | Peatland microbial communities from SPRUCE experiment site at the Marcell Experimental Forest, Minnesota, USA - June2015DPH_11_100... | ecosystem: Environmental > Terrestrial > Soil >...
CCAACACCCTGCTGGGCATTGTAACAACGTTTCCATCGACCTTTTACTTAACCAATATGTAAAGCCCGGACAAAAGTCCGTTCGAAATTGTTTGCTGCTTTCTACGCTCCAGCCTCGCCCGCTTCCTACATAATCTGCGGTTGGCACGTTTGCCATCAGTCTGTCGTAGTAAACAAAAACGTCGTCGTCGCACTTAAAAATTCTGTCATACCCCCTATCAAGGGCATACTTGAGCATCGCACGCAACTTGTCGGCGCTATGAAAATAGTCGTCCAAACAAGGAAGATCGACTTCATCCTGCGGAGGCGTCCGACCTTTCCCGAATCCCTTGAATATGCGATAGTCGCAAGTTACATCTTTCAACCACGAATCCCGAATACCCTGTATGCGATTAGTGATAGGACGAGAAAACCAATCCCTACATCCAGCAATCTCATATTTGTATTCGTGACAGGAAAAGATTGCTAACAAGATTCGGGGCATTACTTCCCCCACTTTCTCAAATACTCAGCCGCTTTTTCTAATCGCTTTGGATCATCCTTGAAGATGCCGCCTCCTTGAGCCTTTCTTTTATCCAGTCGGGCAGCGGATGACATACGCGAATTTCAGGATAGTTGGGGAAAATATGTGCGAGGAGTTCCTTGGATACTTCCTTCGACACCCAGCCAAACCCGTTGCGATATATCTCGGTTGGCATAGGCGCTCCAAAACTAAGAGACCGCAATGGCTGGCACCATGCGGTCTCGGGTCGCCCCAGAATTGGGGCTAATATCGGGACGGGAGTGCTTTTGGCACCCGGAGGAGGTCCGCCCCGTTTCTCAAAAAATTTGGGTACGATTTACGGTCGGCGTGCCCGCCAGTCCACGTACCCTAGTCGTTGTCTACCGCGTCCCGTCAACCAAAGGACCGCGATCTCTCGGCGGTTGACTACTCTGAGACCCCGGAGGGAATTTCTCGACAACGAAATTCAAACTATTGCCTACCGCCCTTCGGCGGACTGACCGGATTTACTAACGACCGGCTCGGCTTAAAATTGTAGGGCGGTTTAAGTGCCGCCCGCACTTGTCGTTTTCTGTTCATTTGCGTCCGGTGGTACTATGGGCAGCAAAGGATGTACGGCGAAACCAAAAAATTTTACCCTCTCACTAGTACGAGGAAATTTTTTCTAGAAATGAGAAAAAGGGTTCTAAGCCATTGATTCTAAAGGAAAAAATAAAGTTATTCAGCGGGTGCTTTAGGGTCAACTCTCCCTGATGAGGTACGTTCTTCCCCCTCGATTCTCTCTAAAACACCCCCTAAACCCACGTAAGATAGCTTCGAACCGATACCTGTACGCATCCCTAAACCCTCTCGGCCAAGAATCTCTTCCCAATACTCAGGTGATTCAGGGTCTTTTCCCCGTAAATCTAATGTTTTCTTACGCTTACGAGACATTCTTTCCTTTCTGTATAGGTCTATGGGTAACCAAAGGAACCCAATTCCCTTCATTCTCAGATTACCAAAGTTCTCCCGACTTGTCAAGCAAAATCTTTTCAACTTTTCGCTTGACAAACGCTGGGTACTTTGGTAATCTAAGAATGGAGTAGAACAACACTCCCGAAAGGACAATCCATATGATAATCGAAGAAAAAGTATACGAACTCCCATCTGAAGATCAGCATAAACTGCAAATCGTTGAAATCGGAGAAATGAAAATATTCAAGACCACTTATGGTGAGAAAGAAAAATTCTCCATCAAAGTCAAGGTGCTCGACCAAAAGGCTGAAGACGGCAACGACCTGTACGTCTACCTGAGCGTCAGCCCCAGTATTGGTGTGAAATCGACCCTTGGCAAGTTCTGCCGTCGGTTGAAGATCAATCTCGACAAGAAATTTGACACCGAAGATTTGATCAGTTTCGGGTTCATTGCGAACATCGCCCATAACGAAGGCACCGGCAATAACGCCGGGAAGACTTTTGCCAACATCGTAATCGACACCGTTCGTCCGTTATCGACTGCGAAGGCGACTGTCGAAACGGTCTAACTTGTAGTGGGATAGGGTCTTTCGTCTCTATGTAAATTTTTCTAGGGTCTTTCGTCTCTAAGAACTCTATCCCACTACATACATCTGTATATATACTGCATATGCTGTAACGGTGTATATAGATTCCTATTGAATCTTGGAATCCCACTCTACACTAGATGTGGAGACTATGAATATATAGTCTATAAATCTTGGAATCGCTCGCATGAGGAGGAAATTTTTACATGATCACAGAAGAGATTCGTAAAAGCGTACAGGCTCTATTCCCTGAGGGGTCGCTGGTAGAGCTTCGTATCCCGAAAAGTTCACAAGGGACAATCATCGGTTTTTTTCGAGACAGGGAGAAGTTAGTACAGGCTATTGAGGAATACTCTGGCAAGGTTCCTGCCGTCTACTACACGCTGAACGCCCCGCCTGCTGAGTTGTATGATAAATCACAGAAAGACAAAGCCGTCGTCGGTGGGCATGGTTGCAAAGACGATGAGATTGTGGTTCGAAATTGGCTTTTGATTGATTGCGATCCATTAAGAGTAGACGGGAATGGTACAGAACTCCCTCAGCAAACCGTCTCTTCGACAGAATCTGAGAAGTCTGATTCGTTCGTCGTCGCTCAGAAAGTTGAATCTTATCTACAGGACAAAGGCTGGCCCGATCCGGTCACGGCTGATAGTGGCAACGGATATCACCTGTTGTACAACATGGGCGGCATGCCTTCGACCGATGAATTGACTGTAACAGTACAAGAGGCATTACAGCATCTCGCCGAAAAGTTTGACACGTCCCTGGTGCACGTAGACACTGTCGTTTATAATCCGTCACGAATCACGAAGGCTTACGGCAGTCTCGCATCAAAAGGCCCGAATACTGCGGATCGTCCGCACCGGCATTCTTGCATTCTAAGCGTACCGACCGAAATCAAGTCGGTCACACTGATGCAACTATCTGCGTTAAAGCCAATTCCGAAAGAGACAAAGAAATCCTCAATCGTCATTAAGGCGAAGGCGGCTGAACGAATCGCTACTACCGACGGACCCGAGAAGATGGAAGAGTTCCTTGATTGGTATGGCATCGCCCATAAGGTCATGCGCCGAGAGAAGAATGGCTGGAAGTTTGTCATCGTTCCATGCCCATTCAACGAGGAACACAACAACGGGGAAGTCGCAGTCTTCGTCAACGACGACGGCGGATATGGCTTCAAATGTTTTCATGCTCACTGTCAGGATAAGGACTGGCGGGCATTCCGTGACCATTTGGAATCTATCTCGGGAAAGAAGTTTTTCTTCAAGACGAATTTGACAACAGTCGTTCAGCCGGAGGAGAAGACTACATCGAAGATGGTACTCAAGAGGGCGAGTAACATTGCTCCCGAAGTTCTCAATTGGCTGTGGCAAGACAGAATTCCCTTTGGCAAGCTGACTTTGTTCGCGGGTCATCCGGGTGTCGGTAAGAGTATGGTGACGATGTATGTTTCTGCATGTGCCTCGAAGGGATGTGGTTGGCACGATGTTAAGAATACAAATCCCCCGGTCGAAGTTGTCATCATCTCATTAGAAGATGCCGCTGCGGATACTCTAGTCCCTCGATTGATGGCAGCGGGAGCTGACAAGGATAAAGTCATGCTTTTACAGTCAGTAGTGACGGATAAAGGTCCAAAGGATTTTACGCTCGACACTGATCTAAACGTTCTCCGCTCGTTCCTTGAATCTAACCCAGATGTAAAGGTCGTAATCATTGATCCGATCATGAACCATTTAGGCCATTTGAAGGGAAATTCAGAGCAGGAAGTTCGCATGGCGCTGTCACCCCTGGCGAAGATCGCCGAAAAATTTGGAGTCGCAATCATATTGGTGACGCACTATAACAAAACCAAAGATACAGATAGCATCCAAAGGGTCGGCGGGGCAATGGGCATGGTTGGAGCAGTCCGAGTGGCGTGGTCATTCGGTGAAAATAAATTGACCGGAAAGATGGAGATGACGCCCCTAAAGGCTAACATCGCCCCGAATACTGGTGGATTAGAATATCAAATTGTTTCTGAGGAAGTAGAGATAAACGGTCAGTTCATATCCGTTGGGAAAATTAAGTTTGGAGATGTGACACACGCAAGCGCTGATGCTACTCTCAAGACACCAGACAAAGAAGCCTTTGTTCCGCTCTACAAGCAATGTATGGATTGGTTAGTAGAACATCTCACTGACGGAGAGCTTCATCCAAAGGTAGATGTTTACAAGAGTGCTGAGGCGATGGGATTCGGCAATGCGGATATGAGTATGGCTCGCCAAAAACTGGGCAATACTGTGAAATATATCCAATCCGAAGATATCTGGTATTTACAAATTGAACCGAAGCACGAGAATGAACCTGAGGAATCTGAATGAAACGTGTGTGGCTTGACTTTGAATCCGCGAGTTTAGTAAACATCAAAGCCGTGGGTTTGGATAATTACGCCAAACATCCATCCACCCGTGTGCTTATGCTTGCGTGGGCTGTGGATTTGGAATCTCCGAATCTCTGGCAACCACATTTAGGACCGATGCCCGACGAATTGCGGGCACTCTTACTCGATAAGACAGTCATAAAATGTGCGTGGAACTTTCAGTTCGAGAAACACATTTTCGAGGATATGTTAGGTATCGCCACGGAATTGAAGGAATGGTATGACCCAAGCGTCCTCTGTGCGTACATGAGCCTGCCTATCGGATTGGAGCGGGCGGGTGCGGCTCTATCGATTCTGGGCAAGAAGATTCACATGGCCCCCGATGAGGGTGTAAAGTTCTTTTCGATGCCGAAGAAGGCGACTAAGAAGATGCTTTTGAATGGGTCGCCTATGCATTATTTTAAAGACTGGAATTCCCATCCTGAAAAGTGGGCGGACTTCTGCAAATACTGTATGCAGGACGTAATCGCTGAACGAGAAGTGCATTACGCGGCGGTCGCAATCAATTCCCCAATTACCCCCGGTGAGCAGGCTGCTTGGGAATTGGATCAGCGCATGAATTCGGCGGGCGTGTATATTGACCAACCCTTCGTTGCAAACGGAAAGAAACTAGCCGAAAACGAGGCGCTTGAAATTCTCGCTCAGATCGGAGCTATTACCCAATGCGAGAATCCGAATAGTGGCTCACAACTGAAAACATGGTTGAAGCCGAGAGGATATCCTTATGATTCATTGGACGTAGAACATATAGAGAGCGCATTGAATAGCGAACTCTCGGAGGAAGTCCGTGAGTTACTTTTACTGAGACAGAAACTCGGCGGCTCCGCTTACAAGAAGTTCCAAAGCATTCAAGATCGCATTAGTGCCGATGGGCGGCTGCGCTGGCAATTCCTGTATCATGGTGCACATACTGGAAGATGGGCGGGGAGAGGGGTGCAACTTCAAAATCTTTACAAGCCGGATAAAGCGGCATCGAAAGTATCGAAGGCTATTATTGATGCCGTCCGTGCGGAAACACTTGTATCCGGTATGTTTCCCGGCATTGACGTAATGACATGTATCGCTTCAGTGATCAGGACTTCGTTCTGTGCGACACCGGGACATAAATTGGTAGTCGGCGATCTGGCGCAAATCGAATCTCGCGTGCTTGCGGCACTAGCCCAATGTCAATCGATGATCGATGCATATGCACAGGGACACGATCTTTATTGCGAGTTCATGTCTTGGTTGCTTGGCAAGCCGATTACAAAAGAAAACTCGGACGAACGTGCAAAAGGTAAAGTCGTAATCCTTGGCAGCGGCTTCGGAATGGGTGTAGACAAGTTCGTTGACTATTGTGCAACATTTGGTATTACGATGCCAATAGATTCGGAAGACCCGGATGAAGTTACTGCGGAGAAGTGCATTTACGGCTTCCGCAAGAAGTATTTCGAGATTCCTCTATATTGGAAGGCTCTTGAAGATGCCGTGAAGAACGCTGTCCGCGAGCACCGCTGCATTTATGTAAAGGGAATTGTGGTGGACGGTCGCAACACACGAGTACTCCGTATAAAGTTGCCGAGCGGGCGGTACATTCATTACTTCAATCCGAAGCTCAGTAAGAAGTTGAAGTTCGGCAAGCTACGGGATACCGTATCATATACGGCGTATGATTCTAAGGGTGCTCAGGAGAAAGACCTTTACGGCGGATTGCTTACTGAGAACGTAGTGCAAGCCGTCGCCCGAGATATTTTGCTCAATGGCATGCTCGAAGCGGAAAAGGCAGGTTTCAAGATCATCATGACAATACATGATGAGATCGTAGCCGAAGTGCCACTAGATTCCCCGCTGGGCGAAGCGGAGTTGTTGCAGTGTATGTCGAAAACTCCGGAATGGGCTGAGGGAATGGGATTCATTTTGGCGGCGGAAGGGTATGAGAATTCATACTATAAGAAATAGGAGGAATATGACCCCAGAATCCAAAGAGAAAGCCCTCAAATCAGCATGGCACGCTGCAATCGCCACTGTAGGTGTGTACGAATACCGGCACAACCGTAGTTGGCTCTCGAAAGTGCTTTCTGTCGGACTAGTATTGTTCCATGCGGACGCTGCGATTTGTGACGCCGTCGGTAAACCCACGACTTTACAGAGGTTACTGGCGAAACTAAAGTAACCGAATTTTTTGCTTGACAAGGGTATTCCACTCTGCTACACTTGGGATAGTAGGAAAAAGGAGGCTTTATGCTTGAATTAGTGATTGCATTTGTGTTGGGCGGCGTGGCTGGATACGGGCTCCGGGGAAAGATCGCGAAGGAAAGCGCGGCTCTGGTTGCGGATTTTAAGGTGGAAGTGACGAGGCTTCGTGCGGATTTGACGCAGATCGTCGCAGAAGTTAAAGCGAAGGTCTGACCGGGCTGGACCGATTCCAGATGGTGGAGGGTCGGAAGTCGGCCCCTGAATTACGCACGTTGAAGGTTGGTTGTAGGCGGGTAACACCCCGGTTCGATTCCGGGCATCTCCACCAGACTGCTCCTAGAGCCGTGTGGGGGGATGAACAGGTATCGATTGCTCGAATTATGATTACAACTTGCGTGCAGGTAGACGACTACCTTAACAGCGTAAAACCAATAACAGCCGAGGTTAAACCCTTGACTATGGCTGCGGCTGCCGGAAGGTAGACGTAAGTTCGGGTTCGGGACGACCTAGGAACAGAACGTCCCACTTTTTTTGGAGGACTATGGCACGAGGCTTTACACTTTTTATGGCAGCGGAGAGTTTCGTGGCATCGGCACTGTTCGCCACCGCGAGAGAATGGCGTTGGGCTCTGTATTGGTTCTTTTGCGGATGCATTACACTTTCGGTAACATTGTGAGGGCTTATTCCGATGATCATTACGACCGCTTATAATAGTACAGACTTCGACCGACTTATGGAGATTTCTGACACATGCTATGAAGGGGTTGAGCGCCCGCCCCGAGAGACCATGAAAGATATGGTAGAAGTCTGCGATGTGTTCCTCGCAAAAGTTAATGAGAAAGATTTTTCACATTCTTTTCCTGAAGAGTCGCCGGATGAAAACCATATCATCGGCTTCGTCTTAGTACGAACGGTCGTCCATCCGTACATCTGGTCAATCGCGGTAGATAAGAGTTTTCAGGGCCGAGGTGTCGGTGGGAATTTACTTCGCGAGGTCATCGAGTGGTATACGCTCCAAAAAGCCCAAGAAATAAAATTACACGTACATGAAGACAATCCCGCCCAGAAGTTGTATTGGGATTATGGCTTTCGAGTAAAATCGGTCGAAGAAGGATATTACATGCCAAAGGATGGGCTGGTTATGCGAAGGGAGTTACCTTGAGCGAGGAGTCTACCCAGAAGCATCTTACGTTCCCCGAGCCTGAGCCGGGACGGTTTCAGGAAAGTTGAGGATGAGATGAATCGTATTCTGTCTAGGATTCTTGATGGATCATTGCGAATGTTTATTTCGGAGGTCGCATGACTCCTGAAGCACAGAACACAATTTTGGAATGGATATTCTATGGGCTGGCAGTAGTAGGATTTTACATTGTAATCGTCGCCCCGGTAATTTACATTTGGCACAAGACCTTAATTCCTACGCCGCTGCCGGACAAGAAGATTGATGACGAAATGAAGAGGTGGAGACAGTAGCGACGTAGCCCCTTTCAACGGTAAGAAGCCGAGCGGAATCCCAACTTTTTAAGTTGGGAGGAGCGAGCCTCTAGAAAGGAGGACACTACAATGCAACTGACAGCAAAAATAAAACTTGATTACAACACAGAAACTGGTAGTGCCCTCTTCCGTACGATGGCATTAGCGAACGCCGCCTGCACATGGCTTTCCGAGCAGGTGTTTGAGTCCCGTGTCTTTGGTAAGTTTAGGATGCAGAAATTCTATTATCTTGACCTACGAGAGATGTTTCCATTGCTGTCCGCACAAGCGGTCATCCATGTAGTTCGCAAAGTTGCAGACTCCTACAAACTGGACAAGAAGACCCTGCGGACATACAAACCGCTGGGGGCGATAACCTACGACCTTCGCATTCTGAGTTGGAAGCAAGGCATCGTCAGCATTTGGACGGTAGATGGTCGCAAGAAGATTCCGTATGTCTGCGGCGAACGACAAGCAGAACTGCTCAAGACGCAGCACGGCGAAACGGATTTGTTGCTTCAGGACGGACAGTTCTACCTCGCAACTTGCTGTGAGATGTACGAGCCAGAGATGCAGTATAAGAATTACGCACTTCCGCTTGGAGTCGATTTGGGTGTTGCCAAGATAGCAACCGACAGTGACGGCAATATCTATTCAGGCTCTAAAGTAAAGAATGTCAGATTCAGGCATCGTAAACTTCGTTCAGCCTTACAGAAGGCGGGAACGAAATCTGCTAGGCGTCATTTAAAAAAGTTGTCAGGGAAAGAAGCACGTTTTGCACGAGATACAAATCACGTAATCAGCAAGGCAATCGTCCGTACGGCTAAAGGCACCTGTAGAGGTATCGCTTTAGAAGACCTTAGCGGCATCAGGGACAGGATAACGGTTAGAAAAAGTCAGAGGGCTGGATTGCATTCTTGGTCATTTTTTCAGTTACGTTCGTTCGTAGAGTACAAAGCCTTGCTTGTTGGGGTTGCTGTCGTTCTGATTTGTGCTAGGAACACCAGCCGTCGGTGTAGCAAGTGTGGGTATACGGACAAACGAAACAGGAAGACCCAAGACAAGTTTGTCTGCCTTCGATGCGGTCACGCAGAGAACGCAGACCTAAACGCTGCCCGCAATATTGCGAGCAGGGCGTACGTCATCACGCCAATCGTGGAGTGCGGTAAGGCTCTGCAAGCCCAGACTTCTAGTCTGGGTAGATGACCCACACCCTATATCTCATTCTATAGGTTAAGACCCCCTATTAAGACCCCCTATTAAAAGGGGACTTCTATAGAAGAAATTGGGGAATACCCGTAAACCATTCAAAGGGTAGGGGTTAAGACCACCCTACCCAATTCCCAGATTCTGGCTAGGCCCCGCTCAGCGAGCAGGCGAGGAGGTGGGGGACTCCCCCGGCACCCCCTTGCTCTGGCAGTTAAGACCCCCTATATTCTTTAGAATCAAAGACTTATGTTTGGGTGTTATATGGTCTAATTCTGGAATTCTTGGAATTAGGGTAATCGGTAGCCTGGAGGAGTGTATTTGCCCCATACCCGTACCCGTACCCGTCAAGTTATTGATAACAAGATAGATTCCCAAATTCCAAAATTCTGAGATTGTTACACTGGCGGATTGTTGCAACAAAGTTTCGAATTGTATCATCTATGGTTTTTGGTATTCTTAGACGGAGACGCTAAGAGCCTAGCAGAATTGGGGGAATTACTACGCTGGAATTTTGGAATCTTCTAGTTCGTGCAAGGGATACCATACCTGATTACGGCATCTAACATCTGTTCGTGGGTAAATACATCAGATTTAATCCTGTTGTGATTGGCACAACATGGCTGACTGTTCTCAGAGGTATACCCTATAGTATTGTCTTTTCTGTCTAGCCCGATTAGCCCGATATCGCCCGCTGCCGTTGTACTATACGCGTACACGCACGGCTGGGAGACTAGTCGTTTGTATTCATCCAATGTAATAGTAAACTCTAGCCCGCGTCTATTGGCTTGCCATTTCGCATTAGCATATCGGCTCCCTAATGATTCCCCTTGCCTAGCGAATCTAGCCCGCCGTTGAATTTTCATACACTCCGCACATCTATTTCGACTGCTTGGGAATCCCGTGTCATTTGGATGCAGAGCACATGGGAGTGCGCCCGCCTTGGGTGATACTCGTGGCACGATGATTTTCCCTTCCAATGCATCGTGTAATCTTTGCACGGCTTCTATACGAACAGGATCAGGGGCTCGCTCTGACTCCTTTATTCTCGCCCGTCTCGCCCGCATATCCGCCTGTAAGTTTTCTAGGTCTTTTCTCATACTCTATAGTAACATATACAGGTTACTTTGTCAATGCCCAAATTTGTCACCTGTAACCCTTTGTATTAGTATAGTTTAGCAGGAAAGTGGCAAAGATTGTCTCTTAGTGGCAAATTTTGTACTATCTATTAAATAATTAAGAGTATAAGTCTTTTAGAATCAATACATACTGTTTGGTCGCTTGCTTGCAATGTAAACGGTAGAAAGGGAGGAATCTATGAATCGTGTAATCTTTACTTTCATTCTACTGGCCGGGTTTGTCTACCCGACCTTCGCCCAATGTATCGGGAATCCGATGAACCAACCCGTATATTGCCCAGACAACCCGCGCAATCCACAGAACCTAACACCGCCACCGCCGCTAGTTCCCGCGCCACAACAGACTGGCCCACGACCGGGTGAGCGATGGGGCTCCAACCAACAGGAACCACAGGAACCACAAGAGCCGCGCCAGCAAGAGCCTTTATCCAAACCTGGGCAATACTGCGTAATCGTAAACGGTGAAAGGGTCTGTGGGTAGTACTGATCAACCGCTACCCGAGCCACGTGACCGTGCCCGATACCTTGCTTCCCGTGCGCTGCTTCGGCTGGATAGTGCGCAGAGCTTGCGAAGTCTGCGGCTACACCAG
>Ga0208036_1001288_pt1 | contig 11035 bp, 9 predicted proteins | sample June2015DPH_11_1_2_FD_184706 | JGI IMG/M metagenome (GOLD analysis project Ga0208036, IMG submission 184706) | Peatland microbial communities from SPRUCE experiment site at the Marcell Experimental Forest, Minnesota, USA - June2015DPH_11_100... | ecosystem: Environmental > Terrestrial > Soil >...
CGGGATCGGCCTGGTCGCGCTCGTCGTCGGTGATCGAGTCCTCCAGCGCGTGGCCATCGGCCATGTAGAACCCGCGCGCGTCCAGATCGACTTCGATCTGCTGGGCGCGCTGCCCGGCCGCGTAGGCGTCCTTGTAAGAGCGGAAATGCTGTTTCGAGAATTTGAAGAACACATCGTTCTTCTTCATCACAGGCACCACCGGCAGCACTTCCTCCGCCACAAACGCCTGATTGCGGTAGGCGATACTAATCTGCGTCAGTGCTTCATCAACGTGAAGCTGGTTTAAGCTGGGCATAATCCCTCCTTTTCGGGATTTTTAAGTGTAAAGTGCGAAGTGTAAAGGCTGTCGTGCCTTAGCCTTTAGCCTTTATCCTTTACACTTTTTTCGCCCAGCGTTATCTAGCGCAACACGGCGGGCGTGTTGATCGGCGGACGAGCGCGCTAGCGGTCGCCCGAAAAAAAGTCGTCAGTCATCAGTTACCAGTCATCAGTTCGAACTGAACACTGACAACTGAGAACTAGCCCTTATAGGAGTACGGCATCACCAGCACGCGAATCACGTCGCCGGCATTCAAGGCTGCGTCGATGGCGACTCCGACGACGTTAATCATCGTGCCAGACTCGCTCACAGCCTTGATCTGCCCCTGGGCGTTGGCGATGTTCACATAGGCCCCGCGTGTGATAGCCCCGGACGCCACCACCCGCGAGATCCCAAACATGCGCGTGCGGATGTTGCGCCCCAGCCCGCTCGACGGAATGACGCCCGTGGGCCAGGCAGTGCCGCTCACCAGGTTGTACTGCCCGCCCGAATAGTCAGCCCCGGCGTCCGGCAGAATGCTTTCCTGGGCTACCCCGAGGAATTGCCCGTTGGCCCCACTCGGCACGTTGCACCCGTCGGCGGACACCGAAGTGTCCGGCGCTAGGCAAGTGAATTTGCCAATCTCGATGTTGGCGTTGATACGGTAACTTTGGTCGATCGCAGTAATGTCGCTCATTCGATTTCTCCTCCTGGAAAAACAGTCAAGGGTCGAGAGTCAAGGGTCGAGAGTCAAAAGCCTTTTCTTTCAACTTTTCGACCCTCGACTCCTCGACTACTCGACTTCTTCTTCCGCAGCCTGCGAGACAGCCACGATCTCTTCCGAATACTCGCGCCACAGGTCCGGCTTGCGCTTGGTGACTTCCGAGAGCGCCACGCTCACCGAGCATTTGTTCTCTTTGGCGTAGGCATTCACTTCCGCCATCAGCGCCTGCTGTGCGGTGGGCTGCTCGCCGCCGCCCGCGTGGCCGTACCTTCGTAGATCCACCACAGGCCGGGCTTGCTCGACCAACGCGCTGAAACCCGTTGCATCTGAAAGCGCCAGTTTCAGAGCGTGGGCGCGGTTTTTCGGCAGCACCTTGCCCGCCTTCACCGCCGCGTTCACTTTACGCTCCGCTTCCTGCGCTTGTAGGATGGTGGAGAATCTTACGCGCCCGGCATCCGCCAGCTTGCCGGCTTCCACCAGGTTGATCTTGCCATCGTGGATGCTTTCCGACAGGGCGGTGAAGCCGTCGCCGTCGCCATCCTTGGGTTCCCAACCCTCGGGACCGTCAGCAATGCCGATCAACTCCTCACCGTCGAACACCCCGATCTTGCCCCTCTGCTCGGCAGGCAAATGGTGTACTTCGAGGTGCGCGTCGGTGAGGCACTTCAACTTCAGACTCTTAGCCATTGTCGTCTCCTTTGCAGACAAGGATCCAGGATTCAGGATTTGGGATTCAGGTCCTGACCCCTTACTCCTGCCCGCTGAATCCATTCCTGGTTGCTGGTAAGCAACCGAAACTTGATTTACTGGACCTGGTACATGCAACTGTTGCAGGCTCACGAAAACCCGGTCTGGCGCTTCCCCTGAATCCTGAATCCTCCCGCCGCGGCGGGCTGAATCCTGCATTTCGCAAAGATGGATCTCGGGCAGTTCCTCGAGAAAGGGCTTATTAACCAGCGCTACGGAGGTCAGTACCGTCCCTGCCGTCTTGCCGGTCACTTTATCCTTCGCTCCCCAACGGATGGCCGGCGAAATATAGCGGTACTCCCGATTGGCAATGAGCTGCCGTGCGCGCTCCGTGGGCTCGTACCAGCCCCAAAGGATAAAGCGGGAATTGGGAGTAGGGAGTTGGGAATTGGGTGTTTCCCTATTCCCCATTCCCAATTCCCTATTCCCGTTTGAAAATCGTTCGGGCTCGTCCAGTTTGGTGATACGCCCGGCTGACAGCACGGGTCCTCCCGTGCCAAAGGGAACTTCCGAGGCATGCTCGTAATCCACATTGATTTCGCCCGTAGGCTTTTGGGCGAAGTTCTCCCGGATTTGTTCGAGATCCTCGAGCTCGATGGAGAACTTCTTTTCCGCTCCGCCCCAGGTCCCCGTGACAGCGATCGGAATCCGAATCAGGCCCGTCCCCGGCACATCGGCGAGCAGCGCGACAAAACGTGGAAAGGCTGAAGTGTGAAGGATAAAGTCTGAGTTCTCCGTTCTCACGTTATCCTTCATGCTTTCCACTTCAGAATTTATTTCCGGCCACTCCATGCCCTCCGACTTATAGAGCGCGCGCAATCTCCGCTTGGCCTCTTCCTTGCCCGGGCCGTCGTAGGCATTGCCGCGATAATTCTTGTAAAGCGCAGCAAAAGCCGCGCCCATCAAGCCATGGTCGGGCTTCCCATGCCGCTTCACCTGAAGGTGAAACGTGGTTGCCTTCTCCGGGTCCTCGACCACAAGAAAATCGCTTGGCGGATAACCTTCCTTCGTTGCGCTCATCGAAGCCCTCGGCTTTCAGCTCTCAGCTCTCAGCTCTCAGCTATCAGCCTTTATCCTTTACCCTTCAAACTTTAGAATTCAGCTTTACTCCACGATTTCCAGCGTAACGTCCCCCTGGTACTGTTCGCCGATGCTGGAGACGATCTGCGCCGCGATGGTGTGTCTCTCTCCCGCCACGCCGCCAGTCACCGTGAAGACCACGCCTGTACCGGAAATCGCAGGTGCTGGATTCGAAGCGATGACCTCTTCAGTCGAATCCAGCCTGGTCAGATCGCTTGTAGCCGTCACCGCCGTGATGCTGGCGATGCTGTTGCCCTTGCCAATATCAGCGGCAAAATCGAGCGAAACCGCGAATTGTTCGTAAGGTGCTTTGTAAATCGTCATGTCCAACAGCTCTCAGCTCTCAGCTATCAGCCATCAGGTTTCGGCTCTGCGCTTGCTGAAAGCTGAGAGCTGACTGCTGATAGCTTCTTTTCAATGCACCGGCGCCGTGCCGCTTTTCACCCGCCCTGCTTCGGCGCCTGTTTTCGCTTGGCCTGGCACGGCTCCGTTTTTGGCCTGCCCCGGCACGGCTCCGCTTTTGGCCTGCCCTGGCACGGCAAACTCATGCCTCGGCACGACGGTCAGACTGTAGTTCCGCAAACCAACGATTGCATCGCTGAAGACCAGTGTTTCCATATCGCCGCGCAGCGCAGCGAAAACCCGGCTCAGACTATCAGAAGTGGAAAGTGCCTCGGTATCGCGACGCGAGGCAGCGAGGACACGCCTCAGATCATCGCTCGCGCTGAGCGCCTCAGTGTTGCCCCGCCCGAAACTTGCTGCCCGCGTCAGTAAATCAGACGTCGTGTTGTTCTCGCTCTCGCCCCGGATCGAAACCGCCCGCCTCACCAGACTGTCCGAAACGCTGAGGGTTTCGGCGTCGCCCCGGCTCAGACCCTGCGAGCGCGCAATCGAATCCGCGACAGTGTTGGTTTCGCTATCGCCCCGCCCGAAAACTCCCGAGCGCGCAATCACGTCGGACGCTGTGTTGGTCTCACTATCACCCCGGCCAAAAATCCCCGAACGCGCAATGGCATCCGAGGCCGTGTTGTTCTCGCTCTCGCTCCGCTTCAGGATCTGCGCGACTGCAATCGCGTCCGAGCTTATGTTCGTCTCGTACAGGGCTGCGCTGTACGTGCCAGGCACGGTCTCAAGGCTTGTGACGGTATCGGAGGCTATGTTGGTTTCGCTGGGGGTACGGCCGAAGGAGGCCAACCGCGCCAGCGAATCGGAGGCTGTGTTGCTTTCGCTCTCGCCCCGGCTCAAGTTGGCCAGCCGCGCGATGGCATCTGAGGCGGTGTTGCTCTCGCTGTCGGTGCGGGTCAAGACGGCCGCACGCGCGATCGCATCTGAGGCGCTGTTGCTCTCGCTGTCCGCACGGCCAAGGCCGGCCAAGCGCGCGATCGCGTCCATCGCTATATTGCTCTCGCTTTCGCCGCGGCTGAAGACCCCCAAACGCGCAATCGAGTCGGAAGCCGTGTTACTCTCGCTGTCCCGGCGCCCAAACGCCACTTGGCGCGCGATCGCATCCGAGGCTGTATTGCTCTCACTGTCGGCACGGCCGAAGCCGGCCAAGCGCCGGATCGCGTCCGTCGCTGTATTGCTCTCGCTTTCGCCGCGGCTGAAAACCCCCAAACGCGCAATCGCATCCGAAGCCGTGTTAGTCTCGCTGTCGCCGCGCCCAAAGCTCACTTTGCGCGCAATGGCGTCGGAGGCTGTGTTGCTCTCGCTATCCGCGCGAGCAAACCGCGCCAGACGGCTAATCGCGTCCGAGGCGGGGTTCGATTCGCTTGCGTTCCTTGTGTAGCTGTTGCCCCCAGCCTTAAATGTGGCGATGGCGACGCGGTTTTTGCCGCCGTTGGAATTTGTCCCGGAGTAAGTTACCGAAGACGTACTTGATACAACATCATCCGCATAGGCGCCGTTCGCGCCGCTGCACGCATTGTTGAACTGGCCTCGCTGAGTGAGTGCTCCGGTCGAAGTAAAGCTGCTGGCGCAATTATTGCCTACGTCTACCACCACCCCGGTAACCACTTCATTAGCTTGGGAAAGCGTTCCAGAGGCTCTGCTAAACGGCGAACCTTGCTCACTCCCAAAAGCCACCGTCACATCCAGCGGAGTGCTCGTGGCAAGGCCCGTGTAATGTGTGGCACAGAATCCGCTTTGATAGTAGAGATTTCCGGTCCCTACAGCTAGGGTAACGACGGTTATACCCGAGGCTACATTGTAGGCATAGTAGAAGTCGGCATAATTGGAGCCATACGCCAAGTAACTGATCTGGTGGTATGTCGAGGAGCCCCCAGAAGCATTGTCTGTGATCCCTCCATCCGCTGCCCCGTTGCTTCCGACCCCAACCCCAACAGTAATTAGCTCGCCAGTTGTCGTCGCCGTGCCAAACGTAACTTGCACCGGAGATTGGGCGGTTTCACAGACCGTCTCAACGCGGGTAATCGTCGCCCAAGCGGATGAAGCCGCCAGCGCGAAAACCAGACCGAGAATGATCCTGCTGAATTTGTTCATTGTGTCATTGTGTCATCGGATCATTGAAGGGCTGCTTTTCAATGACCCGATGTCCCGATAATTCAATGACCCGATCTAAAAAGTTATCGTCCAAGTCACCGTCAACGTGTCGCCGCTGGCCAGCGAGGCCTGGGTGAATGTGTTTTCAAAACACATTGTCCCCGAAGAGGACGCATTGAGAATGGCCGCAGCCTGAGCCGCCTGCGTCCCAGTGGCAGTGAAAGTGTTCGCCAACGTGAAGCTCGTCGCATTTGAAGTGTGCGTGAGAGTACCCAAGGCGCGCGCGAGCCCGTTCGTGGTAATTTCTCCACTCAGGGAGGTATCGGTCGCGGCTGGAGTGATCGCAGTATTGGTCAGCGCAATGTAAGTGCAGACAGCAGCGGTGCCCCCCGCCATCTGACCATACTGCCAGTTGATCCCCGCATTCGTCCGCAGATTGTGCCCCGTCACATCCAGGAAGACCGTGCCGTCCGGGTGGCGCGCCACGACGTGGACCCAGTGCGGCAGATCGGATCTTCCCTCGCGTAGGGGCGGTTCGTTCATCCCGATCTGATCGGGACGGGCCGCCCCTACAAACGTCTTCTCGTACATCTGCTGGATAAAATCCTTCAGCGACAAGCCATCAGGCCCGAAATCCACCGGCTTCCAGACATGCTTCCCCTTCCACACATTCTCGGCATAGACCGCCGAGGTCGTCGGGATGGTGTCAATGTTGGTTAGATTGTTGAGACTGTGGTAGCCGAAGTAGCTCAGGTTCCCACCGTTCAGGATCATCGCCAGGCCAGCGAACGCCGCGACCACGGCAATCGAAAGAAGTGTCTCAAACCTTTTGTTCAGGAATTTCCTCATTCTCATTCTCCTTCTGTGGAACCTGCGCAATCTGCGCATTTCACCGATAAATCACGGAAACCGTCACCGGCGCGCTCGTTCCATAACCACCCGAGCACGCGAACGTAAATTTAGTGGCCTGGCCAAAGCCCAGCGCCGCCGTCGAGCTTACTGCGGAGGTGGTCACTGAACCCGCCCCCACCTCTTCCAAGATCGTCCAGGCATTGACGGCGCCCGTGGTCACCGTGAGCGACACAGCACTGCCCAAGGTGAGCCAAGTCGAGCCATCGTAGCTGGTCTTGGCCTGCGCCGTGCAAGTCGTGTAAGTTCCCGTCACTGTGCCAAACGTCCACTGAATTTGCGCCTCATGGGCTGTTGTTGTGGGCGTGCTCGCAGTGTCCGCCGTCGCAGACGCGATCGTGATGGCAGGTGTATCCGTCACTACGCCGGTCGGTCGTTGCTGAACATTCCTCCCTGCCGCGTGAACCGGTGGCAAGCAGCGCGGATTCAGAAAAAGCGCATAGAGCGCCGCAAGCAAAAGCACTAGCCACCACTTGAATCCCGATTCCTGGCTTCCCAATCCCGCTCTCATTTCCCAGCTCCTTAATTCAGAATTCATAATTCCCTATTCACCACTCACTATTCCGCATTCATCTTTGGGGCGATCATCCGATTGCGCCTCCCGGTCGTAAGAGCCAGTCCCGCCAGGGCGGGATCGAAAGTCGAAGGTCGAATCCGCAGATTTCGCAGATTCTGCCAACACGGTCTCTGAAGCCCGCGCTGCACCCCCGTTCGTAGGTGCGGTTCGCGAACCGCCCCTAGTCTGCGAAATCTGCGTAATCTGCGGATGCCCTTCCTCTTGGGGCTTCGTCCCCGGCTCGGCAGGAAACTCTCCTTCCTCTTTCTCTTGCAGGCGCGTCTGGATGGGCGCCCAGCGAGGGCGCGACGTTTTCGACTTGAGCGGCATGCCGCACTTTTTGCGGATCCAATTCTCCGTGTCATTGTCCGGTTGGAGCAGGTCCACGTCGAATTTGCCCACGTCCTTCGCTACCTCGAGCAGCTCGAGAGGATTGATCACCACGATGTTCGAGGTGACGAGGCGCGGGTAGGGCAATTTTGGATTTTTGATTTTGGATTTTGGATTCGATCCTGTCCCGTAGGGGCGAGGCGCCGCCTCGCCCCTACCGCCGTAGTTGTAATCCACAAGACGCTTGATGCTGGTGTTGGAAATGGTTTCGTCAATCTTCCGCGAGACCGCTTCGAGCGAGAGATAGAAGAAATCGCGCATCGAGTTGCCCAGGGCGCGCGAGCCGGTTTGCGTGGTGCCGAGCGAGAGGAAGTTCGCCAGCACCGAGCGCATGATCATTTCACTGTGGTGCTGGATAGAAGCCTGCGGGTCGCGGATCCGGCCGGTGATCCCGGTCAGCACGAACTCCCAGCCATTGGGCAGCGAAAGGCCTGTACTTTCGTGCGCGGCGAGCATCTTCACCCAGTTCTCGGCGCTTTTGCGGTCCTCGGCGGAAACGTTGGGGCCTTGCTTGATGGTCGGCACGCCCAGGCCATTGCGCTCGATGCTGATGGCGTCGATGCGATAAATTTGGCTCTTCATGTACCAGTGCTGATAAGCCGCCCGCAACACTGACCGCCCGTAGAAATACGCGCCTTCCATGTCGTTTACGAAATAGGCAATCTTCTCCGCTGGCACCAGCACGTTCACGAAATTGTTGCCTCGGTAGCCGTATTGTTCGAGGTAGAGCAGCGACTCGCCGTCCTCATCAACGTGGTAGCGGTAGAAGGTGTAGGGCAGGCGCGGCGCGAGCTTGCGCAGCCGGACTTTGTCGCCGTCGATATGCCACAAATCCTCGTGCGCGGCGCAGCCGAAATCCAGGCAGAGTAGCGCATTTTCTTTCACCGTCTCGAAGTTCTGTGTCACCCAGCAGCCCGTGCTGGTGGGCGATTCGAGGCCACCGAAAAGGTTTTCTCGGACCTCGTCCGCAATCTGTTTTGCCAGGTTGAACCCCGGTTCGTTTTCCTTGAGGCCAGGCACGATCTGATAGTCAGCCGCCCGGATGGGCAGCTTACACGCGAGCAACGCGGCGCGCACATCCGCATCCGAGCGCCGCATCTTCTCGTAAACCAGGAAGCTGCTGCGGCCTTCAAGGATGGGGTTGTATTCGCCCAGGTCGCGGATGAAGCCCGCAAAGTTCGCGGTACCCACGGCGCCGCGGAGGAAGGTGTCAGGTGTCAGGTGCCGGGTGTCAGGGGCAGGGGGTGGGGCGACTTGCGGCTCTGGCACCGCCCCGCCGCCAGGCATCGCGCCAGGCGTGAGGCCAACGTCATTGCCGATCGGGCCGCCAGGAAAGAATCGAGCCAACTCCAGTTGAGTGATGAGCGGCTGCGAAGTTCCTGGCCGTAACGCTTCTCGAACTGTTTCAAACAGTGACATAATCCGTAGGGGCGAACCTTGTGTTCGCCCATCTTACCTTCGTCGTCTTTGTGCCCATCCTGGGGCGAACCTTGTGTTCGCCCATCTTACCTTCGTCGTCTTTGTGCCCATCCTGGGGCGAACCTTGTGTTCGCCCATCTTGCCTTCGTCGTCTTTGTGCCCATCCTGGGGCGAACCTTGTGTTCGCCCATCTTGCCTTCGTCGTCTTTGTGCCCATCCTGGGGCGAACACAAGGTTCGCCCCTACAACATTCTCCTAAAATTCCGCCGGCAGCGCGGAGGGCATCCACGCCGCCGCTCTGGGCGTGCCCACGATCACCCCGTCACTCAGGTGTGAGATGGGCTGCTCGGCGGCAAGGTCGGCGAGGGCTTTCGCCCAGAACTCGTCCGCGTGGCCGAGGTCGGTGCGCGCAGCATCGAAGCGGGTATTGCCCGCTGCGGTCACGAGCTTCTTGACAGCTCCAAAGGCGCGGGCGATTTCCGGGGCCTCAGGAATAAGATCCAGCCGCTGTTCCATTCGTCTCTTGACGCGGTAGGCCATGTCTTCTTTGACGGCCGCGGTAAAAGTCACAGGCTCCACGCGCGCTCCGAACTCATGCTCCAATGATTCGGCCAACGGGGCCCCCATGCCCGTCGAGTCAATGCAAGCGCGGCGGACCAGAGGACGCCCGTCAGGGCCGGGCAAGCAAAGCAATTGGCGGGCGTAGTCGAGTTGCTCCGCGAAGGGGGTATTGGAGAAGCTGCGCACCAGGCGCGCCACGGCCACTGGCAAGCTGTCAGGCGCAGGGTGGGCGGTGTCCCCAAGCTCTGCTCTTCCTGACACCTGAAACCTGGCACCTGACACCTTCACTTCATCCAGCCAAAACACCGTGCGGTCGTGGTGGCGGCCGATATCGATGCCCAAGTAAAACTCCCCATCAGGTAGGGGCGGCTCGCGAACCGCCCCTGCGCGCTCAAAACCATGGCGGGGCGCCGAGGCCAGGAACTGGGGAGGGCAGTCCTTTGCGGCCTCGGCGCTTACGCACTGGGCGACGAGTGCGGGCGGGATGAAATTCTCCGCGATGGAAATGAACTGGCAGCAATACTCCTGTTGCCAGGTGCTTTCGTCGTCACAGCCGGCGCGGAGGACTTGCAGGTCGATGTTGAGACCCTGGCGGATGGCCTCGTAGATGTCGCAGCAGTGGGCGGACCACAACGAAGTCGAGGAGTCGAGGAGTCGAGGAGTCGAGGAGCCGGGTAGATTCTCTCTTTAATTTCAAGAGTTTTTTCTTTCTAGAAGGGTGCGGGAAACCTCTTTCTTTTTGAAGGTCAGGAAGCGACGAGGGCATGGGTTACCTCCTGGGCAGGGGCCGGATTAAGGCGAAAGAGTTTAGAGCCGTCGTAGGGCTGATGAGTTTTGAACATGGCATGGAGAGCATGCAGGAGTTTGCGCATGACGGCGACCAAGGCTTGCATTTTGAATTTGCCGTGGGCGAGCAGATGCTGATAGAAGGCGCGCAAGTGCGGGTCGTGCTGGACGGCGACCAAGGCGGGCATGAACAGAGCGTGGCGGAGATGTTTATTGCCGACCTTGCTGATGCGCGGCTTCTTATGCACGGAGGTTCCCGAGGTGTACTGGCGCGGGTCGAGCCCGGCGTAGGCCACCCACTGGCGAGCCTCCAGGTCGGGCACCAGCACGCCCAACTCCCCCAAGAGCTGCACGGCGCTGGTTTCGCCGATTCCCGGCACGCTGTCGAGCAGTTCAAAGCGCTCCGCGAGTTGGGGATCCTGCGCGATCAGCTTGCGCGCCTGGCGGGTCAAGCGCTCCATGGCCCGTTCCTGGGCCCGCAGGCTGCGCGCCAAGTCACGCCGCACCACCGCCGGAACCGCCTTGGACAGCCCGGCCGCATGCTGACGATTTTTCTCCGCCGTCTGCATCTCCACCAGCTCCCGCAGGCGCCGCGCCAGCGCGTGCAAGGCCAGCGTGGCCACCGAGGGCCGCTGCCAAGGTTTAAAGGGCATATGCACGGCAAACTGTTCCAGTACCCCCGCGTCGATCTGATCGTTCTTGCTGCGCTTCATCATAGCCTGAGCGAAGTGACGGACGGCACGTGGATTGGCTACCATCACCTCGATGCCCTCCTGCCCGCTCAGCGCCAGCGCCAGGTCCAGACCGTAGAGACCCGTCGACTCCATGCAAACGCGCACCACGCGGCCCGCTCGCCGCAGGTAACGAAGGATCATCATATGGCCTTCCGGTGTGTTAGTGAAATTTCGCAAAGGCTCCAAGTCCTCTTGCCGTCGCAGCCTCACCACCAATTCCTTCGCACTGACTTCGATTCCACACGTGTCCAGGTTGCTCATAACACCCTCCTGGAGTTAAGCTTTCGGTCCGGTCCCCCCGACCCTGTGCCGTCTCCCGTCGAGCTTGAATA
>Ga0208036_1001306_pt1 | contig 10911 bp, 7 predicted proteins | sample June2015DPH_11_1_2_FD_184706 | JGI IMG/M metagenome (GOLD analysis project Ga0208036, IMG submission 184706) | Peatland microbial communities from SPRUCE experiment site at the Marcell Experimental Forest, Minnesota, USA - June2015DPH_11_100... | ecosystem: Environmental > Terrestrial > Soil >...
ATACTCATCCGTACGCACCGACGCCGTATGGTGGATGACTTGGCTTGGGTGGCGATGAAGGACGTGGCAAGCTGCGATAAGCCCCGGGGAGGAGCATGCAGCCATTGATCCGGGGATTTCCGAATGGGTTAGAACCTGCCGGGATTGCCGCAAGGCGTCCCGGCGATCCGCAAGGATCGCGAACGCTGGGGAAGGAAACATCTGAGTACCAGCAGGAAGAGAAATCAATTGAGATCCCGTTAGTAGCGGCGAGCGAAAACGGGAGAGCCCAAACCGAATCCGTCGCCGAAAGGCGATGGAGATGTGGGGTTCGCCTTCAGCGAATGCGACCCTGGAACCGTCTGGCCGAACTTGTCTGGAAAGGCAGGGAACAGAGTGTGAGACCCACGTAGGCTGTGCGGGACCGAGGTCGTGTTGAAGACAGAGTACCTGGCCTTGGCAGTGGCTAGGGAAGATTGGGGGAAAGCAGCCTCCAAGGCTAAACACTACCCAAGACCGATAGAAAACTAGTACCGCGAGGGAAAGTTGCAAAGTGCCCCGAAAGGGGTGTGAAAAGAGCCTGAAACCATACGGTTACAGACGTGCGCGGCCTGAAAGGGGTGCGATCCTCGAGCGAGTTCCCGCAAGGGAGTTCAATTGAGGGTAAGCGCCCCAGGGTCGTGCATTCCGTCTAGAAACACGGGCCAGGGAGTTAACTGTCATGGCGAGCCTAAGGGTTAGAAGCCCGGAGGCGAAGCGAAAGCGATTCTCCGCAAAGCCGTAAGGCTCCAGGGAGGAGGTGTGAAAGTGCCTTTGAGTCATGGCGGTTTAGACTAGAAACCGAGTGATCGTGCCCTCGACAAGGTGAAGCCGGGCGAAAGCCTGGTGGAGGCCTGAAAGGGTCTTAACGTGCAACTTAGTCCCCTGATCGGGGGCAAGGGGCCAAAAGCCTATCTAACTCGGTGATTGCTAGTTCCCACCGAAGCGGATCCCAGTCCTGTCTCCGTGGATGTTGCTGACGCTGTAGAGCACTGATGAAGAAACAAGGATTCGAAAGGGTCCACTTCTTTTTCAAACTCCGAAGGTGTCAGCGCAAGAGAAGCGGGGAAGCGGGTTTATGTGGGGTAAGCCTCATAACCGAGAGGGGATTAACCCAGACTGGAGTTAAGGCCCCCAAATGGAGGCTAAGTGTCAAGCTAAAGGGTGTCCTTGAGCTCAGACAGCAGGGAGGTAGGCTTAGAAGCAGCCACCCTTCAAAGATAGCGTAACAGCTCACCTGCCGAGCTTAGGGGCCCCGAAAATGGACGGGACTAAAGCCTTCTGCCGATACTCCGGACAACTTGCCTGAGGCAAGTTTGTGGTAGGTGGGCGTAGAGATTGGGCGGAAGCCGGGCCGTGAGGTCCGGTGGACCGATTTCTAGTGCAGATCCTGGTAGTAGTAGCAGCTTAGTCGGGTGAGAATCCTGATCGCCGCATGGGCACGGGTTCCCTGGCAATGCGTCGTCAGCCAGGGGTTAGCCGATCCTAAGTGTATCCTCAACAGGGAGACACGAACCAGGGAAACTGGTCAAAATTCCAGTGCCTTTGACGGACCGATTCCCCGCAAGGGGAGACATCAACTCCGATGCTTTGAGATATGGCGTGCAGAGTTTATCGCTCTGTCTAATCTAACTAGTCGTGGGGAGTGTCGTAATGACGAGAACCACGGCGAGTGGAGAATGGCCGCCCGTTGGGGTGGTTCGCCAGAATCCCGGAGACCGTGAAAACGGAGTGGGACAGGTCCGTCGAAGTCCGTACCAAGAACCGACACAAGTGTCCCTAGGTAAGAAGCCTAAGGCGTCTCGGGGAACCGTAGGTAAGGGAACTCGGCAACTTAGCCACGTACGTTAGCTAGAAGTGGTGCCTGCGTTCGTCATGAGAAATGGCGTTCGCAGGTTGCAATAACAAGGGGGTCCCGACTGTTTACTAAAAACACAGTAAAGCGCAAGTCCGAAAGGATGTGTACGCTTTATGAATCCTGGCCAGTGCAGGTACCTAAAACCCGGGTTCAACTGGGCTAAGGGCCTGTAAACGCCGGGAGTAACTCTGACTCTCTTAAGGTAGCCAAATGCCTTGTCGGGTGAGTTCCGACGTGCATGAATGGACCAACGAGGGCCCCGCTGTCCCTACCTACAACCCGGCGAACCTACGTAAGGTGGACGAACAGTCCATCAACTTCCATCGGGGAGAGAAGTCCCTGTGGAGCTTTACTGCAGCTTGTTGCTGCGATGCGGTTGTGGTTGCAGAGTGTAGCTGGGAGCCTTCGAAGCGCTGCCTTCGGGTGGCGTGGAGGCAACAATGTAACACCAGCCTCTCACGGCTGCGTCGCTAACTCCTACGGGAGGACACCGGCAGGTGGGCAGTTCGGCTGGGGCGGCACCCTCTTGAAAAGATATCGAGAGGGCCCTAAGGTCGGCTCATCTGGGTCAGAACTCCAGAGTTGACGGCAAGGCGAAAAGCCGGCCTGACAGGAAGTTTAAACGCAGAACTTTCTGCAACGAAAGTTTGGCCTAGCGATCATTCAAGTCCTCACTGTTGGGGGCTGGATGTGACAGAAAAGTTACCCCAGGGGTAACAGGCTCGTCGCGGGCGAGAGCTCCAATCGACCCCGCGGTTTGGTACCTCGGCCCATTTGTGGGCCTTGGGGCAAGATCGTGGTAACGCGATTGAAGTATCCGTAAGAAAAACGAGTATCGGCTTATATCGGCGAAACCCGACCTCCTTTATCCAGGACGTCCGAAAGGACGCTTTGGGAAGAGCGGGAGAGGGCAACGCCGAGGGAAGTCCAACGGGACGAAGCACTCCGAATCGTGGAAGAAACGAACATCAGCGACATACGGCGGAAGCAGCGCAAGGACTTGGCTCGAAAGAGTCGATCCTGGTCGCTGCAGACATCCCGGATGCCACTGAGAAGTGAATCAGCGTGAGGAAACGACCTAACCGTTGTGACCCCGTAACGACTGAGCGCGCAGAAGAAATGTGCGTAATGAGATGGCTCGGAGGGCAAGCTCGAGTATCCCGCAAGGGACGCGTCACGTTCCGACGTGTCGCGACATACGCTCGGGTGCGCCACTCAGAACTCCGGTCATCATACGCCGACCCCCCGTTGTGCGCGGGGGTGAAGACATAGTCTAACTCCGGGCGTAAGCCCGGGCAAAGTTGCGATGTCGGCTCTTCCCATCCTGGTCCTGCAGCAGGGGCCAAGGGTGGGGCTGCTCGCCCATCAAAGGGGAACGTGAGCTGGGTTTAGACCGTCGTGAGACAGGTCGGCCTCTACCTGATGGAAGCGGTGGCTCACTGAGGGGAAGCCCTGCCCAGTACGAGAGGAACAGCGGGGCGTTGCCTCTGGCGTACCGGTCGTCCGAGAGGGCGCAGCCGGGCAGCTAAGCAATCGTGGATAACCGCTGAAAGCATCTAAGCGGGAAGCCACTCCCGAGAAGAGTGAGCCTTTCGTCCAAGCTTCCCCCGCAAGGGGGAGGGGAGGACGGAGGAGAGATCCAGTAGAAGACTGGTTTGAAGTAGTCCCAGTGTACGCAAGAAGCTCGCAAGAGCGACTTGTTCAGCTGGCGGACTAACTACCTCTCAACGCAGGATGAGTGATTCCCGGCGGAGGCGCAATGAACCCTATGCACGGCAGCGGTTGCCTTGGGAATCTCTTCGGATGAAAGCCTTAAACGGATTTGTCGAACGGAAGGGTTTGCCTTGAAAGGCCCAATCACCAAGACGTTCAAAGTTTCTCAGACATTCAACGCGCCGAAGGACTTCGTCTTCAACTGGTGCACGGACTTCAGGGAGGACGACTACAAGATGACCGGCTCAGCCGCGAGAAGGCGATTCCTGGAGCGGACAAAGGACAGAATAATCTGGGTCGTGAACTACAAGGACGGCCGGCGGTCGCTGGAAGGGGTCAGGGCAGTCTGGCTCAAGCCTCCGAATTCATGGCACTTCGACACCTGCGGAGACGGAAGGGAGGTGGGCGACTACAGCCTGACCGAGCTCAAGAACGGGAAGACCAGACTCGAAATGGTGTTCAGGGTGACCTATGATGACCCGAGCCAAGTCGAAAGCCCGGCTGATTGGACGAAGGTAGCCAGGCGGAACTGGTCCACCTTCGCCAAGTTCCTCGAGAAAGACTACAAGAGATCCAGCGGCGCCCGAAACCGCGAGTAGACAGGCTCTCGGCTCCGCTGCTGATCATACAAGGGAGGAACGATGTGCGTGACCCGCCGCGTCAGGTCGACCCGCATGAGGCCAAGGCCCGTTCCCTAGGAAAGAACGTGAAGGTGGTCTGGTTCGACACTAGTCACGCTGGCTCAGGCGCTGACATGAAGCTCGCTATTGCCCACCACGAAGTAATGCTTCGCTGGATCTGCTACGTGCTGGTTGCTAAGCGCGCGAGTCATACAAGAGCCTTCCTGACTTGATCACATGGAGGACGTTATTTGGTGCTAGGGCTTCGAGGTCGATGACCGGATTGCCCTTCACGACTATCACGTCCGCTCGGCATCCCTTCCGTAGCGACCCTCGGTCAGGAAGATCAAGACATGCCGCCGCTCTCGATGTCGCGGCCTCAAGCGTCTCTCTGTTGCCGAGATACTTCGCTTCTTCGACGATTTCAAGGTAGTTGCGCCCGTGAGGCCTCTTTGAGTCTCCGACTATGTCGGAACCCGTCACGACCTTCACCCTGTGCTCTTTCACGGCCACCATGTCGTACGTGAAGTGCCGCTTCACCATCTCCTCCCTCGCCCTGCTGGAATGAGATTGGCCCATGTACGCAGCCATGTATGTGGTCAAGGTCGGGACGTAGTAGATGCCCTTCGCCGCTATCGCCTTCACTGTGCGGGGCGTCAGTCCGAGACCGTGTTCTATCGAATCGACGCCCGCCTCTATGACCGTGAGCAGGGCGTCTTCTCCGTACGCATGGGCGGCGACCTTCAGTCCTGCCCTGTGAGATTCGTCGACGATCGCCTGGACCTCGTCCAGCGTGAAGTTCTGCCTGACCTTGGCGCCGCGGGAGAATGCCCCTGATGCGTAGAGCTTAACGACGTTGCCTCCGTCTCTGACGACCTTTCTGACCGCCCTGCGGCAGTCCCAGGGTCCATCGCAGAAGTAGGTGTACGAAGCGAGTCGCTGAGCTATTCCGAGCGGAAAACCTGGAGGGTCGTCGTCACCGCCTGTCTGCGAGAGTGCCCTCGAGCACGAGACTATCGTCGGACCGTCGATAGCCCTTTCCTCGACCGCCTGCGCAAGGTGCACGCCACCCTTTGAGCCGAGCTCACGGACTGTCGTGAAACCCGCCCGCAGGAGCGTTCTAAGATCATGCGCGGCTCTGAGAACGGCCAAGGTGTCGGGGACGCTTGCCCAAGATGTCACCCCCTCTCCCTGCGATGAGTAGAAATGCAAGTGAGCGTCGATGAGTCCGGGAAGGATGGTCGTGTTCTCGCGTTTGATCACCTTCGCATTACGCCCTTCTTCGACAGAGCCTCTCTCGCCGAACCCGGTGATGACGCCAGCGTCCGTATCGATGGTCAGGACCGCGGCTCGGTGCAGTTCCCTTCCGTCGAACGCCCTCCCCTTCAAAACCAAGGTTGGCAATGGGTTACTTCCGAAGTCCGACTGGGGACGAGTGGCAGAAGAACGTTACTGACGGGCGTCAGCACGGCATTCCGAGCCGGAAGTAGTCGGTATCTGGCCGTATCTCACCTTGACGGTTTCCTGATTTCCGGCTCTGACACACTCTTGCCTTGGGTTGCGGGGGGCTCTGTTCAATCGTCAGCTCGTTTCCTCCCCGTTGAGTGTCGGCTCTTCGAAGTGGATTTCGTTCTTCGTTTCGATTTCGAAAACTCGTTAAGGGTTTGGACACTCGAATCCAATTTCGACACAGACTCTTCCAGAGATTCCAGAAGAAGTGAATTCAATCTCTGTTGCGCGGTAATCAGTCTCGTCTGTTGGTGATGCATCTCACCCCACCAAGAAATCAGATCGCCTTGGTCCCTGGTAGGTTCGACAAAGGGGCTCGCTCCCTGCTCCTTGAAGTGCGCCATAATCTCAGCGATTCGGAGCTCAATCTCTGCAACTACGGCGTTCATCACAGAAATGTCTCTTTTCAATTGATCACTTAATCTTGGCCACTCCTCACGCACGTAGGCGATTGTCGTCTCTCCTTTGTCCTCGGCCTTTGTCGTGTTCCCGCCCTTCATCTGTACCTCCCAATCACCCTAAATAACAACCACCTTGTGCTCTTTCGAACGAATGAACTCCGACGACGCTGGAGAAGGCCGTGCCAGACTTTACAAGTGGCTCACTGTACTTATGCTCGCCATCATCGCTGTAATCGCCGTTCTCGCCCTCGCTTGGGTGATACTCCAGTGGTCCATCGCCGAGTCGGTATACTCTGCCAAGGCCGGCCTCAACTGGTTCGGGATTGCTTTCTACCACGATTACACATTCGTAGCGGCGGGCCTCTTCGCGCTGCTACTCGTGTACCCCAAACCTGGGGGGAGCGACCTCTGGAAACTCGGAACCGTGCTCTCTAGGTACATGAGGCCCTACGAGGCCGAACAGGGAGGGATGCGGGTCAGCGAGAAGATGAACATCTGGCTCTGGGCCCTGTGGCAGACGCTCAAGTGGGCGATAGCCTTCTACGCCTTCGTGGCTTCTGGCGGCTTCCCGCTCCTCGGTTCGACGATGAACCCCATCATGATGATGACTATGGGCATGGGGAGCTGGGCAGATGTCACACGGGTCTTCGTACTCCCGCTGGTCCCGGCCTCCGGAGCCGGGCTCATCAGCCTAATGCCCTCGATGTCCATCCAGTACGCCGTCATCTCCTACGCGCTCTCCGCTTTTCTCCTTGTCTTCGCCGTTCGAACGCTCCTCCGCCTACTGGCCAACCTTGCCACAAGGAGAAGCGACATCTGGATCAGGAACCTGCTCACCCTGATCGCCGCAATCCTCCTTGAGGCCATATTGGGCGCCCCCTACTGGCTGATGAACATAGCCACTCCCTACGTCTACGGGATTGTCTGGGCCGCCCTCCTTCTCACTACTGTGGGAATCGTCTTCTTCTCGAGGAGGAATGCACAGGCACCGAGACTGAAGCTCCTCAAGGTGGTCGCGGTCGTGTTCGCGGTGCTGTTTATCGTTCAGGTGGCCGCCGGTGCCTTCTACTTCTTCAACTGGAACAACAACTACCTTACATATTCGTGGCATCCCCAGACCCAGAAGCAGATCACCGTGACAAGATGGTCCGCTGGTCTGGGTGACATCCAAGTCAACAACATCACCAGCCTCCCGACGAGCAACCCGACGACGACCCTCAGCCTGGTCCGGCAATGGGACCAGCAGGCCGCAAAGGTCACCAACACGAAGGAGATTGGCGCCTACAACTGGATGGGTCTGGCCAGCTCCGAGATTGTCTTCTACAACGGCACCGAATACTGGGTCTCACCTACGACCCCCACCTTCCCGTCGACCGACTGGATCAGCGAGCACCTCATCTACACCCATGCTGCGAAGGTCCTTGTAATCAACACCCACAACGGGTCCGTGATACCCGTGACCAGTGCCTTCGGGATTGCCTCCGAACCCCTCATCTACTACGGCGAAGGGAACGGCTTCAACCAGAGTGTGTACGTCCACATACCGGGATACGACGAAGTCCAAAACGTTTCGTACAGCGGCGCGCCGGACTACGTGCTGAGCGGCTGGCAGAAGTCGATGTGGTTCACATTCGCCGAGGGGCAGCTCGGTTTCGCCTTCTCCGGCAAGTCGATAGACATGCTGTGGAACAGGAACATCTTCACCAGGGTCGGAGACGTGCTGATTCCCGGCCTCACCATGGACCCCTCGGCGTACGTAGTGTCTGACGGGAAGAACCTCTACTACGCGGTGCAGGTCTACATCAACTATCCCCTGCAGTCGGGCTTTTCAGCGAGCCCCTACCTGAGGTTCTTCGGCGTGGTCCTGGTGAACATCCAGGACGGCACGATGCAGGGCTACACGGTCTCTAACCTGCTGGGGACCAATTCCTCTGACTTCATCACGCAATTCTACCAGAACTATTACAGCAGCTGGTCCGCTCCTCCTGCCTGGCTGGTCCCCCAGCTCAGGTATCCAGAGCAGCTGCTCGGCACGCCCACCGTCCCCGGCCAGCTGGACTACGATTTCGTCTACCACGTGAGCGATCCGTTCGTCTTCAGGGGCGGTACCCAGTTCTACGAGCGGGTTGGGAATGGCACCGTGCAGTACATCCCCTTCGCCGTCGGGGACGAGACGTACTTCGTCGGCATGCAGCTAGCCCAGTACCAGGGCATCGTCAGCAAGAACCTCGGGGCGCTCTACATAGCCTACGGCGGGGACAGATTGGGGCAGATCGACCTCTATCAGAACCCCTCGGCGTCGGCGCTGATTATTGGCCCCACTGCCGCAGAGAACGCCCTCACCACCAACCAGCAGGTGAGGACGCAACTGACTCTACTCCCCACGTATAGGTTCGGTTCCTACCTGCTCTATTCCGTCGGAGGGCAGCTCACCTATTTTGTAGCCGTGTACATCAACCCCGGTGCCACCGGCGTAGTCACTAAGCTGCCTTTCATGACGGCGGTCAACCCATCCACGACTGCCGTCGGGGTGGGCCTCAACGCCGCGGCGGCCTTTGAGGACCTCGGAGGGAGCAACTCCATGAACACAACGACAATAACCAGAGACGCCCTGATCCATCAGATAGACTCCTCGTTCACCAAAGAGGGCTACAACTTGGTCAACGCGACGTCCGTCAATCCCACAGTATACGTGAGTGTAGGTAGCGTGTCTCTCAGTGCAGCTGGGGCGATTGACACTAAAGCTCAGGTGGCCAGCCTGCTCCAGACCTACGGACCCAGGAGCGTCGACCATACTGTCTACGCCTGGACCGACAGCTCAGGCAACGTCAACTTCGGGTTGCTCAGCGTCCCCACCTCAGGAGTTACGTATCTGTACTACGTTACAATCAAACCGTGATCGGTCGAATACTAACGACTGGCGAGGAGGATGACGAACACAAGGATGACCGCTATCAGCCCGATGACGATTAGCCGGAGCGCCCCATTTCGCTCCAGAATCATGAATGTCGCATTCATCTGCGCGAATGGACTCCTTGAGTTGAGCAGTTTCACGAGCTCCAATGCCTCCTCATAGACGAACTTCCCCCCGTCGACTGCGATGACGTTATCGTCTCTCAGCTGGAAAGTGTGTCCCTTGACTGCCAGGGGCAGGTGCGACCTCCTGTTGACCCACTCGCGGAATTGCTCTTCGCTCAAGATTCCCCTATCATCTATCCCGTAGAAGCTTTTCTTTTCTCTCTTTCCTCTGATTGCGGTCACGCTGGAAGCTTTCGGGCGACCGGTTCAACTCGTGCAGCACCTGCGCTGCGTAAGCAGGCCCAAGTTCAGCTTCTACCGGAACTCGACCGATTCCGTATCCTGCCTGTCATTCTACCTACCTTGTATTCCGCGTCATGAGGATTGTCAAGCCTGTTATCGACCCTCAACGCGATGTAAATGCGCTTTGCCCCCATACTCAAGATTGCATCGTGCGCCCTTTCAAGAGTTGTGATTACCTTGCCTAGGTCGTCCGTCTCGATTATGGTAGACATCGCCGTCGGTTGGATTTTCACGCCCTTTACTTCTGACATCGCTTCGAACGCTTTCTTGACAAAGTCTCCAACGCTCGTGCCTTCACCAACGGGGAAGATGGTCAAGTCTGCGATTATCGCCTGCCTCTTGTTTGCCATAGTGGATCATTGATTTGGCCCGCGTATATCTGCCCTACTCTGAAGGCGCCTGCAAAATCCTTTGCCCAGTCAGGAGGTTGGAAGAGAAGAGGTCTGATCACATCTCAACCACATCAGGGCAAGGCAACCCTCTGGTGTCGAACCATCGTTCTTGGCGAAAGGAAGAATCTCACCTGCTCTCACATGCGTTGTTGGTAACCTCGGCCGTCGAAAAAAGAAAGATTTCGGGTCCTAGTTGTCATCTTGATTCTAATCCTACCACACAGATTTTTATGGCTCTCATGGCCCATCAAGAATCAAGACCTTAGCGTGTTCGTTCATGAACGCACCGTCTACGGGTCGAGTTCCTCAGAGTCTGAGAAATGGTTGCGTCTCCAAGCCAACTCCTATAGGGAAGAAGTTGCTACGAGTCTTCGATGGGATAGGGAGTTGATTTGACACTTGGTTGAAATCAAAGCGGTGCACGTGGTTCATGCAACCTGGTGCCCACATTGCCGCCCGACAACGGTCGAACCCATACAGAAAGCCTCGGAGGAACTTGGGATACCGTTCTTCTCGTATGATATCGACGTTCCAGAACAGGAAAAGAAGGCTGATGAACTCGTCCGCGAGTTTGGTGACTGGTCGGAAGACTACTTGATACCTCAAGTCTTCGTAGAGATGAGTGGGGGGAAAATGCGTCATGTTCTCACTGGACGCTCTGAAGGCGTAGACTTGACAAGAAGGGCTGTCAACGACCTACTAAACGGCCCGCTGTTCGCGAAGACTGGCAGGCATGTCAAACGATAGAACGCTGACCGTTTCTCAGTTCCTGCTCAGGGCGAAATGAGAATTCAGCTTGATATAGTGGAGGAACACTCTGAATACTATGCCCGGGGTTGGAACGTTCTTCCGGCATTGTCCTTCTTGCGGAAAGAGATTCCATGTGAAGGTTGTCGGCGAAAAGCTAGTCGGAGAAGAGCTAGTCGGAGAAGAGATTCGGCCTGGCGTTCCTGCAGAGTTCCATCATGCGGTCTTGAATATCAAATCCATTGCGACGAGCCGACGTGATGAATCAGGCGTTGCCGGTCCACTCGGAGCTGAGGGGGACCAAACCGTTGCAGGTTCAGAGACCTTTCAGT
>Ga0208036_1001319_pt1 | contig 10825 bp, 9 predicted proteins | sample June2015DPH_11_1_2_FD_184706 | JGI IMG/M metagenome (GOLD analysis project Ga0208036, IMG submission 184706) | Peatland microbial communities from SPRUCE experiment site at the Marcell Experimental Forest, Minnesota, USA - June2015DPH_11_100... | ecosystem: Environmental > Terrestrial > Soil >...
TCCCAGGAAGCGTGCGACTTCTTTCCAGGAGTAGCCGTTCGTTCTCAGGAAGAACATGTCCCGCGACCGCCCGGTCATATAATTCAGCAACTCTCTTACGAGCAACTCATCTTCAACTGTGGACGGGTTGCCGCGGGTGTGAATGCCACTGAAGGCATCGAGATCCTGGAGCGAGCCGACAAATTGAATTTTAGGCTGCCTAGCCACCTGCCTGTTAAGCCTGCGGACAAAGGCCACGTACAGGTAACTGTCGAGATTTCGAATCGGATTACCCGAGATTCTGTGTGCTCTTCTAGTTCTGGAAATTGCGAGCAGTACCGTTTCGAGTATGTCTGCGGCTATGGATGAATCCTGGTCGTAGCGCCGGGCATAAGAAAGGAGGCGCGCCCAGTTTCGCCGCGCTGCATCAAGCAGATCTTTTTCAACCGTTGCCCCAGAGCCTTCCGATTGCCAAATCCAGACAGGTGGGTTAGCTCTGGAATCTCCACGCATGGTTGCCACTCAGCCTCTCCCGTTCCATTTCTCAAGGATTCTAACGTTCGCACAAAGACTCCAAACTATTTTTCCTCCTACAATAAAGATGTCCGCAAACTGTCTAAATCTTAATGCCTCAATTCTTTTTTTCAGGCCTTTGGTGTCCACCCCCTCGGAGTCGTGGAGACATATGCTGATGCATGCCTCTTAAGCATGACACTCATTTCGGCCTCCCTCAATATGGGGCAGTGCGCAGATGGAAATGCAGTCGCCTGACACTTCAGTAGCAAAGCGCTTGCACAGGGTCGCATTTACCGTCGCAGCCTGCACGACAGTCCCTGAAAACGTGCTGCGCACCAACCTGGCGGCCCGTCGATTTGCCCGCTGCCTCCGCCGAGGGAAGTGTCGTAACAGGCGCCCCGCAATCAGTGGCTGGAGCTCAGTCACTGACCCGAGAGTATATGTCGGTCGACGGGCCATGAAGAGAGCGCTTGCGGAAGGGCAGGTCGTATGAAAGGCCAAGAAGATGGGAATCAAGGCCACGGCCTGAGTGGGGCCGCAGCGGTGACGGATTCCAAGCGAGATCCGGTCGTCTGGAGCCCGGAATTGGATGCGATCATTCGTGAGGGGTACTCACGAGGCTGGTCCGGGGCCCGAGAAGCCATTAATAAAATTCAGAGTTTGCATTCTAAGTGGCGCAGCCACAATGTCTGGGAACGAGCGAAAGAACTGGGTTTTGATCAAAAGTATGTCCAAGAACGTCCGCCCTGGTCGGCTGCGGACGATGCGTTGTTGCGCGATTTCGCGCAAGAGCAATCGGCTAGGATGATCGCTCGTTTGCTCCACCGAAGCGAGAGGTCAGTGCGGTGGAGGTTCGCAAAATTGGGCGAGAGCTGCAAGGTTCAAGACAACTATTCGCAGGAGGACCTGGCGAGGGACCTGCGCGTGAGCCCGAAAACGGTACGGCGCTGGGAGGAAGCAGGGTTCCTGGAGCGCCGCGACGGGCGGATCACTCACGAATCATTAGAGGAGTTCTGTCGCAAGCACGCTTCAGAAATAAACTACGACGCGCTTGATAGGGAGATGCAACGCTGGCTGAGAGAGGATGCGGGTTTCGTCCCGGCTCAGAAGCAGCCGAAGAATGGAAACGGGACCCTCAAACATCTTCACAAGGTAGGCGTGTGCGCTTGGTGTGGCCGTAAGACACGTGGGAACGCCCATGGGCGGCACGTCGAAGCATGTGCGCGGAAAAACGGTTCGAATAAGGGCTTGCAAGCATCAGGGAGTCAGACGGCCGCAGTTCGTTCGTCGCCTGCCCCAATGACAAAGTCGTCAGCCGCACAGCGCCATTCCTGGAATGAAGGGTAAGCTTCGAGGGGGCCACTCGACCAATGCTCGTCCCAGTAGAATACCCAGTAGTCTACGGTTCGGACGCTTCGCGGATGCGCTCGCGCCTCATATACAACCGCTTCGAACCAGCCTTCTTTCTGGATGTTGCTGAAGATACGATTCTCGCCCGACTCGAGAAGGGCTTTCCACCTCTTGGTGTAATCCTCCGGCGAGAGTGTGGTACGAAGTTCTTCGTCGCAATCAAGGAAACCTGGACAGCGGTGTTGTAACTCCTTTACTACGGCGGCAGGGAATTTGGCATCTGACTCCAACAATGACCGCAACCAGTAAGTGAAAGCTTCCCACTCCATGTATTGGGCCACTGCTGCCGCGAAACGCTCGGGACCAACCAGCCTGGAAACCTTGATAATCTGACGTTCGTCCTCCGCCATCTCGAATGCGTCGAGAACCTCATCAGCACACTGCTCGGAGGCTCTTCTCCACTCCTCGAATGACGGATAGGCGGAAGGATGCTGTCGTTTCCATTGCGCCTCGCAGTGAAGCGAATAGGCGCAGTCCCGCGCGAAGGCAGGATCTCGGACCGCGTAGAAGGTGACTGCCCGCAGCCACCCTTCTTCCTTCGCTTGGACGAGCACATTGCTCTCGAACCATTCCAATATTCGCCTGTTAAGGGGTGGGTCCTGGTGCATTGTCTCGGATGTTCGGTCAGATCCCAAAAGCCCAGGGCAGCGTTCCTCGAGAACCTTCACGAGCCATGTGGGGGCGCAGCCCTCGGCTTCTGCGATCGCGCTCGCCCACAGGCTGAAGGCGTTCCACTCGACGTATTGTTGTCTCGCTTCCAGAAGGCGTTGCCATGGGATTCGCCTTGCATGCCGGTCAGCTTCCCGGCGAGCCATCTCTGACACACATGTCTCCGCCTTACTGGTTCGCACCGTTCGCTGTTTCGGGCTGTTCACCATTCTTGATTAACGCCTTTTCCGCATCAGGCACACCCAGGCTCTCGGCGGGTCGGGGCGGTTAGATCCGAAAGAGCCAGAAACCAACGAAAGGATTTCGAAGTAGGGCTCGACAGCGTAAACAATTTCTCTTGCCGTCCGTTGTGGCGGACCAGGGCCATCACGTTTCTCATCCGCGTTGCCAAGAAGACTCAGCCAAAGGCCATCTTCTTCTAAATGACGGTTCACGTTTTCAGCAAAGCTTTTCCGCTCTTCATCCGAACCCATTGTATGAAAGCACCCTCGATCAAATACAAAGCCAAATGACGCCCCTTCGATATGGCTTGTGAGAATGTCGCTGACCAAAAAGGCACATTTGGTATTGGCTTTTGAAGCTTTCTCCTTGGCCTTCTCAATTGCAATCTCTGAAGCATCAATTCCTACCACGTGGAAGTTTTGTTGGGAAAGCCATATCGCGTTGTCGCCAGTTCCGCATCCGATCTCCAACGCTTTACAGGGTTTTATGGGCGTCGTGGTTACGGTCTGAATAAGATTCGAATCAGGCTTGCCAATATCCCAAGGGGTGTCGCCTGCTTGATATCTTCCCTTGAAACGGTTTTCTTCTGCCATCGTTCCCCCTTCGAAGGCGGGCTGTGCCAAACCAAAAAGGCCGGAGCGCCCGAAGCCCCGCGCTCGTAAGCATCGAAGAGCTCGCTTTCGAGTTGTTGGTATTTTAACTCAGGAAAAGCTTTGGTGGTTCAGGTGCCCAAACACGACGGGGATTAGCTGGCACGCAGGTGCTCAAATTCCGGCACTACCTTGAAGGGTATGTCTGGCGCTGTGACCTGGCCGGCAAGCTGATCGATCAATTTCGTTGAGGCGTTGCCCAGGAATTTCACGGCTTCATAGATGTAGGGAATCCTTTCCGGTTTGAATCCCATGAGCCTCGCGCACGTTGCATCCGCGGCTACAGGATCATCTGAAAGCACAATGCTGTGGAGCGGCCGGGAAGTGCCGGCAAGAGGACCGTTTCCTTCCATCGCTACAATGCCATCAGCGATGACGAAATGAATCGGCACCGTCGCACAAACGTCGAGGATGCTCTGCTGGATTCCGCTCCAGTGCAGGATGTTCTTGGGCCAGCCGTACTTTGTGCCTGGGACAACGCCAAACATGTTCTTCATGCTTAGCGTGACACCCGACCAGTGATGGGTTTTCACCTTGGGCATGGAAACGACGAAGTCATGGCTGAGCACTGTCCGTGGGAGAAAAAGATGGCCCAGGCCGGTGTACCTTGTGCAGAGCTTAATCTTAACCAGCTCATCTCGGTTCAGATCAACAAAGGGAATATGCTGTTTGGCGAGTTCGTCTTGGAACCCACTTTCAAAAAGTACAAGTTGTGTGTCCCGCTGGTGCCCTGGGCCTTCAGCGACGGTGACAGAGAGAGCACCAAGCCGCCTGAAGCACTCCGCGGCGGTAGTGACTAAAAGGGGATCAGTATTGATAGCGACGCCCGGTACGAAGTCCACGAGGTTCGGCTTTAAGAGAACCGACTTTCCAGCGATGTCGAGATCAAATAACCGGAAAGCGCTCATCAAGGTCCATTCAAGCCGTTCCGAATACTCGTCCGCACGCACGATGGCGACGCGTGAACGGGCGGGTCGCCGAACTCGGTCGTATTTGGGTAGGAGAAAGGGAGCGGCAGTCGCGGCTCCCGCTGCAAGTCCGACAGAACCGGCTAGCAAGCTTCTTCTTGTCATGCGATCACCTTGAAAACGTTGCCTTCGACCAGGCAATCAACGGCTAGGATCACAGCGGCCAGGGTGGCAGAATCCGCGAGGAGGGCTGGATCCCTCAGAGCACAGAGGCGATCAACCAAACCCGCAACGGGTCGGCCGTAGGCATCAAGAGCCAGGATGGACCAGGCCAAGCTCCAAGGCGCGGAGCAAGTCCCCGCCCTATGCTCGAGCCAATCAAGACCGGAGGCTATGGCGCCATCGCTCTGCTCTCCGCCCAGGGCGAGCAAGGCGACGGCCGTGGCGTCCAGATGTGGCGCCAGAGGAACTCCGTAAACCACACCGTTTCCGGCATTCCACCCTCCGCCGGGGCAGACGCGATCTAGCAGCATCTCCTTGCCGCGCCGGATTCGGAAGCTGACCTGCTCTGGCTTGCAGCACACGAATCCCTGCTTCAGCGCAATGATTGACAGAGCCGTAGGGATAACCCAACTGCAAGTGCCAGGCTGCCACGGCCAGCCGAACTTGTTGGGGTCAAAGCGGACGTGAGTATCCGTGGTGTCAAACTTCCATCTCCAAAGCCAGTGTGATTCTCTTCCTTTCAATCGCAGCAGCCATTCGACTCCGCGCTCTGTTTGAAGCGCCATCTCGCCATTGTTGATGAGCGCGATCACTGCCAAAGCCGTTAGACCTGAACCCTCGGAGTCGTCGCCACTGAACGCTGGCCAGCTTCCGTTTGGATTCTGCATTCCGAGCAAAAACTCAAGGCCGAGGGCACGGGCAGGACTGGAATCCCATCTCAGAGCCAGGAGAGCGAGACACGTCGGCTCGAGGGCAGCCTGAGTCGGCGCTCGACCATAACTCCAGCCTCCGCCGGAAAGCTCCTGTTTGATGAGGGCATTCTTTAGCTCGGCTCGCAACGCTGTGTCTATCATGGCTTGGTTGTAAGGGAAGATGTAAAGGCAGTCAAACGAGGGCCCCTGCCTCAGGCGCGAGAGCAGTTTGGGCACACGCCGAACAGGACCTTAAAGCCTTGAACACTACCCATTGCCCGAGGACTAGCGCGCACGAAAATGCTCTGAGAGGTGGTTCTCACATTTGTCGACCGGTGAAATAAATTGTGGACTGCTCTCCTGGGGTGCTATGCCAACGTTATTCTGACGTGAGTGGCGGGGGTAGGTAGCCAACGCCGAATGGCGGTCATGCTCCACATGTCCCGCCACAGGTTCTTCGACTTGTATCCTCTGCCTTCGGAACCGCTCCTTCTTAGTCAGCTTTTGCCTGGATTTCGCAGGCTCCCGAGTGGAGCTTATTTTATCGGATGAAACATGCATGCCTATCTCACACTCTTGTTTTACAATGTGCCAGCATTGTAAAATAAGGTGCCGGAGCCTTCTGGTGAAGTCCGTGCGGTAAAATAAGCAGCTAACCACGGTCTGCATGTTATGCGAGCTGGAATTTATGTAAAACAAGCGACGGGTTACCAGGCGTTCATTCCCGCTCCATTGCCGCCTGATCCGTCCATCGAAATCGATGCCGAGTTGGGCCGGCTCATGTCTGAAGCGGATCGTGCCCTGGGTCGACTGGACGGAGTCGCGACCGTTCTCCCCAACCCTGACCTCTTTGTCTCCATGTATGTCCGGCAAGAGGCAGTGTTGAGTTCGCAAATCGAGGGCACCCAGAGCAATCTCGAAGACGTTCTCCAATTTGAAGTGGACTCAAAAGGGCGGGAGTTTCCGAAAGACATCCAGGAAGTCGTCAACTACGTGCGCGCTATGAATTACGGCCTGGAACGCCTGAAGACACTGCCCTTGAGCCTGAGGCTGATCCGCGAAATCCATGGCAAGTTGCTCGAAGGGGTGCGTGGCTCGCACCGCACCCCGGGGGAGTTTCGCACCACTCAGAACTGGATTGGCCCGCCGGGATGCACACTCAATACTGCAACATTCGTGCCTCCTCCTGTCCACGAAATGTGTGAGGCGCTGGACAATACGGAGAAGTTTCTTCACGACAACTCACTCCCGCTGCTCATCCAATGCGGCCTTACTCACGCGCAGTTTGAAACCATCCATCCGTTTCTTGACGGCAATGGCAGAGTCGGACGTCTCCTTATCACTTTTCTTCTTTGCCACAGACAGGCGCTAGGACGACCCCTGCTTTATCTCAGCCACTACTTGAAACAGCATCGCACCGAGTACTACGACCGGCTGATGGCCATTCGCAACGACGGCGACTGGGAAGGCTGGCTGAAATTTTTTGTCCGTGGTGTTCTTGAAGTCAGCCGAGAGGCAACTGAGACGGCGCGCACCATCGTTCGGCTAAGGGAGGAGCATCGCCGGCTACTCAGTGAAAAACTGCTGCCGGATAAGTCGGCGACTGCGGGGCCCGAGTCGCTTCGGTCGCGCCGCCTGAGAGCTTTTGCCGGATATTCACGAGACGAGGGGGGGGCTACGCCCTATGACCTACTCTTGCTTGAATACTTGTTTGAGCAACCGATCGTTACTATTCGCATGGTCGCGCAGCGTCTGAACTGCGTCTTCGTCACCGCAAACAAGGTGGTCAACCGATTCGTGAAGCTCGGTTTGCTTGAAGAGGTCACAGGCTATCAACGCAACCGGCGCTTTCGCTACGCTCCTTACCTTGCTTTGTTCGAGCCCGCCCATGACGGGCCAATGCCCGCTTGAGCCGCTCGTTTCCCTCCTGGTTCTCACAATCGTCGACCCGCAAAAATAATTCTTGAAGTCGGCTTTCGTCGCCCAAAAGCGTGCGCTGCTTACCTTTCCTGCCTCTTTGCGAATGAGGTGGGTATTGCGTGCCGACTTCAAATGGCCCGTTCCAAGAGAATTGCAGTGTATCGTGTGCTTCGGGAGGCGGTGGACGTGTTTCGATCAAGGGAGGAGCTCTCCGGCAAGCTGCGCGAGGCCAAGTACGTGATCGACGAGGTGACCCTGGAAGTGGTGTATCTCGCCTCACGCATGCAGAAACCGCTGCTTGTCGAGGGGCCGCCCGGCTGCGGCAAGACCCAACTGGCATACGCAGTGGCTGAGGCAGCCGGAACGTTCGTGGAGCGCCTACAGTGCTACGAAGGCATCACCGATGATAAGGCCATCGGTAAGTTCGACGAAGCTTTGCAAAAGCTCTTCCTCGAAACCCAGGGAGACCAATTCAGCAGTGACTGGGACTCTATTCGCAAGCGTCTGCATTCGCTTGATTTCTTCGCTGAAGGTCCCCTGCTACGGGCTTTGCTTTGCCGGGACCGACCCTGCGTGCTGCTGATAGACGAACTCGACAAGGTGGACCACGAATTTGAAGCCTTGCTACTGGAGATCTTGAGCGCCTGGCAAGTGACGGTTCCAAAGCTGGGGACCATCAAGGCGGAAACGGTTCCATTTGTGGTTTTGAGCTCGAATGAAGAGCGTCGGCTGGGCGATCCCCTGCGAAGACGTTGTTTTTATTTACGCGTGGAGTACCCGACCGTGGAACGTGAGGCGGAGATCCTCGCGGTGCACAGCACTGATATGGACCCCGCTTTACGGGGACAACTGGCGGGGTTGGCGCGAGCATTGCGCGGGTGGAGTCTCGAAAAACCACCCTCGATTGCAGAAATGCTCGACTTGGCGAGAGCTCTCGAGATCATGGGCGTAAACGAAATAGAACCCGACCAACGGGATGTACTGCTTGCTCTCCTGGCCAAGACTGAGGCTGACCGGAAGCGTCTGTTGCTTCGCGCCGGATTCGATGGCTTGGTCGCGGACTCGAAGAGATATCGTGACGAGTTGACGAGGGGGGCCGTATGAAGACGGGCGGAAGGGTGTTGATCGTTTTATTTTGGTTCGTGGGTGTGGCGCCAGGAGCAGAGCCCACACCGTGGCGCGATTATTCTGCTCGTTGTGCCGAGTATTACGCGAATGTCTATCAAGTTCCGGTTGAGTTGGTGGACGCAGTGATTGAGGTGGAGTCGAATTGGCAGCCTTATGCGGTTTCGCCGAAAGGCGCAACAGGCCTGATGCAGTTAATGCCGGCGACTGCCGTGAGACTTGGGGTGCGCAATCCATTTCAGATCGAGGAGAACGTTCGCGCCGGCGTTCAGTATCTGGCTTGGTTGATGCACCTCTTCAGAGGCGACCTAAGATTGGTGACAGCAGCTTATTACGCCGGAGAGTGTACGATCCTCGCGAGGGGACTCGAATACTCTTCACCGGATGTTTATAGCTACGTTAACCGTGTGGCTCGTCTTTATCGCATGAAACGGCTCGAGAGGATGCGACGGGCGCCCGCAGCATGGGCTCCCCAAGAGGAAACGAGGTGACCAATGGGCAAGGGTAGTAAGGCATTAGTAACCTGCATGTTGTTCGTTTTTCGCTCGTCAATGGCGCAGGTTCCCGAGGTCAAGCCGCGGGTGCTGACCAAACTGGAAATGGATGGGAAGGTCGCGGTAGTCGAAGTCGCTGCACACTTTGTGACGGCGATCCGCATGCCTGAGACTGTGAATTCCGTAGTCGTCGGCGACCCGACACTATTCAAAGTCGAGCACTCGGACCGGGAACCACAACTGGTGTTCGTTAAAGCCCTCACGGACAAGCCAGCGGAGACCAATCTGCTGATTTCAACGACTCACGGGCGCGAGGCAAGTCTGCTGCTGGTGAGCCGAGGGGAACAAAAATCAAACGACCCCGAAAACGTGGACCTTCTCCTCAATTACAAACCTGCCAAAGGCTTTCTAATCGAGCCCGATTACCCCTCTGCGCTGGTAGCGAAAACTGTGGAAATAGGATCGCCCGGAGCAGGTGCCGTGTCCGCAACTCTTGAGACGGCAAGCAAAGGCGGGACCGCGACGGATGTCAAGCAAGTGTCCCTCGTCGCAGCAGACCCACCGGATGCCCCCGCACCGACGGGGTTGGATGAGCTTCTTGCCCGGCAGGAACGGTCTCCACTGCCACCGCTCTACGGCGAACATGTGTCGGCGGAAACGGCCACCGGAGACCGAGTGCGCGCCGGCGTGGGCGAGGTAGTAGATGGCGGGGAGCGCGTCATCGTGTTGTTCTCTGCCCTCAATCCAACCAACCGCAGCATTCTGATCATGCCGCCACAAGTCCAGCTTGGAGGCAAGGTCAAGTCAGGGAAGATCATTCGGCGGTCTCGCTGGACCACAGCCGAACAGCTTCCGGTTCTGAATTTTCGCTTGAGCAAGCGCCGTTTGGCGCCTGGTGAGCGCGCAGATGGAGTGGTGGTCTTCGATCGTCCACCCTACAAACAGTCTAACGAGACGCTTTTCTTACAGGTAGCTGAAGCGGGGGCCGTGGATCACCCTGCCTTGGCGCCCATCGGTTTTGGCATTAACACCTTGAAGGAGGATTCTACTCATGGAGAGTCCGTTAAAGGAAAATAACACGCTGCACACGACGCCGCCGGAGTCACGAGCCGATCTGGAGGAAGCCGCGGTACAGGAAACATCGGATGGAAAGCGCGGGATTCAATGGCGCGAAATCATCCGCCAAGCGTTTGACAAGGCGCGGCAGACCCAGCAGCCCAGGACCACCCGCCGCGAGCTCAGCAAGGACAAAAGCAAGTCGCTCGTGGTACTGGGTGGTGCGGCCGTCGCAATGTTCCTGCTGTTTCTGGGCATATTCTCTTCACCTCAAAAGGCGAAGAGATCAGAGGGACGGGCAGGCGCGCCGGACCTGGGGCGCAGGATAACGCCGGGCCAGGAGAGTGGCCAAAGCGGATCTGTAACGCCCATGTTGAACGCCGAGGTAAGCGGCGACGAGGCAGTGAATAGGGGCGACGTGACACCCGAGGAGATCGGGCGAACGGCGCGGCCGGGTCGGCCAAAGGCCCCCGCCGCACAACAAACAACTCCGCAGTATGCGCTGAATAAGATTGATTTCGATCCCACCCTGCCGCAGGAGCCAGGCTATCAACGCCCACCGCAGCCTCCCTCACCTGACGAATCCCCTGAGGCTGCTCTGCATAAGCCGTCGCTGGTGTTTGTGCGGGGGGCGGAGACTGGTGTTGCTGGAGGCGCCCCGATGAGGTCGGCCGTCCTCGAACAGAGCGATTTTGTCACTTTGTTGCCTCCCGGCACCCGCCTCGTAGCGCGGTTGGAATCGGCGGTCAGTACGGGCGTGAAAGAACCGGTTGTCGCAGTAATCGAGTACAACTTCGAGCGGGAAGGCGAAATCGTGGTGCCGGCGGGAGCAAAGGCGATCGGCCAGTTGCGTCAAGCGGACCGCTCGGGGAACGTCGATATCAGGTTCGACAGGCTGGAAATGCCGGACGGAACCACGCAGAGGCTAGATGGCGTAGCTATGGATCTGACGTTTCGACCGC
>Ga0208036_1001322_pt1 | contig 10809 bp, 12 predicted proteins | sample June2015DPH_11_1_2_FD_184706 | JGI IMG/M metagenome (GOLD analysis project Ga0208036, IMG submission 184706) | Peatland microbial communities from SPRUCE experiment site at the Marcell Experimental Forest, Minnesota, USA - June2015DPH_11_100... | ecosystem: Environmental > Terrestrial > Soil >...
CCACCAGGCTTCGCTCGGCGGATCGCTCCGCTCCACGCTGGCTCGGCTACTTGTTGAATGGGCAATTACAAGGTAAGCTCCTTTCAGCTTACAAGATCAGCCAGGCTTTCCCTGGCACACCATACATGAAAGACAATGTATGCGCCACCCGCGGTTTGGCGATACGCTTATTTCAACTAACCGTAGCACTCACTCCGAATTTCAACTACGAATGGCATTGACTCGATTCCCACAACAGAACTTCCTTAGTCTCCCTTACCGTGCCTGGATGCCCAAAAACCCCACGTTTGAATTGTAGTGGAATAGTGATTAAACGATTCGCGTTTAGGTTGAACGGCTGTTCCGTCAACCTCAACGGACGATAGCCACCATTCGGAATATCGCGATTCGCCTCGTATTCTTCAGTTCTCCACATGCTTCGCCAGCCACCTTGTTCCGTGTGAGTAATATCATTTGTAATAAGTGCAAACTTAAACGTATTCTCAAACTTTGCTAAAACTGCTCTCACGGAATCAATCGAAAGGTGCTGTAACACATCTTTGATCACACACAAATCTGCGATCGGGAGCTGATCAGACACTACGTCCAAACAGGCGAAACGGACACTAGTTGAGCCATATGTAACGTTCAATCTCTTGATGAGGTCCGGCACGATGTCGATACCCGTGTAATCCACGCCCGTCCAGTCGAGCGTCCTGCTCAACGCCCAATCACCACAACCGGCGTCCACCACCGAGCGAACCTTCTTACTCTTTATCAAGTCGACGAGCAATTTTGTGTACGCCTGAAGCACCTCCGGATCTGAACCAGGTCCGCTTTTTGAGGTGCCACCCCAGATATGCTCCTTATAAATCTTCGCAAACTGCTCTTGTGTATCACTCATAAATCACACCAAAGACTATCTCAACTTAAGCATCCGACGAAGAACATTCACAAGGACCGGCTGACCCCTCATCCTCATGGAGTTCCTTCCGGTTTGTCCAAGTGAACAGGTCCAACCAATAAACCGGAATTTCCTTTTTAGCTCCTAACAGCCCCATACTGTACACTCCTCAAGGGATTCCAGTGCTGATTTTTTCATTGGCTGGGTCCAGGGGCTCGGGACGGGGCCCCGTCTGCCCCATCCTGGGAAAATAGGGGATAAAGACCTTCCCATTGCCGTACCTCTGATTATGCGGTCATCAGGTCTTGCATTGACCAAATATGATCCGCGATTCCTGCTTCCATCGCCGGGGTGACACGCAGAGTCATGTGGACGCGACAGAAGTTGTACCATGCCACGTACAGGGCCACGGCAGCCTTGAGATTCTCCAGTTTCTTACTGAACGCATTGACGAGCCGGGTGAACCGTCTCAGGTGCATTCGGAAATTCAGGTTCGACCGTTCGCCATGGCTCGCGGGTGGCGCATACGTCCCGACGGTTTTTGTCGGGATGTATGCGACCCTCGGTATGTCGCCGTGACAGCATTTTGTCGACGCCCAAGACCGAACCGTCGTTCCAGAAATAGAACCTCCAACTCGACCACGGCCAGTCGCCCGGGGTGCTTGACCGGGCCTGGTTTCACGGGATTGTTGTGGGTGTAATCCAATTTCTCATCTCGCTTCTTCGGGCTCCAGATGTTCACGTCGTAGAACCTCCGTTCACAATCCGGGACTCACAATTCATAATTCATAATTGCTCCTACCCTCCAGCCGCTCCTCAATGATTCAACCCGAATTCGTAAGTTGAACGAAGTTCCTGGTTTTATTGAATGGAAAAACCCCTCACCCACCCTCCTCCGTCGGGCACCCTCTCCCCATGGGAGAGGGCTCTCATTTATGGGGCGCGCTGAAGTTAGGAAAACCGCCCTCTCCCTTGGGGAGAGGGTGGCCCGCTGCCGGCGCTTTCACCAGCCGGAGCGGGCCGGGTGAGGGGTTGGTTGGCAGGGGCTCGGAGCCTAGAGTGAAGCAATTGTTAGGGGCATTCTTCTGTTGCTGCGCAGCTTTGGTGGAAGCGACTTCAATCTAGCGTGCTGGAACCGAACAGGGCCCCTCAATTTGCGAATTCGGGTTCAATGAGTCAATGGATCAATGGTTCAATGAGTCAATTGAAGAGTCCCTTGGCTAGGTCCGTCAGTTGACGGATGGAGACGATTTCTCTTGACAACGCCCCGCCGCTGTGGTAGCCTACTAATGTGAAAAGTCCAAGCCGCGGGGAAGTCCTTTCCTCGCTATCCTAACACCCCGTTCCAGGAGGAACCATGTCCTTACGCAAATCACCCCAACTTACGCCCGCGTTGCTCGCCGCCGCGCGCCAGAATGCCCAGCATTCCACCGGACCGCGCAGCGCCGCCGCCAAGCAGAACTCCAAGCTCAACGCCTTGAAGCAGGGCGGACGCGTCAGCGACGAAAATCGCTACCAAGCCATGCTGGCGCTGGGCGAAGACCCGGAACAATTCCAAACCCTCACAGAGGAACTCATGCGCGCCTTCGGTCCCGGCGACGCGCTCTGGGAGAAGCAGGTCGAGGACCTCGCCTGGCTCTACTGCCGCCGCGAAAGGCTCGAGCGGGCGCAAGAAGGCCTGAAGCGGCGCGCCTTGCAGGCCATCGAGGACTGGCAACACCGCCACCGGCAGGAGATGGCCCGTGTCACCTTCGACGCCTCCCAGCACGAGACGCTAAACGTCAACATATCGGAGTCTACAGATCGAGGCGTGGTGCTGAAAAAGATGCTTTCTTTTCTTGAACTCATACGTGAGGAGGTCAAGCAGCGCACCTTCGGGACCCGCCAGTACGCCGTACTGGAATCTCTTTACCAAGGTACGACGGGGTGGCGACAGGCGCTGATGTTCAGGCTGCTGCACCGTTTCAGCGACCCTATGTACCTGGACGCGCAACGAGCCGACGAGGAAGAGCGCCAGTTCCTCCTGCGCGAAACAGGTTACGCCTACGAGCCGCCGGGAGAACCCGAGCACCAGGAACTTCTCCGTCTGCTCGAGGAGGAAATCGCGAGCGTGCGGGAAGAATTCGAATATGCGGAAAAGGCGAATGAGGAGAGAGCGGTGATAGAACGGGACGCCTGCCTTGCTCCGGAGGGGGAGACCTGGAGCATGATGCTGCGCCAGGAAGCCGCCCTGGACCGGTCCATTGACCGCAAAGTGAGGATACTGCTGAGGCTGCGGAAGGAATCGGCCAACCCCCCGATCGCTCCCAATGGTCAGGACGATGGCGCGAGGATGGAGACCATCGAGGAAGTCCTTGACGACGACATTATGCCCGAGACCTCGCAGGGTGTTGATACGGTGGAGAACTTAAAAATGAACGAACCATGCGGGTATGTTATTGAAAACAAAGTATCGCGCTTGGACAATCGGGGAGCAAGCGGGAATGTTATAGAAAACAAATGTAGTTACGCGCAAAATGCAGGAATGTTATTGAAAAGAAAGGGTGTTATTGGAAACGCAGAGTTACACGCGACAAGCAAGTGGCCGAGCACTCTACCCGTATCTGACGGTGGACGGTCTCTACGATAACGCGGACCGGCTCGATGTATCTTACGATGCGGCTCACCCGCTTCCCAAAGCCGATCTTCTGCAGTGCATGTGCAATGGGGCGTATCATCCCCTTTCATGTCCCGCTTGCGCTGCCCTTGGCCAAGCAAAGCCTTGTTAGGGTCTCATCCCTTTGCTTCTTGCCATTACTGGGTTAGGCTGCCCCACCCAGTTCGGCGGTTCCTCAGGCGTTCTAATGGGCAAAAACACATCCTCACGGGTTTCTTAGGGGTGAATTTCCACAAGACTTCACCTCCCCGCCCCTAAAAACAGTACGAAAGTACTACGAAGACCGAAAATTCCCGGGAGTGCTTTATATTGTGGTGTTGTCCCCACAAAAACGCAAGATAATGTATAAACCGGGGGCGAAACCTTGGAAAAAGCCTAAGAATTTCGTAAGAAACCCCCACAACTTGCAAAAACCACTTGACAACTCTGAAGGCCAAGGGTATATGCGTAGGAAGAGAGAGTATGTAGTCTCTCTTTTGGTTCAAGTGCTGGTCTTTAGAAGCCATTGGGGGGAAGAATTCAGTCGCGGGGTTGAACGCATGCCAGAAACCAGAGAGGTCATGGACATCCGGGAAGCGTCGGAGTACTTGGGAGTGTCCCGCGAAACACTATACAAGTATGTGTATGAGGATAAGATTCCTGCTTTCAAGTTAGGTAACCGGTGGAAGTTCAAGAAAACGCTCCTGGACCGTTGGATGGAGACACAAAGCGCGCAATCTGAACATCGTTCCACGCGGAAGGAACGCCTGGCCGTTCGATAGGGAGCAAAGCCGATGTTTGGAATGGGGAGAGCGAAGAGCTTAGTAGGGCTGGATGTCGGATCCAGCGCCGTCAAAGCCGTCGAGCTAAAGAAGCGGGGAGATTCTTACGAACTGGTCAACTTCGGGGTGGAGTTTCTGGGACAGGACACTGTGGTCGACGGCGCGATCATGGATGCTCTCTCGGTTTCCGCCGCCATCGAGAGAATTTTCACCCAGAACAAAATCAAGACTCGGAATGTCGCCACTTCCGTTTCCGGCCACTCCGTGATCGTGAAGAGAATTACGGTCAATGCGGCGAACAACCAGGAACTGGACGCGGCCATACCTTACGAGGCCCAGCAGCACATCCCGTTTGACATCTCAGACGTGAACCTGAGCTACCAGACGCTGGGGGAATCTTCCTCCGGGCAAGGCATGGATGTCATGCTGGTGGCGGTAAAGCGCGAAAAAATTCTCAACCATACGAATGTCCTGAGCCAGGCAAACAAAACGCCCTGGGTGGTAGACTACGATGGCTTCGCGATGTCTAATGCCTTCGAGGCCAACTACGAGGTCTCTCAGGATACCATCGTGGCGCTCCTCAACCTCGGCGCCAGCATCACCAACATTGTGGTGGGACGGGGAGGAACCCCGTTGTTCACCCGGGATGTTTCCGTAGGTGGTAATCAGTACACGGACACCCTCCAGAAAGAACTCGACCTGAGTTACGGGGATGCGGAGAAACTGAAGCAGGGGCAGGAAGTGGGCGGCATAACGCGGGAGCAGAAAACTGCCCACCTTCGCTCCGTCTCGGAAATCCTGATGCTGGAGGTTCAGAAGACCTTCGACTTCTTCCGCCAGACGACTTCGGCGGAAAACACCCAGCAGATTTACCTGGCGGGTGGAACAGCGAAGATTGAAGGGTTGGTGGAGCAGTTGAAAGAGGAATTTCGTGTTCCGGTGGAAATCATCGATCCTTTCCGGAAGGTGACAATCGATCCCGAGAGGTTTGACCGGGCCTACCTGCAAGATATTGCTCCCTGCCTGTGCGTGGCAGTGGGGCTGGCGCTTAGGAGCTTTGATTAGTCATGATCAAGATTAACCTGCTGGGAGTGGCCGCGCCGAAGCCTGAGTCAGCGGCTGGGGTGCCGGCGACCAAGGTGGTGCAGTTGGGGGCTTTGATCGGCGCTCTCGTCGTGTGTCTCGGGATCGTGGGCCTGCTCTACATGATTTGGAGCGCGTCGATTGACAGCTTGAATGTCGAACTCAGAAAGCAGCAGGCCGAGCAGGCGCGCCTGGCGGCCATCAAGCAGGAAAACGCGAAATACGAACAGGAGCGCCGGCTTCTCGAGCAGCGCATCGATACCATCCAGGTGCTCCAGGCCAGCCGTGTGGGACCGACAGAGTTCATGAATGCCCTGAGTAATGTAGTGAACAAGACCACCAATGACCTCTATCTCTTTTCCGTGGCTCCCCAGGGTGACCGTGTGGTGATTCACGGGCTGGCGGCTTCTCCGAATTCTGTTGCCGCCTTGCTCTCTTCCCTGAAGACTTCCGGGTATTTCGATGACGTGCAACTCAAGCAATTCTACGAAGATGACGTGCAAAGTCTAGTAAGCTACAAGTTCAATATGGAGTGCGCATATAAGTCGCCTTCAGCGGCAGCTTCCCCGACGCAGGCTGGCGCGGGAGCGAGCGCAGCGACTCCCCTGCTGCGGCCACGAATGTAGGCGGAGAGTGTAATCACGATGCCCAAGAGCTTCAATGATCTTCCGGCGGCTGTACAGATTGCGATTATTGTGCTGATCGTAGTGCTTCTGGGAGGCGCAGTTTCCTACTTCTACGTCCTTCCACTCAAGGATAAGCGGGACAGCCTGCGAAAAGAAGTAGACAGGCTTACGGCAGAAAACAAGCTCAACCAGATTTTCGAGCGAGAGCGGACACAGTACCTGAATCGGATTGCGCAACTGGAGAAGCAGCTCGCCATGCTGCGTTCGATTGTCCCTGAAGAGCAGGCAACGGATGATTTCATGAGGATGGTGTTTGAAGACGGGAGAGCCACCGAGGTGAATATCCGCACTTTTGTTCCGCAGGCCGTGGCGCCGAAGGACATTTACACGGAGATGCCTTTCAAGCTGCGACTCGACGGCACTTACTATGCGTTGCTTGCCTTCTTCAACCGCCTGGCTCACGAACAGCGTATTGTCAGTGTTTCCGGTCTTTCGCTGGGTTCCCCTGAGGGGGGAGGCATGGGAGCGTTCAAGCTTCATCCCGGCGAAACGGTGGGGGCAAATTGCGTGTTGACAACCTACTTCAGTCGGGTTTCGACAGCGGCTCCAACTACACCTAAGAAATAGGGCAGGACGAAGACCATGTTTAACGGCAGGCTTCAGCCCCAACGCACGATCCTGGCGGTCAGTGTGCTTTTCATGTGGGTCGTCGCTCTCGGCTTGGCGGCGGGAGCAGGGCGGGCTGGACAAACCCCGGATACCACGCCGCCCTCGACCCGCAAGGTGAGGACCCAAACTCCTTCCCTGTCCCCCAAGGCCATCCCCAATCAGACCCCGGTCCGTGCCTCAGGCAAGTCCTCAAGAAAAGCGCCGGCCTCGACCCACAAGGTGAAGACCCAAACTCCTTCCCTGTCCCCCAAGGTCATCCCCAATCAGACCCCGGTCCGTGCCTCAGGCAAGTCCTCAATAGAAGCGCCGGCCTCGATCCACAAGGTGAAGACCCAAACTCCTTTCCTGCCCCCCACGGTCATCCCCAATCAGACCCCGGTCCGTGCCTCAGGCAAGTCCTCAATAAAAGCGCCGGCCAAAGCCGCGGGCGCTGAGTCGCAGCGGACGACTACGACAAGCATGCTGTCTACTGCCGCTGGGCGGCGAGATCCTTTCAAGCTGTCGATGACGCCTGGCCTTGGTAGCCAATCGGCGGCAGGTGGGGTGTCCGGGGCTTTGCCGTCAGGCATAAGAGGATTAGTAATTTCCGAACTGCGAGTCGAGGGGATTATACGCCAGGAATCAGCGAACAACATGATCGCGGTGGTAACCAACTACACCAAACGAGCTTACTTCCTGAGAGTAAACGACACGGTATACAACGGCGTCGTCAGCAAGATCACGCCGGAGGCCGTCTATTTCAAGGAGAACACACTCGACTCGAGCGGTCGGGTAGCCACCCACGAAGTGGCAATAAAATTGGGTCCGGCTCCTGGAGAAGGAAGATGAGACGATTATTCACCATTTGGTTGGCGATGACATGGCTGGTGGCAGGGATGCCGCATGCACTTGCGGGCCACCCATCGGCGATTCCGGCGCGCGCTACGCTAAACTCTATTACGGTCGCCGACCCATCCGTCGGCAAAGAAGTCCTGCTGCAAATTGACGGTAAGTACTCTTTCAAGACCATCCATACCCCTGAGGGCGCACTTTACGTTGACTTGCAAGGCGCCAGGGTTCGCGGCATCTCCCCGTCGGCGCATTGGGCCAGTGGACTTCTTGCAGGTTATCAATTACGAGAATACACGGACGCAAGCGGCGAGCCCGTGGTGCGGGTGGAGATTCAGACCCGAGGCCCGGAGCCGCTCATCGCCGAGCGGGGAAGCTCCGGCCTGCGGCTTCTGTTGGGCCAGAGCGCGCCAGCCTCCGGCACTCCCACCCCGCCTGCCAAGGGGGCGGGGTCCTCTCCCGGCAAGACGGCAGAGAGGCCAGCGTTAGTTTCGGACATCTTGATAAGACCCGGGTCTGCAGGGGAAGTCACGATTGATGTGGCCACGACAAAGTCCGCAATGTTCCATGTCCTGCGATTTGACCACCCGGATCGTCTTGTGCTGGACATGGAGGGGGCGAGAAATGGGTTTCGCCGGAAATCGATTCCCGTTTCCTCCCCAGTGGTGAAGGATGTGAGGGTGGGCCAGTTCCGAGAGAAGGATTCTGAAGTGGTGCGCGTTGTGGCCGATCTGTCGGGCAATCCAGTGTTTGACGCTCATGCCTACGCGGGCGGGGTGCGCATTGAGGTGAAGTCGCGTCCCATGGCCGCCTCCCGGGCAGTTGCACCGGCGCCAGCGCCAAAACTCGAAACTGCTGCGAAGCGCGATGAATGGAAGCCTATTCAACAAGCGGCCGTAGTCCCTGCGCGCCAGGTTCCTGCCCCGCCCGCGCACCCGGCCGCGAGCGCCGCCCCCGAGCCGCAGACCGGGGTGATTCCAAAGCGACCGAGTGCGGTCGTTTCATCCCCGGCAAGAATCGAAAAAACTCCGAAACTCGACTACAACGGCGCCCTGCCTGCCGCAGAAGGCAGCAGGGAGGTAGCGGCGGCTCCTCGGCAGACACCCCAGGCTGCCACACCGGAAGCTCTTCGGGCTGAAAGGGCTGCCCAAATCCTGAACGCTGAGACCGCAGCCAACCTGTCTGCAGCCCAGGGCACAGTCCCGGCAGGTTCGGCGCCCCCCAGTGAGGAAAAACCGGCCTACACGGGTGAAACGATTTCACTGAACCTGAAAGATGTTGATCTGAAAGATTTCTTCCGCCTCATCCACGAGATCAGCGGTTTAAACATTCTCGTGGACCCGAATGTGACGGGCTCCGTCACCACGGTTCTGGACAACGTGCCCTGGGATCAGGCGCTGGACATCGTTCTCAAAGACAATGGCCTGGGCAAGGTCCTGGAGCGCAACGTTCTGCGCATCGCCAGGCTTGAGACTCTCATGGCGGAGGGTGAGACCGCGAACAAGATGGCTGCAGCCCGCCTTGATGCGGCCCCACTGGTCACGGTTTTTCGGCCGGTGAATTATGCCAAGGCTTCCATCATTGCTCTTCTCCTCATGAAGAAGGTGGGTAAAGAGGATTGGGCAGTGAGCAGGCGTGGGTCCGTCCTGTGGGATGAGCGCACCAACACGCTCATCATTAGGGATATCGCGTCGCAGATCCCGATCATCGACGGGATTCTTGCCAAACTGGATACCAAGACCAAGCAGGTGGCCATCGAGGCTCGGATTGTTCTAGCCAAGTCATCTTTTCAGAGAACCCTGTCGGCCGCCTTGGTAGGAGCGCTCTCGAACCGTTCGGGTTCTACGATTGGCGCCGGGCAGACGGGGACGGGAGCCAGCGTGACCCCGAGCACGCCTGGGACCACACCGCCAACCTTCACTATTCCTTCGAACCCCGCTGCCGGCTTTGGGACATGGGCGATTACCAACTTCTCGCAGCGTTACATGATTGATGCGGCGATCTCGGCGGCAGAGATTCGCAGTCAAGCGAAGACCATCTCACGCCCGAGCATCATCACGCAGAATAACGTTGAGGGGATGGTCCAACAAGGCACGCAAATTCCCGTTCAGACCAGCATCAACAACACAGTTTCGGTGCAATATCAGAACGCTACCCTGCAGCTCACCGTCACCCCGCAGGTCACGGACGACGGCCACATCTTCCTGAAGATTGCGGTCCAAAACGCCAGTCCAGGCACCATCATAACCAATTCCGCCGTGAGCATCGATTTGCAGCAAGCGACCACTCAGGTGCTTGTTCCGGATGGGGGGACCGTAGTGTTCGGCGGGGTGACTGTAACGCAACGCCAAAACTCATCCACCGGGATCCCCCTGCTTGGAAACATCCCAATTCTCGGGCATCTCTTTAAGTCGACTAACGTCCAGGACACCGACCAGGAGTTGCTCTTCTTTGTCTCCCCCAGACTGCTGACCACCTAGAAGGTGGAAGGGGATTCCGCAACCGCTTGGAAATATAAGAGGACGTAGCGCGGACCTGTTTTGTGGGTCCGCGCTTCGTTTAAGATTGCCCGGTTAGCCCGGATTTCTCACCACGTTTCGACGCTCTTAGTGGGCTGCCGGAAGGGAGGGGCTTCAGCCCCGCCCTTCCAGACCCGTGGTGAGAAATGCGGGTAGCTCCGCAGACTTACAGAACAGGTTGCTACGCGCTTTAGGCTATGAAATCAGATTCGTTGCTCAACCCACATGCTAAGAGGCAAAACTCCCTCCGGGCAGAGATGGAGGAGCAGAGGCTTCCTTCCTTACTGGTCACGAACCTGACGAACATCGCCTATTTGACCGGCTTTCGAGGGAGCGCGGGTGTCGCACTTTTCACCTCTCGTGAAGGAGTGCTCTGGGTGGACCCGCGTTACGCGCTCCAGGCTCAGGAACAAGCTCGGAGTGTAGAGGTGATTGAGGAAAGGAAAGGACTTCTCAAGGCGGTTGCGGAGCGGCTTAAGAGGAACAAGAATCAGCGTGTTGGCTATGAGGATGCGCACCTTACTTGCGCCGATTTTTCACGGCTCGAGCAGGGCGCCGGCCGGCGAGTCAGGTTCGTCCCGGTGGCAGGCTTGGTGGAGCAGCTCCGGGCCGTGAAAGACGAGGAAGAGGTCGCAAAGATTCGTGGCGCGGGGAGAATTACGGTGGAGGTCTTTGAGAAAGTGTTAGGGGGCGTCAGGCCAGGAGTAAGTGAGTCCGAGCTCGGCGCTGAAATCGAATATCTGATGCGGAAGAAGGGTGCGGAGGGTGTGGCGTTCGAGACAAT
>Ga0208036_1001360_pt1 | contig 10459 bp, 10 predicted proteins | sample June2015DPH_11_1_2_FD_184706 | JGI IMG/M metagenome (GOLD analysis project Ga0208036, IMG submission 184706) | Peatland microbial communities from SPRUCE experiment site at the Marcell Experimental Forest, Minnesota, USA - June2015DPH_11_100... | ecosystem: Environmental > Terrestrial > Soil >...
TCATCAGACCCAGCGTGAAAAACAACAGCGTCAAACCGTAGAAGACCTTGGACTTTGGACTTTGAACTTTGGACTTTTCAACATAGCGGACATAGGCTCCGAGCGTCAGCATGAAGAACACTCCGCTGAGGACATCCTTGCGTTCCGCCACCCAGGCCACAGACTCCACATGCAGCGGATGAATGGCAAACACCGCCGCCACAAACGCGCTGCGCCACAGGAACCCCGTCATCCGCCGCAACACCAGGAAAAGCAGGATCGCCGCCGCTGTGTGGAGCAGGACATTGGTGAGATGATGTCCGCCGGGGTTCAATCCGTATAACTGGCAGTCCAGCATGTGGAAGAGCCATGTCAGCGGATGCCAGTTGAAGGCGCAAACGTGGGTGAACGCCCAGATAATCCCTTGGAGCGTCAGTCCTTTCTGGACGACAGGATTCTCATACACATAAGCGTCGTCGTCGCAGTTGAAAAACTCGTGCCCCAGCGTCTGGCCAAAGACCACCCAGATAATGACCGCCAGAAAAATGCAGACCCCCTTAACCGTCCAGCGGCCATTCAAACCAGCCGGACGGCTTTCGGATTTCAGCGAAGCAGGCGCGCTCGAAGGCGCGGCAGCGGCCTTTTCCTGACTGGCTTTCTTCTTCGATCTTCGGCTCATGGGTTTGAACACATGGTTAAGGAAACCCGCGCAGTGTGACGAGTAAAAAAGGTCAATACAGGCCGGGCTTTGATTTTTTCCCGCCTCTGTGCTTGAGCTTTTCCCCGCTTTCGGTCCAACGCCGACGATTTAATCCAGTATTCTGAAGAACCCATGTCAACATGGTTTCATAACCCGGCGCAAGAACCTGCACGTGGCCGCTCAGCCACATACGAAAATCGGTGCTGAACACGATCGAGGGCAGAAGCCATCTCCCGCGGAGTCAGGAATCCGGTCTTGGAGCCGGGAAAAGGCTCGAAGGCACTGCCAGAGCGGATACGATGTTGGTCAATGAGACTGAATGGCCCGCAATAGTCGCGGGACGTATGTCATGTGGGGAATGTCGGTTTAACAGAACGATTATGCGCCCCAGTCTATTTTGGTTTGCCGCCCTGGCTGCGGCGTTGCAGTTGGCTCGCTCCAGCTTCGCCGCCGAAGCTGCCCTCCGCCAATTTCTCCTAGCTCAGACCCGCAGTTTTTCGATATGAGCGAATGGTTTCGCCCACAGTCCCGCGATGTTTTTTGCTTTGCCGCCACCGGTCGAAACGGAAACAAAAAGCGCAAATTGAACCACAGATTGACGCTGCCGGATTTCCCGCGCACACTCGCTGCATGGCAAGGAAATTTGCGGCCAGAGCCGCCGGAAGGACAAGTTCCGCGAATCCCAAATTTTGAATCCATCATGCAAGACAAAACAAAGGCACGGCTACAGTCGAAAAAAATAGAACTACTATTGAAGACTGCGGAATACGCCCAAGGCCTCAAGGACGTTTGTCATGACATTGTCACTGCTTGCGGCAGCGCGAATAATGAGGCTTCGGTCGTTACAATCTTTGAACTGGAGTTGTTCTCGCTAATAAAAACAGTTTTCGGGCTCACGTATTATCCCGTCAAAGAAATGGCGGTTAAAACTATCCGACACGTTTCCAAGGGTAAAATCGACAGTAAGATTGGAGCTTTGGTCATCGAGTTTAAGCACGAATCCGCTCTGCGCACTGCCTCTGATAAGCAAAAGGCGACTGTGCAAATTACCGAGTATCTCAACGGACTCTATTCACAACACGAGTCTGATTATTACGGATTCATAACGGACGGTCATGTATGCAAATTTGTTCGCAAAGTCGAGGGAGCGATTTTGGAAAGTTCCTTTGAAACATTGAATTGGCAGCATCTCGACCAAATTATCAGAACGATTGTCTTGCTGGAAAAACGCGGACTGACGCCTGCCAATCTAGTGAAAGATTTCTGCGAACCAGTGGAGACTTCTCTAGCGAAACGTTTGGTACTCGTCCTCTATGACGCTCTGAGAACTCACGCCACGGGTAGGACGAAGATGCTTTTCAATGAATGGAAAGAGTTGTTTAGGCTGGCGCACGACGACAAGTCAAAGCAACGGGCAATTGAAGAGCGCCGAAAAGCTCTTAGTGCCATCATTGACACCTCGTTCAAAGACAACGAGACAGAATATTTGATTCTGTATTCGCTGCAAACTGCGTTCGCGATTTTAGTAAAGATCATTGCCTACAAAGTCGTAAGCAAAATTCGCTTCAATCAAAGCCTTATCGAATTTCATAAACTGGCCGAGGCGGATTCCGACGCACTTCGTGACCAGATGTATCTATTGGAAGAAGGCGCTATTTTCCGAAGCATGGGTATTGGCAACCTCCTTGAAGGTGATTTCTTCGCTTGGTATAGCACAAAGAACCAATGGAATAACGAGATTGGGTGTGTTATCAAAGAGGTTTTTGCAGTCCTGTCCCGATACGAGGACAAAGCGTTATTCGACAAAGGCAACGACGCTCGAGACTTGTTCAAGGATTTATTCTTGGAAATCGTTCCAGATAAAGTCCGGCACAGCATGGGCGAGTTTTATACTCCGCCATGGTTGGCAGATAACCTGATAAGAAATTGTCTCAAATATTGCTCAAAAAAAGATTGGCGAGCACTCGATCCCTGCGGTGGGTCAGGAACATTTGTGACTGCGCTGATCAAAAAAGTATTGTTAGAGTCGCAACACCTGACTCCGAAGCAAAAGCTTGAAATGGTTTTGCTCAGGGTCAAAGCCGTTGACTTAAACCCGCTGGCGGTTCTGACAATGCGCATTAACTATTTTGTCAACATTGCGCACCTAATAGGTAAAAACGACGAATTTGAAATTCCCGTTTATCTCGGCGATTCCTCATACGTCCCTGAACGCGTGGCGGTTGCTGGAGTCGAATGTTACCGTTATCAAATCAAAACGCTAAAAGGTTCAATCCAGATTGAATTGCCCAGAAGCGTGGTAAAATCACCCGAAGGCTTTTCAAGGGTGATGACGGAGATGGAGCAGGATATTAAGAACAAGGATGAGCAGGCAATTTGCAAAAAGTTTCTCTCGGTTACTGCAAAGGAAGACAGAAAACCCTTAATAAAAAAACGCATTCAAGCTCTTGCCAAAAAGTTTGTAGAATTGGAGAAAAATGATTGGAACGGAATCTGGGCACGGATAATCACTAACTTTCTAACGACGGCGAATTTGGGCCGATTCGATTTAATTGTTGGGAATCCTCCTTGGATCGACTGGAAAAATCTTCCGGCGGGTTATCGTGATAGAATTAAATCCCTCTGCATTGACCGCCGCTTATTTTCGGGCGACAGTATCACAGGCGGCATAAATCTGAATATCTGCGGGTTGATTTCAAACGTTGCTGCACAGAATTGGCTCGCACCACAGGGAATTCTTGGCTTTTTGATGCCGCAATCGCTCATTTTTCAACAGTCCTATGAGGGCTTTAGGAATTTTGCGTTAGATAATGACAAGCGCCTTTTCTTCCAAGAGTTATATGATTGGACTAAGGCGGGCCACCCGTTTCATCCTGTGCAGCACAAATTCCTCACTTTCTTCATTACTGCAACACCGAAGAATTATGCCGCTGGTATTCCGGTGACTTTTTTCTGCAAAACCAAAGGCCCTGCTCTTTCGAGATACGCACATCAGTCGGATTTCACGCAAATGGCCGGTGTTTTTAGAGAAGAAAAACATTTGGCAGGTCAGGCAAACAGAGAGAACACGGCTTTTACTTACGCAAAAGATGCAACCGAGTTAGAGAATTTTCGTGCGATTGCTGGCGAATGCGAATATACGGGGCGTGAGGGCATTGAATTCTACCCCCAAGAAGTTTTCTTATTGGAGATTGATGAACAGATGCAGAAGCGGTCAAAGCATGTGTTTGTAAAAAACTTTCAGAATCGAAAATCAAAATATAAAATAGCTCAGGGGACGCTCTTGCTTGAGAAAATCTTTTTGCATCCGCTCGTGAAGGGCACGGACATAGAGCGCTTTCATCTTTCAACGCCGCAATTTCTCGTTCCGTTTCCCTATGATAAGCGGAAACCAAGAAGCCCTATCGGAATAAAAACCCTAACTCGCCGATCACGAAATTTGGCGACTTTTCTAACTCGGTTTAAGGATGTCATTGAAACCCAAACGAGTTACAACGAAAAAATCATCGGCAAGAAGCATTACAACGAGTTTTATGCCTTGGCGCGGGTCGGCAAATACAGTTTTGCTAACCATTACGTTGCTTTCCGTGATAACACAAAATGGCTCGCGACCGTAGTTTCCAGCATGTCCACACCATGGGGAGAACGCAAGCGCCCCTGTTTTCAAAATCACGCTGTTTCCATTTGCGAACGAAAAGACGGCAGTTTCATCAGTCGAGATGAAGCACATTATCTGTGCGGTGCATTGAACGCTCCAGTAACGGGTCGTTTCCTCGTGAACTCATCGGATAGCCGGTCTTTCAAAATCCGCCCGCCTGTTCGAGTTCCGTTGTATGATCCAAAAAATCCAGACCATGTTGCTCTATCTGAACTCTCTAAACTTGCCCACCTCAAGCATGCTGATAAGGAAGAAATGGGAAAAATTGACAAAAAACTGGACGCTCTCTACGTCAAGATTTGTAAGGCCGCTCTGCCATCGAAAACCCGAAGTGGCACAATCAAAAAATGAAAAATGCGAATGCATTTCATGCTCCACTGCACTTGGAGGACACGGAAAAGCAGACAGTCGGTTGCCGTCATACTAATCCCGACATTTGCGCCAAGAACGGCATTCCAAAAGTTTGCGCCCTCGTGCGAGCAGACAAGATTTGTTACGCGCCGCCGCTATCATGGCCCAAGCAGTTTCAAAAATTGAAACAACAAAGTAAGGGTCAGTCCTAGAAAAATGACATTTTTGAATGGTTGACAAACCATTCTTTAAAAGCGTGCCAAGTTCGTGCCAGAGGCATGATGTTCCGGTTGAATTCTCATAGCAATTGGACTCTCAAACCACCGCCACCACTTTTGCCAACTTTTCATAACCCCAGCGCAGCATCCGTTCGGTGGTTTCCCAGTTGATGCATGAATCCGTGAGAGACACGCCGTAGCGCAGGTCGGCGGGATTTTTTGGGATCGGTTGGTTGCCTTCGTTGATGTTGCTTTCGACCATCATGCCAATCAGCGAGTGCGTGCCACCCGCGTGCTGCTGAATCACACTGCGCCACACAGTTTCCTGTTTCGCGTGTTGTTTGCCGGAATTTGCGTGACTGCAATCCACCATCAGCACCGGCGGTAATTTTTCCGATTTCAGTTTTTCTTCCGCTTTGCGAATGCTCTTGGCGTCGTAATTCGTCTGCGTGCGCCCGCCGCGCAACACGATGTGCGTGTGCGGATTACCCGTCGTGCGCACAATGCTTGTGACGCCGTCCTCGTTGATGCCCAGAAAACTGTGCGGATGCCGGGCGGTGCCCATCGCGTCAATTGCCGATTGCAGGCTGCCGTCGGTGTTGTTCTTCAGGCCGACCGGCATGGAAAGGCCGCTGGCCATCTCGCGGTGCGTTTGCGATTCCGTCGTGCGCGCGCCGATCGCCGCCCACGTCACGAGGTCGGCGATGTATTGCGGCACAATCGGGTCGAGAAATTCAGTCGCCGCCGGCAGACCCATGCCGGTGATTTCGAGCAGCAACCGGCGCGCAATTTTCAATCCCGTCTCGATGTCCTGCGAACCGTCGAGGTGCGGGTCGTTAATCAGGCCTTTCCAGCCGATGGTCGTGCGCGGTTTCTCGAAATAGACGCGCATGACGATTTCCATGCGGCTGGCAAATTCCTTGCGCAGCGCGTTGAGCCGCGTCGCATAATCCAGAGCGCCTTTTTCGTCGTGGATTGAGCACGGTCCGATGACAACGAGCAGTCGCGGGTCTTCCTGCCGCAGAATGCGGACGATCCGTTCACGGCTGCGCGCCACGGTGGCATTGGCCGCGTCGGTCGCCGGCAACTGCGCCTTTAACTCGCGCGGTGTGAGCAGCCGGACGATTTCCTTGACGTGCAAATCCTGCGTCCGAAACATGCGGACAATATAGCGGATTGGCGCGGCGCGGAAAGTTGAAACGCGCAAGGGCTGGCGATGCTGTTCCTGCGGCAACGGGAAAACAACAAAGCAACGAAGTAACGCTAGATGACGATCCGCTTTTACGCACCCCCTTGAAAGCCGCGACGAAACGCCGGCGAGAATCACCGTGCCGTGCCGCATTCAATGCGCAGATTGGAAACTCCGAGAATGGATGCCTTAACGCACATCCGCTCATTTAATACTTCTAATACTTCTAGTTTCTTGCGCATTAAACTTTGGCGATTCCCAAGGAGCCTTTTTTATTTGATCATTTAACCCCCACAAATACGTGATGGGAATATCTTTGCCCTCAAATCGGAGAATGCCGCGAGCCTGAATGGCTGGTGGATTATCGATGGAATTTTCCCTGATAACTTTACTGATTGTTAAGGTGGTTCCAACGGGAATTACATAGATTGGTTTTTCCTGTATCCACGTGATTGCACCAGTTCTATTCACCTGCCCGTATTCATGAGGACAATCCCATAGCTCATAAGGGCCAATCGCTTTGTGGCTGTAAATATACGTCACGCGTTGCGTGACTAGTTTTTGGCCGATAATCGGACGGAAAAGCTCTCGTTGTGATAAGTTCCGATTCCACACACAACCTGAAAGCAAAAAGCCTAAGGTCAAAATCGTTAAAAGGGTTTTCGTCATTTTCATCGAAAATGGGATTCGACATTCCATTGTTGTTCTTTTACGACTAACTTAGTCTATGTTCCAGAAGAAAGTTGACGTAATTATTTCTCGCAGTTGGCAGCGTTCACCTGTGCCTGTATTCAATTCGTGTGCATTCGTGTCTATTCCGCCTTCATTTCTTTACGGCGCGACAAGCCGTGGTTAAATTTTCCCCATGCGCATAACCGGCGGCAAAGCGGCGCGGCGGATTTTGAAAACGCCGAAAGGTTTGGGGGTTCGGCCCACGCCCGATCTCGTCAAGCAGGCGGTCTTCAACAGTCTCGGTGCGCGGGTCGTCGGCGCGCGCGTGCTGGAACTGTTTGCCGGCACCGGGGCGTTGAGCCTCGAAAGTCTGAGTCGCGGCGCGGCATCATCGCTGTGCATCGAGAAATCGCACAAGCACGTGGCGTTCATCCAGCAAAATATGGCGGCATTGCCGGGCGCAAATTTACAGGTGCGAACGCAGGACGTTTTCACCGCGCTCGCTCAACTCGCCCAGACCGGGCAGCAATTCGATTTGATTCTGGCCGACCCGCCTTACGGAGAGAAAAACATCGGCCGCCGCTCGACTTCATTTGCGCAGCAACTGCTCGATGACACGAATCTGCCGAAGCTCCTTGCGCCGGGCGGACGATTTGTTCTCGGTCACACCAAACGCGACACGCTGGAAATTGTCGGACCATGGCGCGAAGTGAAATTGCTCAAGCACGGCGACAGCGTGATGCGGTTTTTTGAAATAAGGTAGGGCGCGATCTCCGTATCGCGCCCCGTCCATCTTGTTTTGTTTGGAGTGCGCCGACGTGTCGGCGCTTTTGAAAGCGGTGACACGTCACCGCAGTCCGAAATCAAGCAGATGCCTCTTCCACCGCTTTTCGAATTGTTTTTCTGAACTTGTCCACGCCTTGATCAAACGCGGCGGAGATGGGCAGTGGTGAAACTTTTTTTATTTTCTTTTTGAACTGTTTCAAATTTTTCCCGGCAGCCGGTTCGTCCATTTTGTTCGCCACGACCAGGCGTGGTTTGTCGAGCAGCGCCGGGTCGTAAAGCTTCAGTTCGCTGAGCAATTGTTTGTAATCGTCCCATGGCGCGCGGTTGTCGGTGCCGGCCATGTCGAGCAGCAACACGAGAATTTTGCAGCGCTCGATATGGCGCAGAAATTCGTGGCCGAGCCCGACGTTGCGGGACGCGCCTTCAATCAACCCCGGCACGTCGCAAACCGTGAGCCGATGGAAGTCGGCATATTCCACGATGCCGATTTGCGGATGCAATGTTGTGAACGGATACGACGCGATTTTCGGGCGCGCCTTGGAAATTGCCGTGAGCAATGTGGATTTGCCCGCGTTCGGATAGCCGACCAGCCCGACTTCGGCCATGATGCGCAACTCCAAAAGAAAATCGCCCTCCTCGCCCAGCTCGCCCGGCTGCGCGAAACGCGGCGTCTGGCGCGCGGCAGTCGCAAAATTGCGGTTACCCAACCCGCCGCGACCGCCCTTGCACAAAACAAATTGCTGTCCGTGTTCGGTGAGATCGGCAATCAGTTCGCCTTTGGCGTGCGCATCGGAACTGGCGCCTGTGTCTTCCCTGGACAAATCAATTTCCTGCGCCATCGCGCCGCCGGAACTGCGGACCAACGGCCGCTTGCCGGCACTGGTTTTGAAAGCCGGTTTTTCATCCTCGTCCACGAAATTTCCCCCCGTTTTTGCTGCCGAAGCCAGCCGCCAGACGAGCGTGCCGCAGGGCACTTTCACAATGAGGTCTTTGCCCGCATGACCGTCCATGCCTTTGCCGAGACCGGACTTGCCGACCTCGGCGATGAGTCGCGGCTGATAATACTGCGCGATGAGATTGTTCAGGTCGTGGTCGGCCTGCAAAATCACGCTGCCGCCATGTCCGCCGTTGCCGCCGCTCGGCCCGCCTTTGGGACGAAACTTTTCGCGCTGAAACGCGACACAGCCTTTGCCGCCGTGTCCCGCCCGCGCATAAATTTTGATTTCGTCTATGAACATTTTGGGAAGGCTGGCATTTTGCCGGCCCATTTTTTTCTTTTTGGGACGGCGACCCGGGCTTCGCCAAAGGCTATGCCGAGGCGAGCACGCCGTCCCTCCCTTCACACCAACAAAAAAGGCGAGGCAAAAGCCCCGCCTGAAATTCAATCACGCCACTTAATTCTTCGCGGCGGGTTCGGCCTTCACATTCACGCGCCGTCCATTTTTGTCGAAGGCGATTTTGCCGTCTTTCAGCGCGAAGAGCGTCCAATCGCGGCCGGTGCCGACGGCCCGCTTCAAACTTCGTGCCGCGTTGCCGGACGATGATGCTGCCGGCGGTGACGAATTCGCCGCCAAATTCCTTCACGCCGAGCCGTTTGCTGACGCTGTCGCGACCGTTGCGGATGCTGCCCTGACCTTTCTTGTGTGCCATAAAAAGTGGATGGTTGAAAGTTGAGAGTTGAGGGCGTCCTTTGAATTACGCTTTGATTTCCTTGATCTTGACCACCGTCAATTCCTGACGATGACCGATGGTTTTGTGATACCCTTTGCGGCGTTTCATTTTGAACGTGAGCTTTTTATCACCACGCTTGTGTTCCACCACATCGGCCACGACGCTCGCGCCGCTGACCGTGGGCGCGCCGACTGCGACCTTGCCGTCGCGATTGACCAGCAACACGCGGTCAAACGTGACCGGCTTGCCGGACTCGCCGGCCAGACGCTCGATTTCCAACGTGTCGCCCGCAGCGACGCGATACTGTTTGCCTCCGGTTTCCAAAACGGCGTACATAAAATTCCCCGCAAAAGGGGCGTGATGAAAACAGGATTGCGCCGGTCTGTCAACGCCGGATTTGGGGAAATTGGCCTGGAACTCAAACTCCCAACGCACTGAACGGGAAAGGCAGGCGCGTTTTCAGGTTTGAACACCAGCTCCAAACGCGGATGATGTGGTGAAATTTGCCCCGGGCAAAAAGCCGTAAAAATTTCTTGCGTTCCCCGGTTCTGATTATAACCTGCGCTCGCACTCTTAGATTTGATTGTTCTATTTCCAAGACATGGTGAATCTTCAGGTGAACTCGGTTCAATGATGATTTGAAACCCGGCAGTCGGGAACAGTCAGGAAGAGCAAATAAGTCCAGAGACAAGTCATAATGAACACAAAGTTATATGTCGGGAATCTCTCCTTTGACACCGCCGAAAATGATCTTCGGGATTTGTTCGCCGGGTTCGGCCCGGTCAACGAAGTCAATCTGATGACTGACCGTTCCACGGGCCGTTCGCGCGGGTTCGCCTTCGTCACCATGGCGACGGAAGAAGGCGCGAAAGCCGCTCTTGAAGGTTTGGTCAACAAAGAGCTGCACGGCCGCGTCCTTAAGGTGAATGAAGCCCGTCCGCGTGAAGAACGCAGTGGCGGTGGCAACCGTTCGGGCGGCGGGCCGCGCCAGGATTTTTCGCGATAATAATTTGATGTTTCGTTTCGCCGGCGGAGGCGAGCAGCGCTTCCACTGGTTTTTTATGAGCAGCGAACAGCCGATTGAACTTGAAGGAACGGTTTACACCGTTCTGCCCGGAACCATGTTTCGGGTCAGGCTGGACAACCAGCACGAAGTTCTGGCCCACATGTCCGGTAAAATGCGCAAACATTTCGTGCGGCTGACCATCGGCGACCGCGTGCGATTGGAAATGTCA
>Ga0208036_1001370_pt1 | contig 10394 bp, 8 predicted proteins | sample June2015DPH_11_1_2_FD_184706 | JGI IMG/M metagenome (GOLD analysis project Ga0208036, IMG submission 184706) | Peatland microbial communities from SPRUCE experiment site at the Marcell Experimental Forest, Minnesota, USA - June2015DPH_11_100... | ecosystem: Environmental > Terrestrial > Soil >...
CAACATGCGCTGGAAATGTTCCGGCGGACGCTGCCGGTCGGTGCCGCACGCAGTTGTCTCGACCGGCTCTCCAACCGCCTCACCAAGATCGCCACCGAAGCGCGCAAACTCGGCACGCCCTGAGAATCGGCAGAGATTGGCCGGTTATGGCCGTTTATCGCCAAACTGGCCGGCCTGCGCGGAATTCCAACCCTTGGTGCGACGCCGGAGGAAACCGCGATTGGACCCCCGAAAACTTGGCGTGCGTCTTTCGGCGAAGACGCGATACCTACCGAGTTCGCCGGTCTGCTCAGCGAGGAGATTGGCGGTTTCAGCGCGCCGCCAGGGTACGCATTCAGGGCTTGGTAACTAGGGATGAAGGCTCAGGGAAAAACAAAAGAACAGTGGCTAGTGGCTTGTGGCGAGCGCGTGACGACCGTTACTGCAACGCGTGTTCACAAACCAGATTGCGTCTCGCATCGTGGGTGCCCTCGAATTTGACCGGGGCTGGACGAAGCCTTGCGCTTATGCGGGCTGTTGCTGCGTCAGGCAGTGGAGTGTGCCGAAACCCAGCACCAGATCAACCGCATGGACGCCCACCACTATACGGTCTTTGAATAATTCGCCAAGGATTCCCAGCGCCAGACGGTCTGTGGGATCGTTGAAAGTGGGCACCAGCACAGCATCATTGGCGATATAGAAATTCGCATAACTCGCCGGCAGCCTGCCGCCGTCGAAAAAGATCGGATCGGGCATAGGTAGCGCGATGACCTCCGGCCTGGAACCGTCCTCAAGCCGCAGGTCCTGAATACGGTCCCAGTTTTCGTTCAGCGGGCCGTAGTTCACGTCGCTGATATTCCCCTCCTTAACGAGAACCAGGGTCTTTGCATTGACGAAACGGCAGATGTCATCGACGTGGCCATGCGTATCATCCCCGACCGGGCCGCCCCCAAGCCAGAAGACGTTTGTCACACCGAGATAATCATTGAAAGCTTTTTCAAAGCCTTTTCGGTCCAGGCCAGGATTTCTGACCTGGATTTCCGGGTGCAAATAGCACTCTTCCGTCGTCAACAATGTTCCGCGCCCGTTGACATCGATTCCACCCCCTTCGAGGACGAATCTACGGTTGCCGGCCTGCGCGTGGAAGATGCGCTTGGCGAGGAGTCTGGCCGCCACTTCAGGCACCTGGCGATCCTTCTTCCAGTCCGGATACTTGGCCCAGGCGTTGAAATGGAAATGGACGATGGCGGTCTCCGTCATTCTGTTCCAAGGGCGCCGAACAAATATGGGCCCGCTGTCCCGCATCCAGCCGCGATTTGTGGGGTGCCTGATGAACTCGACGCGCGTCAGGTCAGCTCCAGCGCGCTTCAGGTAGCGCTGCGCGGTCTCCTCACCGGCCGCTGAATTCACCAGCATTCTGATGCGCTCACCCGGCGAAATTTTGCGCACGATTTCGCCGTAGACCCAGCAAACGGTATCGAGCTTGTCCGGCCAGTCGGTGGGATTATGAGGCCACGCCAGCCACGTCGCTTCGTGCGGTTCCCACTCCGCGGGCATCGAGAAGCCCATTAAAGACGGCGTGTTTTTCGAATCTTTCATTCCGTTCACCTTAGGGCCGAACAGCGTTCGGCTTCATCATCAGTGGCCGGGCGCCGCTCGGCCCTGCACGATCCGCGGCGCACGGTTTCCCCGGTTGCGCTCAGTGTGCTAGTCTAATGCGGCGCGGTTCCCGATTACAATGCGAGCGGCGCTCGTGGTAGTGTCCTAATTTGGGATGTGGGGCCGGGGCTAGCCTCGGCCAAGCCGCCCCAAGGGGCGGCCCTACGTGTTAAATGGAGGAATCTGATTCGATCATGGCTAGAACTGAAAGGTCACACCATCGTTATCGCGAAGACATGTCGGAAATGCCCAATTGGCTGAAAAAGAAGAAGTGCCCGAACCGCGACCGCTTCCTGTCCGGAAAGCGGATTCTCCCCAAGAACCTGACAGGCAAAGAAAAGCTTCCCGATATCGTGGACGACGTGTTTCTTGCCTACAACTCGGCTCGTCTTAAGGAGGGTTGCAAGCTTTTCACCGAAAGAATGCTGGAGCCGGACGTCACGATCGGCATGAGTATATCGGGAGCGCTCACACCGGCCGGGCTCGGTTGCTCCTGCATCGTTCCACTGATCAAAGCCGGATTTGTGGACTGGATTGTCTCGACCGGCGCCAATTTGTATCACGACATGCACTTTGCCTTGAACTATCCGGTGCGTGTGGGAAGCTTCACCATGGACGACACGGAACTGCGCGACAACGATATCGTGCGCGTGTACGACGTCCTGCTTGGTTACAGCGATTGCCTGATGGCCACAGACGAAATACTGCGCAATATTCTGATTCAACCCGAATTCCAGAAGGAAATGGGCACCGGAGAACTGCACCATCTGCTGGGCAAGTATGCAGCCGAGTGGGAGCGCAAAGCAGGCCTGAAGGACGTCTCGGTACTGGCGGCTGCGTACCGGGCGGGCGTACCCTGCTACACATCCTCGCCCGGCGACTCCACGATTGGGATGAACGTGGCCGGCGTAGAATTGCGCGGCAACAAGCTGCGTGTGAATCCCTCCATTGACGTGAATGAGACAACCGCTTACGTCCTCGCTGCGAAACGCTCGGGAGGCAAGAGTGGCGTAGTTCTGTGGGGCGGGGGGAGTCCCAAGAACTTCATGCTCCAAACCGAACCTCAGATTCAGGAGGTGCTGCGCATCAAGGAATATGGGATGGATTATTTCCTCCAGGTCACCGATGCGCGCCCGGACACTGGCGGACTGAGCGGCGCTACTCCCAGCGAAGCCGTAAGCTGGGGGAAAGTGGATCCCGACCGCCTGCCCGATGCGGTGGTTTGCTACACGGATACGACCATCGCCATGCCCATCCTCACGACCTACGCGCTCGCCAGGCACCCACGGCGGAAATTGCGCAGGCTTTACGACCAGCGCGAGAAAATGATGAAGGCGCTGACGAGAGAATATTTCACGCACAACAAGGTGAAAATGATCGACGGCAGGGATCCCATGCTTGATTAATTCACACTATCACCCCTCTTCCCTCTCCACAGGGGAAAGAGAAGAGGGGAGGGGAGTTGGGGTGAGGGGTCTTGTCACGGGAGAAATCGGCAAATGGCTACGACCCGACAGCTTAAGGCAATCGCCGCGCAGCACGGAACGCCGGTCGTGGTGATTGATCACCAGATCATCCGCAGCAACTACGCCAAGTATAAGAAGCACCTTCCTCGAGTTCAGGCGTATTACGCGATCAAAGCGAATCCGCTGCCGGAAATTCTGCGCACTCTTTACGACGCGGGCGCCAGCTTCGATGTCGCCTCGCTTCCGGAGTTCATGTTGGTTTATGAAAACATCAAAGATCTTTCGCCCAAAGACCAGCAGGACTTTATCTGGGACAAAATCATTTACTCCAATCCCACCAAACCGAAGGAGACGCTCCAGGCGCTTGACCGCTATAAGCCCCTCGTCACCTATGACAACCACAACGAGGTGCTGAAGATCAAACAATACGCCCCACACGCCGGCGTGGTCCTTCGCTTGCGAGTTCCCAACACCGGGTCAATGGTGGAGTTGTCGTCCAAATTCGGTTGCGACCCGGGAGAGGCAGTAGATCTGATCTGTGCCGCATTCGATGTCGGGTTGCAGGTCGAGGGATTGAGCTTTCACGTGGGCAGCCAGTGCGCCAACTTCGAGAACTTCGTTCAGGCTCTAAATATCGCGGCAGCGGTATTGCGAGAGGCGAAGACACGCGGCCATGAGATCAAAATCCTCGACATAGGCGGCGGCTTTCCTGTCGCCTATGACCGGCATGTGAAGCCGTTCAGCCTGCTCGCCAGAATGATCAACGCCGAGATCGCGAGGCTTTTCCCGCCAAACATGGAGATCCTGGCGGAGCCGGGCAGATTTTTCGTTGCCACGGCCGCCACCCTCGTGGCGCGGATCATCGGCAAGGCTGTGCGCGATGGAAAGCTCTGCTATTTCATTGACGACAGCGTCTATCACACGTTCTCCGGCATCGTTTTTGACCATTGCCAATATCATCTGAAGGCATTTAAGAAAGGCGCAAGCGAGGTCTGCGCGGTCTACGGGCAGACCTGTGATGGCATGGACGTCATCTCGCAATCCGAGCAGTTGCCTGACCTTCAAATCGATGACCTGGTCTATTCGGAAAAGATCGGCGCCTACAGCAATGCCTCTTCGACCTGGTTCAACGGATTTCCGCCTGCCACCGTCGTTCACATCAACCAGTAGAGGACCGCGCTCCCGATGACTTGTTTTGAATATCAATCCTCGCCGGCCCAACCAATTCGCCGTGCATGATCGATTGCGAGAGATCGGGGGGGTAGCCAATATACGATCCGTCGCCTTCAATCGGGCGATACAATGGCGAGCATGCCGGGGATGTCACAGAATCGACCCTAGTGCTCGCATAAGAGGAGGTTCTCGTGCTGATTGTTCACGTTCACGTGCGAGTCAAGCCGGAATTCGTGCAACAGTTCAAGGAGGCGACAATCGAAAATGGCCGCGGCAGTGTGAAAGAGAGCGGCATCGCCCGGTTTGACGTCGTTCAGCAGCAGGACGATCCAACCCGCTTCGTGCTGGTGGAGGTCTGCCGGACGAGTGACGCTCCGTCCCTTCACAAGGAGACAGCTCACTACCGGGCATGGCGCGACAAGGTCGAAAGCATGCTGGCGGCGCCGCGGACCCGTGTCAGTTTTTCCAACGTGTTTCCCGATGATCAGGATTGGTGAGGGGATATGCGATTTGAGTTTGGAACTACCAGCCGCATTCTCTTCGGAGCCGGCGCGGTCCGCGAGGTGGCTCCGGCCGCAAAAGAGATGGGAAAGCGAGCCCTAGTCGTAACCAGACGGTGCGCTGAGCCCTCAGCGTTGCTGATCAAGCAGCTTGAATCGACGGGAGTCTCGTGTTTGCCCTTCACCGTGGCGGCTGAGCCGACGCTCGACCTGATCCGCTCCGGTCTCGAAGGCGCACGACAGGGAGCGTGCGACCTCGTCATAAGCTTCGGCGGCGGGAGCGCGATCGACGCCGGCAAGGCGATCGCCGCTCTGCTCACCAATCCAGGGGAACCTCTGGACTACCTGGAAGTGGTCGGTCGAGGCCAGCCCCTGAAGCATACCCCTGCTCCCTTCATCGCAGTCCCGACGACGGCGGGCACCGGTTCTGAGGTCACCCGCAACGCCGTCGTGGCCCTGCCTGAACATCGGGTGAAAGTGAGCCTGCGAAGCCCACTGATGTTGCCGCGTCTGGCGGTAGTCGATCCGGAGCTGACGCTGGGCTTGCCACCAGCGGTCACTGCAAGCACCGGGCTCGACGCGCTGACCCAATTGATCGAGCCTTACGTTTCCATCCGTGCGAATCCCCTGACGGACGGGTTCTGCCTGGAAGGCTTGGCACGAGTGAGCCGCTCTTTGCGCCGCGCCTATCACCAGGGAAATGACCTTGAGGCGCGGACGAATATGGCGCTCGCCAGTCTCCTTGGAGGCCTGGCACTTGCCAACGCGGGGCTAGGAGTCGTACACGGATTCGCAGCGCCAGTAGGAGGGATGTTCCCGGCACCGCACGGCGCCGTCTGCGCGGCGCTGTTACCGTATGGAATGGCGGTCAACATTCGAGCCCTGCGCGACCGCGCGCCGGAGAGTGAGGCGTTGCGCCGCTATGAAACGGTGGCTCGCGTTCTCGCCGACAAGCCACACGTTGGACCAGAAGAGGGAGTCCGGTGGGTGAGCGCGTTGTGCCACGAGCTGGGGATCGCTCCTCTCCGTTCCTACGGGATTGATGCAAGCCATGTCCCGATCCTTGTTGAAGGCGCCTCCAAGGCGAGCAGCACCAAAGGCAATCCGATCGTGCTCATCACCGATGAATTGTGTGAGATCCTCATAGCATCGTTGGACGGGAACGGCTCAGGCCAGTCCTGAAGTTGGGAACCACGCCCGACTGCCTGCTATCGTGCAAGCGGCTAGTGTAGCTGCTCAACCGCCCTGAAGAGATTGTGTGAAAACCGCTGACACAACTGTCATTTCGAGCGCAGCGAGGAATCTCGCTCTGAGAACAGAGACACTGCGAGATTCCTTGTGGTCTTCGACTCCTCGGAATGACATCTTCCAGGCGTTTTCACACAGTCTCTGAAGGGCGACTCTCACCACTTATGGTGGACAAGTTCTCGAATCCGACTGTCGTAGATCTCCCGCACCTTGGCCATGGTCGCGTCGTTGAGTGGAGGCAGGTCTACAGCGTGGACGTTCTCTTCCACTTGGGCCGCGCGTTTGGCGCCGGGGATGGCGCAGGTGACGGCGTCAAACATCAGGATCCAGCGCAGCGCCAGTTGTGCCATCGTGCCGCCGGACGGGACGAGGCCGCGCAGCTGGTCCACCGCATCCACACCGCTCTCATAATCAACGCCCGAGAAGGTCTCGCCCAAGTCAAACGCCTCGCCATGCCGGTTGAAGTTACGATGGTCGTCCCGGGCAAAGGTTGAGCCCCGCGTTAGGTTGCCCGTTAGCAGCCCGCTCGCCAGCGGCACTCGCGCCAGGACTCCCACCCGCCGCCGCTTTGCTTCCCGGAAGAAGAGCTCGGATGGCCGCTGTCGGAACATGTTGAAGATGATCTGCACCGTCTCGACGCCCGGGTACTCGATCGCCTTGAGGGCTTCTTCCACCTTCTCCACGCTCACACCGTAGTGGCGGATCTTGCCAACACGAACCAGATCATCGAGGACGCCGAAAACCTCCGACCGGTAGTAGACCTCGGTAGGCGGACAGTGCAATTGGAGGAGATCCAAGCAGTCGGTCGCGAGGTTGCGCAGACTGTCGTCCACGAAGCGCGTGAGGTTAGTGCCATTGTAGCCGTCCGCAGTGTGGGGCGTGAGGCGGCGCCCCGCCTTTGTGGCTACATAGAGTGTCTCGCGGCGTTCCTTCTTCAGTCGGGCCACCAGCCGCTCACTGCGGCCGTCGCCGTAGACATCGGCAGTGTCGATGAAGTTGACACCCAGCTCTACTGCCCGGTGGAGCGCGGCGAGCGAATCCTGATCGTCGACCAAGCCCCAGGCGCCGCCAATGGCCCAGGCACCAAAACTGATCTCGGAGACCTTCCAACCAGTTCTGCCTAGTTCACGGTAGTCCATGCCTCATCCTCCGCAAAAGCTACCTCACCACCAAGTCTAGATATAGAGGGCATCCAGAGCTTTGGCAAGTGAGGAGCCTGTACTCCCTGTAATCAAGCCGACGACAGACGGAACACCTTAAAGGGAACAACGAATGGCGAATGTCATTGTGTCAGTCACGTCGCACTGTTCGTCCTGCGCTCGCTCCACCATTGATCACCTGATCTCTGAATCGATCTGACTCGACACAAGGGAATTGGGAGCAACCTCACAGCCGCAGCCCTTCGATTGCCAGAGGCTGGCGACCGTCCTTTGGGCTATTTTCACTTGGCGCGACGATACGAATTGGTCCGTTGAAACTATCGAGCGGTTTGCCATCTGCGCCATGAAATGACTGACCGCGTCTCAGCTTCCCAGGACAAGGCGGCTAATGTCGATTGATGGGAGCGTGTCCACCGTCACCGAATCAGTGCGAGTCAGCGGGTTTCTTCGCATGTTCCCTTTTGGCTTTGCGCTTTCGTGATGGGGTATCGGAACGCTTCGGGCACAGTTGTAGTACCTCGCTGCAGACGAGCCGGGCGCAACGTCTTCACTACCATCACCTTGCGCACCCCTGCCTGGAATTCTAACTCAGGCCGACCGCTGTCGAGACATGTGCCCTCAATGGCGACTAAGTTCTGTATATGCAACCCCTGAGGTTTCTTTGGATCGAATTGACCTGGAACCGGTCAGTCGCCTCTGAATCAATTGAGTGTACTCCCTGAACCAGTTTGTTGATGCTGGCGGGGACGACGGGGCTAGAACCTGCGACCTCATGCGTGACAGCAAGCCGGCTAATTCTCACGCTTTTCATCCACTTCCATGTTTCTCATGGCCTTACACCAATTCAGGGCGTCTGCTTTCGCTCAGAGCATAACCCCTTTTGGGCGTTTTGGATGAAGTATTGGAACAGTTTTGGTACAGCAGCTGGGCCGGCAAGGCCATTGAGGCTGCCTAAGCCCCAGACCCTCGGCCATTGATTCGCTATTAAGAGATCACGAGCCAATCCGCGAGACCTTGAACCTGCCCGAACGAGGACCGTAGTATCGAGAACAACTCTCACAGGTGGGGAGCGTAGTGCGGGCGCGTGCTGCGAATCGCTTCCGTGATGGCCTCTTCGGCTTCTTCATCGGAAACAGATCTGCTGTTCGCATCGACTTGCGCGAAGTAACGTTTGAGCGATTCGACGATCTCTTGCCGCCGTTCGTCGGAGAGGGCGGGAGGTTCGAATGCGCGCACGCTGACGGCCTCTCCTTCGAGTACCTGGCGACCGAGCAGATTCTCGACGACTTCCTTCTGGCCGGGAGAAAGATCCTTGGCCTTGTGTATCATGGATTCCGCCTTCTCACCGCATGTCCACCCTTAGCTTACGATGTTCGCGCCGGATCGTCACGCGGAACATGGGTTTATGCGTTTATCGATGCTGTGCCAAGTTGGCGCGGGCGGCGTTGGCCACTGACTTCCCTGATCAGTAGCACCTCTTCAAAACCCGCATAAAACCTGATCTCTGACGCACGTGTGTGCGCATTGTGTGCCACTTTAGGTTTCACCCCCAAAGAATGGCCTGTTGGGAAATCCCCTTCCACCCGCCAATGATTTCCAGGAGAATGACAGGGGTACGAGCGAATTCGGTGGTGAACCCGCCTGGCCGTCAATTGCCGCACTGTATTGCTGCCGACTGGATTCGGGCGTGGAAGGGCGTTTGTACTAAGCCGCTGCGCGGCAGGTAACCGCTGGCATTCCACCGCGATTCGGATTATTCAACTTCTGAGAGGAGGTTTGAATGACCGAATTACGAAGACGGATGCTGGAGGAATTGCAGCTCCGCAACTACTCGCCTGAAACGCAACGCACCTACATCGCTGCTGTCGCGCGCTTCGCCCGGCACTTCGGCAAGTCTCCCGCCAAGCTGGGGGCGGAAGAAATCCGCGCTTATCAGCTGCATTTGCTCAAGGAAAAGGAAGTGGCTTGGTCAACTCTAGGGCTGGATCTGTGCGCCTTGAAGTTTCTCTACTCGAAGGTGCTCTATCAGCCCTGGGTGGTGGAGAAAGCGGCGAATCCGAAGGTCCCCCGGATGCTACCCACCGTGCTGAGCCGCGAGGAAGTAGTGAGATTGTTAGACTCGACGGTCAACCTGAAGCATCGTGCGGTACTGGGTACGCTGTATTCCACCGGCATGCGCGCCGCCGAATTGCGGCAGTTAAAAGTGAGCGACATCGATGGCCCGAGGAGGCTGGTCCTCATCCGCCACGGCAAAGGTGGCCGTCAACGCTACGTCATGCTCTCCACCCAACTGCGGGACATTCTGCGCGCCTACTGGCGCTGGCGGAAACCTCAGGATTGGCTGTTTCCCTCGGCCCAGCGTCCCAGCCATCCCCTCGATGTGTCCGCCATCCGCAGGATCTGTCACGCCGCGGGGAAGCGAGCGGGCATCCCCCGAAGAGTCTACCCGCACCTGTTTCGGCATAGCTTCGCCTCCCACCTGCTGGAAGACGGTGTGAACCTGAGGAGAATTCAGGTCCTGATGGGCCATGCCAGCATTAAAACGACGGCGAAGTATTTGCTGATTTCGCAGCAGACGGTTCAGGAGACGGTCAGTCCATTGGACCGTCTCAGCCTGAATAGTCCTCATCTTCCGGATGGGGATGGCCGAAGGAGATGACCGACCATCGGCTCGAAGTAGCCGATGTCGTTCGCCAGCATCAGAAAGAGTTTCTCCAACGTTGGGGACACACCGTCTCTCCCCAACAGCGGAAGGCTCTTCGCGACATCGGCTCCTGCCGTACTGCGGCCCTCGGTGGGCACGTCGAGCAGTGCGATCAGTGTGGCCATCGTCTCACCGGCTTCAACTCCTGCCGCAACCGGCATTGCCCAAAATGCCAGTTCTCGGCCCGCGACAAGTGGCTGGCCCAGCGAGCCCGCGAACTTCTCCCGGTGCCGTATTTCCACCTGGTCTTCACACTGCCTCAGCTACTGGCCCCGCTGGCTCTGCAGAACCCGAAGGTTGTCTACCATCTTCTCCTGCGCGCCACCGCGGAGACCCTACTCCAAATCGCTGCCGACCCCAGACATCTCGGTGCCCAGATCGGCTTCCTCACCGTGCTTCACACCTGGGGACAGAACCTCCATCACCATCCCCATGTCCATTGTGTGGTTCCCGGGGGCGGTCTCTCCTCACAGGGGTCGCGTTGGATCTCTTGCCGTAAGAACTT
>Ga0208036_1001374_pt1 | contig 10356 bp, 10 predicted proteins | sample June2015DPH_11_1_2_FD_184706 | JGI IMG/M metagenome (GOLD analysis project Ga0208036, IMG submission 184706) | Peatland microbial communities from SPRUCE experiment site at the Marcell Experimental Forest, Minnesota, USA - June2015DPH_11_100... | ecosystem: Environmental > Terrestrial > Soil >...
CTGGGGAAAGGGACTCAAATGCCGTCCCCTTCCCCAGACCCCTTCTCCTGCTAGGAGATGCAAGAACGCCTTTAGGAAAGCGGAAGCTGTGTCCAAATAATTTGTGCCATCTAAGGGGTTCACCCCATTTTTTTGGGTCCAAGATTGGGTCCAACTAGGCCCGGTTTTAGGCAGCTTTTTCGGGGTTAAACGGTGCCGAATCAACGGATTGGTGGAAAGTTAACAGCCGAATGCTCTACCATTGAGCTACCGGGGAATGTCTCATTCTATCAATCGCTTGCGGACATTTCCAGTTGGAAAGTTACTGTCCCAACTGTCAATTTGAATTTATTCTGACGCACAAGAAAAAGCCCCGACACTCCGAAGAGTCCGGGGCTTTTTGTGATGATGGTTTGAATCCGCCTACTACTTGCCTGCCATTTCTGAGTAGCGCGTCCCGGTTAACAGGTCTACGATCTCGAATGCGTGTTCACCATCATCGTCTGGCTCTCCGTGTAAATAGCTTGCCGCTTCCCTTGCTTCACTAATATTGGCGAATGGCACGTTCATCAGCCATTGACTCTCCTGCACGTCGCTTTTGCGCCCCGGCAGGTTTTTCGTCTCCCGCGCGTTCACTAGGTAGACTTCTAAACCTGCCTGCTCGAGAATGTCGTACACCGCGATCCAGTACACGCCAGTGGATTGCATGGCCACGGTCCGAATTCCGCATTTCTTCAGCCAATCGGCCATGGTTCTTAGCTCGGCCGTTGTGCACCCGAAGTGTCGTACGGGTTGACTGTCCCGGTCCGGCGGGACCGCCACATAGTGGCATTCGTTGCCGATGTCAACGCCGGCGGCATCGGGATGTACGAGCTGTAAACTGAGGTCTGCGCTTTGGATCTTCCGTTCCATGTCCCGTCGTTGCTTGCGGTTCATCTGGTGCCAATGGGGCTGCGTAGACTGGCCGGTGGCTTTTGGAGCTGACTCCTTTGGCTTGGCTTGCATGGTCACCTCTTGGTGTTCAATTCAACGTAGCTCGGCCCGGTTGACGAAAACTGCTCAATCTCTCCATCGGGGTCGAGCCATTCTCCTTTTCAGGGCAACGCCTGCCACCATCCACACAATCGCCACTACCGGAGCCATGCTATAAATCGGGCAGAAACGCTCCATAGAAAAATCGGCCTTAGCTGCCGAGCTATGTTGTGCCTCAGATACTACGCCTAAACTGCACCGGGTCAGTTCACGGTCACCGGTCTCTCTGCAGGAGTTTCTGACTCATACAACCACGCCGCAGGGGTGGCCAACGCTATAAAGGGAGAAGTCAAGAAAAAACACTCCTGCGCTGGCTGGAGTTTTTCTTGCTTCTCAGCCCACGGGATGGAGCAGGATCTGTTCTGACCTTCCGCGCCAGGTGCTCGGTTGCTGGGCACGGTGGCCCGGCGGTTTGGGTTTTCTCTACCAGCGGTTTTCATTGCCTGTTCGCAACGAAGCCTGTCAGTTCCGAAACCAGCAAAGCAGCACGGCGGTCAAGTGGTGACCATAGTTCTATCTGGGACTCGTGGCCCATAGCTTTTTCTGGTTATCCGAGAGGGCCTAGGGTCGGCTGTGAGACTCGGTGCCCGAAGCACGCAGCGCCTAACTTACCAGCTGAGACTCGCTCTCGAACCAGAGTGTCTCGAGAACCCGACGGCCACCGCCAGAGAAGATCTCCGGGATGGAGCGGAAGCACTCAGAGACACTCAAGCTGTTTGTGGTTTCAGATGTTGGGCGTCGAAGCACACTCCTCTCTTCCACACGATCAGAACGATCGTGGCAATCTTCCTGGCCAAGGTCAGCCGCGCCATTTCCGGCCGCATGCCCTTAGCCAACAATTCCGCATAGAACTCCGCGAAGGGACCGGGCTTGGTCGCGGCGACGATGGCCGCTCCCTTGAATAGATTTTTCAGGTCGTGATTGTAATTTCTGTTCAGCCCGCGAATCTCGACCTGCTTCTTCTTCCGTTCGAGCTGTCCTTTCACAACATGGTGATCCGCGCTGCTGCTGGTCTGGATGCCGACACCGCCATAGGTCCATAGCTGCCGCTTCGTGCGGAACCGGTGCGGGGTCTGCAGAATTCCCAGCAGCTCAGCCGCACGGATCGGACCGATCGAGGGGATCCCGCAGAGTCGTTTCCAGGCCTGGTGCTTCTTGCTCTCCGCCAGTAGATCCCGCCGCACCTCCTGGCGCAGGCATCGCAGCGCATCGAGCTGCTGGTAGTAAAACTCCGCTCGCCGGCGCACTCCTAATTCGTTGATTTTCGCGAGCCACTCGCCACGATGGCGCGGTGCATAGACCTGCTTGCCGGTACAAGGGATGGCCCAACTGCGATAGATGGCCTTCACCCGGGTCATCACCCGGCTGAGATCTTGAGTGATGGTCAGATAACTGCGCACCAGTTCCTTCAAGGTTCGCAGGCCGTGGTCTCCGTGGTAGACGGGGTTGAGATGATCGAGGCGCAACAGTTCGGCCAACCTGCGAGCGTCAATCTTGTCGCTCTGGTTGCTTTCCCTCATGGACTTGTTCTTTCGTGGATCGCACACCACCAATTTCGTGACGTGCGGCTTCAAGAGGTCGTACAACCAGGCGGCCCAGGTTCCTTCTTCAAACGTGACGTGCAAGTCTCCGCGCAGCCCGTCGAAAAACTGCAGAATCATGCTGGCTTTCGTCTCAATGACACATTCCATCACGATCTTTCCGGCCGCATTCATGACCGCGATCGAAATGCTTTCCTTGTGCACATCCATGCCGATATATTTAGTGCTAGTCATAGGGCGTTCCTCTCTGGAGCGGTTGAGCCAAGCACTCAAAACCTACTCCACAAAGGGCGCCCTTTTATATTGCGTCGGCTTACCGGTGACTTGGGTACCAGGACCAACTTGTACGGTTTCGGCGTTAATCGGGCACTGGCGCGGCATGTGGGCCACACCGCAGTTTGGTTTGCCGAACGAGCTAGGCATGAAGAAGCAATCCCACGGCCCCGAATGGCACTTCAGAGCAATACCTAGCAAAGCCCCGGGCTGGTTAGCCGTCACAGCCAAGCCTCCCACATCGGCGTATGTGTGTTCTATGCGACGAACCATTTCTTTCACGCTGAACAGCAAACCTACCCATCTGGAGGCCGACGACGAGCGCATGCTGCTCTGGGTGCTGCGCTACGATCTCGGCCTCACCGGAACCAAGTACGGCTGCGGCCAGGGCCTCTGCGGAGCCTGCACCGTCGTCGTGGAAAACGAAGCCGTACGGGCCTGCGCGACAACTCTACGCGACGTAGCCGGAAAGTCGGTCCGCACCATCGAAGGGCTCGAACAAGAAGGGAAGCTGCATCCCCTTCAGCAGGCCTTTCTGCGGTACAACGCCTTTCAATGCGGCTACTGCACGCCGGGGATGATCCTGAGCGCCTACGCTTTGCTTCGAAACACGCCTCAGCCCACGGAAGAGCAGATCCGAAAACACATGGACGACAACTTGTGTCGCTGCGGCAGCCACACCCGTGTCGTCGAAGCCATTCAGGAAGCGGCAAAGGAGCGTGCGTGATGAGCGCTCAAGAGAAACTGGCGAATGAAGCCAACGCGACGATGACCGATGCCGCGCCAGTGTCCCGGCGCGAATTTCTGGGGCTGACCGGCTCGGGGCTATTCGTCTTTTTCTGGGCAGGGCCGGGCGGGGTTTTTCAGGAGACAGCACACCCCAGCCAGCGGTCCGGCTATCCCGAAGACTTCAACGCCTATCTACGAATTGCACCTGACGGGCGCGTGACCTGCCTCGTCGGCAAGATCGAAATGGGCGAAGGCGTGATGACCTCTCTGCCGATGATGCTCGCGGACGAACTCGACGTTGCTCTGGATTCCATGGACATCGTGATGGGCGACACCGATCTCTGCCCGTGGGACATGGGCACATTCGGATCGTTAAGTACTCGCCAGTTTGGACCCATCTTGCGCAAAGCGGGAGCCGAAGCTCGAGCTGTCCTGCTCCAGATGGCGGCGGAACGTCTCAACGCGCCGGTCGAGCGGCTGAACACGAAAGACGGGGTGGTGAGTGATCCGCCCACCGGGAATCATGTGAGCTACGGGAAACTGGTCCAGGGTAAGCGCATCGAGCGGCACCTCGATAAGGACAAGGTGGTCGTGAAGCCCACCTCCGCGCTCAAGATTTGGGGGCAATCCCCGGTGCGGCGAGATGGCCTGGACAAGGTCACGGGAAAAGGCAAATTCGCCGCGGACTTCGTGCTGCCCGGCATGCTGCACGCGCGCATGCTCCGGCCACCGGCTCACGGCGCAACACTCAAGCATGTGGATACCAGCGCCGCCGAGAAGATCGAAGGTGTGCGCGTTATCCGCGATGGTGAGCTGATTGCCGTGCTGCACACCCATCGCGACGTGGCGGACAGCGCGAAGTCGCTAATCAAGGCAGAGTATGACGTTCCGCCGGTTACCGTGGATGACCGGACGATCTTCGATCACCTGCTGAAACACGCGCCGCAACCTCAGGTTGTAGACGAAAGCGGTGACCTCAAGCAGGGCGAGAAGCTTTCGACAACAATCGTTGAGGAAACCTATCTGAATAGCTACGTCTCGCATGCGCCGATCGAGCCGCATTCCGCCACGGCGGTGATGGAGAATGGCCGAATCACGGTTTGGGCGGGAACGCAGACGCCTTTCCCGGTAAAACAGGAAGTGGCGGAGGCACTGCGATTGCCACCAGAGAAAGTGCACATCATTGTGCCGTACGTTGGCGGCGGCTTTGGAGGCAAGAGCGCCTCTCAGCAGGCGATTGAGGCCGCTCGACTCGCGAAAATCACCGGCCAGCCGGTGCAGGTCCTGTGGGACCGCAGCGAGGAATTCTTTTTTGACACCTTCCGGCCCGCCGCCGTGGTCAAAATTCGCGCGGGCATCGATGGCACCGGAAAACTCACGCTCTGGGACTTCAGAGTGATTGGCGCGGGCGAACGGGAGGCCAAGTCGTTCTATGATGCGCCGCATCGGCGCACCACCTCATCCGGTGAATGGTCCGACGAGAATCCAGGGCTGCATCCGTTTGCGGTTGGGCCGTGGCGCGCGCCCTCGGTGAACACGAATACATTCGCACGCGAATCCCACATGGACACCCTCGCGCGCAAGGCGGGCCTAGATCCGGTAGAGTTCCGCCTGAAAAACTTGAGCAACAAACGCATGCGCAACGTTTTGCAATTAGCGGCGAAGCAGTTTGGATGGAAGCCTGCTCAGAAACAACGCGGCCACGGCTTTGGAGTTTCTTGCGGCACCGATACCGGGACTTACGTGGCCATGATGGCCGAAGTTGTGGTCGACGAGCCCACCGGAGCTGTGCGCGTCAATCGCGTGCTGTGCGTCCAGGACCAGGGCGCCACGGTGAACCCGGAGGGCACGCGCCAGCAAATCGAGGGCGGCATCTTGATGGGTCTCGGCTATGCTCTCAGCGAAGAAGTGCGCTTCCGCGGGCGGGAGATTCTCGATCGCAATTTCGACAGCTACGCACTGCCGCGCTTTTCCTGGCTGCCAAAGATCGAAAGCCTTCTGGTGAACAATCCAGACCTGCCGGCTTCGGGATGTGGCGAGCCGCCCATCATCAACGTGGGCGCAGTCATCGCCAATGCGATTTACGATGCTGTGGGCGCGCGCGTGCTGCAACTGCCGATGACTCCCGCGCGTGTTAAAGCCGCCCTTCCGCACACCTGATTCGCGGTGGAGCACCGTCCCAACACGTGCCACCAGCGAGAATGCGCTAGCCTTCCCGGGCCGTGCTGGAGACGGAGTCCCAGGTGATTCGCTTGCCGGTGCGGTAGGAGAGGTTGACCATGTGTCCGGCAGCAGCGGCGTGGTGACCGACCTCGGCTGTTTCATAGCCTGACTGACGCTTGCGAATGGAATCGAAGAAGTTGGCAAGGTGAAGGACGGTGGCGTCGGGCTTGTCGTCAAAGGCGATGTTCTGCGGCTCCGGCCTCATACCGGTTCCCTGCGATTCCTGACGATGGTTACCTTGATTCATGAAGGCATCCTGCATCGCTTTTGGCCAGCTGTCGATCGAGTAGCCGTAGCCTTCCGCTTTGTACTCTGCGAGTTCGGTCATCGCTCCGCCGAGGAGGATGGAGAGTGAGCCGTCCGTGCCGAGGAGTTGGATTCCCTGCCCTGCTGTTGAAGCGCTGTTAAACGTGGAGGCCATGTTGACGCAGAAGGTGCCGTAGTCGAAGAGCGCGTCGAGCGTATCGGGCACTTCACGGCCATCATTGCGGAAGAGAATTCCGCCGGAAGCGACGACACTTTTCGGCATCTGAGCGCCCAGGATGAAGTGGATGGACGTGATGAGGTGAACGAAAAGATCCGTGGAGATGCCGCCGGAATAGTCCCAATACTTGCGATAGCGGAAGACGCGCTCGGGGTTATAGGGGACTTTGGGCGCAGGACCAATCCATTCCGTCCAATTGAAATTGACGCCTTCCTGGAGGTCGAGCGGAATGGGATAGTTCCAGGAGCCCGTGCAGCTGTTACGGTTGTAAGAGGCAGTCACCTTGGTGACTTTGCCGAGTTTTCCGGAAGCGACGATTTCGCGCGCCTTTTTGTGCTGGTCACAGGAGACCCACTGACTTCCCACCTGAACGATGCGGTTGGTGCGACGAGCTGCCTCGATGATTTTGGGGCCATCTTCGATAGTGTGGGTCATGGGCTTTTCGATGTAGACGTCCTTGCCGGCGCTGAGCGCGTCGAGAACGATGGGCAGGTGCCAATGATCGGGAGTGGCGATAACAACAGCGTCAATGTCGTTCCGGTCGAGCAATTTCTTGTACTGCGCGAAGTTTGTGGCGATCTTGCCGTCGGTACGCTCTTTTGCCCGTTCGAGGTGTCCCAGGTAACAATCACAGACTTCCACGAGGTTGGCCTGGCCGGTTTCCTTGGCTGCTTCGAGCAGAATGTTGCCGCGAATGCCGAAGCCGATGAAGCCGAGGTCCACGCGGTCGTTGGGACTTGAGGGCTTGGGAAGCGGCGTTGAAGGAAAAGTGATCCAGTTGCCATTCAGGATGAGGCCCAGACCCGCGGCGGTGGTCGCACTCTGGAGCATGAATTCACGGCGCGTCGATTTTGACATGGCGTAGTTCTCCTGATCCCTCCAAATCGTATCAGGGACAGACCGAAGGGCGCGACGGCGAGTTGATGGCCACGCAGGCTTCAAGACTTCCAGAACGGAGAAGGGCCGACGAGCTCCATTTCGCATTTCTGCAAGAACTCCGGATCGGCGTTGAGCTTGGGATTCGCTCCGACACTTTGGAAATACTGTTCCATTTTTCCCGCAGGACAGAAGGCAATCAGCATGCGAGCAGGAGTTGCACCGATGGACGAAAACGTGTGAAGGATGCGGCGCGGAGCCAGCACGGATTCGCCCGAACGCAGATTTACCCGCTGCTCACCTACTTGGAAAGCCACTTCCCCTTCCATCGCATAGAACCATTCCTCCTGATTGAAATGCAGGTGAAGCGGAGGGCCGCCGGGCTGGAGATGCGCGTGCTCAATGATAAAGAGGCCGCCGTTGGTGTCACTGCCAGCAACTTTGAAAAGAAGCGAGGAGCTGAAACCCAGGGCGTGGGGCTGGCCAAAGCGGTCCTTGCCAGCGCCGACGACGTGAAGTCCGCTCGAGGGGGCCGGTGCTGCGGACTGCGCTTCCACTTGACGTGCGAGGATTTCCTGAAGACCCGCAGCGGGCACGATCGAAGAAATAGCTCGGAGAAAAGAACGTCGTTGCATGGGGCTCCTTTGCTGAGTGGTACCATCTTGTTCGGACCATCTGCTCCGACTAGGATGTTTGAAGTAAGTCAGCTTCGTGGTAAGCGCATTGTAGACGAGATGATGGGGCCGAATGAATGCCGCGCGCTTATAGTGACCGGACGCTAAAGCTTTTGTGGGGCCGTTCTGGCGGTCGCTGCGCAATGCCGAACTGCCGAATTGAGTTGCTTGCCGATTCTACCGCATACGACCCAATTGTTGTTATCGGAGAAATAGCACATATCGCCGCTGCAAGTGATTGCGGGCCGCGCGCCGAGCCAAGTCTGAACAATACCTCACGGAACGACTACGAGAACCTCGTACTTCTTTGTCAGAATTACCATGCCCAAATTGACGGGCAACCGGGGGCTTATCCAGTCGAGCGCATCAAGGAGATTAAGGCCGCGCACGAGGCGTGGGTGCGTTCCTCCTTGCCCGAGAGAGGCAATTCACGCATCGGTTGGACGACGCTCTGCCTCGTGGGCGACCACCCGGTCGATGTTTCTACGATAAATGAGGCCCTTGCACCAGATTTTGTGGCGGGCGAAGCTCAACGCCTTCAGGTGCCGGGTGAACCTGAAGACTGGGCAACAACTGATGCTGCGATAGCAGCGCGTGTACAGACGCTACTGGCGGGCGGTGACGTTTTTGATTGCCGGCTTGCGGTGTTTCCACTAGCACCTGTGAGCGCTTGTCTCTCACTCGGATATCCTGAGTTTGAATTTTGAGTTACAGCAGAGGAGGGGAATATAGTCTACTTCTTAATCCAGAAATCCCACAACGACAAAACCCTCGCAGCCCCGGCTTACTCCGAGCCCGGACGGACGTCATAGAACTTCCCCGCCTCACTGCAAACCACGCTACCTTCCAGCGTGAACCCCTTAGGTTGAGCACCCGCACCCGATAACAAATCCGTAGAAACATCGGCATTGACGTACAGATAGCAGTTTGTACAGACAGTCTTGCCGGAATTATTGTGTGGTGTCCCATCAATGGTCATCGTCACGGTGGGCGTGTGGCGAGCGTGCTGAGAATTGCCAGGCATGGTTGCGGCGCCATCAAGAATCTGATTCATCGTGACCACGGCTCCGGCCGAACCAGCGAAAAAGTTTTTCAGCGAGCCGCCCCCGACCGTGCCCATGACGCCCGGAGAACCCGAGGTGATGGAAGAGTCAGAAAACCCGTAGATCGGGCTGCCGTTGAGGTATGCGTTTATGAAAGTCCCGTCCACCGTCAGCGTGATCCTGTCGCCCACAGCCGCGGCATAATTCCCGGCGTACTTCGTTGTTGTGACCCCGGCGACGATCTTTCCAACCTGAAGGGAATACGCGCTGCCGTTGTAGGACACGACCGCGTAGTAATTTGTCTCCCCGAAGGCGCTCTGCCTCACGGTTATGCCTATGTAATCACCGCTCGCCGGAAGCGACGCCAACATAGCCTGAACCGTCTGGTCGTTCGAGAAGGTTTGCCCGCTGTAGTACATCGTCGCGGCAGGCGACCCGTTCGAGGTGACCGTCAGCGCGTCGCTGGTGATCGCGAACGTTCCCGACACTGCCGTCCAGTTCGAGCCCGGCGCTCCGTTCGCGCGGCCGAACGTGTCGTTAACTGTATCAGGCAAGCCCGCCGACCTCTGAGCGATGGAGTAGGTGATCGAGCAAGTGATGGAGTTGGGAATACCGCAGTTTTCCTCCGTCGCGGGAGCAGCGCCAGAGGATTTCATGATGGATTTGACCGGCATCTTTCTCAGCACCTCCTGTTCAAACGCGGTCCATCTTTGTGGCTCGGTCGCCGACAGGAGCTCGTTTTTGTAGGCCTCCACCATGGCGTCCCGCTGCGCAATAAAGCCTTTCAAGGCGGCGATCTGGTCGGCTTCTACTCTGGTTTCCTGAGCCGCGTTGAAGTCATCGATGGCCTTCTCGAACTCAGCGCGGAACCTCTTGGCAGTGTTGATGATCGTCAGACGAGTGTCGTCCACCCCTTCGGGGATAGTGGTAGGACTGGCTGCGGCGACATGCAGCAGGGAGTGCCGCCACAGGTCGGTATCGGATGCATTACCGACTTTTCCCTGCAACGCTTCTTGATGGTGAGGATGCGGTTTTGCCGGGGTCCCAATCCCGAGGGCGAGAGTCAGAGCGAGTACTGCAGCGGTCTTGCGCATCGTTGATCCTCTAGGGGACACGGCCTAAGGAACCTGAAAGGATTATATTCCGCGCGCTGGTGAGGGGACGATGAGTTAGGTTTCCTGACTCGATTGACTCGATCAGCTTCCGCGCACACAAGAGCGTCGCGGCAAACAGAATCGCGTGCTTCCGCTGTTCTTCCATAAGATCACCTGAGGTTGGATTTCGATTTCTGGTGGAGGAGGGAACATCAGTTTACTCCCGATCGCATCTCATTGTTGGACACACTTCGTACCATTACCCACTTCTCCGGTAACCGCGTTTGAACGTAGCCGCCCTGCGGCAGACGCTACGCGTGAGGTAGTTGAGCGTTGGTTGCTTTATGGTTTGTGATGTAAGTGTGGGTCACAGGAGGTTTCCCTATGACCCATTTGCGAAAAATGATG